>ENA-OUPZ01000273-OUPZ01000273.1-human-gut-metagenome-genome-assembly--contig:-NODE-273-length-40123-cov-8.263053_pt1 | contig 40123 bp, 53 predicted proteins | sample MGYA00237941_ERZ548813 | MGnify/ENA primary metagenome ERZ548813 (study PRJEB26490, sample SAMN05194712) | human gut metagenome | biome: terrestrial biome; feature: human-associated habitat; material...
ATTCCTTGTGCTTTGAGCCTTTAACTCCGATAGAAGCCGCCTTGTCGACTATCCAGACGCTTGACTTGTGACCTGTGGCATTTATCACTGTCTGAGCCTTGATAACAGTATTGCAAACTGAGCAATGTGAGCCGTCTGTTTTGCCTGCGGTGGTGCAGGTAGCAGAGTAGCCCTTGTCGGTAACTGCGGTGTGACCCTTTGCAGGAAGCTTTTCTGTAACTGTCGCATTGCACTTTGTGCAAGTCTTTATAGCAGTACCCTCTGCTGTGCAGGTCGGTTGTTTTGTTACAACAGAATTTCCGTAACTGTGACCTTTTGCTTTTGTTGTGTTGTCCTTGTATGAAGTACCGCAAACAGAACACTTGTGGAGAGTATAGCCGTCAGTAGTGCAAGTAGGTGCAACAACTGTGGCTGTGTAGCTGTGGGAAAGCTTTGCAATTGTTTCTGTTACTGTTGCTCCGCACTGCGTACAAGTTTTTGTTTTTGTACCCTCTGATGTGCAGGTCGGCTGTTTTGTGATAACAGCACTGCCATATGTGTGGCTCGTGCATCCGCAGGTGAATTTGTATGTCTTCGCTACAGACGGATTGTATGTAGGATAAATTTTTACAGTGAGTGAACCGCCGTTTTTGAATGTGATACATCTTATATCATTAGCATAGTTTTCAAGCTTATTTACACTTACCATACTGCGATCAGAAAATTCAACTGTGTAATCTGTATCGTCATAAAGCCAGAAATCAATGCTGTCGCCAGCACTGAACTGAGTTTTGCTCAATACGCTTGAAAAGGACGTATTCGAAAGGTCTGTGCGCCAATAAACAGTGGTAGAAGTCGGAACTGTGAACTTATTCACATAACCGCAAGACTTGCAGGTCTGTGTTACAGTGCCGTCAGTTTTTGATGCGTACTTTGTTTCGTAGTCATGACCTGTTTTGACGTCAACCGTCTTTATATCGTCAAGATTTGAAAGGTTCAGGGAGTTGAAGGTCACGTTATTTTTATCGTAAACATACCATACTGCTCTGCCGTTTTTGATAACAGGCTGGCAATCTGAAAGGCTTCCCTCAAAGGTGTGTATACTGCCGTTTACTGTGCCGTCAGCGTTTAGCTTCACACAGCTTACCTTTGTATCTCTGGCCCACAATAGCAAAAAGCTGTTATTATTTATCTTCACAAGCTGTGGAGCAGAAGCTGAGTCTGTACCCTCTGCATAAGAAGTTATCTTATTGAGCTTGTTTGTGGAAAGGTCCTTTGAAACAGCGGAAACATAAACGTTTCGTGTTTTTGACGTATTGATATAGTCAAGGTCAACTGTACTCTGTGCCACTATATAGCTTGATGATGACACATCAAAGCCGCCTATAGCCGCACCTGTATAGTTATAGTGACCGGAGGTATATTCAGGGTATGTTACAACGTCGATATTGCCGCCCTTTTCATAATAGCTTGGGAAGAATTTGCCTGTGGTAAAATCAGAATTATACTTCACCAGAACAGCAGAACGTGGATGAGCGTCACCATGGTCGAGGGCGACTATATGGGTGCCGTCGGTTTTTATAAACTGATTGAAGGAGTGGCTCACATAGCCATACTCAACATTCATGACGCCGGTATACGAATCCGTGATAGTCATTGACGGTATATCCACTTCAATGGTAACATTAGACTGATGATTATTGCCGTCGCTTGATTTATACATTTCGTGGCAGGTTCTCACAAGCAGGTGGTCACCGCTATGGGTCATTCTTGCCGAGCCTGCATCGAATGGAACTGTAGTGTTAGCGCCATACAGACCACAGGACTTTATTTTGTTCCAATTCTTGTCATACTTTGTGATACGGAAAACCTCGAGGGAGTCGTTTTGTTTCGGATTTTCCTGACCGCTAAGTACATAATAATTATTGCCGGAGTCATAGAAAGCACCAAAGACCGGCAGTTCATTGTCGATAAGCTTAGTGCTGAGCGGTTCAAAATCAGAGCTGTAATATTCCACAAGGAGTTTGCCCTCGATAGCGCCTGACTGGACACGCATATAATTGCCGTTGTCGCACACTGTCAGGTAAGATTTCACTGTGTTAGACCATTGCACATAGTCCTGAGCATTCACATTAGAGCCTGAATACGCAACACATTGCGCCACGGCAAAGGCACTGAACGATCCAGCAGACACAGCAGTAGAAACAGCCATTGCGCCAGACAGGACAATGCTCAACATTCTTTTCTTCATATTCATCAATTTCATCACCTCATACAAAAACCTTTAAACGAGAACACCTTTATATATATAATATCACAACGCAAAGCGTATGTCAATGAAAATAAGTTACAATGAGAATGATTTCAATAAATTCGTCATACACCAAAGGTCAACGAAGTAAAAAAAGAGCAAAGAGAATACAAAACAGAAAAAAAGAGGATACAAAACAGAAAAAAACGCCTTGACAAGGTTTGATGGGTGTGATATAATATTACAGTGGTATTTCGAGGTGTGGCTCAGTTTGGTAGAGCGCTGCGTTCGGGACGCAGAGGCCGTGGGTTCAAGTCCCGTCACCTCGACCAGTAAAAAACCGTTTGTTTGCGTCAAATGACGTAGATAGGCGGTTTTCTTTATGCCCTAAAATGTTAAAATATGTGCAGAAATGATAAAATATCATTTAAAATAATAAAAATATGACACGAAATATGACACGAACTTTGCACACATTGTATAAAAAAATAAAAACAGCCGCCTCAAATCACTCCGAGACGGCTGAACTACTATCTGATATACTTTCTCCGACCGCAACGTATCTTCTGTACGATACGTTGTGCGTGTCTCCAATCTTTTTCCGATATCAACGGCTCATAGTCGCCCTGATATAAATGCCCCTTAAAGCTATAATAGCCGATGTAAACAGGGCGTGTTACTATTTTCTTTATCGACTCAGCGTTAAATGAACTTCCTCGTCGCCCATGATGCCCCATTGCGTTGACTATCTCAGCTACAGGTAGATAGGACTGATACTCAATGAACTTTTGGAAAATTAACCGAACAACTTCTGCCTCTGTTTCGTTGATAATAAGACTATCCTTTCCATCTAGGTTATAGCCTAAAACGTCAGAACAAGTCCTTTTTCCCTGAGAAGCTCTTTCAGCAAGTGCAAATGAAACCCTTTCGGCAGTCAGTTCCCGTTCCATTTGGGCGAAAACACCAAGTACGCCCATCATAGCACGCCCTGTCGGTGTAGATGTGTCGAAACCCTCTGTGCAACTTACAACGCTGACGTTATGTTTTTGTAGTTTATCCCATGTATCGTAAAGATCTGCAACGGACCTTGTGAAACGACTTAACGCCCATATCAGTATGATATCAAATTCACTGTTATACGCCGCTTCAAGCATGGCTTGACACGCTGGGCGGTGTGTAATATCTTTTGCGCTTATGCCCTCGTCGGCATACACATTGTATACCTCATAACCTCTTGTGGCACACCATTCTGTTAGTGTCTTTCGCTGAGCAGAGAGGGAGTACCCCTCTCGTGCTTGGTCCAGCGTTGACACCCTTATATAGACTGCCGCTTTCATAGCGCAAGCAAGCCGTCTATTTCGGCAATTCTTTTGAGAAGCTTTTCACGCTCTGCTTTTAAGCTTTCCACGTCTATATCAGATACGAGCTTAACGCCCTCATGGTCCTTTATCTTACTGTAAATTGTTTCAGGCACGCCCTTAACACGAACGATTGTACCCTCATCAGCTGATATCCTGGGATTTTTGGCAGAGCCGCCCGAAGTGGCAAATCCACCGCTTATAAGCATTGCATTGTCAGAGAAAATAACTTCTCTATCACGATAGAGTCTTTTCAGAACAACGATTGAGCCAACTCTGATTTCTCCGTCCTCGTAGCCCTCTGTATAAGTGTCGAGGTCAAGATCTACTGTGACAGTGCTGACCGCACCAAGCTCTCCACACTCTCCGTAGCATTCAATAAGCAACGCCTTGACGGCTTTCTTGTTCTCCTCTGGGAAGACCCAGCAAGGGGCGTTCCACTTACCCTGTATCTGCTTTGCCCCTGCGACAAAGCTCTTGTTGTACGGACTGTTGACCTTGATTTTCTCGTTTTCAACTGTAACTTTCATGTTATTTACCTCCTTGAATTATCTTAACACCAGGTACGCTACTGCAAGTATCAATCCGCCGAGCTTGAGCAGCTCTTTGCAAAGTTTGAAAATATCTTTTTTCATATTGACACCCTTTCGTTTTTGTGGTATAATTCAAGCAGTTGGGAGAGCGTCAACTCTCCTTTCTGCCGAATTTACTTATTTAAGTAAATCTTTTATGATCAAGATGTAGCCAATCAAGCCGATTATCTCGATCATTAGCTTGTTAAGTTGTTGGACCAGCTTAACAAGCTTTTTTATTTTCTTGTCCAATTTAACCGCCCCCTTTCGTTCTTTTCTGATATTATTATAGCATATAGCCGTGTATATGTCAATGACTTTTATATTAAAATATCAACAAATATATAGCCGTGTATTTGTTCATTTTGCATATAGCCGTGTAATTGAATATGTGCTATAATGACAATGAGGGGGTGACATTTGTGTATAATGAAAAATCAAAAGAACGCACAATGCGCTATATGAAAGAAAAACGTGATAAACTTACGCTTAACTTGCCGCTTGGTGACAAAGAGCGATATAAGGCTTACGCTGAGAGCAAAGGGAAAAGTTTAACCGGTTTGATTGTAGAACTCGTTGAGAATGATATGGCAAAAGATAAAAAAATCGAATAATAAAGTAAAACAGCCGACAGGGCAAACGCTCTGACGGCTAAATTTATGCGAATTTTATGCGACATTTATGCGACTATTTCTGAATTTTCTGTCTTAATTTTTTGATGAATTTCTTGCCAGCTATGCCGTTCGGCTTATAGCCCCAACCTTTCAGCCTTGCGTTGATAGCACTGACAGTGCCTTTGCCGATGATTGCATTATCGTCCAGCTTTGCGCCGTCAAGGATTAGCAACTGTTTCATGGCATACGACCCGTCTGTGCTCGCACCTTTCTTATAGCCTTTTGTCTCCAGCGTAGGCGGATTGATAACGCTCTGATTTTTCGGACGGAGAACACCCAAGACGTGGTTATAGTTGTGATAGACACGTGTGCATGGGTCATTTCTGCCCAACCAGTTCTGATCGTAGCTGTAGAAATATTTTGTGTTACCTTCGCCTGTGGCAATGGCAACATGACCGATACCACCGTTCAGACTGCCGCCCCACACAACGATATCACCCTTTTTCGGAACGAATGACGGCGTGTTTTTAATTCTGGTAAAATAGCCCTTGACCGCCTGCTTGTCGAAATCTTCGTAGATTTGTCTAGCATACAGACCGATGAACATACCGCACCCGACAACTTCTCGGTTGTACTGGTTAGCCAGGTCAAAACATTGTACATCGTATGCTTTGTCAAAATCAATGCCCTTGCCTTTGTATTTCTTTATGAATTCATCAAATGTCATAGCCATAATTAGTCCTCCTTATCCTTGAAAACTCCAAATTTTGCCACAACCTTGTTTATCCAGTGCGCCTGCGGATTGATTTCCCCATAATTTTCCAGTATGGAAACTACTTCCATTGTGAAAATATACCCGAAAACAGCTAGTGCGGTTATAGTGCCTGCAATGCCTGCCAGTTCGCTATGTCCATAGTAGTGACCTAGCTGTTCAAAACCTATTTCCGAACCGATAGCCACACCCATGATGACTATCTCAGCCAATTTGTTCAGACCGCCCTTGCGCATTTTTGACGACCGAACGTCGCCCTTGCAATAGGCTTTTATCCAGCCTGTGGCAAAATCAGCCAGTGCAAGCCCTATCACGATCATCAGCATTATTATGTATTTCACTTTACTACCTCACTTTCATATTTCTGTCCTGTGATTTTCTCATACTGCTCAGGGGTTATCTTGCCCCTGTCAGCAAAATCCTTGACCTGTTCAGCAGTGTACAGCCCTAAATCGTACAAACGTTTGACTTTTCTATACATTGTCGTCACTCTCCTCAATCAGCGTGTCGGTCATCAGCGCAGTGTATAGCACTTGTGCTTCTAACTCGTCAACTTTTGTGGCTTTTTTTGGCTGAAAATCGTCAGGGGTCAGCCCCAGTTTGTCAGCCATTTTTTTCTGTAAATTCGTCATACGCTACCTCCCACTTCACTCAGTTTCACAACATACTCTTCTTCGCTTGGTACTGGTATGCGATAGCTGTCATTGCTGTTTTTGAATGTCACTGAACCCCCTGCCTCGACTTCCATGTTTCGCAGAAAATCGTCAGGTATCAGTGTTGATATGTCGGTCACGATAGGGTCCGCTAGTTCGTAATACAGCATTACACCTGACATTGCCTGTTTGAATGCGGTGGCATCGGTGTAGGCGGTGTCTTTGACCTGAATCTGTGAAACTACGGTAACTCCGTCTATTGCGAGTGTTTTATCAACAAATACATGGGAATTTCTTGCAACTGTTCTATATTTACTGCACAACGCATTATAAATGGTTGATCCAAATTCACCTAGATATTTAAAATTGAGATGGTCTGCAAGTGCGTAGAAATGATTTCCAACACCGGAAGTCGTGTTAAATTTCCAATCCAGCGTCCCCAAATCAACGCTGCTCACGCACTGAACATATCGTTTATTCTCATAGTCCACATAGTTTCGTGCCGTTCCTGCACTCCAGCCGTAACCTTCTAAGTTTAGGATTGATTGTGGGACTGCATATGTCTCTTTTTTGTATGGGGAGTATGCAGTCATGCTTGAACCTTCTTCAATTTGGAAATTTTCAAAAATACCACTCAAACCACATAATCGGATTTCTATATATTGCCTATCATCAAGTGCCATATACTCGAATGGCATTGCAATTCTTTTCTTAACATTAATTTCATTTACTTCAATTAATGCCTGAGGGTAACGACCGTTAATAAGGTATAGCAAACCACTTTTGTCCCTAAGTGCTTTCGTTGCAGTAAAATCAAATGATAAAACATAATTTTTTGACGATTTCATACCCTTTACACCAATGCAAAACCAACCATTATTAGCATGTGAGATTGAATCTCCTGTTGCTTGTGACTGCGTTACAATGAGTTTGTTGGAAGGCTCAATTGTAGAAATTGTTGTTCCATAACTATTTGTGAGTCTTCTTTCAGCGTTTATGTCCAAAATTGCACTACTTGAAAAGCCGTAACAGTCAAATAAATTCTTCCCAACATTCTCAACATTGTTTACGCTCATACTCATAAGCGTACCCTCGTTATATGGGTAATAACCGTTAGGGAACATTGATTCGAATTCCTCAACAGTGGAAGGCTCGTTGCCACTGCCAAACATTTGGGTTAAATCGAAAATCTGAATTTTAATTTTGACATCATTGAAAACTGTGCCAACTGCAAAACCACTAATTCCAGTAGCCTTGCCTAGCGAAATTTCCGATTGTGTCTGATTACAAATCACGGCTGACGAGCCACTGGTGATTGTTGGAGTTGATTTGCCCCGATTTAGAAAACCAAAACACATTTTTATGTTGTCAGGATTGTTCAGAACAAGCAGTTTGAACATATATTTTCCTATCTTGTTCTGCTCGGGTGTGACATCTCTAAAATTGATGTATGATGCTGTTACAGTTCCATTCAACGTAATTGTTCCGTCAGAATCAGCGGTTGCAGTAACGCCATTGTTGATTTCTTTTCTTGGCTGAAAACTTTGATTAAACACAATCGACCTACCACCGATATTTTTCACCGACATCAGCTTTGCCCCTGTAGGAACCGCCTTGGTATATGCTGTTTCGCTGTCCGTTTCAAATTTATGTGTGATACCCTGACCCATGTCAAACAGTGCGTCCACACGTCTTTTCAGTTCCTTGTCCGTCAGCTTTATACTAGCTATATCAGCTGTATTCTCGGCTATCTTTCCGACAGCGGTTGTGTAGTCCTCAGGCAGGCTATCAGCCACCGCCTGTGCTGTCTGTGCAGCGGTCTCAGCGGCTGTTCTGTCCTCTGCGACCTTGGTGGCGTTTTCTACAACATTAGCCTTGTCAGCCGTCACCTGTTCTGCCAACGTCTGGACAGCCTGTCTGTCTGCTGCAGTGCTGTCAGCGCAGGTCTTGGCGGTCTTTGCGTAGCCTGCAGTTATTGTCTTATCAGCCTCAGTCTGCTGTGCTGATGTTGCCGCCTGGGCTGCGGATATTTTAGCGTTATTCTGTGATGTGACCGCCTGCTGACGTGCGTTTTCCGCACCCTGCCTTGCGGTTTCTGACTGTGCTGCGGACGTTTCAGCCGCTGTCTTTGCGGTTTCAGCTCGGCTTGCCGCCTGTTCTGCCGTGTCAGCTGACAATCCTGCGTTTGTGGCAGATTTTTTTGCGTTCTCTGCCGCTGTAGTCGCTGTTTCTGCGGCGGTGACGGCTGTCTGCATATCTGCGTGCGCCTGTCTGCCTATGGCGTCTATGCGGTCTAGTGCGTCAGCTGCCACACTTGGTGACGGCACGGCAACATCGCCTATAGCCGCACCTATTCTCAGGCGGAATATGCGTGATTTCTTCACCAGGATATATTCCTGTCCTGACAGTTTTTTAGCACATATCTGACAGCTGACAGTTTGCGCTGAACGCAGTATATCTGCTGTTGGCGTCCACTGTCCGCCTGTGATATCGACCTCATACGTCACACCATCGCCGTAGTCTATCGTCAGCACATAGCGGTCTGCACCGTCTATCTCCATACCCTCGACAGATACAGGTCTAGCATTTGTTTCACCGACATAGCCCAAAAGGGCTGTTGATGTCATTGCGTTGTAATTTTCGTCTAGTCTGATTACCATTTCTGCACCCCCTATACGATTGCGATATAATCAATGCTGTACGTTCCTGCAGGCACGTTGACAGTAGTTGCGCCATTGCTAGGACCCATGCAGATTACTGCGAAATATGCGCCCTTGTACACCTGCACATGGGTGCAGTAGTTCTGAAATGGGCTAGGTGTGCCGATATCCCTCAGCGACACGCATATCTGCTTCGGCACAAAATCCAAATTTAGCGGTATCTGCACGCTTGAAGCTGCCTTTTCCAACGTGTATTCAATTGTACCGCTTTTTATTTTATTCTGATTCAGGTCATTTACTGCCTGCTCTGTTGCCGTCAGTGCGTCAACCAACGCCTGACGGACGTCACGGCCGTAAAATGCGTTTCGGACAGTTTCGATTGCTGTTGTCAAATCAACATTATTTGCCATTTTATCCCTCCTAGTCTAGTGTGTGGTTTTTTGTGGTAACGCTGTTACACATGATATCACCTGTTTTGCCGTAGCACTGCACTGTGGTTTTTTCATTTTCGTTATACAGATACATCGCCCTGTTATTGGTATCAACTGTAAATACCTTTTTGCCACTGTCCGTATATGTTGATATGTTACCGCTGTTTGTGTCCAGCGAAAATTTTAATTCATCATTCCAATAGCCTGACATAGCGCCAGCCTGCAGGACGATATGACCGCCTATTGTGCTGTTATCAATGCGTATCTCCAATGGACTGACTTTCAGCGTCCATTCGTTATGGGATAACTGAATTACACTGGTATTTTGGCTAGACGTTTTTATATTTATCGTTCCGCCTGTGATAGTTGCTGATTTCGACGATAATTTGTTAGCGACCACGTTTCCGTTCTCGTCCACTTTGAATGTTCCGCTACCGTTGTTGATTTTCAACCCTGTCAGGGTCAGGGCGGTTATAAAACTAGCCACCAAATTTCCGTCGATGGTCCACGCATTTGTGTACGGTCCGTCTTTTGCAGAACCGCCGTCTGAGGACTTCCAAAAACCTAACCCGTTTTTGTTCAGTTGGATACAAGCCTTGCAAGTATTAATATCAGCCGTGTCCATAATCAGAATACGCTGAGGCTTCTCGGACGGGTCGAGTATAACGTGACCGCCCTCTGCACCTGTGATAAGTTTAGTCGCATTCTCTATCTTGCTGTCTATGACCTGCCTATTCCTAAACTCTGAGTTATCTATAGCAGACTGCAGGCTCTGAGTTTTTGCTGTCATAAAGCCCGAAAGAGTTTCAAATCGGTCACCGAAGGTTAGTTGTGAAGCCTGCGGATTGTCAAGGTCTATGGATATACCCACAATGCGCAAATCCTCGTCTATGCCCATAAGACTATTTTTTACTCTGTACCAACAGCCGAGTTCAAACTGCTCAATGTGTTTGTCTATTCTCGAGAGGTCAAGTGCTGTTATCTGATACTGCACTTTCGCACGATTGACAGATTTAAGATACTCCTTGCCTTTGCTGAGAAGATTGCTCGCAAGGGTAACGTCGTCCCATATCTGCGTACCGCTTATAATGCCGTACTTTGTGACCAAAGAACTGTCCTCGATGTAGTCTTTGCCCCCATTCACAGTGCCGATGGTCAACCGCTTTTCGCTGTCTGTAAGCTTTGCGCCGAGAGGGTAAAGACGTGTTATGACCGCCGTTTCATCGACCTCCCGTGATATGGTTTTAAGGTTGACTGCAAGCTCTATGGTGGTATCTGTGCCGTGTCCTATGCTCTCAAGATAGTCAAGATATACCTTGCCGTCTTTATCTCTGAGCTGTATCTCGCCGCCGAATTTCCCTACAAGCTTGTCTGCGATAACGTCCATTGTCTTATCCCAATTCGCAGTGTATGTGTAGTTGTTGCTCGCCGTAACAGTGACCTGCCCCAGCTCTATGCGCTTATCTGCACCCACCTGTGAATTATGTTTGGATAGGAACGAAGAAAGCACTGTTGATATACCTACCATTTTGTATTCGACATACGGCTGAACACTATCGTATAGCCAGCCTAACCGCCCCTCGCAGGTGACTTTGCGGCATATCAGACCTCTCTCGTCCATGCTGTCAGGACACTTCAAAACCCTGCCTATAAAAATGTCCTTGTCAGTACTTTCATCATAGACCTTGACCGATGTTGTCAGTGGTTTCAAAAGGTCATACCCTGCATTGTTCGGATATATGGTAAAACTGAAACTATCAACAGCATTGATAGTCTTTGCTATCTTGCCACCCGATATGCGGTCTGTGCCGTCGCTGTGTATGATAGTGTTTTCAGCTCCGTTTGTTATCGTTACTATGAACATCAGAGTGCCTCCTCGTAAAGTTTGAGCGTGAGTGTGCCGAAGCCATAAGCCGCAAGAGTATTCACACCAGGCTGTAAAGTCAGCTCGTCAAGGTCGAATTCTTTCTCCGTGTTGCGGTATACACTTGCACTTATCTCTTGGTCGTTGAGTGCAAAATAGGTGAAGCCCACACTCTTTGCATCGTCCTCTGAGCGCTTGTAAGAAAGGCGTGGGCGTATGGGTCTATCAGCATATGAGTAGACTTTCAAGGTTGCAGGAGGGGCGTATCGTGTCTGCTCGACCGCTGTCAGCGATATATCCGTCAAATTCAGATAATCGGTTTCAAATTTGAAGTTGTCAAAACCGATGTCTGAGTAATCATCAGAACGCAGAAAAGGATACGTTTTGAAGTTCACTGTCAGATCAGCGGTGCGCCGTGAAGTGAACTCAAATGCAGAGGTATCAAACACCGCTGTTGCCCCCACAAAGTGATAGTCCGTCAGAAAGCTTATCCTCAACTCGTCCTTTGCCCCGCTGAGCCAGCGGACAACATCACATTTTCTGCGGTAAAGTTCGTTTTCATCTTTTGCAGAAAGGCTGAATTTTATCATGATATCACGCTGTTTGTACGTCCTTTCGCCTGCCATTTTGGAAAAGTCATAAAAGCCGTTCATAAACGGCAGGGTGGCTTCTATTCTGTTTTCCTCCGGCTGAGATATCTGAATGCCGTCCTTTTGGATAACCAAATAGAAATCGGTAGACTTTCTGCCGCCAAACTCTATATATTCATTAGACACTTGCAAGCCTCCTTTCGTTGCTTGTGACCCTCTCACCTAGTTTTCCGTCCACCTTTGACGTGAGCTTATCGCCGTCAAGATAAATGTTTCCTTGCTGTGCAAGCTGTGGAAAGTAGGTTTCTAGGAGAGCGATGATCTTGTTCATGGTATCGTTACCGCTATTATTCACACTCTTTTCGGGGAGTGCCGAAAAGCTTGGCGATATGATATCCGTATCCATAATTGGTTGCAGTGACCTGTTGAACTGCATGGTGATAGTGTCCTCATTGTCTGCTATACCCTTTGCGAAAAGGTCCATCATATCAGGCGCAAAAGTGTGGAAGTTTGAAAGAGGACCCTTGTCAGGTTCGGAAAAGCCGAGAAAGTCCTTAACGCTTGAGGCTACGTCACATACAGTATCTTTAAGGCTCTGCCACTTCTCTTTTATGCCGTCTATAAACGCCTGTATCATATCTGAACCCCACTCCTTAAAATCGTTCCACTTGCGTGAAAACCAGTCTGTAAGGTCAATAAGCATATCAGACAAAGCGTCTGAAACAGGTGCAAAGTAGTCCACCATACCTTGTGCGATGCCCTTGATAAGTTCGACCGCTATAAGTATGCCGCCGGCAAGGATATCAGGGAGATTTTTCAAAAGCTCCATTGTAAGCGTGCCGATTATTTTAAGTGCCGATTGAGCAAGCTTTGCCGCCGTATCACTATCTGAAAGCGACATTGCAAGTGCGTCTATTATCTGCACTGCGCCGTCTATTATAAGATCTATGTTATCCACAAGTGCTTCTGCAATAGCGGTCACTATCTGTATCGTGCCGTCAATTATTGCGGGCATACAATCTATAACAGCCTGTATAACTGTAGGTATCTGCTCAACAACTGCATTGATAAGGTCGGGCAATATAGTCGGCAAAGCCTGTGCTATAGTGGTTATGATCGTTGCCAACGCCTGCACGAGAGGACCTGTGTTCTGGATAAGTGCCGTTGCAATAGTTGTAACGGCTGTTATGGTCGCCTGCGTTATCGTGCCGATATTATCAGAAATGCCTTTTACAAGTGCCTGAAATATCTGCGTGCCTGCTTCTATAAGCTGTGGGAGCAGGTCGCTCACAAGCTGTGGAAGCTCAGCCGCTATGTCAGGAGCCAGCTCGCTTATGAGCGTTGTGACCCCTGAAAGAGCCTGCTTTATGACAGGCAGAATGTTCTTTGCAAAGGCTTTTACTGTACTTACCATTTCCTTGATAAGATTTTTTAGGTCAGCGTTTTTGTCGCCCATTCCTGCCATAAGGTTTGCCCACGCTGCTTTCACAGAACCAAGAGAGCCGGAAACTGTTGTTGCCGCTTCCTTTGAAGTAGTACCCGTGATATCAAGGTCAGTCTGTACCTTGTGGATAGCCTCTATCATTTTGTCAAATGACACGCTGTTGACGGTCTTTTCATCGACCTTTATCGAATCCCCAAGCACGCCTGAATCGTTGATTAGCCTTGCCATTTCCGCCTGTGTACCGCCATAGCCCAGTTTTAAGTTATCGAGCATGGTATAGTTCTGCTTTGCAAAGCCCTGATAAGCGTTCTGGATAGAAGATATGTCCGTGCCAAATTTGTTAGCATTATCACTCATATCTACCATTGCTTCATTGGCTATCTCAGCCGCCTGTGCAGTATCACCGCCCAAACCTTGCAAGAGTGAAGCAGAAAAGCTTGTGACGTTCTGCATATAGTCATTAGCCGATATTCCTGCGGTCTTGTATGCCTCACTGGCGTACTTTACGATAGTATCAGCGTTATCCTTGAAAAGTGTTTCAACGCCGCCTATGTTCTGCTCATAGTCCGCATATGCGCTCGCAGAGCTTTTGACTATAGCGCCTATGCCTGCGCTTGCTGCCGATATAGTTGCTATACCAGCTTTTGCGGCAAGTGCAAAGCCTTTTTTGATAGTGCTTCCAAAACCTGAAACGACCTTGCCGCCGAGAGAACTTCCAAACTTGTGACCATCGGGCATACTATCCCCGAACGCTCTTCTCAGCTCTGATGCAAGCCCTTGCATAGACGGAACTATCTGCACATATGCCTTGCCTAGCTGTGTGCCGTTTTCTTCTGCCATGTTAGTCCTCCTTTCCTAAGATTTTTCTTCTTGCTTTCTCATAATCCTCGCCGCTTCGGAACGCTGTTATCTCGCTGTCACTCTCGCTTTTACCTATAAGCTTTTCAGCTATTGACTGCGGTACGTTCACGCCTCTTTGTCCGTCCTTTGTCTGCGACCAGCATATCCATTGCAGGCGGTCAAATATCAGCGCAAGCAGTATTTCAGAAAACGAACCGCCAACGCCGTTGAGTTTGCGCTTGACCCGTGAACTGCTGTCAAGACCGCAAAGAAAAATCGCCACCTTTCGTGCAGGTAGCGACTTAAAGTCGTATATGTGATAATACTGTGCCATATCGCAGTCAAGCTCATCAGGGTAACGCTCCATGACAGCGGCAAGGACTAGGAGTTTTTTGTCTTAGGTGTCTGGAAGATCTCCACGATCAACTTTGTTATCTCTTTAGCCGATACATAGCCGCACTTTTCTCTTATCTTCGCAAAAGCTTTTTCTTTTTTGCTTCCCAAAGCGGCGTCAACTACCTTGACATATGCAAGGGGGTCGCCCTGCTCACACTTGCCGACAGCTTCGATAAACTCATAGTCGTCAAGGGTCTTCTCCTCTATTTCAAACTCAAAACCGCTTTCTGTCTTACCTGTCAGCATAGGTTATTCCCCCTTTTTCATGTACTCATAGTGTGTATTGCCGTTCTCGTCAGGTGTGGCTGTGATAGTCAGCTCATAGCCGATAGGCTCATTATCCTTATAGGTGATGTCAGATATCTCCGTCACCTTGCCGAACGGAACGACCACTCTTTTCAGTACGTTATTTTTCAGTATCATATCGAACACGAACGCCTGATCTTCATGCTCGGCACTGTTTACCTTGATAGTCAGGCCAGTGTCAAGGTCGCCCGAAACATTGCTGCCATTGTAGACAGTTTTCAGCACATCTGTATTGGTACACTCTATCAGTTTGACCTTGAACGTGTCCGTCTTTTCTGTCTGTGGTGTATCAACGATATCTCCACCCCAGGCTTTGATGTTTTCAGTAGAAATGCCAGAACTGTTTGTTACACCGTCCTCTGAGCAGTAGCCCAGGCTTTTGAACGCTGCGTCAAGTGCTGTTGTTGCATCCGTCGGCAGTGTAGATCCTGTGACCGCTGTGAAAACCGCTCCGCCTACCTTTGGCTTGCCTGTTGATACGTTATCTTTATTGTTTGCCATAGTATTATCACTCCTCGTAGTAGGTTACATCGAATACCGCCTGATAGCGGTATCTCTTCGTTTCTGTGTCTGTATAGTTGTAGTCTGACGTGCACGCACAGCGACATATATTGCCCTGTGACACGCTTTCAGACATAACCTTTTTAACTTTTGCGTTAAGTTCTGCCGCTCCGTATAGGCTCGCTGAGTAGCTCTGAACGGCTATGGTGGCAGATGTGATAAGGTCATTCTCTGCCGAGCCTAGTTTGTCGATTAGCACATACTCTTCCGGCAATTCTTTAGGCTCTTCAAGATAAACTGAAACGTCAAGCTTTGCCCCCAGCCAGTCAAGAATTATCTTCTCTATCACTTACCAAGCACCGCCTTCAAAAGTGTGTTATTTCTAAGATTAGCACGCTGAGCCTTCTTGGTTTTAGCCTTGACGATAGCGACCTTACGGCGCATTTTCGGGTATCTTGTCCATGTGATAGTATACGCTTTATGCCCCGTGCCAAGCCTTTGAACGGCTCTGTCAGCATATCCCTTGACCATGCTTTCAACAGGTGCAGAGCAGAGAAAAGCCGCAACTGCGTTGTGGTCAAGCTCTATCTTAACCTTACTCATAGCGTTCCACCTTTACCTTCTTATTCCAACTGAGCGGCAAATTTTCTTCAATGCCCTCTGTCGGAAGACCTATGGTGCGGAATTTTCTGCCGAAGAACTCGACTTCTGTGTCTTCCCAAACGTGTGTATCTCCTTTTGGTATTGCAAGAGTGTAAGCTATGCGTTTGCCCGATAGGTTAAGCTCGTTTACAACGTCCTCTGCGGATGGCTCGCCCACAAGAACGTTTTCGACAACTTCCTGCGAAGTTTCGTATATAGGTCTTTTGAAACCGTCAACACCTGTCTGCGTTTTTACAGACAGCTTGACAGGTATGCCTTTGATATTTAATCTCATATATCATATACCTCCATTGCTCCGTATCTCTGCCGCATAACTCCCAGCTCTTTCAGTTCGTTTCTAAGGAAGTATAACTGCTGTCCTGCGTTGAGGTAGGTCATTGATACTGAGTAGCCCATAGCAGACTGTGAAGCCTGCGAAGCCGCAGGAGAGCTGTCCGCAATAGCGTCAACAGCTCTCAGTACAGCACGGACTATGATATCCTTTGCCACAAGTTCTATGTCAGGTTCATCAGCTATCATAATGTCAAGATCTTTGCCATACTTCTTGCAGGCAGTTGAAAGCTTTGCGCAGGCGACAGGCAGCAGAGCCGCCGCCTTTTCCTGCTCCTCAGCCGTGAGCTTTCGACCGAACCTTATAACGTCCTCGATAGTTGCGTACTCTGCCGCCATTTATGCCGCCCCCTTACTTAGCAGCTGACTGAATGACAGCGAATGCAGACTTGTCGAGAATGCCCCAACCGATATATGTTTCGGCTCTGATGTATACCTGATTGTAGCCCTTGAGGTCCTGCCCGCTGTTGTCAGGATCACCGTACGGAATGATTGAAAGTGGAATTTCCTTTGAGTAGCCCCACTTAAAGGCTCTCGCAAAGTCGCCCACAATGGCAAGGTCTTTGCTTGAATTGAACGAAACAGTGTTGTTAGTAACTGTCTGAATACCGTTCATAGAAGTCGGTGCATTGCCCCAAGCAAGGTCAGGATAAATCTTTCTGCCGCTTGTGTCCACCATTTTTGCAAGGTCAGCTCTAAACGACGGAGCCATTGTAAGACCTGAAATATCATATTCGTTGTCCTGCACTGCAGCGATAGCCTCCTCGATAAGAGCGTCAGGAGTCTTTGGTGACGTGCTGTCCTGCTTTATCACAGTTACACCGTTGTCAAAGTGGTTTGTACCTATAAGCGTAGAAGCTGTCTTGGCTCTTGGATTAACACCATGAAAAGCCATGATGTCAAGGGCTCTTGCCACTTTCTTTGCAAAGCCGTCAGAGAAATTTCTCAGAATGTCTATCTGAACTTCCTCAGAAGCGTAGAGAAATTCGTCTGAAATTCGTGAGCCGTACTCAAGCTTAACTGGAACGATAGTCACAGGGTTAAGCGCAACGCTTCCCCTTGTCTTTTTGCCGTTTTCAGCTACAAGATCTGCTTCATCATCCATTGTGAAAATGTACTCTTTCTGTCCGTTGAATGCGATAGGTGTCTGGTCGCAAAGTGCAGCCAGTGAGGACTTACCCTTAACCTTGTCAAAAAGTTCTGTTACAAGAACAGGGTCAAACTTTGCACCCTTTGAGAGAATGTCTGCCATAAATATTACTTCCTTTCAAAACTAATTTTTCAGACTTGCAAGCAGCGACTTGTATGCCGCATTCTTGCCGTCTGCGTGTTCGTGTTCTGTGCTGCCAAGAGGTGCTGTCTGTTTCTTGCCGATAAACTTTGCAAATGTTTCAGCGTCATTCTTGATAGCTTCTTCTGTATCTCCCGAAAGCTTGTTTGCGAGCTCATAAGGGATACCATTTTCGTGGGCAATTCTCATTTTTACCGAGCTGGTCTCGTATGCCTTGTTCTTTGCAGTGAGGTCTGCGATAGTAGTGTCCTTTTCCGCAAGCTTGCCTGTAAGGTCGGTGATCTTGCTGTTAAGGTCGGCTGTCTTTGTCTTGAAGTCGTCAGGGGAAATGTAACCCTCGAACTGCTTCTTGACTGTATCCGTGTTGCGCTCGAGCCTTGCTTTTATCGCATTGTCGAAGGCTTCCTGTGTTGTTATAGCTTCAAATTCTGCCATAGTGTTTCCTTTCCCCGCTTTACCCTGCGGTGTAGGTGATATATAACAAGCTGTTACCAGCTTACTTTCTGTACTTTCTTCTTATCTGATGAATTTGCACACGCCCAGTGAGCAAGCACCACCGCCTCAAGCAGTGATATGTCAGCACCTTCAAGAATTGAGGTATAGCCAAAGCCACCGCCTGAGCTTATGGCTCTGTGTTCACAGTTTGCAATGACTTGTTCAAGGGACGGTTGGTCAGCATGACAAATATTCTGTGCGAATACTCCTCGCTCAAAGCCTGCTGACGAGGTGATCACATCAGCGACTTTTGGTAGGATAGGCTTGCGTTTGATGCCTGCATTCTTCATATCTGCCGCAAGCAAAGACTGTCCGTTTGCTCCGTCAATGACGGTTTCACGCATATGCGGATTGCGCAGATATGCGATTATCCAATCGTTTCCCTCTCGCACAGGTCGGCAGTCTATAGCCTCTACAAATATCTTGCCGTCCGCTGTCTTTGCGGCAACAGCAAGGGAAACATTGTCCGTGACCTTTGCGTACTTGATACCAAAAAACAGCTCTCTGCTGATATTAGGCTTACCACTGATACAAAGTGCCTGCCATTCGCCCTTGCTTATAGCCGACTTTTGGTTGTAGGTCAGCCACAAACCTAAACGCTGGATATTATCATCAACCTGGTCGTCTTTCGGGTCGCCAAGCTCCGAGCGTATCTTACGTTCCGTGAGGATAGTACCTAAAGACGGGTTAGTGGCATACCACAGCTCAGGATCATGTGCGTTTGTGAGCTTCGGCACAGACCATTCAGCCCAGCCGTCGTCACCGCCTTTGCCTGAAATCGTCTTCTGTCGATACTTTGTAAAAACTGTACCGGCAGAAACCATTGTCGGCGGTGTTCCGCACATAAGCGTTTGAGGGTTGCGGCTGTCTGTGACGATATATTTGAGGGCTGTTTCTTGGTCGGTGGTGTATTCCTGTGCTTCGTCGATAATGAGCAGGTCATATCCCTCACCAAGTCCACCTTTTGATGAACGTGTACGGAAATTAATAATTCCATCCCCCTTGAGCCACTCAATGCGCTCAAGACCAAACTGCTTTGCGGTCTTGAAGTCCTCTTTTTCAAGAAAACCCATTTTTGTGATAAGGTCGATGATTTTCTCCCATGCCGAGTGTGATGTTGTAGTTCGGTGGGCGGTGTAAAGAACACGCTCGCCATTTTGCAGGCCATAGATCGCACGCATTATAAGCAGTTCTGACTTGCCGTTACGTCTTGGTATCGACCAACCGAACTTCATATGCTTCCACAATCCCTCATCGTCCACCGCCATGATGTCATAAAGCATTAACTCCTGCCATTCCTGTGCAGTGCGCCCCGATTTGTTGTACATTGCGATAGCCTCATTGCCTTTTGTCTGCTCATAGGGCAACACTACCGATATGGTGGGGGTCTGCCTGCCGACTTTCTTATCCTCAATAGGGAATTACCTCCTTTTGGGTATGAACTAAGCACCCGTTAAGGTGCTTAGTTCCGATGTTTGATTAGTCTATTGTCTGCCAATCTTCCGACAACATATCTGCTTGACTTGCAAGCCAGCCAAGTTGTACGCCAGAAGTTCCCACAAACGCTAATGCTTTATTGCCCATAGCCTTATGGTTTACATTTATCACAGTACCATTAGGTGATTTATAACTAACATTAGTTGCAAGCTCAACATACTGTCCTTTGCCGTTCCAGTCTTTTCTTGCTATTTTCTTACCTCTCTTTGCTTCTTCGAGCGCCTGTCCGAAATTCATATTTATCCGTCCTTTCTGTTTTTGGGTATAAAAATACCGCCTCGCCGTAGCGGAGCGGTAAAGGTTTATTTTCTGTCTTTAAAGAAATCTGCCCATTCGGGATTTTCTTTGTCAAAAATCTGTCTTTGCTCTTCTGTTAGCTTGTAGGGATAATCACGGAACATATTAAATTCAGTGGTTTTGTCAAAGCTGAATACAAACTCTCCAATGGTGTTCGGATCATCTTTCCACCAAATAACATCAGTATCTTCTTCTTTGTACCATCTATTTGACATTACCACTCAACCCCTTTTCCTGTTTACCAGCAGCGGTGTTTATGTATCCAAGTATATGTTGAAAATCGCTGCTATCCGCAAATGAATCTGTGTCTATTATAACAACTGATTTTTCCCACACCATTCCGAATGATCTGTCAACTGTTTTGCGACACTTGAAACGCTCTTGGAGTGTTGCAACAGTCGAGCCATACTTATTGAACGATGTCCAGCCATTTTGCATTCTCGACTGGAGTTCTAAGTATTCAAGCCCGTTTTCAGTGTTTCTAACAATAGCAGCGTGTTTTCCTGCTGCAACAAAATATTCTTTGTTATGCTCAAGCTTTTTCAGCAATGCAGCGGTATCAGCTGCTTCCTTTTTGACTTTGACCACAGAGCCTTTCACGTTTGGAAGTTCCAGGACTTTCTTTATCGTGGACGTTCTTGAGAATATATTCTGACTGTTTCCACCTCTGAAATCAAGAACGTCAAGTCCATTCTTATTGCCTATGTAAGCAAACCCAAGCGAAGCACACGAGCCTTTTGTCATATCTCCACCAGCCAATCTGTTTATGATCTCACTGTTGCTTAATTGCTCGGAGAGCTTTTCGACTTTGTTGTAAGCAACTTTATTGACTTCACATTCGTGCTGAATTTCATATGTAGCCTTTGCATAATTTGGCTTCTTTGCTTCTATTATACCACTTTTGCCCGACTTGTCAACAAGTCTGACAGGCTCTCTGGCCCCAGCCTTTTTCATGCGTTCAAATTCATCGTCAGAAACGTCCCACCTGGTCTTGCTCCACACGTTTTGTGCCTTCCTGCCGTTGAGATATGTAACAGTACAGCCGCAGTTATCATGCCTGCGGTAAACATCTTTCGGAACATCTTCAGGATAGTGATATTTGCCTGCAAGCTTTGAACACCACTTACAGCAGCCGCCGTGATCGTTGCGAATGATGTAGCAGTCCAGTCCTGCATCAGAACGAAGCTTCACGTTTTTTTGAACATAATCGTTGTAAAAACTCTCAGTGATGTTCTGCGCCGGAGCTGTCATTCGCCGTATCATCACTTCTTCTGCAATATCTGGCACAGAAGCCGCATTGACTACCGCCTGCACACGCTCGGTAGGGAAAGCAGCCTGCTGAGGTGTGATGTTTATGCCTGTTTGGCTGTCAAGTGCCTTTTGGCATTCTGCGGCAGCGGAGTTTATAACATCGTAGTTGTCCTTGAGCACGCCCGTGAGTATGGTATCGGCAATGTTGTAGTACATCTTGCCGTCAGGTAATGCAGCTACGTTGACGTGTGCACCGATAGCCTGAGAGGCTCTAAACCCGAGCTGTTTCGATAGCATGGCGACTTCTTCCATTTTTGCAGTGCCGCCATCTATTTTCTTCAAAACCGATTGTATATGTTTGTCAGCTCTGCACCTGCTTTGAAACTCAGCACGAATTTTTTCAAGCAGTTCTGCACCGATATCAGCCATTGTTTTCGCCCTCTATGCCTGTGAGCTGACGGATACCCTTTGCACCGAGATAGTCAGGAACAGCCTGATTGATTTTTAGGATAGCGTCGCCCACGCCTGAGAGTGCAGCAGAATCAGGCTCGAAGATAGGAAGCCACTGCGATTTGATATCGCTGAAAGCATAGCGCATATAGGCCGTGTTATCACGAACGCAGGCGGCAAGATACGCCACGTTTAGAAAACCACTACCGAACGTCCTCTGCGCCTTGCGTGCGGTAAGTCTGAGGTTCTCATGAGCGGCTCTGATCGCTTCACAGCTGGCAGGGTTGGACGTTGCGAAGCCCAAGTCATCAAGGGTCAGCCCTGTTTCTCCGGCGAACAACGAAGCTATAGATTTAAGCTGCTCAGAGTATGGTGACATGGACTGCTGCTGAAACTGTCCGACCGTAGGATTACCACCGTCATCATCTTTGGTGATAGTCAGCAGTGAGGACATTGTTGCACCCCATTTGTCCATTTTCTCGGCATCATCTGAAAGGCCGAGTATATATTTTTGTGGGAAGCTGTAAAACTCGGCTGATACTTCCGACCGCCTGAGCGTTCTCATAGCCTCTTGCACAAGCTCCATGCACGCCCTTGATATCCTGCTGTGACCGAAAGGACGAACAGCGTCAGGGCGGTATATGATAGGCACAAGCAGAGGGTAAGGCGCAGGATTGTCATAGATCTCAACGTCATAGCCTCTGCGATATATCTCTGTCTGTTCGGCGGTGAAGTAGGCTTCAATGGTGGGGTTGAAATTGTTATCCCTATCAAGCACTGCATAGCCCTCACGGAGCATATTCGTGATAGGGTCGATAATGCCAGTAGCGTTACTGCCGTCAATGACCTGCAAGCGTGGATAGCCTGTTTCATCAGCCGAAATATACACAAAACAGCAGGAGGACACCAACGCTGAGAGAATGGCAGAATCAAAAAACACGTCACGATTATTGTTGTCAAATATCTCGTTGACGTAGAAAGTGTTGTCCTCAAAGCTGTCAAATACTATTCTGTCCGCAAGGGTATCAACAGCCTTCGCACACCAGCCTAGCACAGGACGCATCCAGTTATAGCTTGGTGGTATCATTTTGCCCATGTCAGTAAGGCCGTTCTTCATGTGATAGTAGTCATAGCGCACATTGACCCTCGAAGCCTTTGAGGAGAGCTTCTTTTTCAAATATGCCATGCCTTTGTATTCGCTCATCTTGTATATCCTTTCCAGTTATTTCAATCCTGCGAGAAATATAAGCAGTGCGGCGGTGAAGGTCATTTTTGACCTCAAAAGGGGGCATACCCCCCATATTGTCAATAATTTGTTAAAAATTCTTCCAATCGTAGCATTGTGGTAAAATTCGGTTGGAAATCAGTTCAAGAGACTGGTCAAACACCTGTTTTTCCACCAATTTGTCAGATTTCTGGCGATTACAGCACCAATGTGCCAATTGCAAGTTTGAAATGTCCGAAGGGTGACCGCCTTTTGCTATGGGTATGATATGATCTATGCAAGCTGACAGTGGGTGCGGATATTTCAATGAAAAATCAACAGGCTTACCGCAGATACCGCAGACTGTTTGGGTAGCGTATATCTTCTTCTTATTGATACGAAACTGTGTTTGATGTGAGCCGTTTCGATCGGGTCTTGGTATTGGCATTGTATACCTCCGTGCAACGCAAAAGCGACCGCCCTTGTGAAAAATATTATAAGGAGTTTTGAAATGTGGGAATTTACTCAAAGGCTTCACCAACTCCTAACAAGCGGACGAATTTCAACTTTTAACGATTTTTAAATCTTGATTCTATTATTTTATCTAGTCGAGCTTGTGCTCGTTTATATGATAAACTTGTAATTTCTCTTGTTGTTGCCTCGCCCCAACCATTCACAAAAGTGTGATGTTCTTTCGTTTCATATGTCGGCTTTCTGTTTTGTGCGATTTTGCCAAGTTCTTTGCTGCGTTCACGTTCCAAAGAATCCCTTTGTTTTTGCAAATCATAATATTTATCAGGAAGACCCATTGCACTGCCGTTTTCTGATACAATCGTAGCCAACTTTTCTTTTATGTCGTCGATTTTCTTTTCAAGAACCTTGACTCTTTCTTCTGAAGTTACATTTCTCGAGCCTCCTAAGCTGCTCGAACTACCTCTACCACCCATTTATTTTCGCTCCTTTCCATTTATCTGAAAACGCTTTTATGTGTACAATATTGCCTTTACATTCATCTGGAACATTGCCATAGAACAATACGGTTTCAGGTTTAATTCTTTCACACATAGCCTCGTAACCTGTCAAAAACGCTGTCTTTGCGACCTTGCTATTCTGTGTACCCACAGAAGATACAGCCACCGTCCCGCCGACAGGTTCTCCGTCAAAACACCATTTGAAAGACTTTTCGTCGCTCCAACATATAGTTGGAATGACTTCAATTCCGTTATCTTCCCAAAACGCACCGAGCCAATGCTTGCGGTAATGATTGTATATCTGCATTGCTATCGGAAAATCAGCATATAGTGAAAAATCAGGAGTAAGGACACATCTGAAACTTTTGAGAATATCAAGATAGGCAGTCGGATTATTCCAAAGCCTGAGAAATTGATAATCATCAAGAAAGAAATGTACGCCCTTATCTTGTCTGTTCTTTGTTGTCTTGGCGTAATTAAAGCCGATAAGTTCGGGAATATCCGTTATCTTTGAGCCGATCAGTTGAGGTATATCATATTTACCTGCACCAGCATAAAAGCCGTGCTGAAGGTTTTCATAGCGTTGTTTATTATTCATCGTCAAGCCCCTCACCGCCTATCTGAGCGAAAACGTCCGAAAGCTTTTCAGAGGTCTTGACCTCCGCCTGTATCTTAACCACATACTCTCCTGTCATTTTATTGAGGGTATCGACGGCTCTAATACGGTCAGCAGGGTCGTTCTTGCCGTCCTTAGCGATATCAGACAAGAGTGCCTGCCTCTCCTTTGCGGTCATTATACGCTCGTCCTAAGCTTTCTCAGACAGCACACGGATATACTCCCCAACACTAGGATTATCTAGGATTTTGCAGGCGTCAGCTTTCGCATACTTTTCGCTGTATCCTGCCTTGATTGCACTCTGAACGGTGTTGTCGCTTTGAGCATAGTATTCTGCAAATTTCTTTTGCCGTGCTGTCATGAGGACACCGTCCTTTCTGAGATTTTCCCACAACGCAAAAGACACCCCCATAGGAGTGCCTCTCACGAAAATATTATAAGGAGTTTTGTAAATGTTGGAGCAGATGTTGAGCTGGCACGCTCTCGACCTGCATTCTTGCCGCTGCCTGCTCAGCCCTTGCGGCTAGGTCCCGTTAACGTCAGGCTGTCCTGTAAGCCATTAACTCCGATTACACTTACAGCAACACATATTCATGACTATGCGGAGTAGTTTCACTGGTGCAGGCTTTAAGTTCGTGCGCTCTCAACCTGCATACACCGCCCGAAGCCCGAAAGCTTGGCGGCGGTTCAAATATTATGTGTTGGCTTTTCCGGGCAACCAACTGACCGTATGGAACAGACCGCAAGCTCATGCACTCACGCTCTGCATAAGCCCCTTACGGGGCTTAGAAAATTGGAGGTGACTTCAATGAAAGTACAAGTCTGAGGTACATCTACACTTTCCTCAGTTTAAATTATAACATAGGTAAAACGAACAGAGCGAACAAGTTTAAGCATTTTGCAAAAATCTTTTGACCGCCATTCTACAGCCGTCCGCTGTACCTCCGACCTTGTGTCCTATCTGTATCCAAGTAAAGCCTTTTACAAACCTGAGTACAAATATCTTCCTCATTTGTCTATCCTCTATCCCCTTGATAAACTCCTCCACAGCCCTCTGCTCACGCTCTAACCGTGCCTGCTCGCACAGCAGTGAAAGTGTATCACCGCTTGGCAAGAAGCCGTCTATGCGTGTGCTGTGTGGTGTGTAGGACGGTGGAGTGCATACGCTGATACTGTCGGCAACGTACTTGCCTGAAAGATCTGCCTTGATGTCCTCAATGGCTGCGGCGTTCCTGCGGTAGGCTTTCAGGCGTGACATGGTCATTGGGTCGTTTCTTTCCATAGGATCTCTCCTCTCTTATTCCCAGCACAACATACCCATTCTTTATTCCCCAGCCGTTGAGGATATATGTTATCTTGTATGTATGTCCCGATATCTCATGTTTTGCGTGTTCTCTTACTGTGCCGTCTGAGCTACGATAAGACGTTACGTCAGTCGGTATAAATCTTATCAGATCTCCTGTCTGAAAACCTCTGTCATTCTTTCTGACCTCAAAAGTTTTCTCACCGCTCAGAACAGCGTCACAAAATTCTATACTAAGTTTCAGATTATGTGTTTTCATTCTTTTGCCTCCTCACACCTCACCTCTTCCAGCCTACAATACACCAACGTATTGCCACAAGTCTTGTCAGCGATCTCCGCCTGATAGAAGAACTGACCTGTCTTACTGCTCTTGCGGATAATGCACCCTGTCAGCCGGTAGCAGTCAGAACCGTTGTAGCTCACCCTGCGTCCAAGACTTTTCTTTACTTCGTGTATCGTCATAGCTCCTCTATCCTCACATAAATGCCGGGTATGTCCGCCCAGAACTTTTCGCATATCTCACTCGCCACAAGCTGGTCGTCTGTCCAGAAGTCAAGCTTTGTCATACAGTCCTTGAACATCTTCTGCAAGTTATCCGTGTCAGGCTTGCTGATCTTGTACTCTCCGTCCTTGTGTTTGCCGTCATTTGGAAACAGCCACTTTGTTATGAGCCGTATCCCACAGATGTACTTTTCAGGCGGTCTGTGCCTTGCTAGGTTTGCCGTGAGCTTTTCTTTTGCCGCCTTGACATCGGGTGGGTCATAAAATATCGGCTTGCCGTTTCTCACTGCCACCTTGTGTTCCTGCGCCGTAGCCGTCGGCGGTATCATTGCCATAAAAAATTCAGTCATCATCTTCCTCCTCGCATTTGAAATCTACTCCATGCCACTTGTGTGACTTGTCATCATACACCAATGCTCCCGACTGTTTGACCATATCCCAAATGTATTTGAGTACCTGCGGCTGTTTCACGAGCCACCAAAGCGTGCGTGATTTTCGATAGTCGAAATCTTCATTAGGCAGCTTATGAAAAAGCGGTGGCATTTTCTTAGCTGCATTAACAACGTCTTGCCTTGCCTTACTTCTTGTTGCTCTCATCTGCGTGTGTTCCTCCTCGCGCGTCATTATTCAAACTACTTTTTCGTCGGGGCGAGTTTAAGCCCCCGACAAAAAGTATTGTTTATAATAATAGATTTGTCTGTCCGTCCGACAAACTCGGTAATTTTCGATATTGTCCGACAAAGAAAAAAGTTCGATTTTGTCCTGACACTTTTCGATTTTTTTCTGTCTGTCTAAAAGTTCAAAAATTCGATTTTGTCTTGTCTGTCTACTGAGCTTTTAAGCCGCATTCTCCCTCTTCTATCCAAAAGCCACCATGCTCTTTGAGGTATCTTCCAACGGTCTTTTCGCTCTTTCCTATGTACTCCGCCAGCTCAGAAATGCGGCACTTACCGTTCTCCTGCACACCGCTGAAAGCTGTTTCAATGCTCTCCTTGCGTTCCTTGCTGCGGTCTTCATTGGTCTTCTTCTTGCTGAAATTCTTTTTCCAATTCGGTGAGATGTCCTCTACCTCGCAGTCTTTAAGCACGCCCACAGTATCCTCTCTGTGAACAGGATAATCAAACCACATATCGAGGGGAGCAAATTTCGGGAACTCTCTCAGAGTACCCTCTATACGCCATGCCGTGCGGTTTCTTACTGCAAGCTTAGCCTTGTCTATGTCGGCCATCATAAGCTTGTATGAGTTCGGATGCAGGTACTTGTGTGTTATCTCAAGCATTTTTGACGGCGTAACAAGATCGTCCTGTGAGCAAAGATCATCAGTATTTCTGTAAAATCTTCTCATCCAGTTCTCACAGATACGGCAAACAGTTTCGTCCTCCTGCTGCTTGTAAAGGCTGTCTGAAATGTCAAGCTCTGAAAGGTCAAGAAGTGCGTCAGGGTCACGGGCGAATACTCCTGAACCGCTGGCTCTGTCCATTGAACGCTTACCGCCCTGCGCTCCCTTTGAGTGGTGGTGACAGTATATGACCGCACAGCCAAGCTCTGTGCATACCTTGTCGAACTGGTTGCAAAAGTGAGCCATTTGGTCTGCTGAGTTCTCGTCGCCTGTTATGACCTTGTAGATAGGGTCGATTATCACGGCAATGTAATTCTTCTTGCTTGCTCGGCGTATAAGCTTTGGTGCAAGCTTGTCCATTGGCACGCTGTGACCTCGCAGGTTCCATATGTCTATGCTGTTGAGGTTATCAGGCTCTAGGTGCATTGCGGTGTACACGTCCTTGAAACGGTGCAGACAAGATGCTCTGTCAAGCTCTAGGTTCACATAAAGCACACGCCCCTTTGCACACTGCCAGCCGAACCACTTTGCCCCCTCTGCGATAGCAATGCACATCTCGATGAGAGCGTATGACTTGCCTGCCTTTGACGGACCTGCAATGAGCATTTTGTGACCCTGTCTGAGAACACCGTCAATAAGTGGCGGTGCAAGCTCAGGCAGGTTATCCCACTCAGCACTCAGGCTCTCAGGGTCGGGGAGATCATCATTGATACTCTCTATGTAATCTTTCCATTCCGAAAAGCTTTCTTTGCCTATGTTCTTGTCAATGATGAACTGTTTCTTGCCGTTTCTCATTACGCCAGGCATACGGCTAAGACGTGAGGGATTGCGGTTCTGCTTGTCTATGTCAAGACCGCTTTCCTTGCAGACCTTGTAAAGAAAATCAACACGCCTGCGGTATTCATCATAGTTGGGAGCGTCTATCTTGACGATAGCGTGTACGCTCTTCCCACCGCTGTATACAAGCACAGCGATAGGAAGTTCAAGTTCTCTCATCACAGCGTTCTGCTGTTCTATAGGCATACTGTCGCTTTCAACAAGAGCGTAGCGGTAGTCTGTTACATTCTCGTTCTTTACGCCCTTGCCGTCAAGAGGATTGAAGCGGATCCACGCTCCGGCTTCTTCCTTGTAGTCGCCAAACACCGCACCAATGTCGCCGTTACATTCGCCAAGTCTCTTGATAAGTTCCCCTGCCGTCCTGTCACAGCACCCCTTTGTGGGCAGATACCTGGTCTTGCCGTCCTTTTCTGTTTCCCACGTTTGCGTAACATAGCCCACGTTCTCTCCTGCCTCAAAGAGTGTTTCAAGATATGTGACTATCTCCTTGACAGGATCCCATTGGGCAGGCTCGGTGATCGGTATGCCCTCACCGCCGTTTACAAGGGGACTGCCTTCCTCTGCGACTATCTCGCCGTCCCAGTCATAGGCTTGAAACTCTCTGGGGCTGTATCCTCTTTCCTTTGCCATTTGCACGATAGTTCCTGCGGTCACGGGCTGAGCATTGCCGTTAAAGCCTTGCCACTTGTGTTCACACTCACCGCTGTGATAACGGCTGTCTGACCTCGACCAACTGTCCCAATCGTTCACGGAATAGCCCTCGTGCTTGAGAGCCATTCCCACGTTGACCCATTCCTGATAATCACAGCTTGCAGGGTCTATGTATTCAAGCATTTTAAGCAAATTTGTGTTATCCATTCACTTCTCCTTAGTTCTCAGGTGTGTATGTTTTCGGGTCGATATCTCTCGGCACTCTCCAACCATTGGCAGAAATACGAGCTATCATCCTGCTTGCGCTGTCAAAGCTCCAAGAGCCAACGTGTTCAAAACCCTTGCTTTCAAGCAGCCTTATTTGCTTTGGTGTGGTAAGTCCTGCATTGCGGCGCTTTTCAAGTCGGTCAAGGATAAGCTTTGCCTTGCCTGCGTTGTCTATATCGTCAGGGAAAATGCCCAGCTTTTCAAGCTTTGCTTTTTGTTTGTCGGTAGCAGGAGCACACTCCCAGCCAAAGGCAGGAACATAAGAGGACAAGTCCTCAGCCTGTATTGACATTTCATACTGCAAAGGGTCAACGAGCTTTCGCTTGCGTGTTTTCATTTCTTTGAGCTGCTTTGCCAAAGACTCTTCACGCTGTGCCACAACGTCCTCGCTTGCCTGTTTTTCTGCCTCTTCGATATCCACTGCACAGCCTGCCTCATTGGCAAGGTTTTCGGTCATTTTCTCAGCGACCTCTTCATTCTGACAGATAAGGTGTGCAGGTCTGCAAAGCTCGTGGCGTTCTGTGTGCCATAGGAAATCAAGCAGTAAAAGCTCTGTCTTTCCCTCGCAAAGTCTTGTGCCTCTGCCTACCATTTGACAGTAAAGTCCACGCACTTTTGTTGGTCTTAGCACGATAACGCAGTCAACTGACGGACAGTCCCAGCCCTCTGTGAGGAGCATAGAGTTGCACAGCACATTGTATTCGCCCTTGTCGAAAGCTTCAAGTATCTCCGCTCTGTCTGTGCTTTCTCCGTTGACCTCAGCGGCGTTGAACCCTTTGCTGATAAGGATATCACGGAACTTCTGAGAGGTCTTGACAAGCGGCAGGAACACAACTGTCTTGCGTTCCTTACAGTATTTGAGCATTTCATCAGCTATCTGATAAAGATATGGGTCAAGTGCCGTGTCGATATCACTTGCCTTGAAATCTCCTGCCTGAGTTGATACTCCTGAAAGGTCAAGTTTCAGCGGTATGGTGATAGCCTTGATAGGTGAAAGATAGCCCTCTTTGATAGCCTGCGGCAGTGTGTATTCATATGCAAGGCTGTCGAACACCGAGCCTAAGTTCTTCATGTCGCCCCTGTCAGGTGTAGCCGTTACGCCAAGCACCTGTGCATGGGGAAAATGTTCAAGCACTCTCTGATAGCCGTCTGAGATGGCGTGATGAGCCTCGTCAATTATTATGGTATTGAAGTAATTATCCGAAAAGCCTTTGAGCCTTTTCTCACGCATAAGGGTCTGAACTGAGCCTACTACCACACGATACCAAGAGCCTAAACAGCTTTGCTCTGCTTTTTCGGTGGCACAGCCAAGCCCTGTTGACTTCATAAGCTTGTCCGCCGCCTGGTCGAGCAGCTCGCCCCTGTGGGCAAGGATAAGCACACGCTTACCCTGCCGCACACATTCTTCCGTAACAGCCGAGAAAAGTATTGTCTTTCCCGTTCCTGTGGGCAGAACTGCAAGGACTTTGTTTATTCCCTCAGACCATTGTTCGAGTATAGCAAGCTTAGCCTCGTTTTGATATGGTCTTAAATTCATCATCAGAACGCACCGGCTTTCCAGCCACCTGTCTGAGCAGGCTGACTATACTGTGGTGTCTGCGTCTGAGCAGGCTGAACGGTAGTCACATTCTCGTCATAGGCGTAGAGCTTTTTAATCTTGTTGGACTGCCTGTCCTCTCCGTCCTTGTTCTTGTAGTTGTCAACGTAGACGTGACACTTGCCCTTTTTGCCTGTGATAGCGTTCCAGTTCATTTTCAGCGGCTCGCCATGCTTTTTTAGCCCGAGAGCCAGGAAAAGTGCTGAGAGCTTCCACTCAAATTTGTTGCAAAGGAAGAAATTCTCTGTTATCTCCACGCTGTCCTCTGCACCCCAAATGGTGAATGTGACCTTAGCCATATTGCAGGGCGGTACTTTTGCCGACCCCTCGTGTCTTGCACGTTCGTACTTTGCAACGGTGAAGTCATAGTCCCCCTCAGGGAGCAGGACAAAGTCCCCACCCTCGTTGACTATCTCATCTTCCCAGCCGTATTCCATAAAATTATCCATAGTTTTGTCCTCCTTTTAAAATGGTACTTTCTGATTTTCTCTGATAAGCGGCAGCATTTGCTCCCAAGCACCTATCAGACAGCCCTGTACGAAGTCGTCAGGATAGTTTGTAATAGGGGTATCATAAGGAAAATAGTTTCTCTGAGATACCACAAGGCGTATGTCTGATTCGCTCACATTGTTGGCTCTCATAAGGTCCGCAAGTGCTTTCGGTATGCCCTCAGGGATAACGATAGGCGGCGGTGCAACGTCCTCAAAGCCGCTGAGATCAGTAAGGGGCTCGTCAGATTTTTGTGTGGCAGTCTGTGCGGTCTGTGTAGGCTGTGCTGTCTGAACTGTCGGTGCAGGCACAGGCTTAGGCATTTCAGCAGGCTGTGTATACGCAAAAAGGTGAGCTATACCACTATACTCAAAAGGCATTTCAGACGGAAGTCCGTCACGATTTTTAGCGTCCCAGCAAGGGTGATGTGTGGTGTACATTACACGGTCACCGCCCTGAGCCTTGAACTTCTTGCCGTCCTTATCCACAGCTACTGCATATGTTTTGTAGTTTGCAAACAGCACCATATCTGCCCATTCTTTCACAAGAGGCGATATCTGAGAAGAAGTTTTCTTGCCGAGCTTTAACTCCCAGCGGTCATAAGCGCCCAGCTCGTCAGGCTGTTCAAACTTTCTCATCTGAGCGTGAGCCGTAAGTACAACGTTGATACCGCTGTCAACTACCTCCTGCAAGAGATTAAGAAACTTGCCTATCTCCTCTTTCTCGTAAACATAGCCGTTGCCGTAGCCAAAGTCCTCGATACCCTTTTTCTGATGTGTCGAGCAGATCGTTTCAATGCAAAGCTGCTCAGCCCAATCAAATGTATCAATGACAAGGGTCTTGCAGAGCCTGCCGTTCATAGCCTCCTTTACCTCGTTTTTGAGCATTTCCCAGCTTGTTGGCTTAGGGAAACGTCTGATGTTCAGCTTCTTTGTACTGCCCTCTGTATCAATAAATACAGGGTCGGGGAACTGAGCCGCAAAGGTGGATTTGCCTATGCCCTCAGGACCATATATCACGACTTTCTGTGCGGAGCTTACAACTCCTGATGTTATCTCATACATTAAAATGCACCTGCTTTCCAAGTTTTCGTTTCTGTGTTTTCTTCCTTATCATTGTCCATTGACCTGCCGTCCTCGATAATGATACTGCACTCGTCACCTGTGGAAACTCTTGTGGCTATCGCCTGCAAGCCCTGTGCTTCAAGCCACTTGCCGAAGTCATCAAGGGTGTCGGTATCCATTTGTTCAAGCTTGTCCAGCAGTACAAAACCGCAGTCAGGGTTGAGCTTTCTCACGATAGAGGTAGCGACGATAAGCTGTTCTGCTCCGCTTATACTGTCCCACTTATGCCCGTTATACAGCAGCTCTCCGTCCTCAACGGAAAGACCCTCAAGGGGCAGGTCTGCACCGCTCAGCAGGTCAGTCTTTGCCTGCCTTACCTCCTCTATCTGCTCAGTGAGATATGTATACTGTGAACGGTAGTCCTCAGCGTCTATCTCAGCTTTCTCCCTGTCGAGGTTTGCTCTTATCTTCTTGTTCAGTTCCTCGATATCTGAGATGTTCTTTTCAAGCTCCGCTGTGCTTTCGTCCACAAGGTCTTGTGCGTCAAGGCTTGCAAGCTTGAAGTTGTTCACTGCCGCTTCATAGCTTGCTTTTGCACGCTCATAGGCAGACTTAGCAATCTCCAACTGCTTTTCGTAGTATTCTTTCTGGTCACGCTTACGCTGATTTTCGCCGTTGCGAGCAAGTATATCCTGCTGCTGTCTGATAAGCTCCGAAGCCGAAACAGGCTCGGCAGGGACGTTTGCGTACACAGGCATTTCCTTTGCAAACTTAGACTTCTGGTCAGCTATCCTGCCGATAGCCGTTCGCTGGTCATAGAGAGAATGTTCCTTATGTTCCAACTGATAGAGCGTATCACCCACGCCGATTATTTTCAGCAGAGTTGAAGCTTTTTCCTTGCTTGACTGATTTATGAACTTAGGCAGGTCAAGTGCAAACTGCTCAACGAAGCTGTTCAAAAGCTGTTGACCGCCTTTTTTGCCTGTGCTGTCGGTGACTTTGAGAGAGCTGTTTTTACCCGAACGCTCCACCACGATTCCATTGTCGAGGGTGATCTTCAAATGCGGTTCGACAACAGACCCCTCACGCTGAGGAGAGGATGGCTTATACTTGTCACCGCCAAGCGCCCAAGCGATAGCGTCAAGGACAGAGGTCTTGCCCTGCCTGTTCTTACCGCCGATAACAGTAAGTCCATTCTTTGCAGGCTCAAGCTGTACGGCTTTTATCTTTTTTACGTTCTCAAATTCAAGTGAGTTTATTTTTACTGACATTCAGATCTCCTCATTTCTTTTTCAAATTGTCTTATTTCATCTTCTGTTGGCTCGTCCTCAGGTCTGCCCTCATCAAAGCCCAACGTACAGCCACTTTCAACGCAGCAGCCTTGCGTGTCTGCATAGCATTCCACATCATCACCATATATGACGTGACCGTACCTACAGTCTTGACAATCTTTCATAACAGGGTCTATGCAGCGTGTCGGTAGGTCAGCCATTGCCCTCACCGCCTCTCAGTCTCTTGATATTATCCCTTACGGCACAAACATATCCCGTCAGAAACTCATTCGGATAGTCGTCAAGGGCTATTTTTGATATTTCCTCTATTCCTTCTTGACAAATACCAAGCAACGTGCTATCATCAAGGTATATGTTATCGGTATCTTTTGATACCTCCGAGCTTGTGCTGTTGGCAGACAGTGCAGGCTCGTTTTTTGTGTTGTTTGCTATGTATTCTGAAAATTTTATGACACATTTTTCAAATCCTGCTCCTAAAACTGTAAACGGGCAGGTTTGGCAACTATTTGCTGTGCAGCAAAGTGCCGCCCTTACGATTTCTTCGTCCGTGAATTTTTTATTCATTTTTATCCTCCTTTTCAATAGGTCTTACGCTCATATACTGCTTGCCGTCATAGTCCATCTTCTTAACAGGTTCAATCCCTTTCTCACGGAGCGACCTTGCGGCATCGCCAAGCCCTCTGTCGAAATCCTCACGGGTCTTGTAGAATGCACATCTGCGGCAGTAGTCCTTCGTTGGCGTTACTGTCAGCGCACCACACTCGTCAGACTTGACATTTGAATGGAACACGCAAAGGCTTACCGCTCCGCTGCCGTTGTCAAGGGGCTTGTCCCTCTTAAAAACCTCTCTCATCACTATCATCGTTATCCTCCTTAATATTCCCCCACTGTTCAGCCATGGCGTGAGCTATTGCAAGAAATGTTTTACTTCGTGCCTTGGCGCTATCGCTATCACAGGCAAGCCCTGGTATCTTGCCATGTGCCTCCTCAAAATTAATTGGTTTACCGCTTTTTGTAAATCCAAACGGATTAGGTTTTGGTAGTTCATTTGTTGGCACGAGCGGCGGCAAATTTTTAAGCCACAGACAAGTCTTTTTCTGCACATAGTTAGCTACATCGTGTTCGTTTGCAGCAAACTGATACGGCTGTACAATACAATCAGGTTTACGATACGCGGTATTCATAACGCCGACTGGATTTTCGATGGCAATTTTGCCACAGTCTGCATTTACAAACTTCATAAAAAAATCCATAGCTTCTATGCGTTTTAAGGTACGTATATTGATTTTATCAATCGTTGTACATCTTAAACTATGATGACGCGTTGCGACGTTTGAGAGGTATGTGCACGGTGGGTGAGCTATCAGCAAATCCCACTTATTTACCGTATGTACTGCACCGTCACCCGTAAAAAAATCTGTATTGCCATTGATAATATCCAAAACATCATTGCATATATGCCATTCAGGGTGACCGCCTGAACACATCTGAATGTCGCAGCTGTATGCTTCGTGCCCTTTTGCACGAAATGCTTTGCAGACCTCTTGAGATTCCTCACAAGCTATCAGAACTTTCATTGTTCTTATCCTCCTCGTTTTCAAAACGTTTCTCCCAGTGCCTATCCGCCACGCTCAGCACAAGATACATCACTACATCTATCCCTGCAAGCACAGCTATTGTTATCAGCAGTATTCCTACAATGTTCATTACCACTTTCCTTTCATTTCAACTTCGACCTTGACCACAGGCTTTGAAGCTTCCTTGATCGCCTGCTCCAGCTCTTCACGAACTGTGTCTTCTGCGGTTTCTTTGATATTGCGGTACAGTCCATATACCGCTAGTGCGAATAGCGTCACACATAACGCTATTGCAGCCACGAATCTGATGATTTCCAGCGTTGCTATCATCTCGTTCATCTTCTTCCACTCCTTTCCTTGCAATACTCCGCAAAGATTTCTTCGGGGTTCGCCCCGATTATCCTGCAGTACGTTACGATTTGTTCAGCATTCATAGTGCCGAACTGCCGTTCCCACCTGCTCACGGCTGTCTGCGTCATGCTCAGCCGTTTTGCGATTTTTGCCTGCGTGATGTCATTGTTGGTTCTGATAGACCTCAGTCGTTTTGACATCACGACGTTGGCGGTCATTTTCTTTGCAGGCATTGTTATCACCTCCACTATTCTGCATGAACATCACGTGTAAGATAGTCCAGCGTAACGTTTAGCCATTTGGCTATCTGCAGAAGTACCGACGCTGGCATATCGTTTTTATCCTGCCATTTAGACCATGTTCTGCGGTCTATTTCGATAGTCTTCGCAAGGTCCTGCTGGGTGAGATGTCTGCGTCTCAGTTCACCATTGATGTTGTCAAATATCGTTGTCTTTTCAGCCATTTGTTACACCTCCGTTTTCATTTTGAATTCTCGTACTCGTTCTGAGTACATTATCATTATATACTCATTTTGGGCATTTGTCAACCCCAAATTGGGTACAAATATGTACAAATTTGAGATTGTATTTTTGTACAAAATACTCATTTTGAAAATAATGTGCCCTATTTTCATTGACAAATTCCCATAATGGGTATATAATATATAGTAGGAGGTGATAAGAATGTTTGACAACCGCCTGAAAAAGCTGAGAATGGCGAAAAACCTCACACAAGAAGAAGTTGCAAAAGCCTTAGGCTTGCCGAAAACAACCTACTGCAACTACGAACGTGATGAGAGAGAGCCGTCAGCAATGACACTTTTGAAGATCTCAGCATACTTTGGCGTGTCCCTCGACTATCTTTGCGGAAACGAGAGCAAAAAAAATTCCCCGCCACCGCAAAGCGACGAGGAAGCTAAGATTATCGACGCATTAAAGGTTCTTGAAGACAGCGAAATCAAAGACCTTGACCAATATGTCGATTTTCTCCTATTCAAGAGAGGGCTGCTTTAAGCAGCTCTTTCCTTTTTCTGCTCTTATTTTTTCCCACAGTTCAGGGTGCTGTAGTATGTAGATTTTGTGGGCTAGTTTTTTTTCAAATTCTGTTCGTTCTTCTTTTGTCATTATTTTCTCCTCCTATGATTTATAGAACGTATGTTCGATAAGCCTATTATATACCATGTTATCACGGCTGTCAATACCCTTTTTATGTACTGTCCGAAAAATCGGACTAAAATAAAAACACGTCAAAAAGTATTGCAAAATATGCGTTAAAATGCTATAATATACATGAAACACACATATATAGGCTATGTGTAAATCATAGCATTTTTATGGCATAAAATGCAAGCGTGTTTATAATATCGAACATTATTTGTTGAAACTGAACAAATCGTCAAGCCCACATTTTAGCGATTTTGCCAATAAAACAGCCGTTGAAATGCGTGGGTCAACGTTATAGTGTTCTATCTGGTCTATTTCAGAAAAACTAACGCCTGACAGTTCGGATAACTGGCGCAGTGTCAGACGTTGTGTGCGACGTATATCACGCAGATGTGTTTCGTATATCATATATATCACCTCTGTGGCTAGTATACCCACCAGAGCCGTGATTATCAGAAAAGGGGCAGAAAACATGGGATTACGTTTTAGAAAATCAATCAAAATTGGCAACGGTGCGAAATTGAATATCGGCAAAAAATCTGTCGGCATGAGTGTCGGCGGAAAAGGTGCGAGATATACAGTGAACAGCTCAGGGCGACGCACAAAGTCTGTCGGCATACCTGGAACGGGGCTATCATATACCACTACGTCAGGCGGCAGAAAAAAGTCACATTCAAAGTCGAAAGCAAAGGGCAGAAAAGCTCGTGGCAATTTTACAGGTACAGCTAAGCCAAGCGGCTGTTTGACGATTGCTGCTTGCATAGGTATCATTTTTATAATGATATGCCTTGTAATGGCTGTTGTAATAGGCAAAAACAAGAATAGCAATGATAGCAGTGTTACGCTTGAATGGACACGGTCCGATATCTCGGTCAAATCAAAAGCCTATATTCCTAATCTATATTTGAAAGTAGACGGAAAGAAAGCCAACGAGATATCACCGCCTGAGATACAAATTTCAAACAACGATATTTGCAAGATAGAATATAAGGATTCCAATTATGCTCAGGTCATATACGAGATTATACCCCTCAAAGACGGCTTTGCGGACGTGACCGCCACATATGACGGTGTGACATCTGAACCTATAACAATCACAGTTGACATGGGCGAAAAAGCCACCACTACCACAACAACAACTACTACTACTACCACCACGACGACAACCACCACCGAAGCAATCCCTGTGACAACCACTGCACAGGATCCAGCCGAAACAATTGTATATATCACAGCTTCGGGCGACAAGTATCATAACAAATCATGCAGATACTATGATGATACCTGTACGCCAATAGCCCTGCAAGACGCACAGAATGCAGGCTACAAGCCTTGCAAGGTGTGTGGTGGGTAACATACCGCACAACAAAAAAAAGCCCCCACAGAGCGACCTGTGAGGGCGTGCACAACCGACCTAGCAAGAGATGATACTATAGTAGGAAGTACCCTATTATTCTATCATAAATCATAAATATTGTCAAGATAATAGGAGGAATTTTACATGGCAACAGCAAAAAGACTGCCGAGCGGAAGTTATCGTGTGAGAGTGTACGATAAAAACACCGGTAAATACAAATCTTTCACGGCCGAAACGAAAAAAGCCGCCGAGCTTGCGGCGGCGGAATGGCTGATAAAATGTCAGGACGAAGAAAACCAGCAAATAACATTCCAGACCGCAGCTGAAGAATATATCAAAATAAAAACGCCTGTGCTATCACCCACCACGATACACGGCTATCAGACTATCCTGCGTAACAATGTTGACAGGTTGAAAGATATTCCGATTGACAAGGTTACGCCGCAGCTAGTACAGGACTGGGTGAACGGTTTGACCGTTGATAAATCGCCGAAAACTGTTCATAACATCTATGGTTTTTTTACAGCTGTTATGTCATACTATGACGTGGATATACGGCTAGGAAAAATTCGTTTGCCGTCCAAAACAAAAAAATTTAAAATTCTGCCTGATGTTGAAACCGTAGTGGACCTGTTCCGTGGGTCAGATATAGAAATTCCTGTGCTGTTGGCTGTATGGGGCGGTATGCGTATGTCGGAAATACTGGGTATACGCCGCAAGGACCTATGCGGTGATGTGTTGACACTGTCGCAGGTGCGTGTCACAGTTGGCAAGGAAATAATTGACAAAGAACAGGCTAAGACCTACAACAGTCGCCGACAGCTACGGCTAGGGCAGCCGATAGTAAATCTAATAGGCAGCCTAAACCTGCAACCCGATGATTATGTTGTAACCTACACCCGGAAACAGGTGTACGGCCGTTTCGTCAAAACAATGCGATCGGCAGGCTATCAGATCACATTTCACGATCTACGCCACATCAACGCCAGCGTTATGGCGAAATTAAACATTCCTGATGTATACGCTATGGAACGTGGCGGCTGGAGTAACACCAGCACATTGAAATCGGTATATCAGCAAACGTTTGACACAGACCGCCAGCGTATTGACCAAACCATTGATGACTATTTTCAGGACATATATGACACAGAATATGACACGAAAAATATAAAACAGCGTAAAAGCATAGTTTGAATAACATTTGCCGTGGGTTCAAGTCCCGTCACCTCGACCAGTCACTCGCCGTGACGGGCATCGTCCGTCATGGCTTTTTTTATTATCAGAACTTAACGCCGCAGGGGGAGCTTTTGTATTACCTAAAAAAGTAGGGTTATGCTTTGAGGAACCGAAAAGCGTAACTCTTTTTTTGTATGGTCCACATAGCAAAAGTGCCTTATGACTAGCATTCAGGCACTTTACCGATTCAATCTTTCCCCAACCTCTCCGAAATCTCCAACACAAGCTTCTGATCCTTCTCAGAAAGCCTCGATACGCTGTCCACGATCTTCTGCGTTAGTGCTGGATTTTTGCTGCCATCATCGAAAAACTGCTGATGATAAAGATATAGATCAGATAAAACGAACCACGCTTGAACGTGTCGAAAGTATCGAGCCTAGAATAAGAGATTATGCAGAAGAATGGCATATCAACATATTCAGACAAAAAGATCTCCGTTGGAGATATAAGAAAAACTCAGCTTATCAATACATATGGTGTTGGCGCTATAGTTGACTTTAAGAATGATACTGTTATTATCGCTTCTACAGACGATAGGGACTATTCCCCTAATGACGCTGATGAGGTAGAAAATCGAAAAATATTCAATTTTTTAAGGAGCTTCATCAGCTTTATGCTGCTAAGCGTTTGTAAATATCCGCACCACATTGCATACAGCGCTCTGATTTTCACTTGTGCTACTTCTTCTTTCCCAAAAACAAATCAAACAGAATATCCACCACGTCTTTTACAAGAATGAATATCACCGCCGCACCCTGTCCCCCAGAGAGCGGCGGTATCTACACTACGCTACTTTTCAGTAA
>ENA-OUPZ01000292-OUPZ01000292.1-human-gut-metagenome-genome-assembly--contig:-NODE-292-length-38556-cov-13.646191_pt1 | contig 38556 bp, 43 predicted proteins | sample MGYA00237941_ERZ548813 | MGnify/ENA primary metagenome ERZ548813 (study PRJEB26490, sample SAMN05194712) | human gut metagenome | biome: terrestrial biome; feature: human-associated habitat; material...
ATATCCACAGTCGTTCCATTTTTCTCAACCGTCACACGCACAAGAGTACCGTCTTGTTCCGTCAGAGTATACTTTTTGCTCCAATGTGCGTAAACCGTCACATCTTTCGTAATTGCCTGGTCAAACTTAAACAATTCACCGCCATTTTCTTGTGTATACCAACCTTTAAACTGGTAACCTTCCGCTGTTGGATCATCGGGCGGGGTGACAATTCCTTCATACTCCACCACTTTGCTGGTTTTCTTTGCCGGATCGCCGCAGTCAAAGCTCACAGTAGGGGCATAATGAAATTCCTTTGGATTTTTCAACATGGGATTCAGGTCTCTAATCGAGCCCGTGTGAGATCCTTTATCGTCCGTATACGAGATTTTCTTATCCATCAGCACATCCCATTGTGCCTTCGTTCCCGTATAATGCAGTACCTCTAATTGTTTATTTTCATCATCAAATCCAAAGTAAAACGCATTTGCTCCTATCGTCTGTACACTACTCGGAATCGTCACACTTTCCAAAATTGTACAATACGCAAACGCATACTCACCAATCGAAACAACTGAATTTCCAAGTTTCACCGTTTCCCATTTGGCGCAACCAAGAAACGCAGCTGTTCCAATTGATATAATTGAAGCCGGTAGCTCTACCTCATCCAATTCAGGGCATTCCAAAAATGCACCATCTCCAATCGACTCAATGGGTGCTTTAAATTGAACGCTTTTCAGCGCTTTGCAACCTATAAATGCACTATCTCTAATCGAAGTCACAGAATATCCCTTCGCGCGCGCAGGGATCACTGCATCCGTTGCCGTAGCTTTGGGATCAAACCCCGTCAATTCCACGGTGTCATCATCAAGCGGCATATAGGTATAAGTATTACCGTCTACCACTTCCGTAAATTTCGTAAAAGATTTTTTCGCTGGCTCTGCCGCAAATGCAGACAGGGGCATCAGCCCTAAAACCATTCCCAGAACCAGCAAAATACTGGTAAGCCTTTTCAATTGTTTCATCCCAAAAATCCTTTCTCTGCATTTTACACAAAAATCGCACAAAAAATGGCGATATATATATATATATCAGATGGATATGTCAATATTCAGTCTCATCTTTAGTATATCAACACAGTATTTTGTCTAATATTTTTCATTTTTTGTGCTGTTTTCATAAATCAAAAACATGGTTCTTCAAAAACAGTGAAAATTGAAATTTTCCTCTTGACTTCAGGACAGTGACGTGATAAAGCACAGCCAAACCAGCGAGAGGGCATCCTGCCCGCCCCCGAGAGCAACCACGCCATCCTCTGCAAACAGAAAACCGCCGACGTATCTCTACGTCGGCGGTTTTTTTATGGGCGCAGGTGGATCACGCAAGCCGCGCATCTAAAAAAGCCCCGCAGGGGCTTTTTCCCCCGCCGGACTATTCGGCGGGTCGATGCTGTTCGAATCCACCCGCATGAAAATCCAAACCTTCTGCAAACAGAAAACCGCCAGCGTATCTCTACGCTGACGGTCTTTTTATGGGCGCGGGTGGACTACGCAAGCCGCGCTGCTAAAAACAGCCCACTGGGCTGTTTTTGCGCTGTCTTCTGCGACAGCGCCGCAGCTGTTCGAATCCACCCGCATGAAAATCCAAACCTTCTGCAAACAGAAAACCGCCAGCGTATCTCTACGCTGACGGTCTTTTTATGGGCGCGGGTGGATTCGAACAACCACGGCTTTGTTCCGCCCAAACCTTTGGATTTCAAAAAGCTAGGAATCATGCGGATTTTCGGACACCAAAAATGGAACACGAGAACTTTTCGGCCCGGACGCAACGTTAAAAGTGGGTTGCAAAATGGGTTATTCCTCGGTGTCCGGGGCGTACTCGGCCAGCACTCCGGAGATGGTCTGAGCAGTGGCAACATCACGGCCTGTGACATCATGTGCGTACCAGCCGAAGGTATCCATGCTGCGGCTGTGGCCGACCATTCGGCGCAGCTGAGCGGGTGACACCGCATCCGCAACCATGCTGACAAAGGTATGCCGCAGTTCGTACAGGCTGATGGGTGGGTCGATGCCGTTGCAGCGCTGATAGAACCTCCAATAGTTATACAGGCTCTGCTGGTTGGACAGCAGAAACAGCGGATCGTCATTCGTCAGCGGTCGCTCCTCTTCCATCGTGCGCTGCCGGAGCTGGGCATGGATCTCGTTCACGGCCAGAGGGTGCAGTACCACCGTCCGGATGGCATTCTCATTTTTGCCGCTGGTCTCCTCGTTCTGGCGGTTGATGGCCCGGCCAATGTGGAGCCGGTCTCCGTCCAGATCACCTACACGCAGGCCCAGCAGTTCTCCGGGGCGCAGGCCGGTCATTACGGCCAGACGGTAGGCGTGCACGTTCTCGTCCGGCTCCACTTTTCCACGAACCACACGGGTATCGGTGGAGAGCAGCACCCGCAGGCTGTCCGGCTGCAGAATCTTCCGCCCCTTCTGGCGAGCGCCCTTCGGAACGGTCAGGTTTTCATCCTCTGGCCGCAGGGTCGTGTACTTATGCTGGCGCGCCCACTTGACAAAGGATACCTCCACGCCTCGGATGCCCTGCAGAGTCTTACGGGAAAGATTGCCCCGGCTCTGGCGCTTGCTGTTCGGATTCAGACAGCCCTCTTTATACGCTCGGTTCAGTACGTCCTGCAGCATTCCTGTGCTCAGGTCGCCAATCTGCCGGGTACCGATCACTGGCAGGATGTAGTTCTGCCCGAACTTCTCCACCTGCTGGGCATAGCTTGTGCCGGCGGTGGCCCGCACCGAGATCAGATACTCAGCCCACACCTCAGAGCAGCGCTTTGTGGTATTGCAGATTCCGTCATCCAGCCATGCGTCTGCCTTCCGGTTGGCTTCCCGCTGACCGGTGCGGCCCGGCTTTGCACTGGTGAACGTCCTGCGCTGGCCGTCCTTCTGCACCTTGATCTGCCAGCGTTTCTGGTTCGGCAGCCACTGGGCGGTATTGGTTCTTCGTCCCATAAAAATACACCTCCATGGGTACACTTTGACAAGCCCGCCCAAAAGAGGTATAATCGCAGTGTCGAGTGTGCGATGCCCTCTTCTGGGTGAGCCGCTTATCTTTACTCCTCCGGTGTTGGTAGCACCGGGGGAGTTTTTTTATCAGTTATTGGTACGGTAGATAACCTCTAAGCCTTGGTTCGGGTGATAAGACCACGTAACAGTTACATCTTCAAAGATTTCCTTCTGGCGGCCATCAATAGCCCGGGTGTTCACCATCTCTTTATAAAGCCAATCCGGAAGTTCGAGCGCTTTGTTTGTCAACTTCACATGGTTCAGGCCTGTATCGCTAAACATAATTGAGCCACTCTTCATGTTAAGCGGGTTGTTGTCAACGGTCATGTAAGAGCCATCTTCTGCAACGGAAACCGTTATATCACTGTAAAGTTCGTAAAACAATTTGAAGTCCGGGGCTGTTCCCTTCTTGTATAGTGCAGGTGCCACATCCTCGTCCAGAGACGTGAGGACTTCCTTCCCATCTTCATTCGATACCTTCCAAGTGGCAAGAATGATTGGAGCCCCATCGTCGGCAAACCTCTGCACCGCCCCCTTGAAAGTCACGTCCTGGTCATTGAATACACTCTTGTAATATTCGTACAAGCTTTCTTTCACAGCCGCATATACACGCTGCCCATTTTCCACAACGGAAAAGCACTTATAGTCCGTATTGGTATCTTCGACCGAATATGTGAAGTAGTACCCGAAGTCCGTATGGCCAGAGTAGGCCACATAATCACCCGTTTTGTACTGCGCATCTTCCGCAAATACAGACATCGCAAATACAAGACAAAGAATTACTGTCAACGCCACTGAAACAACTTTCTTTTTCATACAAAATGCCTCCTGTTTTTTATATATCCCGGCAAAGCCCGACGGCCTTGCCTTCGATTACAACGTTATTCATGTCCTCCCGGCTGAGGATGATGCTGTTGAAAGCCGGATTCTCCGGCCTCAGTTCAATGAAATTCTCGTGCAGATAGACATGTTTCAGGGTTGCCTCTTCTCCAATGCGCACAGCAGCGATCTCGCCGTTTTCCACCTCCGGCTGCTTCCGGATGGCCACCAGATCACCATCGTGTATCCGGGGCTCCATGCTGTCGCCCTTGCAGGTCAGTGTAAAGGAGGAACGCCACTTGGACGGCACACAGACTATGCGCTCCACGTTCTGTTCCGCCGTGATCGGCGTACCGCAGGCGATCCGGCCCACCAATGGGACCATGTCCATCTCCGGCATGGGCTCAAACCCCGGCGGGATGGTGGGTTCTTTGGATGCAGCCGGGGCAGTCTGCACGTCATCCACAATGGCACTCTTCGTAATGCCAAAATAATTCGCCATCTTTTCGACAGCACCCATGCGCGGAGTTTTCAGACCAAGTTCCCAAGTGGACACCGCCTTGTCACTGACACCGGCGATTTTGCCCAGTTCTGCCTGCGACAGACCGTGTTCGGCACGGATTCTTTTTATATTTTCAGCGATGCTCAATTGAATCACTCCTTATATGTAGAGATTACACCAAAAGTAGAGCGTTGTCAACATTCTTTTGAATTTTTTCTACTTTAAGTTCTTGACATTCTACTAAAAGTGGAGTATAGTATTCTCGAACCCAGACGAAAGGAGGTCGATAATTTGGGATTCACTGTAAAGCAAGCCCGCCAGTACGCAGGATTCACTCAGCGTGAAATGGCGGAAAAGCTCGGCATTTCGCGCGATACATACCGAAAAATCGAGCAATCGCCCGAAGATGCCACAGTCGCCACTGCGAAGAAAATCAGTGAGGTCGTTGGGATTCCGATTGACCAAATTTTTTTCGCCAATATGTCTACTTAAAGTAGAATGTGCAGTAAGGAGGTACAAATCCACATGACCGACATCACCCTATCCAACAAGAAGGTGAAGAAGATGACCATGCAGGAAAAAGCCAAGGAAGCACATGCACATCATGAGCACTTAAAACAAATCGCCCTCAAGCTGTTCGAGCAGCTCAAGAGCGAAAAGATTGATTTTTCGGACGCGGAACGCATTGTCAGTATGCTGTCGGCATCCGTGAAATCGGAGCGGGACAATCGGATGCTTTAATCCATGCTGTACGGATTGAACAGTTCATCATCCGCCAGTTCAACAAGTTCATCCAGACAAGCTCTGTACCAATGCGCAAGTGCACAGGCAGCCTGTGCAGGATCATCCAGATCAAGATTCTGCGGATGTTCTCCACGCTGAAGCGCGATCTGCAGTTTGTTGTTCGCATATGCAAGCGCCAGATTGTGTCTTACCTTATTCCCATCATTCACAGTCTTCACCTCCCTCCTGTTTTTCTCCAGTATACCGCAGAAGGGAGCCACCAACAAGGAGGTACATCTTCACCATGACAGACATTATCTTATCCACTCAGAACGGCGAGCCGGTGGCATCCAGCCGGGACGTTGCAAAGCGTTTCGGCAAGGAGCACAAGCACGTTCTGGCCGCTATCCGTCAGATTTTAGTGGCCGAAAATTCGGCTACTAAATTCTTCCACGAGGGCACGTTTGAATATCGTGGGCAGAAGTTCCCGGAGTACCTGATGAACCGGGACGGGTTCAGCATGCTGGCGATGGGCTTTACCGGCAAGGAGGCCGTACAGTGGAAGCTAAAGTACATCGAAGCCTTCAACCAGATGGAAAAGCAGCTGGCCGCACAGCATAAGAGCCAGCGGGCCGTGCAGGATGCCAACATCCAGAGCGCCATCGACCGAGTGATCGGCGCACGTCAGGCGCTGGACAAGAATACAGCCTTTCTGGACGAGTGCCGCAAGGCCCGCGAAGAGAACAAGGCCGTATACCTGACCGCAAAAGCCACCTACAGCAAGGACTGCAACACCGTCCGCACCATGGAAACGGTGGTGCGCATGGCACAGGGCAACCTGAGCCGCGCCATTGATGACCTGACCATCGTGGCCAAAGGCTACCCGTTTTACGCCGCCCTGATGAACAGCCTGCTGGACGAGCTGGCACCCGCAAAGAAGGAGGACTGACCTATGGCAAAGAAACCGTTTCTGAAGCTCCGCCGCCTGTACGAGGACGAGGGGCTGCTGCAAAAAGAGCTCAGCGAGCTGTCCGGCATCCCGCTGGACACCCTCAAGGGCCGCCTCAACGCCCCGGAGGATAAGGGCCGCTGGAAAGCCTGCGAGATTGTTAAGATCTGCAAGGTGCTGCACATTCCGCAGGAACAGATTGGGGAGTATTTCTTCCCGGCAATCGCAAAGGAGGAAAAGACCGCATGAAGATCAAATCCCGCGTCTGGTACTGGCTGGCTGCTGCCAGCGGTGCCGTAAGTCTGCTGTACGGCATGGGCATCGAGGGCGGTGCACAGCTGGGCAGCTCCATCTCTGACAGCCAGCTCGTCACGGCCCTGTGCCTGGTTCTGGCAGCGGTAGCGTTCCTGCGGCTGGGCTTTGCCGCCCAGGATCGTGAACAGAACGCCCGCCGCTATGGCCGCGTTGACCGCACCCACGCCCGTACCGAAGAGCCGGAGTACCGGCAAAACCGGAGGGGCGCATGAAAAGCAAATGAGCCCGCCCGTGCTGGTAACACGGACGAGCCCAAAGGGTGATGGAATTCACAAGCCCCATCACCTTTGATGATATCATATCAGGAAGGATTTTACAAATGAAAGGTATTTTAGCAGAGCCGGGCAAGGCACCTGTGATCGCATCCCTGCCCGACAGCCTGTGGGCCATTGAGAACCGGCTGGGCACTCCCTGCGAGATGATCGTGCTGCCCCGCACCCCGGCGGTGCTGTTCGTGGGCCGGTACGATGGCCCCATCCAGCCTGCCAGCCTGCTCAACCGGAAGTACCGAGGCCGCCAGCTTTACGGGCCCATCCTCTGCTACGGCTGGAAGGGCAACAACATCCAGCCCATGAACAAGGATGTACAGACCGAGATGTTGGACCGCCTGAAGGGCACGGAGGTGAGAGTTTGACCACCTATATCTGCAAATGCGGACGGCGAGTGAAGAAATCCACCGATGCCAGTACCACTGGAAACCGCCTATCTGGTTACGCACCCGGCCATGAGTGCTGGGGATGCCCCTATGCCATGCCATACGGAGACTTTCAATGGGATGAAAGTGCTAGAACTGTCAGCCGGGAGACTCGGGGCTACGAGTGCCGGATGAGCAAGACCCTCACTTATGCGTCAGAGTTTGCTGGCTCTATCAAGGATAAATGCACCTGTCGAGTGCATAGTCTGGACTTCGACTTTCTGTCTCAGGTCTCCGCATGGATCAAAGACACTTATCCAGACAGAGAGATTTTCGGCTCATTCTCCAAAGATATTCGTGCATCGGACTATGGGTCTGACGGGCGCTATTGCCTGACAATCACATGCACTCAGAATCTGAAAGGTGTTGCCGCAAAAAGAGAGCTGTTTGGTCAGTTTTTCAATCCGGATGGAAGCCGCAAGGACATGACACCGCAGCAGGAAATGGAAAAGATTCTTGCCGACATCAAAAAAGCAAAGGAGATTCTCTCATGTGCACCTGCCCAGAATGCGGATGCTGCTGTGACTACGGCAGAGAATGCTGTTCCGACTGCCACAGCGGCAACGCCGACCATCTCGGAGAGCGGGGCGGATGCAAGCGCATCGACCCCCGCGACATCCCTGCAGAACTGCGAATCGGTCCCTGCCGCATCGGCGGGCGGTTCTTCTGTATCAACAGCTGGGGCCATGCAGGACAAGCCCCTAACCACCGTGCCGGATGCGATGCGCCCGGCGTTTGATTATTCCGGCCTGACCGACCAGACCGTGGAGAACCTGCACTTTGCCGAGGACGAATACCGCCACGGCAAGCAGATGGCCGAGCGTGGCCTTGTGCACATGGGCAATGCCATTGCCGCCGCCCATGATGCGCTGTGCGGAGTTGTCCAACAATTGGACAACTCAAAGCATGGCAATCGCGGGGATGATTCTTTTCGGGCATGGTGCTGCTCTATCGGCATCACAAAGTCAACCGCCTACAACCTGCTGCAAGTCTCTGCCCTGATGGACGGCAGCAGCCCCCGCCAGCGGGCCATTCTGGAAGCCCTGCCGCCCACCCTGCTGTACGCCGTAGCAAAGCCCAGCGCCCCTGCAGAGCTGGTGGAGCAGGTCAAGAATGGTGACATCACCACCAACAAGCAGTATCAGGAAGCCATGGCCCAAATCAAGGCCGAGAAAGACCGCGCCGATGCTGCCGAGACCCGTGAGGAAGAGGCCCGGAAAGCTGCACACGAGTACCACGAAAAGTACGAGGAAGCCGCTGCCATGCGGGCAACGCTGCTGGATCAGCAGGGTGCCTACATTGCCGATATTGACGGCCTGAAAAAACAGAACACCAAGCTCAAGCAGATCTACCGCGATGAATACGAGAGCCGCATTGCGGCCAACCTCCAGCGCCAGAAGGCCGAAGCCGAGCGCGACAGGGCCGAAGCCCGGGCCAAGGACGCGGAGAACCAGTTGGTTGGTTCCCGGCAGGTGGCAGAAGCGGCCAGGCTCCGGGGCGACAAGCTCAAGGCCGAGAACGACGCGCTCAAGAAACAGCCCATCACTGCGGTGGTGGACAAGGAAGAGGTGGAGCGTCAGGCCAGGGAAATGGCCGCCGAGATGACCGCCGACCTGCGGGCACAGCTGGAACAGGCCTCTTCCGGCAGCGAACAGGATGCCCACAGCTCCTATGACAACGTGCTGCTGGCCGACCGTTCTCTCCAGAACATCGGCAAAATGGTGGTCCCGTCCCTCCGCAGGCTTCCGCCTGAACAGCGGGAACAGCTGACCAATATGCTCATTCACACACTCGGACAGATCCAAGGGGAGGTATCCAGATGTCTGTAACCATCACGGCCCTTGAGGCCGAAAACGTCAAGCGCATCAAGGCCGTTGCGCTCACCCCTGCCCCCACTGGGCTCACCCTCGTGGGCGGCAATAACAATCAGGGCAAGACCAGTGTGCTGGATGCCCTTGCCTGGGCGCTGGGCGGCGACCGCTTCCGCCCCAATGCCGCACAGCGGGACGGGGCCGTGGCTCCCGCCCATCTCAAGGTCACCCTTTCCAACGGTGTGGTGGTGGAGCGCAAGGGCAAAAACAGCACCCTGACCGTTACCGACCCCACCGGGCGGCGCAGCGGCCAGCAGCTGCTCAATGCCTTTATCGAGCCGCTGGCCCTTGACCTGCCCCGCTTCATGGACGCATCCGACAAGGAGAAAGCGGACATCCTGCTGCGCATCATCGGCATCGGCAGCGAGCTGCACGTCCGGGATCTGGAGATCAAGTCTCTGTATGACAAACGCACCTTCACCGGCCAGCTGGCCCAGCAGAAAAAGCACTTTGCCGAGGAGCTGATCTACTACCCGGAAGCCCCGGAGGAGCCTGTCAGCGCCTCCGACCTCATCCGTCAGCAGCAGGAGATCCTGGCCCGGAACGGCGAGAATCAGCGGCTGCGGACACAGTACGCAGAGCTTGAGAGTCAGGAGCAGCAGTGCGTGGCCGAACTGAAACGCACCCGTGAACGCATTGCCGAGCTGGAACAACAGTATCAGGAACTCGATGCCAAGCACACCAAACTGTTCAACCAGCGGAAAAATGCCGAAAAGACCGTTGCCCAGCTGCAGGACGAATCCACCGCAGAGCTGGAGGCATCCATCCGGGGCATCGAGGAGACCAACCAGAAGGTGCGTGCCAATCTGGAAAAGGCCCGTGCCGAGGACGAGGCTGCCCAGTATGCCAGCGACTACGACAAGCTCACCGAAGCCATCACTCAGAAGCGGGCCGACCGTATGGCCCTGCTGAACGGTGCTGACCTGCCCCTGCCGGAGCTGAGCGTGGAGGACGGTGCCCTTACTTATAAAGGAAAGCACTGGCGGGATATGTCCGGCAGCGATCAGCTGCGGGTGGCTGCCGCCATCGTCCGCCGCCTGAACCCGGACTGCGGTTTTGTACTGCTGGACAAGCTGGAGCAGATGGACATGACCACCCTGACCGAGTTTGGCCGCTGGCTGGAAGCAGAGCACCTGCAGGCCATCGCCACTCGCGTTTCCACCGGCAGCGAGTGCCAGATCATCATCGAAGACGGCATGGTAAAGGATGCCGAGCCGCCTGTCACCGAAAAGCCCCAGCCCAGGAGCTGGACGAAAGGAGCGTTCTAAATGAGCAAGTATGCCATCACCTCCGGGGTGCAGGATTCCCCGGTCAAAACCGTGCTGTATGGCCCCGAGGGCATTGGCAAGAGCACCTTTGCCTCCCACTTCCCCGACCCGGTGTTCATCGACACCGAAGGCGGCACAAAGCGGCTGAATGTCAAGCGCCTGCCTCAGCCCACCAGCTGGGCCATGCTGCTGGACGAGGTGGCCGAGGTTCGCAGGGGGAACATCCCCTGCGGCACGCTGGTCATCGACACTGCCGACTGGGCCGAACGGCTGGCCATTGATGCCGTCTGCGCCAAGGCCAAGGTAGACGGACTGGAGGGCTTTGGCTACGGCAAAGGCTACACCTACCTGAAGGAGGAGTTCGGCAAGCTGCTGGACGCGCTGGAAGAGGTGCTGAACACCGGACACAATGTTCTGGTCCTTGCCCACGCGGCCATCACCAAGTTCGAGCAGCCGGACGCGGCGGGCAGCTACGACCGCTGGACCATGAAGACCACCAAGCAGGTGGAGCCGCTGATCCGGGAGTGGTGCGACATGCTGCTGTTCGTCAACTACCAGACCGTGGTGGAAAAGAGCAGCAGCGCCCCCAACGCAAAAAACAAGGTCACCGGCGGCCGCCGGGTGATGTACACAGCGCATCACCCCTGCTGGGATGCCAAGAATCGCTTCGGCCTGCCCGACGAGATTCCCTTTGACTACGCCGGCATCGCCGCCTGCATCCCCGGCACCGCATCTGCGCCCGCGCCGAAGCCGAAGCCGGAACCGAGCCCCCAGCCGGAAGTCGACATCCTGCCCACTCCGGCTCCGCAGCCCCAGACTCCCCGCGAGGCAGTGCCCGAAGCTCTGCTCACACCGGACCTGATCGCGCTGGGCGTGCCGGAAAAGCTGGCCCCCCTGATGAGCGCCAACAACGTCACGCCGGAGGAGCTGCAGGCTGTGGTGGGCAAGCGGGGCTATTTCCCCGAGGATATGCCCATCCGGGATTACCCGGCCGATTTCGTAGAGGGCTGTCTGGTGGCCGCATGGCCCCAGGTGCTGCAGATGGTGCTGGACAGCCGTGACCTGCCGTTTTGATGATTTTGAAAGGAGCTTTTACTTATGAATGAGATGAACACCGACCGCGCCCTAAGCTGGGACGACGAATTCACCAACGAACAGCAGGAGTTCGTGCTCCTGCCCGAGGGCGATTATGCCTTTGAGGTCACCGGCATGGAGCGTGCCCGCTTTGAGGGCAGTGCCAAGCTCCCGCCCTGCTCCATGGCAAAGCTGACCTTGAAGATCTTCGGCGGAGCCAAGGGCGATGCCACCGTCACCGACCGCCTGTATCTGCACACCAAGACTCAGGGTCTGCTGGGTGCTTTCTTTGAGAGCATCGGCCAGTGTAAGCGGGGCGAGACCTTCCGCCCTCGCTGGAACGAAGTGGTGGGTGCCCGGGGCTGGTGCCGTCTGGGCATCCGGGAGTACACCAAGCAGAGCGGCCCCAACGCAGGTAAGACCGGCCAGAGCAACGAGGTCACTCGCTTCCTGCCGCCGCCGGAACCTAAGGCCGCACCCGCTCAGGGCTGGACACAGGGGGCATTCTGATGGCGAACATCCAATCCCTGCGCCCCTATCAGCAGGCCGCCCGGGACAGCATCCACGCCCAGTGGGAGCAGGGCCGTCTGTGCACGCTGCTGGTGCTGCCCACCGGCACCGGCAAGACCATCGTGTTCGCCTCCGTTGCCGCCGATCAGGTGCGTGCCGGGGACCGGGTGCTCATCCTGGCCCACCGTGGCGAACTGCTGGAACAGGCAGCTGACAAGCTCCAGCGTTCCACCGGCCTTGTCAGCGCCGTGGAAAAGGCAGAGTCCACCTGCCTGAACAGCTGGTTCCGGGTGGTGGTGGGCAGCGTGCAGACCCTGCAGCGCTCCGCTCGGCTGGAACGCTTTCCCCGGGACTACTTCGGCACCATCATCATTGACGAGGCCCACCACGCCATCACCGACGGCTACCGCCGCATCCTGGACTACTTCGAGGGTGCAAAGGTGCTGGGTGTGACCGCCACCCCTGACCGCGGCGACATGCGGAACCTGGGCGAGGTGTTCGACAGCCTGGCCTATGAGTACAAGCTGACCGATGCCATCAAAGAGGGCTATCTGTGCAAGATCATGGCCCAGACCATTCCCCTGAAACTGGACATCTCCGGCGTGGCCCTCAGCGGTGGCGACTACGCCGTGGGGGAACTTGGCACGGCGCTGGACCCGTATCTGGAGCAGATCGCCGCCGAGATGGCACAGCGATGCAAAGACCGCAAGACGGTGGTGTTCCTTCCCCTCATCAAAACCAGCCAGAAGTTCCGGGATCTGCTGAATGCACAGGGGTTCCGGGCCGCCGAGGTCAACGGCCAGAGTGCCGACCGAAAGGAAGTGCTTGCTGACTTCGATACCGGGAAGTATAACGTGCTCTGCAATTCCATGCTGCTCACCGAGGGCTGGGACTGCCCCAGTGTGGACTGCGTTGTGGTGCTGCGGCCCACCAAGGTGCGCAGCCTGTACAGCCAGATGGTGGGGCGCGGCACACGTCTGGCCGAGGGCAAGACCGACCTGCTGCTCCTCGACTTTTTGTGGATGACCGACAAGCACGAGCTCTGCCGCCCGGCAGACCTTGTGTGCGAGGACAGGGCCGTGGCCCGTCAGATGACCGAAAACCTTGCCGGGACCGGCTGTCCTGAGGACATCGAGGAAGCCGCCGCCCAGGCCAGCGAGGACGTGGTGGCCCAGAGAGAGGAAGCCCTTGCAAAGCAGCTGGCTGAACAGCGCCGGAAGAAGGCAAAGCTGGTGGACCCGCTCCAATACGAAATGAGTATTCAGGCCGAGGACCTGTCCGGCTATGTACCGGCTTTTGGATGGGAAGCCGGTCCGCCCACCGAACAGCAGACCACCGCCCTCGAAAAGCTGGGCATTCTGCCGGATGCGGTGGAATCGGCGGGCAAGGCCAGCCTTTTGCTGGACCGGCTGCACAAGCGCCGGGATGAAGGCCTCACCACACCTAAACAGATCCGCTGTCTGGAAAAATACGGTTTCCAGCATGTGGGCACATGGAGTTTTGAGCAGGCCAAACACATGATCGACCGCATTGCGGCCTCAGGCTGGCGGGGTGTGCCCAAGGGTGTTACCCCAAGCACCTATACGCCGCCCGCCCCGCCTGAAACACCCGCACGGGATGTATGGTAACGCAGATGAATGATGAGATCGAACTCAAAGAAGCATTGGACTTCATTTCCCCGGCCTCCCTGACTTATGAGGAGTGGACGATGGTGGGCATGGGCCTCAAGGAAGCGGGACTGCCTGTCACCGTCTGGGAAGCATGGAGCGCCCGGGACGGGGGCCGCTACCACAAGGGCGAGTGTGCCCGGAAGTGGGAGAGCTTCCACGGCAGCACAAAGCCCGTCACGGAAAACAGCATCTTCCAGCTGGCCTACAGCCACGGATGGAGCGGCCCCGCGGGCCACGCGCTGGACTGGGGCGACGAGCTCACCACCGGCTCATCCAGAACGGAGGGGCAGCTGGTGGACCCCCGGTGGGTGGAATCCCATGACCTGGCTCTGCCTGAGCAGTGGGACCCTGCCGACCAGCTCAGGCGCTATCTGCAGGCCCTCTTTGAACAGGACGAGCACGTGGCCTATGTGACCGAGAGCTTCATGGCCGACGACCGCCGCCGTCCCACCAGAGGCTGCTGGGACCGCACTGCAGGCCAGCTCATCGCAGAGCTGGACACCTGCGGCGGGGACATCGGCAAGGTGGTGGGCGACTGCGACCCCGAGGTGGGCGCGTGGATCTGCTTCAACCCGGTGGACGGAACGGGCCGCAAGGATGCCAACATCACCGCCTACCGCTACGCTCTGGTGGAATGCGACAACATGGATCTGGGCAGGCAGCAGGCCATCATCAAACAGCTGGAGTTGCCCTGTGCCGCTCTGGTCTACTCCGGCGGCAAGAGCGTCCACGCCATCGTCAAGGTGGATGCCCCGGATTACACCGAATACCGCAAGCGGGTGGATTACCTCTATGCCGCCTGCCAGAAAAATGGTCTGACTCTCGACCAGCAGAATCGCAACCCCAGCCGCCTTTCCCGGATGCCCGGCATCCTGCGCGGCAGCCAGCGGCAGACCCTGCTGGAGACCAACATCGGCAAAAGCTGCTGGGACGAGTGGCGGGACTGGCTGGAAGCCGAGACCGATGAACTGCCTGAAACCGAAAGTCTGGCTGATGACTGGGATGACCTGCCGCCGCTGGCCGATGCCCTCATCACCGGGGTGCTGCGCAAGGGTCACAAAATGCTGCTGGCAGGCCCCAGCAAGGCGGGCAAGAGCTTTGCCCTGATCGAGCTGTGCATCGCCATTGCCGAGGGTACGCCCTGGCTGGGCCGCTTTTCCTGTGCGCAGGGCAAGGTGCTGTACATCAACCTCGAGCTGGACCGGGCCTCCTGCCTGCACCGCTTCAAGGATGTGTACACCGCCCTCGGCCTGCCCCCGCAGAACCTGAGGAACATTGACATCTGGAATCTGCGCGGCGCTTCCGTCCCCATGGACAAGCTGGCCCCCAAGCTCATCCGCCGGGCGGGTAAGAAAGGCTACACTGCCGTCATTCTGGACCCCATTTACAAGGTCATCACCGGCGACGAGAACAGCGCCGACCAGATGGCAAAGTTCTGCAACCAATTTGACCTTGTCTGCCGCGCGCTGGACTGTGCCGTGATCTACTGCCACCACCACTCCAAGGGTGCCCAGGGCGGCAAGCGTAGCATGGACCGCGCCAGCGGCTCCGGCGTGTTTGCCCGTGACCCGGATGCCATGCTGGATATGACTGAGCTCACCCCGACCGCGGCCATTTTGGAGCAGCTCCACAACAAGGCCGCCTGCCAGGTGCTCAAGGACATGCTGGACAAGCGCGGCCATGCCGATGCCTACGGCCCGGACGATGCCCTGAGCAAAAGCCGGATGCTGGCCATTGCCAAAGAACACCTTGGCATGGCCGATCTGCGGGCCATCGATGCCCAGATCGCCGCCGCCCAGAAGCTGACAGACAGCATGACCGCCTGGCGTATTGAGGGCACCTTGCGCGAGTTCGCCCGCTTCGACCCTGTGAACCTCTGGTTCGACTACCCAGTCCACAAGCCGGACACCGGCCTGCTGGAGGATCTGCAGCCGGACAGCGATTACAAGTCACTGGGTACCCGGGGCGCATCCAAGCGCTGGGGCAATAAGGACAAAGTCAGCAAGGACAAAAAGGCCGAGCTGGACACCGCCTTTGAAGCCTGCATGATGGATGGCGAAGTGACTGTTTACAGTCTGGCCGAGTACATGGATCTGAAGCCCCGCACCGTCAAGACCCGCCTGAAGGATGACGGGCGGTTCTGGATCGACGGCGAAAAAGTCGGACGCAAGGAGCCCGGCAGCGCAGGTTAAACGAATTGTATATTTTAAAATTACAATTTGTTATAAAAATGCAGTTATAGCCGCTATTTTGCACGACAGCAAAAACTGCAATTTTGCAGTTATAGCCGCTATGACTGCAAATTTTGCAGTGCAAAATAGCCTATATATAATAGCTATAACTGCAGCATGTGTGATGGGGTCTCCCAGAGGATGGGGCGAACACAGCCCCCATCCCTCCGGGGAACCCTCCCCATCACGTTGGCCGAACAAAAAGAAAGAACGAGGTGAAACGAACATGCAATTTTTGCCCATTGCTCAATTCTTCCTGCCCATGAAGCCGCCCACCACCACCCACAACGCCAAGGAGCTGCACGCCTACATGAAGGGCGGCAAGCCCTGTGCCGTGCTCCACGACAGCGCCGAACTGAAAGCCGCCCGGGCCAAGCTCCACGCCTACCTGGCACCCCATGCGCCGGATCAGCCCGTGCCCGCCGGGAAGCCAGTGCGGCTGGTGGTCAAGTGGTGCTTTGCCCCCGAGGGCCGCCCGGACGGCAGCTGGCGCACCTCCAAACCTGACACCGACAATCTGGAAAAGGCCCTCAAGGACGAGATGACCCGCCTGCACTTCTGGCACGATGATGCCCAGGTGTGCAGCGAGATCGTGGAGAAGTTCTGGTCGGACCCCTGCGGTGTGTTCGTGCGTGTGGAGGTGTGGGGATGACCTACGAAGAGAAGAAGGCCTGGTTGAGAAGGTATCAGCAAGCGAAGCGGCTCGAACAGCTGCGGCTGGATGAGCTGGACACGCTGAAGACAGACGCTTCCAACATGACCCAGTGCCTTTCCGCTGTGCCGGGCGGCGGAGGAGACGGCCAAACATTGCCCCGTGCAGTAGAACGCATCGACGAAGCCCGGGGCGCTTACAAAGCCCAGTGTGAGGAAAGCACCCGCATTCGCAAAGAAATCATCTTTGCGCTACAGCAGCTGGATGATGAGCTTGACTTCACGATTCTGTACCGGAGATATATCTGTGGGCACAAGTGGGAGCTGATCGCTGACCGGCTCTCCCTCGATGTCAGTTGGGTCCTCCGACGACACAAAAAAGCGGTGCAACTTCTGGACACAGACCCATGACGCACTAAAAAGCACTAGTTCAAGTGTGCTATACTCTATGCTGCAAAGCCCAGCAGGAAAGGCATCCTTACTCCCTTCGTGCTGGCGGCCCGACCGGAGGTTTGTTTTCCTCCTCTTGATACGGTTTTCTCCTTTTGCTGCTTAACAGCTTTTTTGCACCGGCCGGGCTTTTCCTGATTACAACTGCCGTTCTGAGCATCCGCTCAGGGCGGCTTTTTTGTACCCTGACAACGAGAGAGGTGGTGACGTGTCGAATGAAAAGAATCTCATTCCGTTCAATGAACGAACGGAGAGCGAACAGAGAGAGATCGCCCAGAAGGGCGGCATTGCATCCGGTGCGGCCCGCCGCCGCAAACGGTCCATGCGTCAGGCGGCTGACTACTACCTGAGCCTGCCGGAGACCGACCGCCGCCGGGTGAACGCCATGCTCCGGGATCAGATCGAGCCTGAGGACGTGGACAACCAGATGGCCGTCATCGTAGGCATTGCAGAGCAGGCCAAGAGGGGCAACCCTCAGGCGGCCACCGTCCTGCTGAAGATGCTGGGCGAGGAGACTGTACAGGAAGACCCGGGCGCGGATGCTCTGGCAAAGGCCAAGGAGCTGCTGGGAGGTGTGGACAGTGCCATTGACTGAGTTTCAGCAGAAGTACCTGCGCAACTGTTCCCACCGGTGGAACGTCAAGACCGGGGCCACCCGAAGCGGCAAGACCTACCTGGACTGCGCTGTGACCATCCCGAAGCGGATCTGCGCGGCCCGGGGTGAGGGTCTGCTGGTGCTCATGGGCAACACCCTGGGCACGCTGGAACGCAACGTGCTGTCCCCGATGCGAGAGCTCTGGGGCCCCGACCTTGTAGGCGTGATCCGCACCTCGGCAGCAGGCAACGTGGCACAGCTGTTCGGCAAGAAGGTCTATGTCCTCGGCGCTGACAACAAGAAACACATCGCCCGCATTCAGGGCGCTGCCTTTGAGTACGTCTACGGTGACGAGATCACCACATGGGACGAAGGCGTGTTCCAGATGCTGAAAAGCCGCCTTTCCTGCCCCCACTCCCATTTTGACGGCACCTGCAACCCGGAAAGCCCCACTCACTGGTTCAAGAAGTTTCTGGACAGTGACGCTGACATCTACTGTCAGGCGTATACCATCGACGATAACCCTACGCTTCCGGCCCAGTTCGTGGCCGATCTGAAAAAAGAATACACCGGCACGGTCTACTATAACCGCTTTATCTTGGGGCAGTGGATGGCCGCCAACGGCGTGATCTACCGCCTGCTGGCCGACAGCCTTGCCGCCGGAGATGGGCGTTTTTTCTGGCCTGTGGACAAGCCGCTGCACCCGTGGCGGGTGCGCATCGGGGTGGACTTTGGCGGCAACGGCTCCAAACACGCCTTTGTGGCAACGGCCATCCTACCGGGCTGGTCCGGCGTGGTAGGGCTGGCATCCCAGCGCATCGACCCTGTGGCGCAGGATGCCGACTTTCTGGCCGACCGGCTGCTGGAGTTCTGCATGGCTGTCTTTGCCCGCTGGGGCGAGATCCAGTACATCTTCTGCGATTCCGCGGAGCAGACGCTGATCAATCACATCCGGGCAAGGCTCCGGCGCTGCAAACTGAGCTGGCTGGCCGACCGGGTGGAAAACAGCGCCAAGATCCGCATCAATGACCGCATCCGCCTGACCTGCATCCTGATGGGCGGCGGGCGGTTCTGGCTGCTGCCGGAGGCGGCCACCCTCCGGGATGCCCTTGCCACGGCCCTGTACAGCGGCAAGCACCCCGGCGTGGACGAGCGGCTGGATGACGGCAGCACAGATATCGACACATTGGACGCTTACGAGTACACCATCGAGCGCGATTTCAAGAGGTTGACCAACACATGAACATCACCGCATTTCTGAATTACCTGAACAAGACGCGCGGGTGGGCCATCGATACCGACTACTACGGCTACATCGAGACCTGGCGGCAGTGGTGGCAGGGCAGCGTGCCCAAGGTGCACACCCGTGCCGCTGAATACGCAAACGGCACCAAGAAACGCCCTATTGCCTCCCTGCGGATGCCGAAACGGGTCTGCGAGGACTGGGCAAACCTGCTGCTGAACGACCGCACCACCTTCCAGATCAAGGACGCTGCCACCGCCCGGTATCTGCTGGGCGACGATGAGCAGCAGGTGGGCGGCCTGCTCCGGGAGCTGCACTTCTGGCGCAATGCCAATGCTCTGGTGGAACAGGCCTACTGGTCCGGAACCGGTGCCTTTGTACTGAGTGCCGAGAATCTGACTGTCGTGAAAGGGAAAGCCGTCCCCGGCCCGGATACCCGCCTGAAGCTGGACTATGACCCGGCTTCCTGCATCCTGCCTCTGCGGGTGGAACGGGGCATCGTGACCGAAGCAGCCTTTGTCTCCGAGTGCATGATGGAGGGTAAGCCTGTGGTCTATCTGCAGACCCACACCGGCAATGAGACCCGGCGCACCATCCGCAACGAATGGTTCCGGGTAACGGATGGAGTTTCGGGTGCTCCGGTGTTTGAAGCGCTGCAGGCCCCGCCGGGCACGGCAGAAAGCATCACGGTGGAGGGTTCCCCGCCCTGGTTTGCCCTGTTCAGCCCGGCAGCAGTCAAGAACCTTGACGGCGGCACAGGGCTGGGCATGAGCGTCTTTGCCGAAGCGCTGGCCGAGGCCCAGGGCATCGATCTTGCCTTTGACAACTACCGGGAGGATATCCGGCTGGGCCACAAGAAGATCTTCTACTCTGCGGACATCTGCCGCAAGGTGGTGGACCAGGAGGGCGTGGAGCACTCTATTCCGCCCGATGACGATGTGCAGAGCCAGTTCGTCACCCTGCCCCAAAAGGAAGGGAGCCTCGACCAGTCCAGCGAATACCACGAATACAACCCTGACCTGCGGGTGGAACAGAACCACAAGGCTGTGCAGGATATGCTGAACCTGTTCAGCTTCAAGTGCGGCCTGGGCTGTCATCGGTACAACTTCGAGCTGGGCAATGTCACCACGGCCACCGAGTACAACGGTAACCGTCAGGATCTGGTGGCCAGCGCCAATAAGAACCAGATTCCCATCGAGGGAGCGCTGGTGGGCATCGTGCGGGCCATCCTGTGGGCGGCAAAGAACCTGCAAGGGGCAGCGGTGGACCCAGACACCCCCATTTCTGTGGACTGGGACGACAGCTACATCACCGATGCCGAGACCCGGATGAGCCAGATGCGGGACGATGCCCTGAGCGGCCTTTTGCCCCGGTACAAGTATCTGTCTGCCCGGTACGGGGTCAGTGAAGAGGATGCTCGCAAGCTGGCACAGGAAGCTGCTGACGAAAACAAGCAGCCTGAGCTGAGCTTCAGGGGTGCCTGATGCTGGCCCCGGACTATCTCGACCACGCACCCGACCGGCTGGTGCTGCTCTGGCAGCAGGTCGAGGATGATATCCTGCGGGATGTGGCCCGGCGCATCTCCAAAATGGAAGCCCTGACCCCCACGGCCAACTGGCAGCTGTGGCGGTATGAACAGACCGAAGCCCTCCGGCAGGACGTGGTAAAGAAGCTGGCCCGCTACACCGGCAAGAGCGAAGCCGAGATCCGGCGGCTCATGCAGGAAGCGGCCACCCGGGCCATGGAGGCCGAGGACGAGATCTACTACCACTACGGCAAGGAACCCACGCCCTTTGCCGACAATGCCACCCTGCAGGCCCTGCTCAACGCTGGCTACCAGCAGACGGCCGGAACCTTCCACAACCTGACCGCCACCACGGCAAACACCGTCAGCGGCCAGTTTGAAGCCGCCCTCGACCGCGCCCATCTCAAGGTGAGCAGCGGTGCGTTCGACTACAAGAGCGCCATCAAGAGCGCGGTGGACAGTCTGGCCGACACCATGAAGTACGTCACCTACCCCACCGGCCACACCGACACGCTGGAAGTTGCCGCCCGCCGGGCGGTGCTGACTGGTGTGAATCAGACCGGTGCAAAGCTGCAGGTGGCCCGGGCCGATGAGATGGGGGTTGAGTTCTTCGAGACCACGGCCCACGGCGGGGCCCGCCCTTCCCACGCCGAGTGGCAGGGCAGGCAGTTCCACCGGGGCGGCGCTGTGGACTACATGGGCAAGCATTACCCGGACTTCGAGGCCGCCACCGGCTACGGCACCGGCGCAGGGCTTTGCGGCTGGAACTGCCGTCATACCTTCTTTGCCATCTTCCCTGAGCTGGGTGCACCGCCTGCATGGACGCAGGAGAACTTGGAAGCCCTCAACGCCCGGGACATCGAGTACAACGGCGGCAGATACACCCGGTACGAGATCAGCCAGATGCAGCGTGCCAGGGAGCGCACCGTGCGCAAGTACAAGCGCCGGTATCTGGCTGAGGATGCCGCCGGGGCCGACACCACCACCAGCGCGGTGAAGCTCCGGCAGGCCCGTCAGGAGCTGGCCGACTTTATCAGCGCCACCGGCGGCAGAGTGGACAGCGCCCGGACGAGCGTGGCAGGCTTTGGCAGGAGCGAGGCGGGCAAGGCCAGTTATACAGCCCGAAAGCAGGAACGTTTTGATTCTGCAAATGTGGAATTGCAACAGATGCGTGAAGCTGGTACAATAAAGGCGAAAGGCAAGTTGATTGAATCGCCGCCTGCACCCAATGAAATCAACTTTGCGAGCGAACACGTTCTGCAGCGCTGGGCAGAACGTGGCCTGGGGCCGATGGATGCCGAACGCATTATCCGCTCTTCCAAAGTCGCAATGTCCCAGCGTAACGGAACACAGACCTGTTACTATTCCGAGTATGGTTTTGTTGCCATTGGGCAGAACGGCAATGTTTCCAGTATCGGACCGCTGGATGAGGGCGGTCAAAAATTGATGGAGGTGGTTAAGAAGCATGGTATTCCGCACTAACGATACAGCAAAGCTGGAAGAATGGTTTTGTCCTATCTATAACCGCAAAATCGACTGCGGTTTGTGCTTTGAGGTCTCCAATATTGGCGATGATACTCTTTGCCTGAAGGGTGACGATAAGCCACCTTGCAATTGGGCAGAAGCCCATAAAGCCTGCCTTAATTGTCCCCGTTATGCCGACTGGGACTGACCAAACCTAATACCGCAAGCGTCTTTGCTCGTTTGAGCAGGGGCGCTTTTTTCATACCGTTTTAGCTCAACTGGCAGAGCAGTGGTCTCCAAAACCACAGGCCGCAGGTTCGATTCCTGCATACGGTGCCATCGCAGAGGGCAGTGCGTACCCTGCCCACAACCGAACACGGACGGAGAACCGTGTCACCAAACCGTGGTTTCACCAACAGAAAGGAGTTTTTCCACCATGAAGCGTGAAGACGTGAAGAACAAGATCCCCGGCATTACCGAGGAGCAGCTGAACTGGATCATGGCCGAGAACGGCAACGATGTCAACCGGGAAAAGACTGCCGCCGAGCAGTACAAGACCCAGCTGGAAAACACCCAGGCTCAGCTCAAGACCGCCCAGGACGGCCTTGCCGCCTTTGACGGCAAGAAGAAGCCCGAGGAATACGAGGCAGACATTGCCAAACTCAAGGGCGATATGCAGGCACAGGCTGATGGCTTTGCCTTTGACAATGCCCTGAACACCGCCATTCTGGGAGCCAAGGGCCGCAGCGTCAAGGCGGTCCGGGCACTGCTGGATCTGGATGCCCTCAAGGGCTCCAAGGACCGTTCCACCGATATCTCCAAGGCTCTGGAAGAAGCCGCCAAGGCGAACCCCTGGGCCTTTGGCGAGGCGGAAGAGGGCGGCGCTGGTTCCGTTCACGTTTCCAGCGGCAAAGAGCACGGCACCCCGCCCGCCGGGGACGTTGATCCCGTGACCGCTGCCTTCAAGGCGATGAACCCCGATATCAACATCGAATGAGAGAAAGGATATTCTTATGGCACATGAAGCACAGGTCCGCTATTCCAATCTGGTCGACCTCAAGCTGCGCAAGACGCTGGTGAAGAAAGTCGGCGTGATCTGCAACAACCGCTACGAGGGCAGCCCCAAGGCAGGTTCCGTCAAGGTTCCCGTCCGTGACACCGAGGTGGTGGTGAACGACTACGACAAGGCCAAGGGTGCAAAGCAGACCAGCGGTGACACCACCTACCTCACCGTCAACATCGACCACGACAAAGCCGTGAATGAGATCATCGATGGTTTCGATGCAGAGAGCGTTCCCGGCAATCTGGTTGCTGACCGCCTGGACAGCGCCGGTTACTCTCTGGGCCTGCAGATGGATTCTGACGGCTCCGTGGAGCTGACCACTGCAGGCACTGCCTTCGGCAATACCACCGCCCTGACCGAAAAGACCATCTACGCCAACATCGTGGATGCACGCACTCAGCAGTCCTCCATCGGCGTGCCCACCGCAGGCCGCTGGCTGCTGGTCTCCCCGGACACCTACGGCCTGCTCCTGAAGAGCCCCGAGTTCATCAAGGCTTCCGACCTGGGCGACGCGGTCGTTCAGACCGGCGCTGTGGGCAAGATCGCAGGCTACACCGTGTTCGAGGATTCCACCCTGGGCGAGAATGTGGAGTATGTGGCCGGTCATCCCAACTGGTTCGCCGTCATCGATGAGTGGGCCGTTCCCGTCCACCTGCAGGATCTCTCCGGCTCTGGCGATTTCATCGGCGCATCTGCCGTGCAGGGCCGCAAAGTCTACGCCTACAAGGTCACCAAGGGCCAGACCATTCTTGTTAAGAAGAAGGTCGCAGCATAAGGAGGCCCCCATGCTTTACTGCACCTACGACCAGTATCAGACAGCGGGCAGCGGCACGCTGGACGAGGCCGCCTTTGACACGCTGTGCGCCCGGGCTTCCCGGCTCATCGACCGGCACACCTTTGGCCGGGCAGAGCCCCACGCCAGGGCCTGTGCCGGGTGCGCCGCCCTGCTGGCCGATGCCTGCGTCCAGATCGTCGATGCCATGAGCGCCGCACAGAGCGCTTGTGCCGTGCCCGGGGCTTCCAGCGTGTCCAACGATGGCTACTCCGTCACCTTCGCCAGCGGGGCGCTTTCCGAGCGGCTTGCAGCGGAAGCGCAGAGCATCCTCTCCAACGCACTGGGCAGCGACCCCCACGGCCTGCTGTATCGGGGGTGTTTCTGATGCAGTGTAGCGTTACCGTTGTAAACCTCATCCACGACACCGCCACTGAGACCGACCGGCCTGTCTGCCACGTCATCCCGGGGAGCAGCTGGCGGGAGAAGCTGGACACCTCCGGCGGCGACCCCCAGCGGACGGTGCACATCCGGCTGCCCCCTGCGGCGGGCTACCTGCCCTATTTCCAGTGGGAAAAGCTCCCGCCCGGGGAAAAGGCGGCACACTGGACGCTCAAGCGGGGCGGCAAGCTCATCTGCGGCGCTGTCCGCAGCCTGACCGAGGCCGAGTATGCTGCCCTCGAGAAAACACACATCTGCTGCACGGTGGCGGCGGTCTCCGACAACCGGGAACCGCTGCTGCCGCATTTTCATGTAGAGGGGAGCTGAGAAAATGAGCAAGCCTGTTTTTGATCAGCCCTATGGCCTGCGCTACAAGGTGGACGGTGTTCAGATGCAGCTTTCCTGGCGGCCTGACTTCGGTGCCGAAAAGACTGCTGCCTTGCAAAAGGCGCAGTATGCTATGGCACAGGAAGCGGCCCGGCTCATCGACAGCTATGTTCCGCTGGACACCGGCACACTGAAAAACAGCGTGCAGACTGCTTCCAAGTATGACGAGGGCCTTTTGGTGTACAACACCCCTTACGCCCGCAAGCAGTATTACCTGCACGCCGAGGGCAGCGACCTGCGCACCTTCATGGGCAACAAAGAGCGTGGGCAGGAAGCCGACAAGTACAAAGGTCTGCGCGGCTCCTACTGGGGCCAGCGGGCACTTGCAGACATGGGAGAGCATCTGGCCCTTTATGCGACCCGTGCCGTTACCATGTTCTGGGGAGGGATGGGCCACTTATGAGTGAAAAAGCTACGATCACTGCTATGCGGGAGTGGCTCAAGACCTGCCCGCTCATCGCAGAAGAACAGACAGAGAACGGGGCAGCATTCCGTATCTCCGGGCTTTCCCCGGAGCCGGTGGCCGAGTTTTCCATTGAGGATTCCCCCACAGACCCTGTGCTGACCACTTATTTCTCCGGCAGGAACATGGCCAAAAGCTATGTATTCCTGAGCCGCCGGGAATACAGCGAGGCCCAGAGCACCCAGATTGCCAACAGCGGCTTTTTTGAGCAGTTGACCGACTGGGTGCTTGCCCAGAATGACCGGCATGACCTGCCCCAGCTGGAAGCCCCAAAGCAGCCCCTCAGCGTATCGGTCACCGCATCGGGCTATATCGTTACCAGCAGCGCCGGAAGCTGCAAAATGCAGATGCAGCTCCGGCTCGTTTATTACCAACCGAAAGGAGTTTCAACATGACTGTTACTGAAGCTGTTACCGCCTCCGGCATCACCCCCAGCGCCGACTACAAGGGCATCGAGAACACCGATGACTTTGTGCTGGCCATCTGCACCGAGGCCAGCAAGAAGGATGCCGTTAAGGATTGGACCGTCTGTGCCGACCATGTGCGGGAGCACAGCGGCGCACTGAACGCTTCCACCTCTGACAACACCTACATCCGCACCGGCCCCGTTACCACCAAGGGCAGCGTTCAGCGCACCCTCGCCATCAACGGCGACCGTTGCAAGGGCGATGCGTTCCAGGACTTCATTCTGGGCCACGAGATGATCTATGGCTTCGGCCAGAGCGTCATCCTGCCCTACATCTATTTCTCCCTGCGCACCGGCAAGGGCGAGAAGGGTGAAGCCGCATTCATCGTCACCAGCGACGTGGGCGGTTCTGCCGGCGCAATCGCCACCTTTGCCTGCGATGTAAAGGGCATCGGCACCCCTGCCAAGTTCGACTATTCTACCGCTGCGGCAGGCTGATCCTGCCCGTAGCTCTGTGCCCTCGTCCTGACCGGCGAGGGCTTTTTTGATAGGAGACGACCATGAAGATCTTTGATAAGGAATTTGCGTTTTCCAGCCTGAACGCCAACGATATCGAGCGGCTGGAGCAGGCAAAGGCAAAGCTGGAAAAGGCCGAGGAGGCCGAGCGTCAGCGTGCGCAGCAGACCCCTAACATGAGCTATGCCGAAGGCATCCGCGGCCAGTGCCGCATCGTGGAAGCGTTTGTCGATGACGTACTGGGCGAAGGTTCTGCGGCTGCTCTGGGGCTGGACGGCAATGATCTGGGCAAGGCCCTTACCGTGATGACCGAACTGACCCGGGCTGCCAATCAGGAAAAGCAGAAGTTCGACCCCAGCCTTCTGGCTCCTCAGCTGAACCGTGAGCAGCGGCGCAAGGCAAAGCGCCGCCGTCATCATGGCTGACATCCTGCTGGAACCACTGCCTACCGAGTGGGAGGGCCGCGCCATCGACCCGGACTTTCGGCCCATGGTTTGGCTGTCGAACCAGTATCAGCGCAAGCGGGAGAAAAAGGACACCCTTGCCTTTGCGCAGGAAGCGTTCCGGCGCTTCTACCGGGAGCCGATCCCGCCTCAGCTGGCCCCGGAGGCCTATGAAAGTTTACTGCGCTTTTACCACGGGGCCGACCCACCCGGACGTTCCGGCGGCAAAGGCAGCGGTTCCGGTGAGCTTGCCATGGATTTTGCCTGTGACGCGGACTATCTGACCGCAGCTTTTCAGCAGGCTTACCACATCGACCTTACGGCAGAGCGCATCCACTGGTGGCGGTTTCTGGCTCTGCTGCGGGGGCTGCCGGAGGAAACCACCATGGCGAAGATCATGTCCTGGCGCACGATGGACACCTCCGGCATGGAGGGCAGGCAACGCCAGCAGTACGAGGATCTGAAGGAAACCTTTGCCCTGCCCAAAGAACTGCGGCACACCCGGACGGCAGTCACGGTGGCCGACCACAATGCCGCCTTCCTGCAGCGGCTCAGGCATGGCGATGATGAGGAGGTGAGCGCCCCCAATGGCTGATTTCAGTATTACGGGTGATGTCCGGCTGAACAGCGACCCGGCAGAGCAGAGCGTCAATAAATGGACGGTAGCCGCCGGGCAGATGATCGCCGATTTCGCTAAGAAAGCCGCCGATGCCCTGCTGAGCGTGGTGAAGAGCGGTCTGTCCTACAACCGGGACATGGAGAGCTACCTCACCAATTTCAAGGTCATGCTGGGTGACGAACAGCTTGCCGCCGAAAAGCTGGAAGAGATCCGCAAAATGGCAGCATCCACACCCTTCACCCTGTCTGATCTGACTGAGGGAACCCAGACCCTGCTGCAATTCGGCATTGCGGCAGACGACACCACCAACGTGCTGCAGATGCTGGGCGACATTTCTCTGGGCAACGCAGACAAGATGCAGACCCTTGTCCGGGCCTATGGCAAGATGTCCAGCGCCCAGAAGGTCACGCTGGAAAACGTGAACATGATGATCGACGCGGGTTTCAACCCGCTCAATCAGATCTGCGAGGCCACCGGCGAAAGCATGTCCGACCTGTACAAGCGCATCTCGGATGGCAAGGTGGGCTTTGAGGAATTGCAGGCCGCTGTGGAAGCCGCCACCAGTGAAGGCGGGCAGTTCTACAACGGTATGCTGGAAGCCAGCCAGACCTTCAGCGGGCGGCTGTCTACCCTGCAGGACAACGTGGCTGCCCTTACTGGCAAACTGACTGACAGCCTGTTCTCGGCCCTCGGCGACCTCATCGTCAAGGCCAACGAGCTGGTGGTCTCCATCACGGAGGATGACCAGAAGCTGGCCAAACTGAAAGACACCATTGGTCTGGTCATCACCGTTGTCACCTCTGTCGGCGTGGCATTTCTGACCTACAAAGGTTACCTGACCGCCACCTCTGCCGCCACTGTTGTGCAGACGGCAGCCACCACAGCCCTTGCCGCCGCACAGGATGCGGCCCAAAATGGTGCGACCGGCCTGGCTATCGCACAGGAAGTCCTAAACAAAACACTGAAAGCCAACCCCGTCGGGCTGGTGGTTTCTGTTCTGGCTGCTCTGGCAGCGGCCCTTGTGACTGCCTATCAGACCAGTGAGACCTTCCGGAACATCGTGGACGGGGCCTTTCAGGCTGTGGCGAACATCGCAAAGAGCTCCATTGGGGCGGCCATCGGCTGGCTGGACAAGCTCAGTTACAAGCTGAACAGCTTCCTCGGGAAAGATGGCTATACCGGCTTTTCCAGCTACGATGACTACAAAGCAGACAAGGATGCACAGGCCGCAGCGGCCACTTCCAAAGCTAATCGGGAGGCCCGGCACAAGGCAGCCCAGACCGGGCAAGGCATCAACACCAAAAGCTGGACGGAACTGCAAGAGGAGGCCAAAGCTGCACAAAAGACCACTGAGCAAACGGCCAGTGCTGTTTCCGCATCCTCGAAAAAGGCCAGCTCTGCCGCCAAACGGGCTGCCTCTGAGGTAGTAAACTCCATCACCTCCACAAGCACGCAGGTTGAGAACGGGGTCACCCGTACCACTGAAACGGTCAACGAGACCCTGAAAAACGGCACGAAACAGCAGAAGCAGACCGTCACCGAAACCAGCCGTCAGATGGTGGACGGGGTCCTCTCGGACGTTAAGACCATCACCACCACAGCGGCAGATGGAACAAAGAAGGTCACGCAGAGCATCGAAGCCGTCCGTGACGTAGTTTCTACGGTCACCGCGACCCAGACGGCCCTTGTGGACGGGGCCAAGGTCACCACCCAGACCACCACAGAGACGCTGGCAGACGGCAGCGAGCAGGTCAAGCGGGTCATCACCAGCACCGGCACCGAGGTCATCGAGGGCGTGCAGCACACGGTCAAGACCGTGACCACCATCGCCGCCGACGGCACACAGACTGTGGCAAAAACCATCGAGGATGCCGGGCCCCAGTACGCAAGCGCCGGAGAACTTCTTATCTCCCAGTTCCGCACCAAGCTCACCGAGGGCTGGGAACAGATCCAGGCCGACATCCAGACGGATGCGCTGGGGGCCATCGAGACGCTGGCAACGGCCCTCAAGGATGGCGACCTCGAGAGCCTGGGCCTGTGGGCGGCCAGTTACTTCTGGCAGGCCTGCACCAAGGAACAGCAGGCGCAGATTCAGAGCGTGGCCATGGGGGCCCTGAACCAGCTGGGCGGCGCTTTGAGCGGCGTGTTCGGGAACCTCTCTCAGCTGGCCATGGGGCTGGTGGCGCAGTTCGTGCCCGCTGCGGCCAGCGCAACCACGAGCCAGATTGCCCTGAACACCGCCATGGATGCAAACCCCATCCTCTTCGTCATCTCCCTCATCGGGATGCTGGTGGGTGCCCTGCTGAACTTCTCCGGCAAAAACAAGGACGTGGCCAACGCTTTCCAGAATGTCTGGGCGGGCGTTGAGGACTTTATGAGCTACATCTTCGAGGGTCTGATGCGCATCGTGGCGGCGGGCATCGAGGGCTTTGTCATCCTCATCAACGGCCTCATTGGCATGTATAACTCCGTGGCGTGGCACTGGGGCGGCCATATGGATTACATCAGCAATCCAGCCTGGAACTTTGCCAACCAAATTGCCGCCGACCGCAAAGCCCGGCAGGCCGAGCGAAAAAAGCAGCAGGAGGCCATCAACAACCCCAGCAGCTCCGGCAGCTCCGGCACTTCCACCAACTCCCAGAAGGTCATCGAGAGCATGACCGACACCAGCAAGACCACCAATGCCGACGGCAGCACCGTGACCACCAAGGTGCTCACCGAGAAGCTGCAGGATGAGACCGGCAAGATCACCCAGCGGGTGACCAAGACTGTCACCGAGGCGGGTACCAAGCTGGTGGACGGCGTGGAGCGCTCCTACAAGACCGTGACCACCTATGTGGATGGCATCCAGACAAAGATTGAGCGCAGTCTGGATGACATCACCAAGACCACCACAGGCACAAACACCGGCTCCACCACGCCGACGGCCCCCACCCCGGACAAAGACCTGACCGACGCTGTGGAGGCCAACACCGAGGCCCTGCTGGCCGCAAACAGCAAGCTGGCCGAGATGGTGCGGCAAGCCGATTCTCTGGTGCTATCGGACAACATGGCCATCAGCCGGTCTGTGGCCGCTTCCGGCACGGCACAGGTGGCCGCAGCCGCCAACAACTACCACCGGGAGGGCGACACCACGGTCAACCAGTATATCTACTCCAAGGCCCAGACGGCAGCAGACCTCCAGCGGGAAGCACGCTGGGAAGCCGACCGAGCCAAGGCCCAGAAACGATGAAAGGAGGACTCTGAATGCCATTTCGCAAAGACCATTTGCAGCTCGTGACGGATGCCGGGGCCGCTCTCGACATCGGGTGGGACTACGGCACGCCCTACTCCCTCGACCCCATCAACGGCGTGGACGTGGACGTGCAGACCGCACAGGGCGTGAACCAGGTGGGCGTGAGCGTGGAGCGCCAGAGCGTGGCCGGGGTGAGCCGTGAACTCATCATCCACTGCCACAGCCCCCACGGCGACGCAGATGCCGCCCTGCTGCTGGAAAAGCTGCCCTATTTCACCAGCGGCACAATGTATTTCGAGGATAAATTCTTCTGTCGTTTTGTGCTTTCCAAGACCCCCTACACAAAGAGCATCCACCCCTACCCTGTGCTGGACGTCATGCTCTTCTGCCCGAAACCCTTCTGGTACGACCTGACCGCCCAGAGCTTCTGCATCAACGGCTTTGTGCCGTCGTTCAGGCTGCCGGTCAACTACTCCACGCCCCACCGGTTCGGCGTGCGCACCTCCGTCGGCTGGCTGAATGCCTATAACCCCGGGGCGCTGGCTGTGCCCTTCACGGCCACCCTCAAGAGCGACGGCGCAGTGGTCAACCCCACCGTGCTGAACATCATCACGGGCCAGAACATCCGCATCCTGACCACCCTGACCCCGGGGCAGGTCATCGAGATCTACCGCACCACCACCGACAAGCTGGCCGTCAAGCGGACAGAGGACGGCACGGAGGAGAACATTTTCGCCCTGCTGGACGAGGACAGCGACCTGCTGGAGCTGGCCCCCGGGGACAACTTACTCAAAGCCACCGCCGACAGCGGCGAGACCAGCCTGCAGGTGACGGTGCGCTTTTACCCCATGGTTTCGGGCATTCTGCCGGAGGTGATCGCATGACGCTGGATGTGCTGGATGAACTAACTCTTGCCCGGCTGGGCCGGGTGGAGGTTTGGGTGAGCCTTTACTGGGACGAGCCCTACAACACCGAGGGCGAGTTCACGCTGGAGGTGCGCCCCACCGAGGAGAACCTGTCCCTGCTCCGGGAGGGCCGCTGGCTGCGCCGCAGTGACAGCGACGTGCCCATGCGCATCTGCCACCGGAGCAACGAGAACACCGACAGCAATCTGGTGGTCACCGGCTTCCCGGGGACGTGGATCTTCACCAAGCGGGCCTGTACCAGCATCGTGAAGAACGAGACCGCTGAAGCCGCCATGCGCAGACTGGTCAATGCAATGCAGCCGTGGCCCAAGCTGGAGCTGGGTGCTGCTGTGGGCTTCGACACCACCTACACTGCACAGACCTCCGGCGGCAGCATCATGGACTACCTGATGACCATCGGCGCGGCTTGTGATCTGGGCTTCCGGGTGCGGCTGGCAGGCAAGAACGCAGACAAGAAGCTGCTGTTTGAGGTCTACCGGCCCACCGCCGATCCAAACAACCGTTTTTCCACCAAGTGGGGCAACCTGCAGCAGGCCGCGTGGGCCTTCGGGGATTCCGACTACGCCAACGTCGCCGTGGTGCAGGGCGCTGGCGAGGGCGAGAACCGGGCCACCGTGACCGTGGGCCTGACGGACACCACCGGTGCCGACCGGCGGGAGCTCTACGTCGATGCCCGGGACGTGCAGCCGGACGAGGAAAAGGGCGAGACCACCAAAAGCCAAGCCTACCTTGAGCGGCTCATGGCCCGGGGCACGAATAAACTGCTGGAGCAGCTCCGTACCGGCTCCATTGAGTTGACCATCGATGCCGAAGGGCTCTCCCCCGGGGATGTGGCCTACTGCACCATCCCGGAGCTGGGCTACAAGGCCACCGTCCGGGTGGCCGATGTCATCACCCAAAGCCAGAGCGACAGCACCACCCGCACCGTGCGGCTGGGTACGCCGGTCTGGCGCAAGCTAAGGAGATGATCTTTTGAGCAAAATCGTTTTATATCCCGCCAACGACTGCGACTTCGATGCCGCAGACGTGGCGGCCTACCTTGCGGGCCTCACCTCGGGTGTGTTTAGCGGAGCTGAGGACTTCCCGGTGACAGCCGCAGGCGGGCTGAAGGTCACCGTGGGGGCGGGCCGTGGCTGGGTGCACCCCAGCCGATTCACCGGCTACTCCATCACCAAGCGGGAGGCCGACACCCTGGCCCTGCCGCTGGCTGACCCGTCTCTCCCCCGCATCGATCGAATCGTCATGCGCTATGATGCCGGTGCCAGAGCCGCCAGCCTGCAGGTGCTGCAGGGCACGGCATCCAGCACACCCACGGCCCCGGCCATCTCCCGCACCGAGCTGATCTACGACCTCTGCCTTGCCGAGATCACCCGCCCGGCAGGCTCCACCGCCGTCACCACCGGCCAGATCACCGACACCCGGCTGGACGAGGCGCTCTGCGGCCTCGTGCGGGACAGCGTGACCGGCATCCCCACCGACGAGCTGCTGGCCGCTGCCAAAGAGCGCATCAACGCACTGGAGGAGAAAGCTACCAGCAGTGCCGCTGCCGCCAAGGACAGCGCGGAGGCAGCCAAGAGCAGCGAGACCCACGCCGCCGCCAGCGAGAAGAATGCCAAGACCAGCGAGACCGCCGCCAAACGGGCCCTGCAAGACACGGAGACGGAGCACACCACCGCCTTGCAGGACATCGCACGGGCCCGCACCACAGCCTTGAACGACGTGGCGGCCTCCACCAAGACGGCCACCGCTGCGGCAAACACTGCCACCCAGCAGGCCACCGCCGCTGCGGGAAGCGCTTCCACCGCCGCCACCAAGGCCGGGGAGGCAGAGAAGAGCAAGACGGCAGCGGCTACCTCTGCTACCAATGCAAAAGCCAGTGAGGAAGCATCCAAGAACTGGGCGGAGGAAGCTAAAAAGGCGGCAAACACCGACCCGACCGTCTCCATCAAAGGGGCCCCCGCCGATGCTGCGGCGACCCGGGCGCTGATCGAAGAATCACTTGCCGCTCAGCGTGCGGAGGATTACGCCAGAATCAAATTCTGGGCCAGCAACGACCCCACCAGCCCGGCAAGCTTTATCGGCGGCACATGGGAGCGCGTCGAAGGCGAGTTTATCATGGGCGCTTCCAGTGCCTACCCTGTGGGCACCACCGGCGGCAGCGCCACCCACACACAGACTGTGGCCGAGATGCCCAGCCACAACCATAGCGGGTCTACTGGCAGTGCAGGTTCACACAGCCATAGCGGCAGCACTGGCGGAGCTGGAGGACATAACCATACAGTGAGTGCAATGACTGCAATTGCTAAGTATTCTTTTGCATCTTCTGATGAGAACAAATCTGCAGGTCAATATGGTAATGCTGGAACGCCTACCACTTCTTGGGTCGGCAATCACACACACACTGTAAGCATCAGCTCTGCGGGCGCTCACACTCATACCGTAAGCATCGGCAGCACCGGCAGCGGGCAGGCAATGAGCGTCCTGAACCCTTACTATGCCCTGTACATCTGGGTGCGGGTGGATGATGCCGCATGAAAGGAGCGCACATGAAAATTATTGACGAGACTGGCCTTGTGCTGACCACTGAGCCGGATCTGGAAGCGGGCTATCTGGTGGAAGATGTTGAAGTTGTTCACCATGATGCCGTAGAGGGCACAGCTCCGCAGTGGCACAGAGAGACCGCAAAGCTGCCGGACGGCTCTCCCGCCATCTACTTCCGGGATGGTAAAGAGATTGGCCGGGACATGGTGAAGGTCATCGATGTGCCCGGTGTTGACCCTCAGCCCGCCTGGGATGAGGAAGTGCCTGTGATGCGGTACATCCGCTACACCGCAGAGGAACTGGCCCAGCGGAAAGCCCAGGAAGAAACCGCCCGGAAGCGGCAGGAAGCGCTGGACAAGCTGCCGGAGACGCTGGAAGCCCTGCAAGCCGCCCAGACCGACACCGACAGCCTGATGGTGGATCAGGAGTATAGGCTGACGCTGCTGGAGCTGGGGATCACGGAGTAAGCCCCTCTGCCAAGAGGACGATAATATTTTTAAGATGGGGCACTGCCCCGGAAAGGACAAACCTATGTTAAAACGTACCTGTAAACGCATGATCGAGCGCGGCTCCATCGAGGGCTTGAGCACCAAGCTGGACGTGTTCTACGCCGCCGGTAAGCTGACCGATGACGAGTACAAGGAGCTGACTGCCCAGCTGGAAGCAAAACAGCAGGAGCTGGCCGAGAAGGAGGCGTAGAGCAATGCCCAGACCCATACTTGACGTTTCCCGCTGGCAGGGCCGTGTTGACTGGGACAAGGTCAAGGCAAGCGGCCTTGTCTCCGGCGTGATGATCCGGGCCATGGGCAACAGCAAAGAGGGCAAGCCCAGCAAGCCGTACCTCGACCCCTTCTTTGCCCGCAACTATGCCGAGTGCACCCGGCTGGGCATCCCGGTGGGCGTGTACGGCTACTTCAAGGCCACCACCAAGGCACAAGCCGACAAGGAGCTGGCCCTGTTCAAGCAGGCGCTGAGCGGCAGGACGTTCCAGCTGCCGGTTGCCGTGGACATTGAGGACAAGCTGCAGGCGGCCCTGAGCAAGTCTGCCCTGACTGACATTGTGGCCCACTGCCTGAGCGTGGTGGAGAGCTGGGGCGTGTACGCCATGCTCTACACCGGCCTGTACTTCGGGCAGACCAACCTTTACATGGATGGCGCGGCCCTCAAGCCCTACGACGTATGGCTGGCGGCCTACCGCACCAAGAAGCCCGCTCCCGGCTGGCCCTTCGGCATGTGGCAGTACACCAGCAGCGGCAAGATTCCCGGCATTGCCAAAGGCGCAGACCTGAGCGTGGCCTACAAGGACTACGCGGGCATCATCCAGCGGGCCGGGCTGACGAAAGTGAGAGGAGCATAAGTGATGAGCAAGAAGCTTTTTATCAGCCAGCCCATGAACGGCCTATCGGACGAGCAGGTGCTGCAGGAGCGCGCCGCAGTGATCGGGAAGGCAAAGGCCGTGTTTGGTGACGATGCGGTTCCTCTGGAAACGTTCTTTGAGGACTTTGGCCCCGATGCGAAGCCGCTGGATTATCTGGCACGCAGCATCGAGTTTCTGGCTAAGGCTGACGTGGCGGTTTTCGCCCCGGGCTGGGAGTACGCACGCGGCTGCCGCATTGAGCGGCAGTGCGCCGAGGAATACGGTATTCCGGTAATGGAGGTGTGAGACCGATGGCAAGTTATCTGATTTCAGATGCACCATACGCACCCTGGCTCTCGGATGTTCTAGCTACACTGGAAGAGCACAAGATCGACCGCATCGCCATAGCAGCGCCTCTGGCAGACGGTGAGGTGTTCACGGGGTACTACAACATGAATACCCAAGACAAGGCCCTGCTGGCATCCAATATCCAAGCAGATGCCGTTCTGGATGCGGTGTGTCACAACGGACAGCGCATCCAGCAGGCGTGGGAAGATGACGAGGAGGGGTGAGACCGATGTGGCAGTTTATCACGGAGTATTGGGCCGGGTGGCTCTGTGCTCTGATCGGCGGCGCGATCCTTGCCGCCATCCCCAAGATCAAGGCCCTGTGGGACGCGGTGCTGGCCCTGCTGCACGACCGCATCTATACCGAGTGCTACCGTTTTATGGAGCTGGGGTACATCACCCGCGACGGCCTGCGCAACCTGAATTACCTCTACAAGACCTATCATGTGATGGGCGGCAACGGCACCGGCACGGAATTGTACAAGAGAGCCTGCGCTTTACCCATCCACGACTGAAGAAAGGAACTGACATTATGAACGCACACATCACTGAGAACAACACCCCCGCCATCCCCGCCGCGACCATTGCCCGCACTGTCGTGCTGGCACTGGCCCTCGTCAACCAGCTGCTGAGCGCGGCAGGCAAGCCGGTGCTGCCCATCGACAGCGCCAGCGTAGAACAGTGGGTGACCGCTGGCCTGACCACCGCTGCCGCCATCTGGGCATGGTGGGAGAATAACAGCTTTACTCCCGAGGCCATCCACGCAGATGAGCTGCTGGATCAGATGCAGGGAAAGAACAAGTAAGAGTACATAGCAACAGCCCCGAGGAACCATCTGGCTCCCCGGGGCTGTTTTCTTTTGGCATATTTCGGCATATTCCGACGCATTCCGCATTATCCGGCACATTCTGACATTTTCCGGTTAAAGTTGGATGGAAAGGATGTGCAAACTATGCCTGACATGAAAATTTCGGACTCCCCTGCCCAGCTGGATCAAATTCTCAGGCCACTTGGAATCACCCGGAGCTCAAGGAATTACCGTGTTCTCTGCGACTGCGTGGCTCTGATCTGTGAACAGGAGGACCGGCTAGAAGCTGTGCAAAAAGAGATCTATACCCCCATCTCAGACCAGCGGCGCTGCAAGTGGTCTGCCATTCAGAGCGCCGTCCGGCGTGCAGCAGAAAAGGCCTGGGCGCTGAACCCCGAGGGCGTTCAGCAATTGGCTGGCTACCCGCTGACCGGCGCACCCAGCGCGGTGCAGTTCCTGGAGATGCTTTACAATGCCGTGGTGAGAGGGTAACGAAAAGGCTGCCATGCGAGTGTGATGCGTGGCAGCCTTTTTTTGCTTGATTTTCGCATAGTTTCCCGCAAAAGTGGGTTTGACTGTGGGTTACAGCAAAAGAAAAACGCCCAGAAACTTACGTCTCTAGGTGTTTTATCTTGGTGGGCGCGGGTGGATTCGAACCACCGAAGCTGAAAAGCAGCAGATTTACAGTCTGTCCCCATTGGCCACTCGGGAACACGCCCAGATTCTGTTCACGTCCGTTGCCGGACGACTTGTTTATTTTATCAGACTGCGGGCGATTTGTCAACTACTTTTTTCGGATTTTTGCAGCTTTTCTGCGGAAACTGTCGGCAGGGTCAGTTTTGGGTCAGATGTTTCCGGCGCTCGTAATCCCGCAAGGCGGCAATGGCTTCGCCGGACATGGGGTAGAGGGCAATGAGATTGAATATGGTCATCAGGCCGATGCCCACATCCCCCAGATCCCACACCACGGTATAAGCTTCCAGGCCGCCCACCATCAGCATGACAAGGGCCAGCACCTTATAGGCTGTCTGCCAGCCCCAGCGGTCACCAAAGAGGTACGCCACATTGGAGCGGGCATAGAACAGGATGCCGATGAAGGTGGAGAAGCTGAACAGCGCCAGCGTGACGGCAATGAACACCACGCCAAAGCTGCCCAGATGGTACTGCGCCGCTGCCTGCAGCAGGTCCATGCCGGTCAGCCCAGTGGTGACATTTGCGGGAGCCAGCAGCATCATAAAGGCAGTGCAGCTGCAGATGACCACCGTATCGATCAGGACACCCAGTGCCTGCACAAAGCCCATCTTCACAGGATCATCGCAGGAGGCAGCCGCTGCCGCACAGGGGGCCGAACCGCTGCCTGCTTCATTGGAGAACAGGCCGCGCTTGACACCGTTCATCAGCACCGCGCCAAAGCCGCCCGCGGCCACCTGCCGCAGACCGAACGCTTCCGAGAAGATGCGGCCCAGCACAGCGGGCAGCTGGCGGAAATTCACCGCAATGATGATGACCGTCATCACGAAATAGCAGACCGCCATGATCGGCACGATAACATCCAGGCTTTTCACGGTGGCATCCTTGCGCAGGACAATGACCGCCGAGAGCACCACCAGCACCACCGTGGTCACCATGGGCGGGATGGAGAACGCATTGGCAAAGGCAGAGCTGACCGAGTTGCTGATGACCTGGCTGATGCCGCACCAGCAGATGAGGCCCGAAATGGCAAACAGCACCGCGACGATGGAATGACGCAGCTTTTTGCCCCGCTTGCGCTCGGCCAGCACATGGATGTAGTAGGCCGGGCCGCCGCGCTGCCCGCCATAGAGCGGGTCGGGCTGCCGGTACTTCTGGGCCAGTGTGGATTCTACAAAGGAGGTGGAGGCCCCCAGCAGGGCCGTGACCCACATCCAGAACACCGCACCGGCACCACCGGCAGACACTGCCGCCACCACGCCCACCAGATTGCCCATGCCTACCCGGGTGGCCGTGGAGACGATGAGCGTCTGAAAAGAGGAAAGGCTGTCCATGCTCTGGTTCTTCTCGCAGACAGCGGCGATCATATCCCGGAACAGCCGCACGGGCAGCAGCCGGGTGCGCAGGGTGAAGAACACGCCCGCCGTGAGCAGCAGCACCGCCATCAGCGAAATGCCGATGCCGCCGCCCACCGGCAGGGTGAACAAATCACCCCAGAGCAAGTTGTATACCGTTTCGATCAAATGGGACATTCTGAGGAGCCTCCTGTTGTGTGATTACTTTATTATAATACAGCACTTCAGGTTTGTAAATCAGAAAATCCCAGCGCAAGGAAAATAAAAAATCCGAACCCTTCTCTTTCGAGAAAAGGTTCGGATTTTCACCATTTGGTGCGAGTAGTGATACAGAACTTTTCAAAAACCATCGTAGTACAATTTGTTTTTGAGACCATCGGATAGCAACTTGCTTGTATCGCACCCCGATGGGCAGCTGTATTGAAAAAGCAGTTGCCTTTTATATACCACACAACCTAAAAATTATCAAGTACGCGCAGCGTTCACTTCTCCCATCACCGGGAGCAAATGAACGCTGCTTTTTTTGTTTACAACGAAAGGAGGCATCCGTGAAATGGCAGTTTTTCGGGTAGAAAAGAACAGCGGCTAC
>ENA-OUPZ01000323-OUPZ01000323.1-human-gut-metagenome-genome-assembly--contig:-NODE-323-length-35697-cov-20.925678_pt1 | contig 35697 bp, 33 predicted proteins | sample MGYA00237941_ERZ548813 | MGnify/ENA primary metagenome ERZ548813 (study PRJEB26490, sample SAMN05194712) | human gut metagenome | biome: terrestrial biome; feature: human-associated habitat; material...
TAGTACGGTCTCGTGGGCTCGGAGATGTGTATAAGAGACAGGATGTGAAATAATCACCAATCCAGTACCATTGCTATATTGTCATTATTGTGTGTAATTCTAGTGGCTTGCAGGTTTGTTTACTATTCAGAAATAATAATCTGATGGTTTACAAGTCCACCTAAGGAGATTATAATATCAACCACTACTTCTGCAGCTAGAAGTTTTGTGGTACTAATAGGTAGTACCATTCTTTTCCATATCATTCATCAATCTATCAAAGTCACTTTCATATAGTGAATCCTGTATAACTCTGTATTTCTCAAACTCACTTTCCGCAAATTCCTTTGCAATAGCTGCTGTTACTTTTCCTTTATCCTGAAGTACTTCTGCATCATTAAATCTAAGAAATGCGTCAAGCTTTGTTTTCCAATCTTCCATAGTCATAGGAATACGTCTTCGCGCCTGTCTTGTTGCATAATCAAGATACATTGTCACAATCTCATTTAATTCTGCAAGTTCTTCTTTTTCCAAGTAGTTTTTTGCAATTGAAACATCTGTTTTTACTATTTTACCATCAGGCGCATTTTTCCATGATTTAAGTCCCATATGTTCCTTATTATGATCAGCTCTTGCCACTATCACTTCTGCCGCTGTATTACCATGAACTGCATAATGCATCTTATTCTGAACTGTTGCATAAAACTCTCTTGTCACCTGTGAATTCTTATCATAATCAACTGCTGTTGCATATATGTCTGTAATTTTCTGGTAAAATCTTCTCTCGCTTGCTCTGATTTCCTGAATCTCAGCAATAAGATGCTCAAAATAATCTTCGTCGAAAATCTGTCCATTAATCAATCTGCTTTTATCAAGAACATAACCCTGCTTTGTAAATGTATCCAACACTTTGGTTGCCCATGTCCTGAACTGCGTTGCCCGTTCTGAATTAATTCGATACCCCACAGCAATAATAGCTGCTAATGAATAGAACTTATAATTGTATGTTTTCCCATCATCCGCAGTTTGTGCAAATTTTGCACAAACTGAATTTTCATCTAATTCTCCCTCTTTAAAAATGTTACTCAGATGTTTTGTAATCACACTTCTATCTACATCAAAAAGCTGCGAAATTGCTTTCTGCGTAAGCCATACATCGCCATTCTGAACCCTGACTTCTATTCCGTTTTCTCCTGCATCTCGTGTGAAAACCAAGAAATCAACAGTGCTATTTCTTATCTGTAATTCTTTGCTCATAAAAGAGCTCCTTCCCAATCTGCTTCCTTAAATCCAACTAACACAATATCATTAGTTATCACCATTGGACGCTTTACCAACATTCCATTCGTAGCAAGCAACATTAACTGTTCCTCTTCACTCATTGATGTTAGCTTATCCTTTAATTGCATTTCTTTATAGACCAAACCACTTGTATTAAAAAACTTCTTTATTGGCAGACCGCTCTGCTGATACCACACCTTTAATTCATCATATGTTGGATTTTTCTCCGCAATATGACGTTCTGTATACTTTATACCATGTTCATCAAGCCATTTTCTCGCTTTCTGACATGTTGAACATTTGGGATAACATAAAAATAACATTTTGAACCTCCTGTTTATCTTACAATTTTTCATTTATCTTATTGTACTGAATATTACCTGTTTTTCTTAACTCTCTGGCATGTTCCTTTTTCATGTCAATATATATTTTGCAATATCTGATAAATTTCGGACGTGCATCCTTATTTATGTAATCTATCTCTTTTTGTATCTCTGATATAACTTTATTCATTTCCTCTAATCTCAATTTTGATTTTTCGAGATTTTTTATCTGTTTCTTAATACTCTGCAAATCTTGTTGTGATAAATATACATTGTCAGTTAATCCCTGATTTTTATATAATTCTATAAGTTCTTCTGTATTATTTTGTATTTTTGTTTCTGTTTCCAACAATTTTATCCGTTCTTGCTCTTTATCTAAGCATTCAAGAAAACTCTCACCTATATCAAGCATATTAAAATAATGTTTTTCTATATCATAAAATAAGTCTCTTAATTCAATCATAACTTTTCTATCTATGCAAGGTAAATACCTACAGTTCTCGCACTTTTTAAAATCATCACACAATTCTATTAATATTTCAAATTTTATATGCATTTGATCCATATTAGCTCTAGCATTTGTCAACACCATTCTTCCATCATAGATATTAGCGGACTTTGACTGTTGTAATAGTGCTTTATAAACTATACTGGTATTAAAACCTTGTGTTACATCAACCAAAACATTTTCTTCCTGCCTTACTCCCTCCAAATATTGTTGTGCTTGCTCTTCCTGCAATTTATGTTTTCTGTCCGTGTTGGAAGAAACATATGCCACGCATAATCCCACAAAAGAAATTGCAATAGCCAAATACTGTTTCCAAAAGCCTAACCATTCTGCATTATTTAATCCCTTTGCAGTTAATGTATTTCCCGTCTTCTCATATATGATATCTGTAAACACTAGTCCAAGATTAATCGCCACTGGAGCAACTGCAAATGCAATTACAATGTATATCAGGCTTTTACTTTTAAAAATTGTTTTCCATTTTTCTGATTTTTTCATTATCATCCGCCACTCCTCTAAAAATAGTAATATGTTCTCAACTGCCATGTCATCCTACATAACATTTCATTTCAATTGAGTGGCAATTGAGTTTTTTATAAAATAAAACTCAATTATAACTCAATCCTTTATATAAAACATATATCTTCAAAAAAATATCATAATCTGTAATGCATTCTGTGAGTTCCATTTTGACTGCATAACAACTATTTATTATGTTCTCCTTTTCCGTCGCTTTTTTCGTCACTTTTTTAGCGACGAATTATTTTATACATCTTGCTTTTCGTCATCGCAAACTAACTTCTTATGCCAAAACAATTGCTTTAATAATTCTTTTGTGCTAATGGTTAGTACTGCGATTAGTATCTATATATTTGGTAAAATCGATTATCTTTGCAGGCTTTCTCTTAGCAGCAATCCCTAATCGTTCCATGTCTAATTTAAAAAGTTCACTCGGATATCCATACGCATCAAATCCCTCTGGCTGGCAAATATCTCTGTTCAGATACTCACTAAATTCCCATTGATACTTTGCTTCTTTCTCCAGCTTCTTACCAAAATACTGTGCATCCATTACCATTCTGTTAATGCCACCAACCGATTTCCTACCATGAGTTTTTGTTACAGTTGTATCGCCTGACATTTTAAAATACTGCCCTATCTGTTCCTCGGAATATCCCATTTCCTGCATCACGCCATGAATCACACTGCGGATATACATTGTATAGTAATTCCAGTTTCTTGGTTCAATATCTGTCATTGCTATTGTATAACGATTACTGGCATTCACAATAAACAAGACATTTCTTCCTTTTATTTTCGTCAAATTTGTGTCCCAGCAGAACACAAGTGAAGCACCTTTGCTTTCTTCAATCTTTGTTGTTTTTAGTCGATCTTGAACTGCTTTTGTTGCACCAATCTCCATATGTATCACCTGCTCATCTCAAGTATTCTTTTTACTTCATTCTGTAATTCATCACTAAAGTCTGATAAATCATTATATGTAATTACTTTCAGTCTAATAAGACGAACAATATCCCATATTACCTCTGATTTTTTCAGTTCCATGACAACTCCCGGATGACGTTTATCTTCTTTTATCCGTTTTTCAAGTTCCCAGAATTTCTCTGATGCAGGCTTTTTATCATCATTCAGAAAATTTGCATACTCTTTAACAAGACCTTCCATATAATTTTCCTGCCAGCCTGATAATCTTTCTCGAAATAATTTCCAATCCTTTTTGCTTATGTCCATGATTTTGAACCTCCTCAGTCTCATGTTAGTCTCAACAAACGATTTCAAAAATGAGACTGATTTGAGACTACAACTTTATAATTCACCTGCAAATCCCGGTTTTATCGTATTTGGCTATATCATAGAGTCTCACTCAGTCTCAAATCTAGTGAGACTTCGTTGAGACTAACTTTGAAATATTCGTTTTTCAGAAAGCTCTTTAAGCGTCTCTCACGCTTTAGAAAGCTTTTTCTTAGAATATTCTGATTTTAGTCACTTGATTTTTCTCAAAATTTCTATGACATTTTCTATGACATTTCTCATCTTCATTATAAGAGTTACTTAAACCAAATTTGTTTCTTTAATCAATTCAGTTTTTACCTTCTCCTGACTTCCACACATAAAGCTTTTACATTCAGGAATACTCTATATCTCATTTTTATTCTATGAATACATACTTTCCCTTTCCTTTACCATTTACCACTTTAACAACTTTCATGTCTCTAAGTTTTGTCATGACTGCTCTTGCTGTGGACGGTGAGCAATCAAGAATTTCTTTTATTTCTTTTGTTCCAAAAATCTGATTTTTCTCTATTTCATCATACACCTTAAGAATATTTGCCTTCGAAGGTTCATTATATTTTTGTTGCTCAATCGCCGACTTTATCCTATCAACCGCCGATTTTTTATCGTCAATCGCCGACTTTTCTTCTCCAATCGCCGGCTTTTGGTAATCAATCAACGACTTATTGACTGCAACAGCTAATTTTTTAAATGAATCAGCGGTTTTCTCAACAATAGTCTTTCCAACTTTTGAATTATAAATAACCGCCTGCAACATAAAAGCATTTGTATGATAAACAGGATCTTTTAGTCCCGCCTGCTCCAACTCATTACACATACGATTAACGCCTTCGTCAAATTCTTTTACAAATTTATAGTTTTTTAAAAACTCTGCAATCTTAGGGTTTCTGGAAAAATGTGTGAAACGTATATTGTCTATTCGTATATGTCACAGAATCCCGGAAGTTTTCTTGGACTTTCAACTACTATATGATCATCAAACATTTTTATGTGAATATTCGTACCAGAACTAGCTATTTTTATGGCAATTTTACTGTAATATCAACGTTATTATCCCAGTCTCCTTTCCATCATTTCCAATATGAACCATCTCTAACTCACAATAATCTATCAGACCATTAACAGCTTCCAATATTCCATGTATGTAAGTTCAATTTTTGCTGTAACAGTTTCTTATCAGGCAAATACAATTTATACTCTGATGCATAAATATTAGCATCTTTAGGCAAAGTGATTTCAACTAAAGCATCATTCTTTTCTTTGCATAGAAGAATACCTATTGCGGGATTTTCATCTTCTAATTTTTCATATCTATCATAATAATTAACATACATCTGCATCTTACCAATATCCTGATGCGTTAGTTTATCCACTTTTATGTCTATCAATACATAACAACGTAACAGACGATTATATAACACTAAATCCACATAAAAATTTTCTTCGTCATATGTAAACCTTTTCTGCCTTGCCTCAAACAAATAACCTTTTCCCAACTCCAGCAAGAATTTCTGCAATTTATTTATAAGTGCTGTTTCCAAATCTGTTTCTGAATACTTTGCCTTTTCCTCCATGCCTAAAAATTCTAAAACTGAAGGTTGTTTTATTATATCTTCCGGTTTTTCAATCACATTTCCCTCTTTTGCCAGACATAGAACGCCACTTTTATCCCGGCTCAACGCTAAACGCTCATACAAGCTTGAATTATATTGTCTTTGTAAAGTACGAACTGCCCATCCTGATTTTTCAGATTCAATTTCATAAAAGCTACGCTAATCCTCATTTTCTATTCGCATTAATTGCAAATAATGCGACCCAGAAACAATGAATGGATGTTCTTTTTCAAAAATGCTAAACACTGTTTCACTTATTCGTTCCGTGTAAGTCAAATAAAATTTTCTGGCATTTTTCAAAGTATCTTCTGAAAATCCCTTTCCAAACTCTTCCTGTAATTTTTCAGATAATATCTTAATAACCTTACTTCCATATTTTGCACGTTTCTACCACATCTGCTGAATCTCTACTATCCATCTTCCCAATGAATAATACATCATAATCTGCACAATATTTACATGTTTAACAATCACATTTCTCGCATAGTGTATTAATTCAACTGAATCAGTACATAGTTTTTCAAGTTCACTATCTTTGTCATTTGGTTCAATATTTAATTCAATGCTCATATTACCTCAGCCCCCTTTCTAAAGTGCATCTTATTCTCTGTCAATATTGCTCTATAAAACATTTTCCGCGATTCTTTTCAAAAATCAGAAATGGTATCTCTGCTTTAGCAAACATACTATTATTTATCATCTCTAAATACTTTTTCGAACAAGATTTTAACTGCAACATACTTGAAACGTGTTCATCCATTATATTAAATACGATAGAAATTGTTAAGCCCGTTATGTGCATCATTTAACTGATCAATTGCATTTCAAAGTTCATTCTTTGTATCTTCACTAATCCGCTCCCAAATTAAAGGAAATAATAGTTGCTATTAGTAGCAGAGCAAAAAGAAAAAGTCTCGGAAGCCGCTTGTTTAGCGAATTTCAAGACTTGTGGCTTCTATTCAAACTCTTTTTCTGGTTTGATTTTTCATATAAATCTGATGTTATTTCATCGCAAAATCATATCATTTTGATACGATTTTATGTCTTGTTAATTTGGTTACAAAACTGTTGTACCCAAATTGTATCCAATAACTTTATTCCAAGCTTTCTTACTTATGAATTTCACCCTCAACTATCATGTACTTATCTTTTATCTCTATGGTAATTAATCGAATAACATTTTTCGTTGATACTCAATATACTTTTCAAATCGTCAACATCAATTCTATCTTGTAACCCAATTTTAAATGTACTATTGCTAGAATAAAACAAATCTATATGATCAACCGGATGTAAAATTGGATCTTCTCTATTCTCATCTTCATCATGATCATATCTTAAATAACCAGATTCAAATGATAATAAATATAATAATAATTCCCAACAAAACTGAGCATAATTATTATCTAGAATTTCAAACTCATTCATGGTATCCATAAAAACATCCAGCATATTTTCTATTGACTTCACAATACTATTCTTATCTCTAATAATTGTAGATAAAATCGCCATTGTTTGACTATCAATTATCCTGCCCTGAAATAATGATATTAAAAATCCTTCTTTCTCCTTTAGTAGAAAAGGATATTGGATACTATGAATTTTATCTTCTTCACCCCAAAACAAACGGCTCATCTTATCAACAAATATCACAAGGTCTGCCTCTTTACTATCTATTTCACGCAATGGTTCAACATTTAAAATGGTCATTACTGAAAGTAAATAACTTACAATATCATATTGCTCTCTAATAGATCCCAGTTCTTGATTTGAGTATTTTGAGGTGTGAAAATAATATTTTTTCATTAGCTACACCTCATCAATCATTGCCTCTATTATTCTTCTAGTTTTTGCTTTTACTTCATTTTCTGTTCTTTCCACAACTCTTTTAGGCACTATTCTCTGTAATTCGCTTCTTTCATCCGCAGACAACTGCGGGTACTCATTACAAACTTCATTTATCATGTCTTCAACAGATTTCCGTCTATTTTGGGCAGCAATTCTAATTTTTTCTGCCTGCGATAATTTTTCTGTTTCCCCAGGCTCTCGTAACTCCATGTAACCATTTTTATTAATATAATTTATGGCTGCTTCATATATTTTTATAAATTGCTCATTTACACTATTAACTATAAAATATGATGATAAAAATGATCTTGTTAAAATCATATAAATTGAGTTTCTCTTCCGAATATCATCATTTATAACCCCTGTTTCTATGCAGATTACAAAAGGAAATTCCAACCCTTTAATATTGTTTGTATTACTAATAAAAACCTTATTCTTTTCTTTTACCTTACTCACATATCCTCTGGTCGACTCCCAATCATATCTTTCGTCAATCAATAGGCATAAACTATCTGCAATATTATAATTAATCTTATTATTTCCCAAAAGAACTATAGCAATATCATGTGGTTCAACTGTGGGATTTTTTTCTATAATCTCATCCATACACTCCATTACCTTTTGATTTATAACTTGAATGTCTGCAGATTTTATCTGTATACTCATAATTCCAAATGAATCAATATCCTCAAATCGACGAAGTGGCATTCTCTTTAAAAAAAATTTTCCATCATGTCTTTGTGGTAAATATCCGCACGCTTCCCACTCATCATCATCCAACCATCTAATGACAGGTTTTTCATACAATCCCATTCCTATCGAATGTGCTAACATTAGTGTCTTAGGATCTGTTCTATAACATTTATTTAATAAATAATCACTACTAACAGATTTTTTTATATCTGTATCAAAAACATTTTGAAAAATATCTCCTGCAATATAAATTCTTTTAGCAGTAACCATTTTACATAACTTTATGAAATTATCCGTAAAATCTTGGCTTTCATCAATAAAAATGTAATCAAAACATTTTTCTATTGTTTCTTTTTTCTCCAATTCCTCAATTGCCAATTTACATACATTATCAAATGTATTAGTAAATGAATATCTTCTAAAATCTAAATGATAGTTCCAACAGATATAACTATATAAACCTGTATTAGGCATATTCTGAGATCCCCAACTAGGAAAAACCCATAAACGCTTATTCCATTCAATTTGTTCTTCTACTTTCATAAAATTAAAAAATTGAGGAATCCTATAAACCATATCTTGCGCCAAAACTTTATTGTGACACGTAAATACTATTTTACTTTCCTTTTCGCCAACATATATTTCTCTAAGTTTGTTCAATAACAATTCCGTTTTCCCTGTTCCAGCCAATCCTTGAATAGTAATTATATTCTTATCAATATCTTCAAAAATAAATCTACTTTGCATTCCATCAAATAATACTATTTTCTTCTTTACCTTATCTAATAAAGTTTCCGGAACTTCTGCACCAATTTTATTAATATCATTAATACTCCCTATTAATAGTGATATTAAAAGTTCTACAATTCTCTCATTTTGAACTGGAATCCTATACTTTCTTAATATTTCCTCTATTTTTAAATCTTTTATATAGTCAAATTGCACGATTTCTATACAATCTTGCCATATTCTTTTTCTACCTATATATTTTTGATATTCATATCTTTTAGATAAATATTCTAGGTCATCTATAAAATCATCTACAAAATTGTTAAACTCTTCACATTCTTTTCCAAGGTTAATTAGTAAAATTTTCTGTTTTGGTATTAAGACAATTATCTTTTCCTTATACTCATATTCATCAATTTTTCCTTCATTTCCCAATGCCTTTTCTACAATATATATTGGTCTAGAAGTTTCTTCCGAATATCTGTCCAATTTTTCTATAAAATTATTAATTATCTCTTTTCTTTCTACGCCACAATAAAATAAACTATTCATTGGTTCTCCTTATTCTAAAATGCTAATTATATTAAATATTCAATAAATACACTATCCAATTTTGTTCACTAGACTATATCCATCTTCAATATTATATAATATACTAATATCGATTTAACACCCGATAAATACTTCATACCCCACATTCACAAAATATTCTGCCACATATTTACTTACAAAAGTTGTTCCGCCTGTCACTAATATCTTTTTCATAAAGTTCTCATTTACACAAAAATTCTGATTTTCTTAGTTCTAAAAACTTGATTACACAACTAATTATTATATCAGATTTAACCAATACAACACATAATGAAACAATATAAATAATGCTGGAATAGCTATTAACAACGTAAATGTCAAACTAAAACAATTTGATAAAATAAAGGCTGGAAACTCGCATAAATAGAGGCTTTCGGCATTTCAATCTGTTATTCAAACTCGCAGAGTCTGGTTTGATTCAGATTATTTCAATACAGTTATCTATACTATTATGTATTGATAAACTGTACCTTTTCCACACATTATTTTTCGTTTCACATATTTTTAGTACCAATCCAGTACCATTGCATTTTTTCATTATTGTGTGTAGTTCCGGTGGCTTGCAGGTTGGTTTACCATTCACAGAATAATTTTCTGCTGGTTTGCTTGTCCACCTATGGAAATTATAATCTCCAAGCGATATTTCTGCAAGAAAAAGTTTTGTGGTACTAATCGTTAGTACCACGATTGTTTTCTATGTACTGAGCAAAATCAATTACATTTGCTGGCTTTCTCTTAGCAGCAATCCCTAATCGTTCCATGTCTAATTTAAAAAGTTCACTCGGATATCCATACGCATCAAATCCCTCTGGCTGGCAAATATCTCTGTTCAGATACTCACTAAATTCCCATTGATACTTTGCTTCTTTCTCCAGCTTCTTACCAAAATACTGTGCATCCATTACCATTCTGTTAATGCCACCAACCGATTTCCTACCATGAGTTTTTGTTACAGTTGTATCGCCTGACATTTTAAAATACTGCCCTATCTGTTCCTCGGAATATCCCATTTCCTGCATCACGCCATGAATCACACTGCGGATATACATTGTATAGTAATTCCAGTTTCTTGGTTCAATATCTGTCATTGCTATTGTATAACGATTACTGGCATTCACAATAAACAAGACATTTCTTCCTTTTATTTTCGTCAAATTTGTGTCCCAGCAGAACACAAGTGAAGCACCTTTGCTTTCTTCAATCTTTGTTGTTTTTAGTCGATCTTGAACTGCTTTTGTTGCACCAATCTCCATATGTATCACCTGCTCATCTCAAGTATTCTTTTTACTTCATTCTGTAATTCATCACTAAAGTCTGATAAATCATTATATGTAATTACTTTCAGTCTAATAAGACGAACAATATCCCATATTACCTCTGATTTTTTCAGTTCCATGACAACTCCCGGATGACGTTTATCTTCTTTTATCCGTTTTTCAAGTTCCCAGAATTTCTCTGATGCAGGCTTTTTATCATCACCATCATTCTACATTAAATAAGTGCCTATTTACATCACATGGGTAACAAAGCTTCTTTTGTAATTCCCTTTTCTTCCAATTGTTTCATTATCACATTTTTTAATCTTGCAGGAATGACCACCTTTACCAAAAAATTACCTCCGTCCAATTCTTTAGGAGCTTCCGGCTCATGCGGGCACAATATATTATTCCCCGCATTAACACTTGTTCTCATTTTATCAATCGGAGTTTCAAATTTCACACCACAAACATATAAACACCCTTTTTGTCTTTGTATTCTCATATTTTCCAAATACGGATTACGTGGTTGCATAATCATAAAGCCATGGTCCAAATAAGAAACTAAATCAGTATAGAAATCCTTTTTATAAGTATAATTGTCTTTCAATTCCGGATATTTCTGCAAAAGTATCTCTGCATATTCACTTACACTTATACGTTGCTTTTTAACATTAACAAGTTCACACTGTATCTTTATTCTTGTCCATTTAGGATCATACGGAGAATATGACCATATAAATATAGCCGCATCTTTTTCAATATTTTCACAACAAGCAAAAAACAATGCTACATTTATATCCATTGTAAAGTCAATTAATCTTGTAGCATGTATATAATGCTGATTATATGCCATTACTTCAAATAGTAAATCTCCAGATTCCGATATACTCTCATCCACAGATGTATCTCTGCATACACTTGGAGTGATTTTCCAAGAAGAATCGCTTTGTCCTCTATAAAATGCCTGTAAGTAAGTTCGTTCATCACCTGGGTCACCTCTACCTGATCTTGGTAAATCATAGAACGAATTATAATCATTTGCAATTTGATATATCTGCGAAATATCTTCTACCATAATTTCCTGATAATCATATTTTTCTTCAAAATCTGACATATAGCCACCTCTGCTAAAACTTGCTAAATCAATCGTAACGCTCTATCCATCATTTTATATTCTTTTCTACTTATTATTGGCATATATACATCAATATAGTTATTCTCCGCCCATTGAAGTATCTCATCTAGATCAGCATACATCTCATTCTCTTTTTTATTATGTAACATACGATTATTGTTATTCTCAGCGACTGTTTCCTGCTGTGTACATCCAATATATATTTCTCGTGGCAAAACAAAATCTTTTATTATCCCTGATTTTCCCATATTAATATCATCTTTAATTACTATCCGCCATTCCTTTTCATGAATCCACTCATCTGACTTGGTTAATGTATTAGCCAATATGTTTCTTTCAGAACTATCTTCTCTGTAAAATATTAATTTATCGCTATAGATTACCGGCATACATTTGTATTTCTTAACAAGCTCATAAAGGTTATATCCTAAACATATTCCCTTGTGATCTGCCGCATAATATCCCCACATAGGAAATGAATTATTAACTTCAGAAAAACAAGCAACAAATAATGAACTTCTCAATGCTTCTGTTTTCCTATTTTCAGTTTCCTGTCTCATATATGTTTCCATAGCTTCTTTTCTCTGGCTCTTCGGATAACTGGCTTTCAATCCGCAATCAACTGTAACTAAACAATCATATGGATCGTTGAAATTAAATGCACTACTTAACCATAATTGATGATTTTCCAAATTTCGCAAATCCCTATTCAAACCTCTGCTATACCGATAAATCATTTGAGTCTTATCAATATTATCTAATATCACATTTCTTGCTTCTTGCATATTATTTAATGAAATCTGCTCTTTATAATCTGAAAACCATTCTTTGTTCATACACTTAGTTTCCTTTCACAATCTGTCTCATCCAACCATCATAAAATTCTTTTAAATTTAGGTTGAATGAGACCCGTTTTAGCTAAAACTTTGCTTTTCCTTCCATAATGTCTGTTCCTTTAAGCATTTCGTATTTCATAGAACTCTCTACTGCAACCGCCTCTGCCGCTGCTCCTTTAGCCTTTACTACTGGATCATCTATCATATTGTCACCTTTTACTTCCAAAATCAAATAACTTCCATCATCCATTTTTACTAAGAAATCTGGATAATACTTCCTTAACCTATTCGATTCCGGATCAATATATGGAACATAAAAATCAGTCTGGTCAGCAGTAAACATTCCCGTGAAATAGGCTTGTTTTACATGCTCATTTGCAAGCAACTGTAAAAATAATTGTAACTCAGGCTTCGAATCAAAAACATAGGTATCTGCGTGAAAACTCTTGTCTTTATTTTTCACAACAACAGAATCCTCTGAATTCTGCATTATAATCAAATCCTCATTTCCACTAAACTCATAATATCCACCTTCTTTAGGCTTCTTAAGTAATTTAACATCAACATTTTCTTTTACAATCTCTTTGTTAACCCGGTATAATGCCTCAAATATGGTTGGCACAATTTTATCATAAATAATATCATTATGTTCATTGACAGCTACTAATATTTTATCAATACCTTCTTCTGATTCCCTCAGTATCCTAGCAATTTCTGTGCATCTGATATCAGGAAAATATTTTGCTACTTCTGCCACCAACGTTATCTCAGTATACGCTAATTTACTAACCATATAGTTAATATTGCTTTCACGCACAACAGACGAAGTTGTAAGTCCTTCTTTAACATACATTGTTGCATCATAATTTTCTGTTTCTATTTCTTTCAAACCAAACGATAATCTACTATCATAATGCTTAGTTTCCAAAGAATATTTATAATGCAATCTGTTCATGCGCAATGTTCTAGGTGGTTCTTTCACACGTACAGGAACTTTCTTACGTTTTTTATCCTTCTTAACTACAAGTTCCTCTATACTAGTTCTAAAATTCTTTTTAAGCTCATCATCCAATATATCCATATTCTCTTTTGACAAGTACACTGTGGCCGTTAGTTGTTCATCTGTAATTTTTCTCAAGCATCTCATTGTTGCTTGAAGCACAAAAACTTTTGACTTTGGGCTTCTAAAAAGAGCCACGCTAAATAATGATCTACAGTTCCATCCCTCTCTACCTTTATTAACAAGCAATATAAACTGCTTCTTACTACCTGCTGTTCCAGCTATATCAAGATTGTTAAAATCTCTTATGTCTTCAGATTTAGTAATCTTTTCGTCTCCAACATTAACTAAAATTTTATCAAGAGGTATTCCCAATTCAGATAGTACTTCTTCAACAACTGGCCTGATTTCATCACGAACTTCTGCTATCTCTGCACCAAAAATAGCCATTTTAGGTGCTAATCCCTCATATTCTTTTCCACCATACTTTGCCCAAAAATCGGCAATAACAGCTTTTAGGAATTCTTTGCTTTTTACGTTACTATAACCAATAACACTAGTATCTTTTAAGAAATTATTTCTAATTGCCGCCTGCAATCCATAAGCATATATAACTTCCGGAAGAATCTTATTATTGACATATGGTGTTCCTGTAAAATTATAACAAGCAACCACTTTACTTCCATGCTTAGATAATTCCTTAGACAATTCATTTATAGTATTACGCAGGCTAGTGCCCTTACCATTTTCGTGCAAAGCCTTCTCCAAGTCTGCTCCAAACATATGATGTGCTTCATCTACATAAATACCCATTTGTGAAAGCCTGGTAAGTTTCTCAAAACGTTGATTTGACATCAAATCATCGTTGTTACTGATTTCCTGTAATATTCCAAGAACATCATCCAAAACGGATTGTCCTGGTATCTGATCACTAAACAACTTGTCTACAGAACTTTTTTCTTTATGCTGAGCCTTTAATATGATTTTCTGTGTGTTAGAAATAATTATATTATACTTGGAACCATCTAATGTATTTAATGTGGTCCCACTATCTTCAAGAAAATGCACCTTAATATTTGCATCTAATACACCAATATATTCCGGAGGTACAACCTTACTCTTATCAAAAATTACTATTTCTTTTAACGATTGTAATACTGTTTTGTCCGGCGCAAAAACCAATGCATTATGACAATACCTATCATCACGAGGCCATTTTGATGCAAGAAGAAACTCATAAAAAATACATGTAGCCATGAGAATTGTCTTACCTAGTCCCATAGTTAATGCAAAAATATAATTTGGATAATCTTCCGCATATTTCTTTATCTGCAAAAAATAATCATGATACTGCTTTGGAGAATAAACATCATATAATGTCATCTGCCCAGCTTCATCATAGAATCGTCTATCTGCAAACACACCATGTCTCTTTGACCAGTCATCAAACATCTGATACATCTGCTGATTATTCATAAATTCTTTTACAAACACATACATTTCTAAGGCTTCAAACTGTGGGGTTCGTAAAAATGCGTCTGGGTTCTTTTCCTTGTCATTGTAATCCAGATATTTCTTAGTTATTTCACGATACCTATTTCTTATAATTCCTCTATTATCTACATAAAATGAACGAAGGAACTCAAAAAAGGCAAATTCCATTCCAATTTCTTTTGCCATATCTATACCTCCAGCTCAAGTGACTCAGATAACAAATCTGTTATCTTTATTTTGATTTTACCTGCTGAAGCTGGTATTTTATATATACCAGATACCAACTCATCTTTTGCAGGAATATCACAAATTGTCGGCCTCATTGTCTGTCCATCATAATTCCAGTCAATATAGATAGATTCTACCAACTGCCTCCAATCTTCAACTGATTCTTTCTGCATACTTAATTTCTGTAAAAGGTTCATCGGATAAAATTCTTTTATTATAATCTGATCGTTTTCTTTAACAACATTGGCATCTGCTTCCCTCTTAAATTGTAAATCTTTCTTATCCCTAAGGATATCAACTATCTCTATTTCCAAATTATACGAAGAAAGTTCCTGTTCCAATGCTGCCTTCAAATCAGCTTCATGTCCCATGCAAATAATCTTAATTTTTTCTACCACACCATTCGGATTTTCTTCCTTTCGCTTTTCAAATGTATGATATGGTAAATTAGCCTTGAGTTCTTCTAAATCAGCCTTTGTTGCAATACGATTTGTAGGCATGATTTTAACCATCCAGCCATCTAACTCTCCATCATATACTGTTGAAGAATCAAATTTTTGAATACCTAATGCATCAATTAATAAAGATTTTGCTTCTACTGGATTTCTAAAGAACTCATAATTATTTACATTATAAACTTCAAATCCAGTATATTTTGTATCATCCAAGTCCTTGGATGCAGTTATCAATCTCTTTGTTGTAGTTTGTATTGCTCCAAGATTAATATCTGCACCAATAAACCGACGGCCTAACTTCATTGCCACTGCTTGCGTCGTACCTGACCCCATAAAGCAATCAAAAACTAAATCATCTTCATTCGAACCTAATAGAATAATTCTTTCCAAAAGAGCTTCTGGTTTTTGTGTAGGATAATCCAAACGCTCTAATGCCATAGGATTAATTACATAAATATCTGTCCAAATATTGCTAATGGGTTGACCTGGATATTCATCTAAATATATTTTGCGATATATTCTGCTTCCTTTCTCTGGAAAATATAATTTGCCTTCTGCATCCCATTTTTCCATCAACTCACGTGAAATAGACCAACCATTTGTTGGCGGTGTATATCCTTTATATTCGTAGATTAGATTTTCTCGATAATTCGGACTGACTATAGGTGATTTCATAAACTGTCTTCCTTTTTCATCAACATTATTAAATCTTTCTTCTATATACTGTTTTGTTTCTGGGGAATCCTTTGAAAATTGTGAATTAAACGTTGCAAGTATTGTCTTTCTATACCATAAAATAGTATCCGTTGCAACGTCCATCTGTTTTGATGGATTAGAAGAACCTCCTTTTCTTTTCCAAATAATTTCATTTACCAAGTTATCAGGACCGAAAATCTCATCACATATTATTCTAATATAACTTGATTTATGCCAATCACAATGAATAAAAATGTTACCTTTTTCGCTCATCAATTCTTTTATCAGAGTAATTCTCTCGAACATAAACTGTAAATACTCATCATTCGTCCATATATCGGAATATTGTTTTTCTTCAAATGAAGAACTATCATTTTTTACTTTTTTCCCTTTTACAGAAATAGTTTTTTTATAGTCCGCTTTACTATCAAATGGAGGATCAATATATATAAGGTCAATTTTTCCTCTATACTCTCTAAGCATATGACTCATAACCTGAAGATTATCCCCCCCAGAAAATCTTATTCATCCATCCGTCTTTAGTTTTTCCAAAAGATTCTTTTAACTGAGCTGGATAATATTGTGTTGATGTATAAGGTCTCTTTCCTGTCCAATGTAGTTCAGGATATCCTTTTATTGTTTTTCTCTGTTCAAATTCAAATGTAAGTTGTTCGTCCATTAGCAATCTCCTTTTCTTCTACAGTAATGTCTCATATCACAGTTGGCACAAAGATTTTTATCTTTAGCTCTGCCACTAAAATCTTTATGTTGTATTTTTTCAACCACTGCATCAAATTCTTTTATTGTTTTATCAATCATTTCCGTTGACTTATTAAATGTTACTGTTGGTACACCATTATCTTCACCAGTATAATACAAATGCATTTTACTTACCTTTTTGCCTGTCTTTTCCTCAATAAGATGAGCATACACTTCAAGCTGTCTCCTATAACGATTCATCTCCGCTGTTTCAATTAAAACATCTGGTTTCTTCTCGGATTTAAAGTCAACAATCTCTACTGTATCACCTTCGCCCCTGATAAGGTCAACCTTTCCAAGCAATATATAATCAGGCTTTACTAAACTTACTTCCACCTCTGCATCTTGAATTCGACTCCAGTCACTCTGATTTCTCTCAACATACCTCAAAACCTGTTTATACGCAGCTTCTATCTGCGGTTGTCCTAAATAAGAATGCTCACATCTCGATAATGTCATATAATTTGTATCAAACCACTCTCGTATTGTTTCCGGTACTATTGTCTGTTCTTCATGACGCATAGCTGCACGATGAATGTCTTCTATTGTCTCGTGCACTAAAGTTCCAAAGAGTGTTGCACCTACTCTTACCTGCGTAAATCCAAGTTCTTTAAAAAATTTATACTGTAATGCACAATTCTCATACAGAGCGATGTGAGAAGTAAAAGAATATGTATCCTTTATATTTACAGGCTTTACCTTTTCCAACTTTATTTCTGAAAGATTTACATCTTCATAATCAGGTAGCTTCTCATAGCACTCTTCAAAATATTTGCTCGGTGTGGCTCCATGACCTTTCTTTTCACAACAAGAGAGTACCAATAAATTTTGTGCTCTTGAAAATGCCGTATAATATAATCGCCAAAAATCAAAGAATTTTATATCTTCCCTCGTCTCAAAAACTTTTCTATGGAAATATTTATTTTCTATTTCTTCTAGCAAATGATTTCCACTACTTCTCGGTGTTCCATTTAATGAATCAACAATCACTATTGGAAACTCCATTCCTTTTGACTGATGTATAGTCATAAATGAAACGCACCCACTCGGAGCATACTCCGAATCATCTTCATACTCTGTAATTCCTCCATCAAATAGAAAGCGAAAATACATATTAAAAAAACGTTCTACTGACTCTATAATATTTTTTTCCGTGAAGACATCTATCCGATGTAGATATTCGTACTTTCCCAAAATTGAAGATAAAATTGATAAGTTTCTTGCAGGTCTTTCATCTATCACCCCTGATTTCATATCTATCCCTAAGTATGTACTAAATGGTTCAAACTGTAATAGCTGATACAGTAATCCTGTAAATGCGTAATCTGCATTATCCTTTCTTAGATTAGCGTGTTTATGCATCTTCTCTGCAATCCATTTACCCAATGTATCTCTATACTGTAAAATAAGCTCTCTTGCAGCAGCTATACATTGAGTATCGTAATATTTATAGAGATTTTCAAAATCATACGAAAAATCTCTTTGTTGTAACTTACGAACATACTCTGGGAAACATAAGATCATACACCCTATTACCTGTTTTATCTCTTTTCTTTCAAAGAACATTTCCGAACGAGGTGAATAAACTTTAATACCATGTTCCTCAAGATATTCAACCATACCTATGATTTTATCTCCTTTAACAGACTTACAAAGAACTGCAATCTGATTATAATCAGTTAGTACGCCACTACTTTTTAATTGTGTAATAAATGAATACACTTGTTCATACCAATCATCTAACAAATCTTTTCCCGAACATTTAATAACGCCTACTTTAGCAGCCTTTTTCCCTTCCGGTGGAACAATCTTCTTCTCAAACCTAAAATTCTTCCACATAAAATCATATGCTCTACCATCTGTTGTGCTCATCCACTTATTGTAAAAATCAATAATTTGTCTCTCTGAACGATAATTTGTAACAAGTTTAACCTGCTTACATTCTCCTTCTACAAAATGGCCTGGAAATTCCAATATATTTCTTATTGTTGCTCCTCTAAAACGATACAAACCTTGGTCATCGTCTCCCACAACACATATATTTTTATTTTTTCCGGCAATCAAAAACACAAGTAATTCCTGTATGTAATTTGTATCCTGATATTCATCAACCATCACATACTTAATTTTCTGCTGTATTTCTTCCAATATGCTTGGTTTCTCGATCAATAATTTATATGCTTCTGTTTGAATACTTGAAAAATCAATTAAATTCTCATCTTCCATCAGGGTATTGTACTGTTTCATAATATTTGCAACAGCTACAATATGTTCATCTGCATCTCCTTGCATTTCATCAATATCGACCAATTCTTCAGCAAGATTATTAACATACTTAACTATTTCTCCGGCTTGTCTCCAAGCTCCTTGCTTTTTATCAAATATAACATCAAAATAAGGCAAGTTCCTAAATCTATTAATCTTTTGAAACACCATATACTGCTGATCAAAATTATCCAGCATCCTATAATTTTTCTTAATCCTTGTATATTCAAGATGATCTTTAAGAATTCTCAAACAAATTGAATGAAAAGTACCAATATACATTTCATTCAGATTTACGGATACTCCTATTGCATACAATTCATTTGTGATACGTGTAATCAGTTCTTTCGCAGCCTTTTCTGTAAATGTAGCAATCATTATTTCCTCAGGAAGCACATCTTTTTCAGTTATAAGATAAACAATTCTCTTTACTAATGTATATGTTTTCCCTGTACCAGGGCCTGCAATAATCAACAACGGACCATCTGTTGTTGAAATAGCACTTCTCTGTGCTTCATTTGCGTTTCCAAAATCAAATGCCATATCAGTACCCCCTCTGCATTTAATTATATATTCTCATATATTTATAAATCCTATTTCGTATTACATCTTACTTTTCTGATTTTTCTTGTATCGTCCATCAGCAGGCTTTATTGCACCTTCAATTCTTTTCCTCTCTAATGTATCAATTTACCAATCACATCTTGCACTTTCTCCGACCATATCAGCATCCTCATCTTCTCATCCCCACTTTCAACCTCAGGCTTACCACACCTAAGATTATGCATATGCTCTGACACACAACAATCTTTATACCAGCATTCACCCATAAGAGTCCCTTTAACAGACCACTTTTCATTTTGTGTAAATTCACCAACCAATGACTTAATCACACGCTCTGTAGAGTATCTCTTAAATCCTGCTATGTACTGTAATGTTTTCTCATCATCAATCCTTGATAAATCGATTCTGTGATTCTCAACTGCCGTCAATACTTCTTCACGAATCTTGATTTTATCTGTCTTTCCGGTGCCTGTCCATTCTACCAGCTTGTCAAATGCAAGTATCAGGTACTCAAAACAAATCATATCCAGAATTACAATCTTCCCTTCTGACTTATCTGTTATTGATTTCAACATACGATACTTGTTGCGAATGTCTTGATTATCAACCACATAATCAAATGCAATATAGTATTTATCATCCTCTTTAATATTCAAGTCCAATACTGCATCCAATAATCCCTGATTGCTCCCTTTACTCTCAACGGCAAGCTCATTGTCAAAGAAAAGCTGATTAACTAATTTCCAGAAGTGAAGCCCTGCACCGGTATCTTCCGTCCATAAATATCTCATATCACAACTCCTCTTCCAGCGTTATCATGTTATTATCAAACTTCAGCACCTTAAAGCTCTTATCAGATACATTGAGTCCGTCACAATTTCGTAGGAAGAGCATATACTGATTAGACAACTCAAAATTAATAAATCTCCTGACATCATCATTAATCAGACAATCTGCATTATCTATTACAATAAAACTATTTCTACACTGTTTTATTGCTTCTAAAAAATCATCTGATTTATAATTAAACAGCTTGATAGCCTTGTATTCGTCTGTCAATCTTATATCTTCCAGCATTTCATAAAGTACTGTTTTACCGGTACCGCTATCTCCACCAACAAGAGTAATCCTGTCATCAAATGTCAAATCATATGAAAATGGAGCTGCTTTGAATCTAATATTCTTATAAATCATCTGCTTCTCTCCTTTCATATTCCTTACTCCACCAGGCATTATATCCTCTGCCACCGGTAACTATATCAGAATCATTAAATCTGATTTTGGCATCATCCGGAATATCAAAAAGCGTTGGTCTTGACATATAAATCTTAATATTATCCATAGTAAAAATGATTCTAAGAACATTCGGTCCACATTCCTCAACATTTACCACCTTATCGGGATGCTTCACAATATTAAGCAATGTCTTGCAGCCTGATGATAAATTTCGTATCGTACCTAAGCCATATTTTGTTTCTATATGCTTGTCTGGTGTCAGCTTCGCCTCATCCACTTGTTGAATCAAATCAATTTCTTTTTGCGACATTTCTTCATTTCCTGTATTCAGGTTGAAGTACAAGTCATTGTAAAAAATCCAGTCTTTTGAATCTTTCCGCTCCGTATATATATCTATCATTCAATGTTCTCCTTCTGCAATATATGTTTAGCATCTGATTTTCCATATCTTACTTGGATAAGGCTTTGAATCAAATTTTCATATAGATATATTCCAGTATACCACACATAAATAAACGGCCCCAGAAGATCTCTTAAAATCTCCTGGAGCCTTCTTCATTTCCTATTGAAAAATAAATCCTTCTATATTTTATTTTTTAAAAAATTATTCAAACTCAATAGTTCCCGGTGGCTTACTGGTCAAATCATAGAATACTCTATTGACTCCCTTTACCTCATTTATAATTCTGCTCATCACTGTCTGAAGTACCTCAAACGGTATCTCGGCTGCTTCGGCTGTCATGAAGTCCACAGTGCGGACTGCACGGACTGCAACGGCATAATCATATGTTCTCTCATCACCCATGACACCTACTGAACGCATGTTGGTAAGAGCTGCAAAGTACTGGTTTGGCATCCATGATGGTTCCTCGCCGTGGGCCTCTTTGTACTCTTTTGCTGCCTTTTCCACTTCGCTTCTGTAAATCCAGTCTGCATCCTGGACAATGCGTACCTTTTCGGCTGTGACTTCGCCGATGATACGGATTCCAAGGCCTGGGCCTGGGAATGGCTGACGGAATACGAGATAATCAGGTAATCCAAGCTCCAGTCCGACCTTGCGTACCTCGTCCTTGAAGAGGTTTCTGAGTGGCTCCACGATATCCTTGAAATCGACATGCTCCGGGAGACCGCCTACGTTGTGGTGTGATTTGATGACTGCAGATTCTCCGCCGAGTCCACTCTCCACTACGTCCGGATAGATGGTTCCCTGCGCAAGGAAGTCAACCTTTCCGATTTTCTTAGCTTCTTCCTCGAATACACGGATGAATTCCTCACCGATGATTTTACGCTTGCGCTCAGGCTCTGTGACGCCTGCAAGCTTGCTGTAGTAGCGCTCCTGTGCGTTGACGCGGACAAAGTTGATGTCGAACGAACCACCTTTGCCGAATACGCCCTCTACCTCATCGCCCTCATTCTTGCGGAGAAGTCCGTGGTCTACGAATACGCAGGTGAGCTGCTTGCCGATTGCCTTGGCAAGGAGTGCTGCGAGTACTGATGAGTCTACTCCACCCGAAAGTGCAAGGAGCACTTTGCCGTCACCGACCTGCTCTCTGATTTCTTCGATTGTGTTTTTGACGAATGAATCCATCTTCCATGTGCCTGCACATCCACATACGCCACGGACGAAATTGTAAATCATCTGTGTTCCGTTCTTGGTGTGAAGTACCTCCGGATGGAACTGTACTGCATATAATTTTTTCTCAACATTCTGTGTTGCGGCTATTGGACAGTCTGCAGTGTGCGCAACTACCTCAAAGCCCGGTGCAGCCTCTGCAATTCTGTCGAAATGACTCATCCAGCATACTGATTCTGATGGCAGATCCTTGAACATCACGCCGTTTGCAGAATATGTGATTTCTGTCTTTCCATACTCTCCAACCTCCGGTGTGATTACCTTTCCGCCTAATTTATGCATCATAAGCTGTGCACCGTAGCAGATGCCAAGCACCGGTATTCCCAGCTCAAACAGCTCTTTCTGGTATGATGGTGAATTCTCTTCATAACAGCTGTTTGGACCTCCTGTAAGGATGATGCCCTTTGGATTCATTTCTTTGATTTTCTCAATGTCTATTTTGTATGAGTAAATCTCACAGTACACGTTGCACTCGCGGACACGGCGCGCAACAAGCTGATTGTACTGACCACCAAAGTCTATGACTATGACCTTTTCCTGATCCATGTTTTCCTCCTAATTGTTTATTCGCCATGCTGCCATCTCATTGATTACGTAAAAGCAACATGTTTTCTTATGTCATTATAGATTACGGAGTGCTTATCTGCAAGCGATTTTGTTAAATTTCTGTTTTGATTTTATGTGCAATTACGTTATAATGAGTTATAAACACTTTTATAGGCTGGGAGGTTTCATCATGAGTTTTAAAATAATCACTATAAGCCGGGAGTTTGGCAGTGGCGGTCGCTTTATCGGCGAGCAGATTGCTCAAAAATGTGGCATTGAGTTTTACGATAAAAAAATAATTGAGCATGTGGCAAAGGAGCTCGGTATCTCTGAGCAGATTGTCGCAAACCAGGGCGAATATGCACCTGCCGGAAGCATTTTTTCATATGCATTTGTGGGGCGCGACATCACAGGAGTTTCTCTTTCCGACCAGATTTTCAATATCCAGCAGAAGCTCATAAAGGATATTGCGCAAAAAGAGCCATGCGTTATTGTGGGACGTTGCGCAGACTACATTCTTTCTGACAGGGATGATGTGCTGAATGTTTTTATAGAGGGAAATAAGCCTGAGAAGGCTGCAAGAATCAAAAAGCTCTACAATAAGAGCGATGACGAGGTCAAAAAGCTGCTAAAGGATGTCGATAAGAAGCGCTCTGTAAATTACCGCTACTTCACCGATAAGGAGTGGGGCAACAGGAAAAATTATGACCTTGTGCTAAACAGCTCTGTGCTTGGATACGATAAATGTATTGAGCTCATCGCATCCGCATATGCTTAATTCACTTAATATACAGCTTTCCTACGGTTAAAAACCGTTTTCTTATTTTATTACGAAAAACGTAAATAGAATTACAACCTGTGTGTAATATTAAAAATACTCCTGCATAAACTGTAACAACAGAATATGCAGGAGTATTTTTTGAAATCATATATTGAGACAAGGGCGGTGGAAATCGCCAACTACATAGTTGAAAACAATGCCACGGTTCGCCAGGCCGCAAAGCAGTTTGGCATCAGCAAATCCACTGTGCACAAGGATATCACGGATGCTGACAGGCTGCTTCGCATAGACCCGGAGCTTGCCGCAAAGGCGCGTCACATTCTCGATATCAACAAGTCCGAGCGCCATATTCGCGGCGGACTTGCCACCAGAGAGAAGTATCTGCATCTGCCTCATGTGCATGCCGGCTGAGCGCATATTACCTCCGAATATTTTTATATGCCAGGTTTTTCCGGTGTCACATGACTTGTGAGCACACCGTACAGCCACTTGCCCTCATCGCTTAGATCCTCATAGGTAAAGCCGCTTGTCTTATCGCAGGCAGGTGTTAGAAGCGCTGATTTTTCGTCCTTATTGGACAGATTCCAGCACACATAGCTGATACCGTAGCTGTCGAGCAGGCTGATCCAGCTGTTTGCTGAATCTATGTCCACCTGACCGTTTCCGTCGGCGCTGCAGATGCCAAACTCTGATACAAATATCGGAAGTCCGGCGTCTGCCGCCGATTTTAGCTTGTTTTGCAAGTCCTCCTTGTGGGTTGCGGCATAGAAATGCAGTGTATACATGATATTATCATAGCCTGTGACAGGGTCCTTGACTGCCTCATCCACATCCTGGCTCCAGTTAGGTGTGCCTATCAGTATGACTGCATCCTTGTCGTAGCTTCTGATTGACGGAATGACCTCGCTGGCGTAAAACTTCACATCTCCCCATGTCGCACCTTTGCACGGCTCATTACAAATCTCGTAAATCACGTTGTTGTATGAGGCATACTGCTGTGCCATTTTGGCAAAAAATGTCTTTGCCACATCACTGTAGCGGTTTGGATTGCCCTCGTTTAGCACATGCCAGTCGATGATGACATACATGTCGTTGTTGAACGCGTACTGCACTCCGTTTTGCACAAGTGTCTCAAGCTGCTGCCTGTCACCGTCTGTGCAATAGCCACCGCTTTCGTAGGTGTACATAGCGAGCCTCACCACGTTTGCTCCAAAGCTTTTCAGCGTGGCAAAGCAATCATTGGTCACATACTGTGGATACCACGCAAGACCGTGTGTGCTGACTCCGCGAAGCTGCACCTCGTTGTTATTTTGATCAACGAGCTTGCTGCCCTCCACATGCAGCTTACCGTTTACTGACGGACAGGCAAGAACTGAGCTCTCCTGTCCGTTTTCTGTGGTGAGCTGCTCTGTATCAGCCACATTCTGATTTTCTGTACTGTTTTGCGTACTGTCCTCAGTATTATTTTCTGCAGAATTCACCGACTCAGTGGCTTTCTCATCCCTCTGTGATTCTGTCTCTTTGTTGCCCTTGTTACCACATCCTGTAAAAATCCCAAGCACCAGCACTGCAGCCAATACCAATGCTATATATTTCTTCATATTGTTATACTGTCTGACTGATTACTGAATGGATGTAACCTTGTAGTCCTCAGCCTCTACAGTCTCCTTTAATTTCTCATCGGAAATGTCAGAGCTTAATGTCACTACTGCAGTTCCGCTCTCATGGCTTACTGCTGCCTCACTAACTGCATCAAGTGCCTCGAGTGCCTTCTTTACTCTTGCCTCGCAGTGGCCGCACATCATTCCTTCGATATTCATTGTCTTTGTCATTGATTTTTCCTCACTTTCATTTGGTTTATTTGTTTTGTTTTTTCTATCTGGTGTTGCTTTTCTGTCATGCTTAGGATCATACACCCTGCACAGATTCAGCCGCAGGGCATTGGTAACAACGCAGAAGCTCGACAGGCTCATCGCCGCCGCTCCAAACATAGGATTGAGCTTCCATCCTAATAAAGGATACCACAAACCGGCCGCAAGTGGAATACCTATTACATTATAGAAAAATGCCCAGAACAGATTTTCGTGTATATTTGTCAATGTAGCACGGCTTAACCGCACTGCTGCCGGTACATCTATCAGGCGGCTCTTCATCAGGACAACATCCGCTGCATCTATTGCCACATCACTTCCCGCGCCGATTGCAATTCCCATATCCGCACGTGTGAGCGCCGGTGCATCATTGATTCCGTCACCAACCATGGCTACCCTGCCCTGTTTTTTTAGCTTCCTTATGACAGCCTCCTTACCATCCGGAAGCACACCTGCGATGACTTCGTCCACTCCCGCCTGCTTTCCAATGGCATTGGCCGTCTGCTCGTTGTCACCGGTGAGCATAACAACTCTGATACCCATATTTTTAAGCTGTCTGACAGCTTCCGGACTGTCCTCCTTTATTGTATCTGCAACGGCTATGATACCGCAAAGCCTGTCATCTGCGGCAAAGAACAGAGGAGTTTTTCCTTCCTTTGAAAATTCGACAGCTTTCGCGCGCATATCATCTGACACTTTTACAAATTTGCTGACAAAAGCAAGATTTCCTGCTTTTATCATTTTGCCTGCAAGTATTGCAGTCAGACCATTTCCTACAACAGCGCTAAAATCCGTCACCTCTGCGACAGCGATTTCATCCGTTTTAGCGCGATCCATAATGGCTTTTGCAAGCGGATGCTCGCTCTTGGCCTCGACTGATGCAGCTATTGCAAGAAGCTTCCTTGACCACAGTGCTTTATCTGTTGATGAGTACGGGGTTAAATCGTCTGCCTTACGATGACACTCACCGGCATGCTTGCCGATTTCCTCAAAAAATGTCTCATCCGGCACGATATCCGTCACCTTCGGCTCACCGCTTGTTATGGTGCCTGTCTTATCAAGAGCCACAATCTGTGTGCGGCCTGTTGCCTCAAGGCTTGCTGCTGTCTTGAAGAGTATACCGCTCTTTGCGCCCTTGCCGTTTCCTACCATTATCGCAACAGGAGTTGCCAGTCCAAGTGCACACGGACAGCTTATCACGAGCACCGAAATGCCTCTGGCAAGCGCAAAGCCCACGGTCTCACCGGCTATAAGCCATGCTATTATTGTAATGATTGCAATTGTAATAACCGCCGGCACAAATACTCCCGATACCCTGTCAGCAATTTTTGCAATAGGTGCCTTTGTCGCTGCGGCATCAGAAACCATCTGTATAATCTGTGAGAGTGTGGTGTCTTCGCCTACTCTGGTTGCGCGGCATTTTATAAAGCCTGACTGGTTCACTGTGGCAGCGCTTACTGCATCTTTCGGCTGCTTATCCACAGGGATGCTCTCTCCTGTGAGTGCCGATTCGTTGACAGCGGTTGTTCCATCTATTATTTCACCGTCCACAGGGATATTTTCCCCCGGTCTGACCACGAAAATATCGCCCTTTTTCACTGCATCCACAGAAATTTCCTGCTCCACGCCATCCCTTACAACGGTTGCTGTCTTTGGGGCAAGCTGCATCAGGCTTTTTAAAGCGTCTGTTGTTTTGCCCTTTGAGTGCGCTTCAAGCATTTTTCCGACAGTAATCAGTGCCAAAATCATGGCTGCAGATTCAAAATAAAACTCATGCATATATGACATTACCGCATCCATATCGCCATTCACCTGCGCAGCTGTCATGGCAAAAAGTGCATACACGCTGTATCCAAACGATGCCGCAGAGCCAAGCGCAACAAGCGTATCCATGTTGGGAGTGCCGTGAATCAAGCCCTTAAAGCCACTGATAAAAAACTTCTGGTTTATGACCATTACCGCCACTGTAAGCAGAAGCTGCAAAAGTCCCATAGCCACATGGTTTCCATTGAAAAACTCAGGCAACGGCCAGCCCCACATCATATGTCCCATGGAAAAATACATGAGAACAACTAAGAATATGAGCGATGCTATAAGCCTGTTTACAAGCTTCGGTGTCTCTCTGTCTACAAGCGCATCCTGCGCTGCCTTTAGCTGCTCTAAGCTGTTATTCGCTTTGTTATTTTCTGATTCTGTTGCTGTGCCTTTGGGACTCGCTCCATAGCCCGCCTGCTCTACTGCCTCCACTATCTGCGCATCTGTCGCGCTTCCCTCGACTCCCATCGAGTTGGTCAAAAGGCTGACAGAGCAGCTCGTCACACCATCAACCTTAGAGACAGCCTTTTCCACTCTGGCAGAGCATGCCGCACAGCTCATTCCTGTAACTGTATATTGCTTCATACTGTCTGTATTTCCTTCTTTCTACTATTCGAATCTAACTATTCAGAAGCCTTTTCTAAAATCTCTCAATTCCTGTCACCTTGAAATCCAGTCTTTCTATGGCAAATGTGATTTCCTCATCGCTTAGCTCTCTGGTTGCCTCAACATGTGCCACGCCATGCTTTAAATCCACATCTGCCGATACTCCGCTCATCTTCTGAAGCGAGCGTGTGACTGAGTTCTTGCAGTTCATGCAGTGCATTCCGTCTATGTGCACATCTGCTCTCGTGACTATCTCGCTTGTAAGCTGTACTGTGGCTTCCTCGTCCTCCTTCATGGCTCCACCGCCACAGCAGGCGCCCTCACCCTTTGAATGCTTAATTGTCTCCTTTAAGCCCACAATTACCAGAGCGGCAATTATTGCTATTATTAATATTGTGATTATTGTACTCATTTTTATACCTGCCTTCTTATAATGCTACTTCATAAGCTTCTGCAGTGTGTTCAAAAGCTCATCTATTGTCTCATCCTTGCCGGCTCTTATGTCATCTGCCACACACGTCTTTATATGATTGGCCAAAAGGACTTTATTGAAGCTGTTGAGCGCGGCATTTGCGGCCGCCACCTGTGTGATGATGTCAGGGCAGTAGCAATCCTCATCCAGCATACGCTTGATTCCACGGATCTGCCCCTCTATACGGCTAAGCCTGTTGATGAGATCCTTATATTCCTTCTCTGACCGCTCTTTTTTGCGGTTACAGCAACAGCATTTGGTTTCTTTTTCTGCCATGGGTGCCTCCCTTCTTTCTTCATTCGTAACTGTTCAGTACCTTCACAGTCGCATTTGTTGCACATGTCTAACCATACCCATTATGGGTATCCGTCTTCAAATGCATTATATACCCCTGCAGGGTATATTGCAAGGGCAGATTTATTTATTGAGAAAAATTATCTTATGCTCTGCCCATACTTTTATAATAAAAGCATGCAAGCTGTGTCCTGTCCCTCAGCTGCAGCTTTTCAAGTATGACACTTATATAGTTTCGTACGGTTCCCTCACTCAGATACAGCTCATCCGCTATTTCCTTGTTGTTTAGTCCTTCTGCAACCAGCTCTATGATTGAAAGCTCCTTGCCGCTTATATCATAGCTCTTCATTTCGTCAATGAACCGGGCCTGACCGGTGCCTGATGAAGCTTTACCATCAGCTCCAAACAGGTGTGGTATCCTGTCCATTATCTGTGTTCCAAACACTGTCTGTCCGTTGTTTACAGCTCTAAGTGCCGGGGCAATACTCTCAAAGGCCTGTTTTAGTATATAGCCCTTCGCACCCAGCGAGATTGCTTTTACTATGTATTCATCATCCGAAAATGTGGTCAGAAGAAGTATTTTGGCATCCGGATATTTTGCGAGTATTTTTTCTGCTGCTTCAAGACCTGTCATGCCCTGCATCCTTATATCCATGAGCATCACATCGGGCATATGCTCCTCGTACAGCTTTACCGCCTGCTGTCCGCTGTCTCCAACCGCAGACACCTCTATGTCATCCTGTGCGCTCAGTATTGTATTCAGCGAAAGTGATACGAGATTATCATCATCTATTATTACTATTTTCATGTCCTGTTCCTTTCTTTTCTCAAGCCTTGATTTTTATGTATATCCTCACTTCTTCATGAGCGTCACAAATATCACGAAACCATCGTCTGCCTTTATACGCATGGTTCCTCCTATCGCTGCAACACGCTCCTTTATATTTTTTATGCCTATTCCATCTCCTGTTTCTCCCGAAAGTTTTCTTTCGTCAGCCGATGTGCCGTTGTCCATTATCTCAAGCTGGTAAAAGGCGGGATGCTCTCTGACTATTATCCTGATTTCATCGCCGTTACTGTGCTTAACTGCGTTGTTTACTGCTTCCTTTGCAATTGCAATAAAAGCATACTTGACATCTCTGGGCAGATTATCCTCACAGTCGTATTCGAGTGAAAATGCAAATGCACTGTCTGTAGGCTTAAGCTTCGCAAGCGCCTGACGCAAATCGACCGATTCATCGTACAAATCATGAACGCTTTTTCTCATGCTGTCCATTGCCGTATCGAGTGTACTCTTTAGGTCTGCGATAGGCGCTTTAAGCTTTTCATCGGTATTTATCACACCGATTGCTCCCACCTGCAAAATAGAGCGCGTAATCATATGCCCCACGTTGTCGTGTATCTCCCTTGCGATACGGTTTCTCTCCTTTAGCGTGGCATTGTATATCTGCGCATTCTGATTCTCGATAAGCTGGTGATTCATCTGCTCCATAAGCATGTCGTGCTCCATGGACGCATCTCTCATACTGTGCAGCTTCATCTGATACCCCAAAAGCAGCTCTGTGAAATACGAAAGCATTACCGCAAAAGCCATGAGAAGTACAACCTCCAGGATATAAAAAATCCCAGATGCTCCATGTTTTATTTTTAAACCACAGACCACCAATTCTGCTATCCACACTAAGGTTGCAGCCATCCTCGACACTGTGTATTTTTTCTTTCTGAATACCATCGCTGCATACGGCAGCATAAAAAATGATGGTGCAAAAAATAATCCGGACAGAATATAAACCGCCAGAATCAAATCCAAAGCCCGGTCTGCCGTTTCGCTCTCATTAGCAGGACTCATCTGCGGCACATCCTGCATGTCTATAAATGTGCACACGATTATTCCTGTAAGTATGCACGCTATCATGACGTAATCGACCTGAAGGGATACCACCATAAGCATCACGCATGATAGAACTATTAAAAACTGACTACATATCTTATACATCAAAAGCCTCCATTTCCGTAAAATAAGCTTACAACAAATTCCATCAAACGTCACTATGACAAATGTCATTTTTTACACAACCATGCCTCATCCAAACATAAATACGAATGTGACATTTGACACTTACTTTCCGGCACGCCATATAGTAATCTGTTATTGAGCCGGATATCAGGCTTGCAAACGAAAATACAACATTATGGAGGCAATTCAATGGATACAACCAAAAATGCGATAGAAGTAACCAACCTTGTAAAACGCTACAAGGAGCTTGTGGCACTCGACCATTTCAATCTGACCGTTAAAACAGGCGAGATTTTCGGACTGCTCGGGCCAAACGGCTCCGGAAAGACCACAACTATAAACTGCATACTCTCCCTGCTCACATACGACAAGGGCGATATAAAGGTATTCGGGCAAAAAATGCACTCAAACAGTTACGATATCAAACGCGAAATCGGCGTGGTCATGCAGAATGTGGCCGTGTACGACGAGCTGACTGTATATGAAAATATCGACTATTTCTGCGGTCTTTACGTGAGTGACAAAAAGCTCCGCGAAAAATATGTAAAGGAAGCAATGGATTTCGTGGATATAGCGGATTACAGCAAATTTCTGCCAAAGAAGCTCTCAGGCGGACTTTTGAGACGACTCAACATCGCGTGTGGCATAGCACACAAGCCAAAGCTCATCTTCTTCGATGAACCAACCGTGGCTGTCGATCCTCAAAGCAGAAACAAGATTCTGGAGGGCATCAAAAGACTAAACCGTGATGGTGCGACAATCATCTACACCTCACACTACATGGAGGAGGTTGAGCAGCTCTGTGACCGAATACTCATCATGGACAAGGGCAAGGCTCTCGCGCTCGGCACAAAGGATGAGCTAAAGCGCATGATCAAAAATACAGAGACCATAAACGTAGAAATTGCAGACCTGTCAGAAGCACAGCTTGACGAATTAAGGCAGCTAAACCATGCATATCAGGTCAGCTTTGAAAACGGACAGCTTCGGATTTATTTCAGTGGCGGACGCCACAATATAATCCATGTGCTTGATTATCTAGAGCAGAATAATCTGTCCTTCGGTCAGGTGTACACGCAGCTTCCAACTCTTAACGACGTATTCTTAGAGATTACAGGAAAGGAGCTTAGAGATTGATGAATGGATTAAAGACATTTTTTCACAACATGAAATATACCATGCTCAGCACGTTTCGTCTGAAAACAACCCTTTTCTGGACACTCGCTTTTCCACTGCTGCTCGCCACCTTTATGTATATGGCATTCGGAAATCTGTTTGAAAAGGATGAAATGTTTAAGACAATAAATGTAGCAGTGGTTGAATCTGAAAATGATGACGCTCTGATGAGCGTGCTTGAGTCTCTCGATGTAAACCATACCGATTCAGCCAGTAAATCCGACGACAGGGACGACCGCACAAATTCATTTTCAGACCTCATAAACATGAAGATAATGGATGACTCAGCAGCCCAAAAAGAACTAAATAACCAAAAAGTCACCGGCATTATTTACACAGAGGATGCTTCACTGGTAGTGGATGAAAACTCATACAATGCCACAATACTTGAATCTATCCTGACACAGTACAAACAGCAAAAGGACGTATTTACAAACATAGCAAAGACAAATCCGGCTGCACTTGAGACTGCAATTGCCGGGCTCTCTGACACCACATCAGAGTATAAAGAGATTTCTCTTTCATCGGGAAATCAGGATGAATACACCAATTACTTTTACGCTGTATTTGCGATGAGCTGCCTGTTCGCCTCATTTTCAGCTGTGACAGCCACAAACCGTCTGCTTGCAAACACAAGTCCTCTCGGCATGCGAAAAAGCCTTGTGCCGGCAAGCAAAAACACCCTTATCTTTTCAGAGTATATATCACTCTTAATCATCCATTTTGCTGTCGAGCTAATTGCATTAGTCTACATGACACTACTCGGTGTGGACTTCGGAAACAAATATCCGGCAATCATCCTAACACTGTTTTTCGGCTGCATGATAGGTCTTTCAATCGGAGTGATAATAGGTGCCATTCCCAAGCTTACAGAGGGCAGCAAAATCGGTATCTCTGTCGGAATCGGCATGGTGCTTTCCGTGCTTGCGGATCTATGCGCCAACGGGATAAAGGATATGATTGAGCACAGGCTTCCGATTGCTAACCGCCTCAACCCTGCCTGTCTCATATCCGACTGCTTTTACTCGCTCAACGTATATGACAGCTACGACAGATTTTTCAGAAATATATCAATAATGGCAGTTGAATCAGTGATTCTTTTAATCATTGCCTTTGCACTGCTTCGGAGGGAAAAATATGCAAGTATTTAAATCATATTTCAAAATACTCAACAGACATATGGGCCAGATGATTATGTACCTGTCCATATTCATAGGTATCATGGTCGTTATCACTGCGACACGCACAAACAAAGCTGAAGGTGATTATGAGGCCATCAAGCCCAAATTTGCGGTATTTGACTACGACAAATCATCTGAAAGCAAAGCTCTGACAGAGTATCTTAAAAAGACATGCACCAAAAAAAATATCAAAAATGACAAAAAAGAAACTATGCAGGATGAGCTTTTTGCCAGAAATGTAAACTGTGTTCTCATCATAAAAGAAGGCTTTAGTCTGGATGTCGTGACCATACCCGGCACACAGGCCGCGACCACCTTTGAGTCTGCCATAAACAGCTTTACAAAAACTTACAATACCTACATCGCTTCCGGCTACTCTGAAGCTGATGCTCTAGCCGCTGTAAACACCTCGCTAAGCCAAAAGGCTTCTGTCTCGCTGCTAAGTGGCAAAAGTATCACCTCGCACTCAGGGATATACTACTGCTTCAGTTATCTGGGATGGGTGCTCCTTGTCATGATGATTGCAGGTATAGCTCCTGTCCTTCAGGTTTTCTCCAAAAAAGAAATCAAGGAGAGAACATCCTGCTCATCCTATAAATTTGCAAACTACAACCGCGAGCTGCTTTTGGGTGTGATTTTAACCGGACTTGTGGTATGCGCTGTGATTTTTGCCTCAACTACAATCATGTTTAAGGGAAGCACATTCTCGTTTTCAGGTTTCCTGTTCACACTCAACATGCTCTGCTACATGCTCGTTTCACTGGCATTTGCCTTTTTCATCAGTAAAATCACCTCAAACAGTGAGATACTGAGCATGTTTGCTAACACTGTGTCACTCGGCATGGCATTCCTGTGCGGTATATTTGTGCCGGAGGAATTTCTAGGTGATGGCATCATAAAAGCCGCTCACTTCCTGCCTGCCTACTGGTACAACCAGGCGGTAAAAAATATTGACTTTCATCCGTTCAAGGAGCTTGGCTTCATTTTCATGTGCATGGGAATACAGCTGCTGTTTGCCGCCGCAATAATTGTCGTTGCCCTTCGCATCACAAAAGCGCCTGACGGCATCAAAAAACATACAGTAACTGCAGCTGCTAATAAATAGCTCTGCCTCATATGAATATATACAACGAAAAAACCGGTACATCATGCTTCCATGAATGTACCGGCTTTAAATACTTAGCAGTTCGTACGGGAATCGAACCCGTGTTTCCGCCGTGAGAGGGCGGCGTCTTAACCGCTTGACCAACGAACCGTGTATTATAATATCATGGTCAAACGAATAATGCAAGTACTTTTTTAATTTTTTTCAAAAAAATTTTTCCGTTCATTTACCTTAAACATTTTCCCTTTAAATGCTTCTGGCTTTAATTCCATTTTCGTCCCTATGTATGCTCTGTGACAATCTATTATATTCCGGCTCATTATCCCAAAGCACGCGTTCTTATCCTCATATTTTATTTATACGTTTTCCTCTTGAATAAGATTATACACCTCTTTGGTCACACAACGGTCACACGGAGCGCTTTTCCACGGATTTTGTTAAAAGTATACATTGAAAATGCCGAAAACTGTATAATTTTAGACAATTTTCGGCATTTGTGCATTTTTTATTCGTTATAATCAACTATTATTTATTATATTTTTTGTATATCTTTTCAAACGCAGGCATGGAGCATTTAAGTCATTCAAATAATTTATTACTGCATTAGCCTTGTTAATCTTATCTCCTACGGTTTCATTTATTATTACTGCTGAAAGGCCTATAGCTTCATCAATAATCATACCTTTTAAAGTATCACTTGTTACATCAAAAAATACCCTGCATTCTGTCTTTTCCTCTTCCTTTTGATTTTCAAGATTCTGCTTTGTATGTTCTCTATATTTGCCTCACTACGGCTGCCTGCTTACAGCGACTTTCTTCAAAAAAACAACGGCTGCATCATCCACTTTCCGTGAATGATGCAGCCGATCTGTCATTACATCGTGTAACTGTTT
>ENA-OUPZ01000338-OUPZ01000338.1-human-gut-metagenome-genome-assembly--contig:-NODE-338-length-34487-cov-5.999303_pt1 | contig 34487 bp, 38 predicted proteins | sample MGYA00237941_ERZ548813 | MGnify/ENA primary metagenome ERZ548813 (study PRJEB26490, sample SAMN05194712) | human gut metagenome | biome: terrestrial biome; feature: human-associated habitat; material...
CTCATTTATGGATTATACAGAGGAGACTTTTGATAAAGTCATGGATCTAAATGTACAGCTGAATCAGTACTGTAAAGGCAGTGTGACTAGGATAGATACGGCTGTTTTAGCAAGATTATGTTGTGCCCTAGACTGTAAAATAGAAGACCTGTTGGAATATATTCCGTCGGAAAATAAATAATTGTGAGCATTTATTACTGCCAATGCAGAAAAATAAAGGACTACAGTTCTTGTGATATAAGAATGTAGTCCTTTTTGATTAAATGTGAAAATTAAAGTCCTGGCACTTTATCAGACGGTATTTTTTTATCTGGCATTCGTCAAGTACTTCCTGAAGATGAGTTTGTTTGGCTTCATCAAAATATGTCACGTCTAAATGTTCTAATTTTTCGGTATCCTGTAATCCCCTGATCCGTAATAATATATGCTCATCAATAATTCCGCCGAGAGCTGGTTTGTTGTATCTGGGATAAACACTTTTGTTTTACCCATGATGTTGACGCCTACGATTTGATTATGAAAAACAAAGAGCTGCTTTTGGACAGAGATCCGAAGCGTTCCCCCGTTAGGTTTATCTTCTCGCATTCAGCGTTACGTGAGGGCTGGGATAACCCGAATGTTTTTCAAATCTGTACACTGAAACAGAGCGGCAGTGATATTCGTAAGCGTCAGGAGGTTGATCGTGGTCTACGTCTGTGCGTCAACCAGGATGGTGAACGCCAGGATGCGAATGCTTTGGGAAATGATGTTCATAATGTCAACATTCTGACTGTCATTGCCAGTGAAAGTTATGATTCCTTTGCGAAAGGTTTACAGAGTGAAATCGCAGAGAATGTGGCAGATCGGCCACGTACTATTACAGCTGATTTGTTTGTAGGAAAGGTCATCAACGATTTGGATGGTCATGAACAGGTGGTTGATAGGGATACTGCCTATGCCATCATGTATGATTTGACAATTAATCGCTATATCGATAAGAAGGGTGTATTGACTGATAAATACTACGAAGACAAATTCAATGGCATTTTACAAATTGCTGAAGAAGTGAATAATTTTGCAGCATCCATTGTGGAACTCATCGATTCGGTTTACAACCCGAGGGCAGTGCAGCCGGAAAATGCTCGTGGTAATAAACTCGTAAGGATGTTATTGCTATTCTGCGTGGTATCAAAAAGACTGTTTTTAATCAGTTTAAAGATAATCCTGAAGAGTTCATTATCAAGGCAGTTGCACTCATTAATGAGGAAAAGGCAGCAACCATTATCAAGCACATTACTTATGCCGTTTTGGATAAGTATTACAGTATGAAGGTATTTACTGATTCCACTATTAAAGGCAGGTTGGGCGTCAATGCAATTAAAACAAAGAAGCATTTGTACGATTATCTTGTTTTTGATTCCACCAATGAGCGAAATTTTGCTGTGGAACTGGACATGAGCACAGATGTGGCCTTATATGCAAAATTGCCGAATGGATTCTATATTTCGACACCGGTAGGAAATTATAATCCTGACTGGGCAATTACTTTCTATAAGGGGAAAGGTAAAGCATATTTATTTTGCAGCTGAAACCAAGGGCTCTATGTCCTCTATGCAGCTGCGTTCGATTGAGGAATCTAAGATACACTGCGCACGGGAACACTTTAAGGCTATCAGTAGTGGCAGCGTTGTTTATGATGTTGTGGATAGCTATCAGAGTCTTTTTAATATGGTGACGAGATAAGGCGTTAAGGGATAATATTTCCTCAACAATCATAGGAAGGCGTGCTGTGTATGTCAGTTTTTGTATCTCGCTGCGAATAGCACGAATGTAATTCGGTGTGAAAACAGGGACTAACAATGTGTATGCGATGTAGTCCCTGTTTTCAAAAAAGGTTCATAAAAACATTGTTAAAGAAATATAAAAACATTGCTAAAGAAATATCTTTACTTTATTTAAGGGGTAAGTTATAATAATTCTGCTTAAAAGAATAAATGTGCCAAGTGCTGAAAAATATATAAAATTTACACTATTTTCAGAAGAGGGAATCAGGTGAGAATCCTGAACGATCCGGTCACTGTATTCAGTTATGCCACATTCATATCCATTGCATTTTTATGTGAGAAGGGAATGGGGATTTAAGCTGTAAGCCAGGAAACCTGCTTGGTTCATAGAAAGAAACTTCCGTGTAAAGTGCTGTCTTTCGTATCATGTTTTTTTGTGATGCCCGCTTTTTTATGGAAGCGGACTTTTTTCTTTTAAAAGCAAAAAAACAAAAGAAAAAATAAGGAGAAAAAGCATGAAAAACATGAAAACAGTAGCAGGAATGTTATGTCTGGCAGGAATTCTCAGCCTGGGAATGGGAACAACTGTATTTGCGGAGGATGGAGACAGCCATTATCCCGTAACAATCACAACCTACAATTATGAGAACGAACCGATTGAAATGACTTTTGAGAAAGCTCCGGAGAAAGTATTTGCATATGCAAACTCCAATATCGAAGAGCTTCTGGCACTTGGTCTCGGTGATAAGATCGTAGCTGCTTGCGGTCTGGACGGTGATGTGCGTGAGGATTTAAAAGATGAATTTGACAAGATTCAGTATATGGATACCAAGCCATCCAAAGAGGAAGTTGTTGCAATGGAGCCTGATTTTATTGCGGCATGGTATTCTTCTTTCAGTGATGACTGGCTTTCTGATGTAAGCTTCTGGCAGGAGAGAGATGTAAATACATACATGTCCCTGAACAGTTCTGCAAAGGGACCGGCTTCTGAGTTCCCACGTACAATTGAAGACGAATATGAGGATATCCTGAACCTTGGCAAGATCTTTGATTGCGAAGACAAGGCAGAGGAAATCGTTGATCAGATGAAGGGTGAGATTGATAAAGTAAAAGAGCATGTAGAAGGAACAGACCCGTTATCCGTAGCAGTTCTTGAGGATGAGGGAGATTCCTTCCGTGTATATGGAACAGAGACACTTGGCGGAAATATTCCGGAGACACTTGGTGCAGAGCTGAAGCTTGGTGCAGAGAACTCTGAAAACGTTGGTGCAGAGGATCTGATCGCAGCTGATCCGGACGTATTATTCATGATCAACTATGATGGATTTATGACAGCTGATGAGGCAATCGCTGATATTACAGATAACCCTGCATATGCGAGCCTTTCAGCAGTTAAGAACAACAAAGTATTCTCTGTAAACTTGAATGAAGTATACTGCAGCGGTGTCAGAACCTATGACGGAATTATGACATTTGCAAAAGCATTATATCCGGATCTGTACGAATAAAATGAAAAGAAAACCGGATTTTAAAAATGGAATTTTTCATGGAAAGCCGATCTATGTGCTGGCGGTGATATTACTGACTGTGCTTCTGGTGATATCCATTCTGACTGCAGTTACCATTGGTTCTGTAGATCTTTCTGTGAAAGATGTGTATAGTGTAATTTTGTATAAAGTGTTTGGAATCGGGGATCCGGAGGTTTATGGTGTAGGAGCCATGTCTGATATTGTGTGGTTTATCCGCCTTCCCCGTATTCTTCTTGCAACAGCCGTTGGCATGGGTCTGGCAGTTGCAGGTGTGATAATGCAAGCCATTGTGAAAAATCCGATTGCAGATCCGTATATTCTGGGTATTTCCTCTGGTGCATCTCTTGGTGCAACAGTGGCAATCTTTCTTGGAGTTGGAGCCGTATTTGGCTCCAACTCTATTGGAATCTGCGCATTTATCGGAGCCTTCCTTATTTCTGTACTGGTACAGATCACTGCAAATATAGGAGGCCGGGCAAATTCAGTCCGACTTCTGCTTGCAGGTACAGCACTTGGAAGTGTGTGCAGTGCATTTTCAAACTTTGTTGTCTATATTGCGGGCGACAGAGATGGAATCCAGACAGTTACTTTCTGGCTGATGGGAAGTCTGGCAGGTGCGAAATGGGAAAATCTGGCTGTGATTATTCCCTGCGTTTTTATAGCAACCCTGTTTTTCTGCACCCAGAGCCGTATTCTCAATATGATGCTGCTTGGAGATGAGGTATCCATCACATTAGGAACTGACCTGCACAGATATCGTCAGGTGTATCTTGTAGTGACAGCACTGTTGATCGGTTTTGTGGTATATTCCGCAGGTATCATTGGATTTGTAGGACTCATTATTCCTCATGTGGTACGAATGTTCTTTGGAACCGATCACAAGAAAATGCTTCCACTGTCAGCACTTAGCGGTTCCATTTTCCTGATCTGGGCAGATGTTGCTTCCAGGATCATTATTCCCAAGAGTGAAGTCCCAATCGGAATCCTGGTATCCATGATCGGAGCACCTTGCTTTATTTATCTGCTGGTACGCAGATCTTATGGATTCGGAGGTGAGAAATCATGAAACTGACAGCTTCTGATATCCATGTGGAGCTTGGCGGAAATGAGATTCTTAAGGGAATTGACGCAGCCATAAAGGAAAAGGAATTTGTAGGAATTATAGGACCAAACGGAAGTGGAAAAAGTACATTGCTGAAATGTATTTACCGTGTACTGAAGCCAGATACCGGTGTGATCATGCTGGATGGAAAACCGCTGAACGAATATAAGGTAAAGGATTCTGCAAAAGCACTGGCAGTGGTGTCCCAGCACAACTACTATAATTTTGAATTTTCCGTACAGGAAATTGTAATGATGGGAAGGGCTCCTCATAAGAAAACCATGGAACGGGATAATGCCGAGGATTATAAGATCGTGGAAGAGTGTCTGGAAAAAGTGGGAATGCTTCCCTATCGGCACCGTGTTTTTTCAAGTTTGTCTGGCGGTGAGCAGCAGCGAATCATTCTGGCAAGAGCTCTGGCACAGAAAACTGACTGTCTGATCCTGGATGAGCCTACCAACCATCTTGACATCAAATACCAGCTCCAGCTTCTGGATATTGTAAAAAGTCTTGGGGTCACTGTGATCGGTGCTTTGCATGATCTGAATATTGCAGCAGCATACTGCGACCGGATCTATGCCATGAAGAACGGTCGTCTGGTGGCTTGCGGAACTCCAGAAGAAGTCATTACAGAAGATTTTATACATATGTTATATGAAGTAGATGCAACTGTAAAAAAGGATGAATACGGCATGCTGAATGTTACATACCATCCTTTGCATGTGAAAAAATAAAGAAAAAGTGGAGGAAAGCTGAATGAGCGATACAGCAAAAAAAGGAATTCTTGTAGTCAGCTTTGGTACCAGTCATGAAGATACCAGAGCAGTGACCATTGATGCGATTGAAAAAGAAATTGGAGCTGCTTTTACAGATTGTAAAATTTATCGCGCATGGACCAGCAAAATGATTCTCGCCAGAATTGAAAAGAGAGATCATATTCACTATGACAATGTGGCAGAAGCAATGGAGCGTATGAAAAAGGATGGAATTACAGATGTGATCATTCAGCCTACTCATGTAATGAACGGTGTGGAAAATGATCTTATGAAAAAGGATGTTCTGGCGTATGCAGATCATTTTCAGTCTGTGAAATTCGGAGCTCCTCTACTTACAACAGAAGAAGATAATGAGTATGTGGTGAAAGCGGTTGCAGATGAGTTCCCTGTAATTAAGGATAAGGAAACGGCACTTGTGCTTATGGGGCATGGAACCGAGCACTACGCAAATGCCGTTTATGCCGCACTGGATTACAGATTCAAGGATATGGGATATGAAAATGTGATCGTAGGAACTGTGGAAGGTTATCCTGAAATTGACCAGGTCATGAAACAGCTTGGAAAATGCGGGGTAAAAAAAGTGGTAATCGCACCGTTTATGATCGTTGCCGGTGACCATGCGAAAAATGACATGGCAGGAGAGGAAGAAGACTCCTGGAAAAATATCATCAGCAAAGCTGGTTATGAAGTGCAGACAGTTCTGAAAGGACTGGGGGAATATGAAAGTATTCGAAAACTCTTTGTGGAACATGCGAGGGAAGCGGTATGATTAAAATTGGAACACTGACCTGCCTTCACTCCAATAATGTATGTGCCAGAGTGGGATGCCTGAAGGCCTTTCAGAATCGCAGTGACTTTTTTGATGGATATTCTCCGGACACACTTCTGGGAGCAATGATGACCTGTAATGGATGCAAAAGTGTAAATCCCAAAGAACCGGATGTAGATGAGGAAATTCTGGAAAAAATAGACAGGCTGGTCAGCGAAGAAATTAAGGTAGTGCATGTGGGAGCCTGTCGTCTGGACAGGGAGAAAAAAGAGTGCCCACGAATTGCCAAAATCTGTGAGATGATAGAATCCAGGGGAATCCAGGTGGTAAGAGGAACTCACAGAGAATCCTGAAACAGGATAGAGAAATCGTATAGGGGAAACTTCCAGGCAGATTGTGGAAAATAGTCTGTCTGGAAGGGAGTATCCCAAAGTTTGTGTAAACCTTCAAACTGATGTAAGATAGAATTACTCAGTTTGGAGGTTTATTTTATGGCAAGAAAAAAGGATTCACCACAAAAAGCAGCGCTTAGAGAACTCATGGGAAACTACCTGAAAGAAAACAATGTAAAAGTAAAAGATGGAACAGATGTTAATTCCATTATGCGGGATATGATGTCTATCGTTTTGGAAGGCGCCCTTGATCAGGAACTGGATGAAGAACTGGGATATTCCAAATATGATTATCGCTGTTTCACTTTTATTAATTTTCTTTTTTCACGTTTTCAATGCTGATTGCAAAATCATACTCCACCATTCGGATCACCATTTTCGAGTCACCTGTACTCTGGCATTCGAAATGATAACCTTTTTTTCCAATTCTGAAGTATGAATCAGTAATTTTTTCACCATTCAGCGTCTGGTGTTCATTTCGTAGCTGTTCCAACGGAACATCAAGTGGATAATTTGTTCCAAATATCTCATTGAGCACTGGCACAATCAGCTCCGGCATCTTCTGTAGATGAAAGTAACCCTGCAAATATTTCATCCAGCATATTTTTCAGGCTTAAGGTTTCCACCTACCTCTCCCTTTTGTTCTATTTTAGCATATCCATATATAGAACTCTATGCATTATTACAAATTCTCTTCTACTTCTCCTACTGCAGGAAGATACTCCACAGACAGATCGTCGGCAATGACAGCAGCGTGGAAAAAATAACCATCTTCGTTGCAAACGGAGAATCGACCTGATATTTCTCTGCGAGGATACTGGTTGTCGCACCCGCCGGCATCGCTGCCAGAAGCACACAAAGACCAAGAACTGTTTTATTCAATGGCAAGAAACTGCATACAATATAAACGACCGCCGGAACAACGACCAGTCTGTGAACCGTATATTTCACGACTGTCCAGTCCCAGAAATCTTTGAGATCGATGTCAGCCAGGATCATGCCAATGACCATCATGGACATAGCAGTGTTGCAGTTTCCAACTGCCGTTACTGCACCGTCAAGTCCAAGTGGCAGTGGAAGTCCCGTAACCATCAGAATAATTCCAAGAACACATGCCAGAATGCACGGATGTGTCATAACCTTTTTCAAAGTTTTCTTTTTGTCACTGGTTCCGGAAAAAACAGCCAGACCGGAAGACCACATCATGATCCTCTGCGGGATCAGGTAAACGCTGGCAAGTACCAGACCTTCCGCACCATAAATCCCCTCCGCGATCGGATTCCCAAGGAAGCCTGCATTTGAACAGATGGTTCCATACTGCAGACATTTATATCGTCCCTCCGGTTCTTTGCGGAACATCACTTTTCCATAAATAACACAGAATACCTGGATGCCTATAGATATAAGAAGGATTTCCAGATATTTCATAAAATTTCCATCTGCCGCACTCTGCGTAAATGCATGAAGAATGTTACACGGCAGGATCAAATAAATAACAAGGTCATTGATGTTTTTTTGCCCCTGCGGTCCGATGATATGTATTTTTTTCATTAAAAATCCTACAGCTACAAGGAGAAAAATCGTGAGCTGTAACGTAAGAAGTGTTTTCATAATATTCTACTTTCCGCGTGTTTTCTTCCTTTGAAACACCTGCTTCCTTTCTTCTTAATTCATTTTCATCCTCATCATCTCAAATCATACTTTAGTGTAGCACATTGTTGAAATCCCCGCAAGAAGGCCAGTTGTACAGAGTTGTATACAATAATCTGCGAACGATTCCGTTTATATTTAATACATTACTCCACCCATACGTTTCAAAAGAGATCACCCTCCAGCAGCGAAATCCATGGACGAATCAGAAGATCCGTGATCTGGAGATTTGACGGAAGGAGATACCTGACCATCCAAATGAGGTCGGACATCTCCTTTTTGTACAATCTTCTTATTGACGTTCTTCTTATTTATATGCTACAATCTGTGTCTGTAAACAACGATTCTGTTCTTTCATGTTTACAACAATTTTAATTTCCAAAACATAGTGTGGATTTTTCTGGTCCGACCATTTTTCGCCACACAATTACCCATTGCGGTAGTTGTGCGGCGTTTTTTTATGTCTGCTCCGCCGATACAGATTTTTCAGAAATACCGGCACTTGCAGATGTTTTTATTTGAAAGGAGTTTCTATGAACGATACATTTATGAAAGAAAAACCGGTCTTTCCACTGATTCTGTCCATGGCTTTGCCAATGGTCATCTCAATGCTCGTAAATTCTCTGTACAATATCGTGGACAGTTTCTTTGTCGCACAGATCAGTGAAAATGCCATGACCGCGCTGTCGCTTGTTTTTCCTGTCCAAAACTTCGCCAATGCGATTGCGATTGGTTTTGGAATTGGTATCAGTTCACAGATTGCCATCTGTCTTGGTGCCGGAAACAGGGAGACTGCCAGCAAAGCAGCCACACACGGCCTGATGTTTTCTGCACTCCACGGAGTTATTCTGATGATCGGATGTATTCTTATCATGCCGGGTTTTCTGTCTCTGTTTACTTCCGATGCAGATGTAACTGATCTCGGGATCCGCTATTCTACAATTGTTTTTCTCTTTGCTGTCATAAACACCATAAATCTTGCCTACGAAAAGATCTTCCAGGGTGTCGGCAAGATGAAGGTTACGATGATCGGTCTGATGATTGGCTGTGTTTCCAATATCATCCTCGATCCGCTGCTGATCTTTGGCCTTGGTCCGTTCCCGGCACTCGGTATTGAAGGCGCTGCACTGGCAACCGGGTTGGGACAGGTATTTAATCTTGTTTTCTACCTGATCGTATATAAAATAAAACCTCTCCAGGTTCAGCTCAGCCGCAGCCATCTCCACCCGGACATGGCTCTGGCAGCAAGATTATACTCTGTCGGCATCCCAGGTGCACTGAATCTTGCGCTGCCTTCTGTCCTGGTTTCTGCACTGAACGGACTCCTGGCAGCCTACTCACAGAGTTATGTCGTGATCCTTGGAATCTACTACAAACTACAGACATTCCTGTATCTTCCGGCAAGTGGAATCGTACAGGGAATGCGTCCGGTCATTGGTTATAACTATGGTGCCGGGGAACATAAACGTGTGAAAAAAATCTATTATGTTACGCTCTGTATGAGTGGTGTGATCATGCTTGTCGGAACGATCATCTGTCTGACTGTTCCGGGACAGCTGATCGGCATGTTTACCACAAATCCTCAGACAATTGCCGCAGGCAAAACAGCACTCCGAATCATCTGTGCAGGATTTCTGATCTCTTCTGTATCCGTCACAGCATGCGGTGCACTGGAGGGGCTTGGCAGAGGAACTGCCTCATTGATCGTCTCTCTCTGCAGATACCTGATCATTATCCTTCCGGCAGCATTTATCCTGAGTCATTTCTTCGGAGCCGTTGGTGTATGGAACGCTTTCTGGATTGCGGAAGCGCTGACCGCCGGGGTATCCTTGCTTATCAGCAAGAGGGTTATCGGGGTATAATTCCCTGATATCCCTCTTTTTTTATATTTTCCCTTGACACATACCCTCACGGGGTATATATTACAAGTATAGCAAATATACCCCTGTAGGGTATGCGATTCAGGAATGCCATCGGCATTCTTGCTGCGAGGTGAAGTCATCTCACATCTGATATAATAAATCTCGAACGAAAGGAAGTTTGCTTATGGATCATAATAACTTTAATGCCAGTTCCTCTACAAAGACAAAAGAAATTATAAAGGAACAAGCAGCTACTCAGGAAAAATCTTGTTGCAGCAATGATAATGCCACCCCATCCGCTCCTGCCTGCTGCTGTACCAGGCACACCGACCGTTCAGAAGCTGACCGCAAGAAACTCATCAACCGTCTGAAACGTATCGAAGGGCAGATCCGGGGAATCATAGGAATGTTGGAAAACGATGCTTACTGCAACGATATCCTCATTCAGTCAGCCGCCGTTAATGCCGCCGTCAATTCTTTTAACAAAGAACTTCTCGCGAATCATATCCGTACCTGTGTGGCTCGTGATATCCGCGAAGGTAAAGATGAAACCATCGATGAGCTGGTTGCAACTCTGCAGAAGCTAATGAAATAGGAGGTAATACAATGGAACAATACAACGTCACCGGGATGAGCTGCGCTGCCTGCAGTTCCCGTGTGGAGAAGGCCGTATCCAAAGTGCCGGGAGTTACATCCTGCTCGGTCAGCCTTCTGACAAATTCTATGGGAGTTGAAGGAACCGCATCCTCTCATGACATCATCACTGCCGTAGAGCAGGCAGGTTACGGCGCATCACTCAAGGGTGCAAATAAAGAACAGGTTTCCATGTCTGAAGCCGAGGAAGCCCTGGAAGATCACGAGACACCGGTTCTCAAACGCCGCCTGATCGCTTCCATCGGATTTTTACTCGTTCTGATGTACTTCTCCATGGGACACATGATGTGGGACTGGCCACTCCCGGCATTTTTTAACGATAACCACGTTGCCATGGGACTTGTCCAGCTTCTGCTTGCCGGAATCGTCATGGTCATCAACCAGAAATTCTTCATTAGCGGATTTAAGAGTCTGTGGCACCGTGCCCCCAATATGGACACACTGGTTGCACTCGGCTCCATGGCCTCATTTATATGGAGTGTCTACGCACTTTTTGCCATGACAAGAGCACAGGTAGACGGTGATTCCGCTGCCGTTATGAACTACATGATGGAATTTTATTTCGAGTCTGCCGCAATGATCCTGACGCTGATCACTGTTGGAAAAATGCTCGAAGCACGTTCCAAGGGAAAAACGACCGATGCTCTTAAGAGCCTCATGAAACTTGCCCCGAAAACCGCCATTGTTCTTAGAAGCGATCAGGAAGTAACCGTTCCGATCGAACAGGTTCACAAGGGTGATATCTTTGTCGTACGTCCTGGTGAAAATATCCCGGTCGATGGTGTGATCATTGAAGGAACCAGCGCCGTCAATGAATCTGCCCTTACCGGCGAAAGCATCCCTGTTGACAAAGCAGCCGGAGATCTTGTTTCCGCCGCAACCGTCAACCAGTCCGGATTTATCAAATGCGAAGCAACCCGTGTCGGCGAAGACACCACTCTCTCCCAGATCATCAAAATGGTAAGTGATGCTGCCGCTACCAAAGCTCCGATCGCCAAGATCGCAGACCGTGTTTCCGGTATTTTTGTTCCGGCAGTTATTACGATTGCAATCGTTACCACGATCATCTGGCTTCTGACCGGACATGAATTTGGCTATGCTCTTGCCCGCGGTATCTCCGTTCTCGTTATCAGTTGCCCATGTGCCCTCGGACTTGCCACTCCGGTAGCGATCATGGTCGGCAATGGAATGGGAGCCAGGAATGGTATCCTGTTCAAAACTGCCGTTTCTCTCGAAGAGGCCGGCAAGGTTCAGATCGTTGCCCTGGACAAAACCGGTACGATCACCAGCGGCCAGCCGGAAGTTACTGATCTGCTCCCTGCAGATGGAATCTCCGAACAGGAACTCCTCACCATGGCATTTGCCCTGGAGAAAAAAAGTGAACATCCGCTCGCGAAAGCGATTCTCAAACATGCTGAAGAACAACATCTTACAGCGCCGGAGGTTATTGATTTCCATGCCCTTCCCGGAAACGGACTCTCTGCAGTGCTCGAACAGGAAACTCTGATCGGTGGAAGCATGAAATTCATCAGCAGCCAGGTAAACGTTCCTGCCACCCTTTCTCAGAAGGCAGAAAAACTTGCAAAAGAAGGAAAAACGCCCCTGCTTTTTGCCCGGAACGGTAAACTGGTCGGCATTATCGCTGTTGCCGATGTTATCAAAGAAGACAGCCCACAGGCGGTCAAAGAACTCCAGAATATGGGAATCCGTGTTGTCATGCTGACCGGTGATAATGAACGCACCGCAAGAGCGATCGGTGCACAGGCCGGTGTTGATGATGTCATCGCAGGTGTTCTCCCGGATGGCAAAGAAAGTGTGATCCGTTCACTCAGGGAACAGGGCAAAGTAGCCATGGTCGGTGACGGAATCAACGATGCCCCTGCACTTACCCGCGCAGATATCGGAATCGCAATCGGTGCCGGAACTGATATCGCGATCGATGCCGCTGATGTCGTTCTGATGAAGAGTCGTTTAAGCGATGTTCCTGCTGCAGTACGTCTCAGCCGTGCAACCCTGAAAAATATCCACGAAAATCTTTTCTGGGCATTTTTCTACAATGTGATCGGCATTCCACTGGCTGCCGGTGTATGGATCCCGATTTTCGGATGGACATTGAATCCGATGTTCGGTGCCGCCGCAATGAGTCTTTCCAGCTTCTGCGTTGTCACCAATGCCCTTCGTCTGAACCTGTTTAAGATCCACGACACAAAAAAGGACAAAAAAATTAAACAAGCTACTTCCATTGAAGTAAAAAATGATTATAATAAAAAAGAAAAGGAGCAAAAAACTATGGTAAAAGTTACAGTTAATGTTGAGGGAATGATGTGCGGACATTGCGAAGCACATGTAAACGAAGCTATTAAGAAAGCATTCGGCGTTGAAGACGTTGTATCTTCTCACGAAAATAACACAACTGTTTTCACAGCACCGGAAAAGGTTGATGAGGACAAGATCCGTCAGACAATCAAAGATGCCGGATACGAAGTAACCGGAATTACACAGGAATAAAAGGAAGCTATGAACAACACACAGGATAAAAAAAAACCAGAAGAAATCCATAACCTGCACTATTATATCGATCACATTCGATATGATATGACCAATCTTATTAAATGGCTGGTTCTGGCAGTACTGACCGGACTGAGCGTAGGCTTCATCAGCAGCCTTTTTGCCAGAGTACTGAAATTCGTAACCAACTATCGTACAGAGCATTTCTGGATATTCTTCTTGCTTCCTGTTTCCGGTCTGATCATTGTTTTTCTGTATCAGAAATTCGGTCAGGAAGATGGCGGAACCAATCAGGTTTTATCAACGATCCGTTCTCAGGATGATGTGCCTTTTCGTTCTGCTCCGCTGATTTTCGTTTCTACGATCCTAACTCACTTTGCCGGTGGATCTGCCGGTCGTGAAGGTGCTGCAATTCAGCTCGGCGGAAGCATCGGCAATCAGCTTGGAAGCTGGTTTCACCTCGATGAAGAAGACCGTCATGTCATGGTCATGTGCGGTATGAGTGCTGCTTTCTCCGCAGTTTTCGGAACACCGATGGCAGCGGCAGTCTTTTCTATGGAGGTCGTGAGCGTTGGCATTATGTATTATGCCGCACTGGTTCCATGTGTGATTGCATCCATTATTGCCTCAAAGTTTGCGGCGGGCTTTGGCATCAATCCGGAATCTTTTCATGTAGTCAATATCCCGGAACTTACCATCGAAACAGGACTCAAGATGGTTCTTGTTGCCGTTGCCTGTGCTGCCATCAGTATTATTTTCTGTATAGCACTTCAGGGTGTCAGCAAACTTTATGCGAAATTTTTAAAAAATCCATATATCCGTATCGTCGCAGCCAGTGCCATCATTATTGTGATCACACTCTTTTTGCGCACCTCTGATTATATGGGTGCCGGAAATAACCTGATCGAGCTTGCTGTCGAGAATGGTCAGGCTCGCCCGCTGGACTTTTTCTGGAAGCTCGTACTCACTGCACTGACCATGCGTGCCGGTTTCCGCGGTGGTGAGATTGTTCCGTCCTTCTGCATCGGAGCAACATTCGGATGTATCATGGGACACCTGATCGGTCTTTCCCCATCCATCTGTGCAGCCGCCGGAATGGCAGCCCTTTTCTGTGGCGTTACCAACTGTCCGATCACTTCCATCCTGATCGCATTTGAGCTGTTTGGCTTCCGTGGTGCGTCCTATTACCTGATTGCTGTATCTATCAGTTATGCCGTATCCGGATACTATGGTCTGTACAAAGATCAGACGATCGTATACTCCAAATATAAAGCTAAGTACATCAATCGTCATACTCGTTTCTAAATTTATAAAATTTAATTTTACATATTCCGATGTCTGCTACTTTTTAATTCAAGTCGAACGTCCGTGAGACTTGGCGCGTGATTCTGGTTAGCGAAGCTGACATATTCCTATCAGAATCACTGCGCATCCTCGCGGAGCGTTTATCTCAGTCGGAGATTGGACTCCCACTGAGACAAATTTGCTATTGAGTCTTCTCGACTGAGATAAATACAAAACTCCTGTTTGCAATAACTTCTTTGGAATGCTATGATAAAGTCATTAATTATTATAAAAATAAACAAGATAAAACGCAACAGGGAGATAGGAAAATGGAATTCTGGGATATTTATGATAAAGATAAGAAACCGACCGGACGTACAATGAAACGCAATGACTGGTGTCTGAAAGACGGGGAATATCATCTGACAGTACTTGGCGTAGTTGCACGACCGGATGGAACATTTTTGATCACAAAACGTGTCATGACCAAGGCGTGGGCACCGGGCTGCTGGGAGGTTTCCGGAGGAGCAGCACAGGCAGGTGAAGAGTCACGCGAGGCTGTTCTTCGCGAAGTAAAAGAAGAGACCGGCCTTGATGCACGGGATGCTGACGGCGGTTATTTGTTTACTTACAAACGTGAAAATCCGGGCGAGGGTGACAACTATTTTGTCGATGTATACCGCTTTATTATGGATGTTAAAGATGAAGATCTGCATCTGCAGGAAGCAGAGACAGATGGCTACATGTTTGCAACTCTGGACGAGATCAAAGCCTTTGCGGCAGAGGATAAATTCCTTCATTATGACAGTATCAAACAGGCATTTGAATTCTGATAAAGCTGTCGTATCAAACATGGCAAAATGTGATAAAAGCAAGTGCAATCTATTCGATATCTTTTAATACAAAACTATTTTTGTGATAGTCCAGAAGCCCTTCTTTTTTCATTTTACTGAGTTCTTTTGAAAGGGCGCTGCGATCCAGGCTGAGGTAATCGGCAAGCTGCTGGCGGTTCAGCGGAATGTCGATGTAACGGTTTTTCTGCAGTCCTGCCTGATAGGAAAGATAGGAGAGCAGACGATCGCGGATCTTCTTGGAAGAGGTGTGTAGGATGCGGCGTGAGAGCAGCAGGTTTTTGCGTGCGCTGATTATCGTCATATTGTGGATCAGATGCGAATATTCGCCTTTTCCGGCGGCGGAAAGCCTGAAAAGTTCCGGCACATTCAGAAAGAGGATTTCTGCTTCTTCCATTGCTATGACATCGACCATCATCGGCTCACCGGGAACACAGGCATAAGCTTCAGCAAACACTTCCCCGGTGTGTGCAAGACTGATGATATTTTTGTTGCCCCACAGGTCGTTGTTTTCAATCTGGACAGTACCGTATAATACGATTCCTATGTCAGTGACAGGAGTTCCGGCAAGATAAACCGGGGCTCCTTTTTTATATTTTTTTGTAAAAGTTTTCAGCCCGTGCAGAAGCTTTTCTGTCTCGGAAGGGGAACAGCCTTGAAATAGTGCAGTCTGGGAAATCAGTTCATAATCCATAGCAATTCTCCGTTTTTGTTTATTTTGTGGTTATAACCACATATTTTTTCTTATTAGTTTAGTATTCTTTGTGTGTAAGGTCAAGGCACCAAAAGAAAAAGAGTAAGAAGAAACCAATAAAAATAAATAACAAAAACAGGAGGATATCTTATGATCAGAAGAATTATTCATATAGACGAAGAAAAATGCAACGGATGTGGTGCGTGTGCGGCTGCCTGCCACGAGAGCGCAATCGGAATGGTTGACGGCAAAGCGAAGCTTCTGCGTGACGATTATTGCGACGGACTTGGTGACTGTCTGCCAGCCTGTCCGACCGGTGCGATCACATTCGTAGAGAGAGAAGCAGCAGCTTATGATGAAGAGGCTGTACTTGCAAATCAGCGAAAAAAAGCAGGCGAGAATAAATCAGCACATCATATGAGCGGTGGATGTCCGGGAAGCCGTATGCGTCAGATGAAGCGTGAGACAACAGCTCCGACTGAAAATAAAATGGAATCTCAGCTGCAGCAGTGGCCGGTGCAGATTAAGCTTGTGCCGACGCAGGCACCGTATTTTGAGGGCGCGAAGCTTTTGATCGCAGCAGACTGTACTGCCTATGCCTACGCAAATTTTCATCAGGATTTTATCAGAGGGAAAGTTGTTTTAGTGGGCTGTCCGAAACTGGACAGTGTAGATTACAGTGAGAAACTGGAAGAAATTATCCAAAGCAATAATATCAGCAGTATGACGGTTGTGCGTATGGAAGTTCCGTGTTGCGGCGGTCTGGAAATGGCAGCAAAAAAAGCTCTCCAGAACAGCGGGAAATTCATTCCGTGGCAGGTTGTTACAATCTCCGTTGACGGAAAAATTCTGGACTGAAACAACACAAACAACAAATACCTGCTGAAATAATAAGCAATAAGCATTGCCAATTTTGACAGAATCCCTTATAATGTGACATAGGAAATGACATTTTTTATGGAGGGATTTCAATGGGAAAGACCGTGACGATCTGTTTTACCAATAACAAAGGCGGAAGTGGCAAATCTACCACCTGTTCAAACCTTGGTGCAGCTATGGCGCGTGCCGGAAAGAAAGTTTTGCTGGTGGATGGAGATATGCAGCTGAATCTGTCGCTGGCATTCTTCCCGGAAGACTGGGTGCTGGAGCATGCACAGGGAGAGAAGAACCTTTATCATGCGATTGGGAAACAGGAAGATCTGACTGATTATATCGTGCATACACCGTACGAGAATCTGGATCTGGTTCCGTCCTCTACCCTGATGAGTTCGATTGAATACGAACTTTTTACTAAATGGCAGAGAGAGTTTATCCTTCGGAAATGCCTGCAGAAGGTCAAAGATTCAGAAGTTTATGATTACATCCTGATCGATGCACCGCCGACACTTGGCGGTTGGGTCATGAACATTCTGTGCGCTTCGGACAAGGTGATCATCCCAGTAGAAGCGAGCCCGTGGGGGATGTTTGGCCTTGCAAATATGTTCGAATTTCTGAATGAAGTAAAGCAGATTTCGCCGGATCTTGAGGTTGCCGGAATTGCAGTGACCAAGGTGGATACCCGCAAGAATTACTTCAAACAGACAATGGAAACACTGCATCAGCTGGAGAGTATTTATGTATTTGAGCATGTGATCCGTGTAGACAGTTCTGTGGAATGGTCTCAGGATAACAGCATCCCGGTTGTAGAATACAGGAAATCCAGCAGAAGTGCAAAAGAATATACAGAGTTGGCAGAGGAGGTAATGAATCGTGTCAGTAGGTAAAGACAGCATCCTGCGTGCAGCAAATGCAGATGCAAAAAAAACAGAAGTAAAGGCAGAAACAAAACCAGCAGAGGAAGTAAAAGCACCGGTAAAAGCGGAAGCAGCTCCGGCAGCTAAGAAAGCTCCTGCAAAGAGAACAGCAGCAAAGAAGACTGCTACTGTGAAAAAGACAACTACAGCTAAGAAAACAACAAAAAAAGCTCCGGTGAAGAAAACAGTGAAGACATCCGTTCTCACACCACAGAATTCCGAAGAGCTGGAGAAAGCATTTGTGAAGGGCGAGCAGCCGGAAACAGTGAATGGTCCGGTTCATATCAAAGACGAACTTCCGGTTTATCTTCTGTAATCAGAAGTCCCTTTTTATCGGAATTTGCTGGATGGATATTCTGAATAAGTATAAACAAAAATCTGGTCATACAGGAAATCTTTTGTGATTCCTGCAGACCAGATTTTTTGTGCAGTTTTCCTTTTATAATAACTGGCTTATTCAGCAGAAACAGCTGCATCCTGTACTCGTTCATTTTCTCTGAAGATATGTCTGAAGATAAAACGAACGATCGGTCCGGCATAGATGAGCTGCCAGAAAAATGCCGTCGGGAAGTTCATAGCTGTCGTCTGAAGCCATACAGCGATGAACTGACTTCCTGCATTCTTAAACAGGATTGTAGCAGCAAGGCTCATCAGTGGACACATAAATGCCACAGATGGTACAGAAATAGCAAGAATTTTACTGAATGGATGACAATTTCTGAAATCTACCATACGTGCTGCACACATAAATGCAAGTTTAGATACGATGAAAAAGTCAAGAATGAAAGCAATCGGTCCCATGATGATAAGTTCATGGAATGCAGAAAGGAATACTTCGTTTGACATTCCACCGATGTTCAGTGAGATGTTGTAGCAGATCATGGCATAAACCATGAAAAATACCATAATAATTGTAAAAATTACTTCCTGAAATTTGTTTTTGGGCATAAAAAAATTCTCCTTGTTCTAATTAATGATAACTACAGGTTACTGTTTACGTAAGTTACAAGAGCATGTGTTGTTCGTTAATCATTCCAAGGGGAATGTACGTTTCCAATTAAACCATATTCAATTTTTTGCGTTGATTATATTATCACAGAGATTTTAGAATGTCAACTGTAAATTTTGTTCTGCTTTATATAAAAAGTCTGTCCACAAATTGTGCCACATCTTGTATTCTGCAAATAATAAATTATATAATATTAATGGTTAAATGATCCGGCGCGTATGAGAATGAAAAAGCACCCATATGATTGCTGACTTTGATGGTCAACAATTATATGGGTGTTTTCGTTTGTTCAGATATAGGTAAAAATCAGATTCTGTTATTTTGCAGGTCATTAATGATCTGATCAACCAGTTCTGTTGCTTTTTCAGTAGAACAGTAACTGGCTGGATTCATATGCTCCAGATAGTCACGAAAAATACTGACCAGGCAGGTTTCCTCTATGTTCAGTACAATGATCTGCCCGGTGTTATTTCTGAAAACCATACTTCCCATAGTCCCGCGAATACAGAAGTGAAGGTTGTGGGGCAGATGGCTTAAAGGTTTCTGAAGGAATCGATAGACACCGGTTTCGCAGCATTGGCGAACACCATTCAAAATCTCAATACGTTGTTCCACAGTTAAAGGGTGATAGAAAATCTCAGGGATTTCATCTGTGAGTCCGGTTTTTGCAAACTGCAGAAGTCCTTCCCGAGTAGAATAGATCAGAAACTGCTCATTCTGGATTTTAACCATATTCATCTGAAAAGCCTGCTCTGCTGCCGCAAGGATAGCATCTGCCTGCGGAAGATCATAATTAAATATTTCATGTAAGAGGTTTCCGGTAAAAAAAGGTGTCAGACATGGTTCAGGCTGAATACCGATCAAATCATTCTGGTCATAGAAGGTATCAAACATGCTGTCAATAACTGCCCTGTGATTTTCGGGAGTAAGAGGAGCAGGTCTGAAAAAAAGACTGCACTGTTCTTTGTAGGATATAAACTGATTCCATAAAAGCTGTACGACATCAGGAGATTTGATGAATATGCCATTCTGATAATCGGAACTGCAGAGGATAGCAGCATCAGATGTCAGAATCATACAAGGAAAAAGATTAAAATTGTAATAATGTGACTGAATTCTGTCGTAATAATACCAGAGGGAATAATTCAGTCCAGCCATATATAAAGGAAAAATTTCACGAAGATATTTCAAATTGATCAGCTGGTGATCTTTGGTAAAGGCATATTCGGTTCCAACACAGAAGATGTGGTCAATCTTCAGCGATGCAGATGCATGCAGACTGGCGAGGAGACTGAAAAGAAATTTATAATCCGGTTGAATGAACATGGCAATTTTGCCATCTGCATGAACGGATTCAGAAAGTATCATCTGATGTACATAATAGTCGATATGTTGCTGAGAGACCAGTGAAATACAGTCAGTCTGGCACTGCTCAGATACAGGATCCGGTGAGAAAGAACTTCCTGTGATATCGGTGGCAGGCTGATCCGGAAACTGACAGATAAAATTTTCCACACTCTTTCGAGTGTAATATGTATCGGGTCCAACCTGAGTGATCTCCAGTGTTTCTTTCAGAAAGTTGTATTCTATAGGTGTAAGATGCATGAACTGTGTCATCTTTTCAAAAACTTCAGAAGATGGCGGGTTCCGTTTTCCATTGAGGATTTTGTACATGGTAGAACGATCCAGATTACAATATTTTGCCAGAGAAAAGACTTTTATATTTTTGTGTTCGATATAACGGGTAAGTGTATCAGAAAAAACAGACATATAAACTCCTTACAACAAATTTCATATATTTTAGAAAGAGAAAGGCAGGAATGATCACTCATCCCAGCCTTCGTAGAATCTGATATTTACGGAAATATTTCGTACAATATCTCCATCTTCCAGTTCCAGATCATCTTCATCAGAAACCGGAGGCAGCTGACAGTCATCTTCATCAAGCTCCAGAGAAATCCAGTTATAAGCAGCTTCGTTGGCTTCTTCTATAGCTTCATCCAGAGTTTCACCTTCACCGTAGCATTCAGCCAGATCCGGGAAAAAGCCTTTGTAAGTTCCCCTGTCTGTTTTGCGGAAAACCGCAGGATAAATAAATTTCATAATCTATATACTCCTTTGTATACACTGTTTGAGTAACAGCTGTAATCTTTCTAGTTCTTTAGTATACCATATTCTGCAAAGTTTAAAAGAGGAAATCCTGCATTCTGAGTGGAAAAAAGTATGCAATTTTTATATAATAGAGGATAACAGAAAAAGATTTCACAGCCTGCGAAAAACAGGCCTGTACATACAGAGGAGAAAAAATTGAGCATCAGATTAATTGCAAGTGATCTTGACGGGACTTTGTTGACAGATTGTAAGGAATTATCACCAAAAACAAGAGAGGTACTGGATCTGGCAGTACAGCATGGAATATATATTGTACCGGCAACGGGCAGATCTTTTCATTCCATACCGGAAATGATCCGAAATTATCCGGGAGTGGAGTATGTGATCACGGCTAATGGAGGTGCTGTTTATTCGGTAAGAGAAGGAAAAAGAGTCTATCAGTGTCTCCTGGAAAAAGAGTCGGTGGAAGCTGCTATTGCAGTGCGAAAAAGAGAAAATATGGTCCTGGAAGTGGTGATTGACGGAGTGCCTTATGCAGAAGAGGCATATGTTAAAGATCCGATACAATATCTGGCGACAGAGTATGGTGCGAAATACATTAAAGCTACCAGAAAGCCAGTAAAAGATATCTGCAGATTTGCACAGAAACATGCAGAAGAGCTGGACAGTATTTCTTTTGTTTGTCGTTATGAGGACAAAGAACGACTGTATACTTCGTTGGACAAAGAAATCCCCAATATCTATGTAACTTCATCTGTGCCAAATCTGATGGAAGTCGGACATATAGATGCAGGAAAGGGAAAGACGCTTCTGTGGCTTTTGAAAAAATTGGAGATTTCAACAGAGGAAGCAATGGCTTTTGGAGATGCGGATAATGATATCAGTATGCTGACGTCTGTAAAATATGGAATGGCGATGGGAAATGGCACAGAAAACTGCAGAAAAGCAGCCCCTTATGTGACAGATACGAATGAAAAGGATGGTGTGGCGAAGGGAATTTTGAGGTTTCTATCAGAAGTAGAATAGACTTTGCAGGCGGAGAATAGTGATGAAAATGTAAAATTTGTCTGACACTATTGACAATGACAAAAAAACATGATATTTTATAAAAAATTTAATTTAGCTAATTAAACCGTTGAAGCGGAGATAAAAGCAGTTATGCGCGCACAGAGAGTCCGGGAGGGTGAGAGCCGGGTGGAAATGCAGGTTGCTAAATGGACCGCTGAGGGCACAGGGAAAGGCTTTTGCTTAGTATTCTGTGACGTAAGGCATACGTCAGTTGCCGGGAATATGCAGGTATTCCGCAAAGTGCACGGGTCGTTCCGTGAATCAGGGTGGCACCGCGGGTGAATTTTAACGCTCGTCCTTGACAGAAGCAGGATTCTGTCATGGGCGGGCTTTTTTATTATGACAGTTAAGGGAGTGCCTTTGGCACGGAACAACTGTCTTTCATTTTTTCAGAATCAGAAAAGGAGGTAAGATCCATGTATCCTACGATAGAAGACATCAGAAAAATTGCAGCAAAAGGACAGTACAAAAGAGTTCCGGTCTGCCGCGAGGTATATGCAGACAGATACACTCCGGTAGAGGCTATGAGAATCTTAAGAAAAGCAAGCAGACATTGTTATCTGCTTGAGAGTGCCAGCCAGACAGAAGTATGGGGAAGATATTCTTTCCTGGGATATGAACCAACAATGGAGATTACCTGTACGGATGGGCTTATGAAAATCCGACATACAGAAGTGGCAGACAAAGAAGAAACTGTAAAAAAGGTAATGCATCCGGGTGATACATTAAGAGAAATCTTACGAGAGTATAAAAGTCCGGTGATAGAGGAGATGCCTCCATTTACGGGCGGACTTGTTGGATATTTTTCATACGATTATATCAAATACAGCGAACCCAAACTGAAGCTCGGAGAACACGAAGATCCGGATTTCAGAGACATGGATCTGATGCTTTTTGATCAGGTGATCGCGTTTGATCATTACAGACAAAAGGTACTTCTGATCACAGGTGTTATGTTGGATGATTTGGAAAACTCTTACCAGAAAGCAGAAAAAAAGCTTGCAGAAATGGCAGATCTGATTCGAAATGGAGAAAAAGAAGAGTTTCGGCCATTGCAACTTGGCTCAACGATCAGTCCTCAGTTTCCTAAAGAAAAATATTGCAAAATGGTAGAAAAGGCAAAGCATTATATTCATGAAGGGGATATTTTTCAGGTGGTGCTTTCCAACCCGATGAGAGCAAAAGCCGAGGGTAGCCTGTTTGATACTTACAGGGTTCTGAGGGCAACCAATCCGTCTCCGTATATGTTCTATTTTTCCAGTGATGATATCGAAATTGCAGGTGCTTCCCCGGAAACACTTGTCAAGCTGGAAGACAAAAAACTGACTACTTTTCCACTGGCAGGAACAAGACCGAGAGGCAAGACAAAGCAGGAAGATCAGGAACTGGAAGAGGGACTTCTGAAAGACGAAAAGGAACTTGCAGAACACAATATGCTGGTGGATCTTGGGCGAAATGACATCGGAAGAATCAGCAGGATCGGAACGGTAGAAGTAGAAAAATATATGAGTGTGGAACACTTTTCACAGGTAATGCATATTGGTTCTACGGTTGCCGGAGAGCTTCGAGAAGATAAAGATGCGGTAGATGCCGTGGACTCTATTTTACCGGCAGGAACGCTTTCCGGAGCACCGAAATTCAGGGCATGTCAGATTATTGAAGAACTGGAGCAGAGCAAACGAGGAATATACGGTGGAGCGATCGGATATCTTGATTTTGCGGGAAATCTGGATACCTGTATTGCAATCCGCCTGGTATATAAGAAAAATGGTGAGATCTGTATCCGCTCCGGTGCAGGAATCGTGGCAGACAGTGTTCCGGAAAAAGAGTTTGACGAGTGCTGCAACAAAGCAAGAGCCGTAGTTCTGGCAATCGAAAAGTCACAGGAGGGATTGGAATGATCGTACTGATTGATAATTATGACAGTTTTTCTTATAACGTATATCAGTTGATCGGTTCTGTAGAACCTGATATAAAAGTTGTTCGAAACGATGAATATACAGTCAAAGAAATTGAAGCAATGAGACCGGAAGCCCTGATCATTTCACCGGGCCCCGGAAAACCGTCAGATGCAGGAATCTGCATAGAGGCAATCAGATATTTTGTAGGAAGACTTCCGATTCTTGGGATCTGTCTGGGACATCAGGCAATCTGTGAGGCTTTTGGCGGAGAAGTTTCTTATGCGAAAGAGCTGATGCATGGAAAGAAAAAAAAGATTTATACGGTAGGAAAGAGCAGGATTTTTGAGGGACTGGGAGACAGCTTTCAGGCAGCCAGATATCATTCACTGGCAGCATTAAAAGATAAATTGCCGGATGTACTTAAGGTTACGGCAGAGGCAGAAGATGGCGAGATTATGGCGGTAGAACATACAGAATATCCAATTTATGGAGTACAGTTTCATCCAGAATCTGTTATGACGCCGGATGGAAAAAAGATGATAGAAAATTTTATAAATGTTGTAAGAGCATAGACAAGGAGAAAACTAAAATGATCAAAGAAGCAATCATAAAACTTTCCCAAAAAGAAGATCTGACATATCAGGAAGCAGAAAGCGTTATGGACGAAATTATGAGTGGACAGGCAACACCGGTTCAGATGTCTTCTTATCTCACGGCACTTTCCATGAAGGGAGAAACGATTGATGAGATTACTGCTTCAGCAGCAGGAATGAGAGCACATTGTATCAAACTACTGCATGATCTGGATGTTCTAGAAATCGTTGGAACCGGCGGTGACGGAGCCAATTCTTTTAATATTTCGACGACTTCTTCTCTGGTGATCGCTGCAGGAGGAATATCGGTTGCAAAGCATGGAAATCGTGCCGCATCATCTAAAAGTGGGGCAGCAGATGTCCTTGAGGCACTTGGGGTAAATATTACAATTCCACCGGAAAAGAGTGCTGAACTCCTGAAAAAAATTAATATCTGTTTCCTGTTTGCACAGAATTATCACATTGCTATGAAGTATGTAGCACCAATCCGTAAAGAACTTGGAATCCGTACTGTGTTTAATATTCTTGGACCTTTAAGTAATCCGGCAGGAGCAAATATGGAACTTATGGGTGTGTTTGATCAGACGCTTGTAGAGCCACTTGCGCAGGTTATGGCAAAGCTTGGCGTGACAAAAGGAATGGTTGTTTTCGGACAGGATAAACTGGATGAGATTTCTATGAGTGCCCCAACTTCTGTATGCGAGATCAAGGATGGCTGGTTCCAGTCTTATGAGATCACGCCGGAGCAGTTTGGATATGAGAGATGCAGTAAAGATGATCTGGTAGGTGGTACACCGGCAGAAAATGCAGAGATTACAAAGAAGATTCTGAAAGGTGAAGAAAGGGGACCGAAGCGTCAGGCAGTCTGCCTCAATGCAGGAGCGGCTCTGTATATCGCCGGTAAAGCAGAATCTATAGAAAAAGGTGTACGAATGGCAGAAGAGCTGATCGACAGTGGAGCAGCTTTAAGAAAATTAGAGGAGTTCATCACCTGCTCCAATGCTTAAGTGTTATAATAAAAAAGTCAGTGTATTAAATAAGAATATGAGATACCTGGACTTTATAAAGAAAAGAGAATTCAAAGATGAACATATTAAATGAGATTGCCGAAAAAACAAGGGAACGTATCGAGAAAGACAAAATAGAAATGCCAAGAGAAGACCTGATCCGTGAGATTCAGCAAAAAAAGGTACAGATGCTGCTGAATCCGCTGATCCAGTCGGAGACAGCAAAAACACCGCACAGTTTTTATCAGGCACTGAAAAAACCTGGAATGTCCTATATCTGTGAGGTCAAAAAAGCATCCCCTTCCAAAGGACTGATTGCACCGGATTTTCCGTATCTGGATATTGCAAAAGAGTATAAGGCGGCCGGAGCAGTAGCAATTTCCTGTCTGACAGAGCCATTTTATTTCCAGGGATCAGATCAGTATTTGTGGGAAATTGCATCCGAAGTGGACATTCCGGTACTTCGAAAAGATTTTGTGATCGATGATTATATGATTCTGCAGGCGGCCGCTTATGGTGCCGCAGCTGTACTTCTGATCTGCGCGCTGCTTGATGATACACAGCTTCGTGAATACCGGGAAATGGCAGAAGATCTTGGAATGGATGCTCTGGTTGAAGCGCATGACGCACAGGAAGTAGAAAGAGCTTTAAAGAGCGGTGCCAGAATCATTGGAGTGAATAACCGTGATCTGAAAACGTTTGAGGTGGATATGGCAAACAGTATCAATCTTCGTAAACTTGCACCGGAGAATGTGATCTTTGTTTCAGAGAGCGGCATCCGCACATCAGAGGATATCCAGAGACTGCATGACAACAAGATCGAGGCTGTGCTGGTCGGAGAAACACTGATGCGAAGCCCGGACAAAAAAGCAGCACTGGAAGAATTAAATGGAGCACCGTTGACTGAGGATTGAGAAACAGAGAGATGCAGAAAATGACAGACGGGAATGATAGCGGGACTAAGATAAAAATATGCGGACTAAGGCGCAGGGAAGATATCCTTGCAGTCAATGAAGCGAAGCCGGATTACTGTGGATTTATCATAGAATTTCCCAGTAGTTTCCGGAGTGTAACGGCAGATGAAGTGAGAGAACTTGTGAAGGAACTGGATCCTGAGATCCGGCCGGTCGGAGTATTTGTGAATGCTCCAATGGAACTGGTAAGAACACTTCTGGATGACGGAACACTTGCACTTGCACAGCTTCACGGACAGGAAGATGAGTCCTATATCAGAGAATTAAAAACATATACAGACAAGCTGATCATCAAGGCTTTTTCCATAAAAACAGCCGAAGATATCGAGAAAGCACTGCAAAGCCCGGCAGATTACATCCTGTTGGATCAGGGCGGCGGAGGAACGGGAAAGACTTTTGACTGGTCCTTGATCCCTGAGATCCAGAGACCGTTTTTCCTTGCAGGAGGGATCGGAGCCTCCAACCTTGGGCAGGCGATCCGGGAAATTCACCCTTATGCGGTGGATCTGAGCAGCAGTGTGGAGACTGAAAAGCGGAAAGATCCGATGAAGATCCGGCAGGTTGTGGATATTGTAAGAGAAATAAGAATAATAAATTAGAGAGAAATAAGGTGTTTTGAAAAGAAACACAGAGGAGGATATAAATGTCAAAAGGAAGATTTGGAATACATGGAGGGCAGTACATTCCGGAGACACTGATGAATGCAGTGCTGGAACTGGAAGAAGCATATAATCATTACAAAGATGATCCGGAATTCAACCGTGAACTGACAGATTTACTGAACAATTATGCAGGTCGTCCGTCACGTCTGTACTACGCAGCACACATGACAGAAGACCTCGGTGGAGCAAAAGTTTATCTGAAACGTGAGGATCTGAATCATACCGGAGCACACAAGATCAACAACGTTCTGGGACAGGTTTTACTTGCCAAAAAGATGGGAAAAACGCGTGTTATCGCAGAGACCGGAGCCGGACAGCACGGTGTTGCGACAGCGACAGCAGCCGCTCTTATGGGCATGGAATGTGAAGTCTTCATGGGTAAAGAAGATACCGAACGTCAGGCACTGAACGTATACAGAATGCGTCTTCTGGGAGCCAAAGTACATGCCGTTACATCTGGAACTGCCACCCTGAAAGATGCCGTTTCTGAGACGATGAGAGAGTGGACAAACCGTATTTCCGATACACATTATGTGCTCGGATCTGTTATGGGACCGCACCCATTTCCGACAATTGTTCGTGATTTCCAGGCAGTTATTTCCAAGGAGATCAAAGAACAGATTCTGGAAAAAGAAGGAAAACTTCCGGATGCTGTACTTGCCTGTGTTGGCGGTGGTTCCAATGCAATCGGAACTTTCTACAACTTTATTGAGGACGAGGGAGTTCGCCTGATTGGTTGTGAGGCAGCTGGACGCGGTGTCAATACTGCTGAGACTGCAGCAACGATCGCAACCGGAAAACTTGGTATTTTCCACGGTATGAAGTCTTATTTCTGCCAGGATGAGTATGGTCAGATTGCACCGGTTTATTCCATCTCCGCCGGTCTGGATTACCCGGGTGTTGGACCGGAACATGCACATCTTTATGATATCGGCCGAGCAGAATATGTGCCGGTAACAGACGACGAAGCAGTAGATGCATTTGAATATCTGTCAAGAACAGAAGGTATTATTCCGGCAATCGAGAGTGCTCATGCAGTTGCCTACGCGAGAAAGATCGTACCGCAGATGCGCAAAGATCAGATTGTAGTTATCACCATTTCCGGACGAGGAGACAAGGACTGTGCAGCAATTGCACGTTACAGAGGGGAGGATATCCATGAATAAGAAAATTACAGAAGCATTTGCAAAGGGAAAAGCATTTATCCCGTTTGTTACCTGCGGGGATCCGTCCCTTGATGTTACCGAAAAAATTGTTTATGCCATGGAAGAAGCAGGTGCAGATCTGATCGAACTTGGTATTCCATTTTCTGATCCGACAGCAGAAGGACCTGTTATCCAGGGGGCAAACCTGCGTGCTCTGTCCGGTGGAGTTACCACAGATAAAGTCTTTGATATGGTAGAAAAAATCCGCAAAAACAGTTCCATCCCGATGGTATTTATGACCTATGCGAATGTTGTTTTTTCTTATGGCATCGAGCGTTTTTGCAAGAGAGCAGCAGAGGTTGGAATGGATGGAATGATCCTTCCGGATGTTCCTTTTGAAGAAAAAGAAGAGTTCGCATCTGTTGCAGAGAAGTATGGATTGGATCTGATCTCTTTGATCGCACCGACTTCTCATGAGAGAATTTCAATGATCGCAAAAGAAGCAGAAGGTTTTGTTTACTGTGTATCTTCACTTGGAGTTACCGGTATGCGAAGTCAGATCACGACGGATATTGGAGCTATGGTGGAACTGGTTAAGGCACAGAAAGACATTCCATGTGCGGTAGGATTTGGTATTTCTACACCAGAGCAGGCGAAGAAGATGGCGGCGCAGGCTGATGGTGTTATTGTAGGGTCTACGATCGTGAAGCTCTGCGAGACACATGGAGCCGACTGCGTACCGTATATCAAAGAGTATGTGAAGTCGATGAAAGATGCGATAAGATAAAATAAAGGATTCCCGGTGAGACCACTTATTTTCCCTTGCTTGTAAAAGGAATATCTTCATGTTATGATATAAATTAATTGAAAATAGTTAATTTTGTTTGTATAAATGTCATCAAAAACGATTACAGGAAAGAGGTTATGACATGGAATTCCAGCATGAACTGGTGATCCCGGATGAGGGATTGCCGTTTAAATTTTTCTTATTTGAAGGGAGCCAGGGGAATTATGTGAGAGAAAAACACTGGCATACATCCATCGAAATCTTTGCCGTGATGGAAGGCTCTCTTACATTTTATTTAAATGATGAAAAACATCCGCTCAAAGCAGGGAAGCTGATGATTATTAACTCCAACGAAGTACATTCGATAGATTCCCCGGAGGAAAATCATACAGCAGTCCTTCAGATTCCGCTGAAACAGTTTGAGGATTATTTTACCGCACATCGTTTTATCCGATTTGCAGCAAATGAGCAGGAGGCGGATTCACAGCTCTGGCGGTTGATACGGGAAATGTATAAATTATACGGCAAGCGAGGAACCGGGTATGAGTTTAAGATTCGTTCCTTTTATTATGATGTATTGTATCTGCTGGTCAACCATTACCGTCTGGATGAGGCGGGAGAGCAGGAAGTGCGCCACAGCCGCCGTCTGGATGCGCTTGCAAGAATTACTTCCTATATGAGAGAGCATTATCAGGAAGAACTCAAACTGACTGATGTGGCGAATATGTTCGGTTATTCCGATGCATATTTATCCAGAATGTTTCAGAAATATGCAAATGTCAATTTTAAGACGTATCTGCAGGATATTCGTATGACCTATGCGTATCGGGAACTTCTGAATTCTGATAAGACGATCAGTCAGATTGCAATGGATAACGGATTTAGCAGCAGTCGTGCATTTACAAGAGAATTCCAGAAACGATATGGTATTTTGCCAAGTGAAGTTGAAAGAGAAAAATAAAGAATAAAAATACAAAAACAGGCGAATCAGAAACGCCTGTTTTTTATGTGTTTATCAAACAGTTTATGAAATTGGAAAAATACAAAGGTCAAAAAAGTGCACTAAAGAGGACAAAAAAACTGGCGAAAGGAAAAGGACTTCATGATATGATGGTTTCAACATAAAAATAAAGGAGGTAACTTCAGGTGAGGATTCAGAATGTAGCAGATGACGCGTTCCGTAGATATGGTAAAGTACTGGAGGGGTATGATTTTACGGAACTCCTGAAGGAAATGAAGCATACTCCGGTGCCGGAGGATGTAACTTACGTTCCTTCCGTAGAAGAAATGGAAGCACTGCCGGTTGCAAAAGAACTGCAGAACAAAGGATATGGCGGTCTGCCGATCGAAATCGGATATTGCAACGGACATAATAAGAAATTAAATGGTCTGGAATACCACCGCAGCTCCGAAATCAATGTTGCAGTGACAGACCTGGTATTGCTGATCGGACATCAGCAGGATGTAGAAAAGGATTTTACATATGACACATCCAAAGTAGAGGCGTTTCTTGTTCCGGCAGGTACAGCAATTGAAGTATATGCAACAACACTTCATTATGCACCGTGTCATGTAAATGAAAGTGGTTTCCAGTGTGTTGTAGTTCTTCCGAAAGGAACAAACACAGAACTGACTTTTGAAAAAGCAGCAGAAGGAGAGGACAAGCTCCTTACCGCTAAAAATAAATGGCTGATCGGTCACGAAGAAGCAGCTATCGAAGGCGCATTCAACGGACTGAAGGGTGAGAATGTCGGAATCGACTGATCGTGAACTAAGAAACGAAACATAAAATAAATATCTACTATATAATATGGAGGAATTTTTATCATGAATAACATGCCAGAAGTAAAAGTTGGAATCGTTGCTGTAAGCCGTGACTGTTTCCCGGAAAGCCTTTCCGTAAACAGAAGAAAAGCTCTTGTAGAAGCTTATGCTAAAAAATATGATGCAAAAGACATCTACGAATGTCCAATCTGTATCGTAGAGAGTGAAATTCATATGGTTCAGGCTCTGGAAGATATCAAAAAAGCAGGATGTAATGCACTTTGTGTATATCTTGGAAACTTCGGACCGGAAATCTCCGAGACACTTCTTGCAAAACATTTCGATGGACCTAAAATGTTCATCGCTGCAGCAGAAGAAACACAGAATGACCTTTGCCAGGGACGTGGGGATGCTTACTGTGGTATGCTGAATGCAAGCTACAACCTGCAGCTTCGTAATGTAAAGGCTTATATTCCGGAATACCCGGTTGGCGATGCAGAAGACTGTGCAGATATGATCCATGACTTCCTTCCAATCGCAAGAGCAGTTGAAGGTTTAAGCAACCTTAAGATCATCAGCTTTGGACCACGTCCGACAAACTTCCTTGCTTGTAATGCTCCGATCAAACAGCTTTACAACCTTGGTGTGGAAATCGAAGAAAACTCTGAACTGGATCTGTTTGAAGCATTCAACAAACATGAAGGTGATGAAAGAATTCCGGAAATCGTTAAAGAAATGGAAGAAGAGCTTGGTGCCGGAAACAAGAAACCGGAAGTTCTTTCAAAACTTGCTCAGTACGAACTGACTCTGAAAGACTGGGTAAGAGATCACAGAGGATATCGTAAATATGTAACTCTGACAGGAAAATGCTGGCCGGCATTCCAGACACAGTTCGGATTCGTTCCTTGCTATGTAAACAGCCGTCTGACATCCCAGGGCATCCCGGTATCCTGTGAAGTTGATATCTATGGTACATTAAGTGAGTTCATCGGACAGGTAGTAAGCAACGATATCGTTACACTGCTTGATATCAACAACTCCGTACCGAAGGATATGTACAAAGAATCCATCGAAGGAAAATTTGATTATACACTGAAAGATACATTCATGGGATTCCATTGTGGAAATACTGCTTCCAGCAAACTTTCCTTCTGCGAGATGAAATATCAGATGATCATGGCAAGATCCCTTCCAATCGAAGTTACAAACGGAACTCTGGAGGGAGATATCAAACCTGGAGATATCACATTCTATCGTCTGCAGAGCACAGCTGATAACAAACTTCGTGCTTACATTGCACACGGAGAGGTTCTTCCGGTTGCAACTCGTTCCTTTGGCGCAATTGGTGTATTCGCTATTCCGGAAATGGGACGTTTCTATCGTCACGTGCTGATCGAGAAAGGATATCCACATCACGGAGCAGTAGCATTCGGACACTTTGGAAAAGCTCTCTTCGAAGTATTCAAATATATCGGCGTTCCGGTTGAAGAAATCGGTTACAATCAGCCGGCAGGCGTAAGATACCCAACAGAAAATCCTTGGGGCTAAATTTAAAAAAATAAAATAAAACCAATACAGGCATCCCGGGAGTTTTCCTGGGATGTCGTGGTAAGGAGGAAATATGTACTATATCGGCGTTGACCTTGGTACTTCCGCAGTAAAACTTCTTCTGATGGAAGAATCAGGAAAAATCTGTAATATCGTATCAAAAGAATATCCACTGTTTTTCCCTCATCCGGGCTGGTCAGAACAGAATCCGGAAGACTGGTTTACCCAGAGTGTTGAGGGAATGAAAGAATTGACCGAAGGAATTGACCGCTCTCAGGTAGCCGGAATCGGCTTCGGTGGACAGATGCATGGACTGGTAACACTGGATAAAGATGACAATGTCATCCGCCCGGCGATCCTCTGGAATGATGGACGTTCCCAGAAAGAAACAGAATATCTGAACAACGAAATTGGAAAAGATAAATTATCTCAGTATACAGCAAATATCGCTTTTGCTGGATTTACAGCACCAAAGATCCTGTGGATGAAAAAAAATGAGCCAGAGAAATTTGCAAAGATCGCAAAGATCATGCTTCCGAAAGACTACCTTGCATACAGACTTTCCGGATCTTTCTGCACAGACGTATCTGATGCATCCGGTATGCTGCTTCTTGATGTAAAGAATCGCTGCTGGTCCAAAGAAATGATGGAAATCTGCGATGTCAGAGAGGAACAGCTTCCAAAGCTTTATGAGAGCTGGGAAGTTGTTGGAACATTGAAACCGGAAGTTGCAAAGGAACTTGGTTTCTCCGCAGATGTCAAAGTCGTAGCAGGAGCAGGTGACAATGCGGCAGCAGCTGTCGGAACAGGAACAGTTGGTGACGGACAGTGCAACATCTCTCTTGGAACCTCCGGAACCATCTTCATCTCAAGCAAAAATTTCGGTGTTGATGAAAATAATGCACTGCATTCTTTCTGTCATGCAGATGGAAGCTATCATCTGATGGGCTGCATGCTGAGTGCAGCATCCTGTAATAAATGGTGGGCAGAAGAAATTCTTCAGACAAAGGATTTTGCTGCAGAGCAGGCACCGATCCAGAAACTCGGAGAAAACAACGTATTCTTCCTTCCATATCTGATGGGAGAAAGATCACCTCATAATAACCCAGATGCAAGAGGCGTATTCTTCGGAATGTCTATGGATACCACAAGAGCAGATATGACACAGGCCGTTCTGGAAGGTGTTGCATTTGGACTTCGCGATTCACTGGAAGTTGCACGTAAACTTGGAATCAAAATTGACCGTACCAAGATCTGCGGCGGCGGCGCAAAGAGCCCACTGTGGAAGAAGATTATTGCAAATGTCATGAACCTTAAAGTAGATGTACTTGAAGTTGAGGAAGGACCATCCATGGGTGGTGCAATGCTTGCTGCTGTAGGATGCGGAGCTTATCCGGATGTTGAAACCATCGGAAAGAAGATGGCTCATGTAGTTGATACCGTAGAGCCGGAAGAAGAACTTGTGGCGAAGTACGAAGAGAAGTATCAGAAGTTTAAGAAACTGTATCCGACCCTTAAACCTCTTTTTTAAGGTACTTCCTTAAGAACCGTCAATGATTTTGGCAAATAAGAAAACCCTGAGGGGGACTATCTCACAGTTGCGAAGGCCGAAAGTCCCCCTCAGACTCTCCCTGTTTGGCCACGCTAAGAGCAAGTAAGAATAGGAAAATGTAGTTTACTGGGATTAGCTAAATATCTTTTAATAGTTTGTCAGTAGAATGATAAAATGCCAGGAGATCTTCCCCATGTGAGAGAGAAGAGTCCTGGTATTTTTCTATTTATTTCATATTTGATGTACAAAGGGAGATATATATCTTTTAGCCCAGGGGAAGTCACCCTTATGTTTATTTATTCACAAAGGAAAATTTTCGAAAATTTGTCAACATCATATTTGTGTAAAAAATATACAAAATTAAAAATCAATTTTTTGTACTTTTGTTAAAAGAAAAGAAAAAAATTGACAATTTCTTGACAACCAAGAGCGTTTATGATACTATTTTCTCATCAAGTTAATAAAGTCTCTGGTAACTGGCGGAGTAGTGGAAATCACCACATGGGAATCAGAGATTTGCAGAGCCGACCGTCTGGGCAGTATTTGAGAAATTCTCAGATACTGCTTTTTTTAACCGGAAGAATGTTCTGGATGGGGATAATGACAGATGCCCGGGATATTCGAATATGTGCAGAGGGTATATGGTTAGAAAGGGACGTGGCGCTTACAATGAAAGGAGACAATTATGGGATTCAAAAGTGACATCGAAATTGCACAGGAGTGCGAAATGCTGCCAAT
>ENA-OUPZ01000396-OUPZ01000396.1-human-gut-metagenome-genome-assembly--contig:-NODE-396-length-31349-cov-4.344699_pt1 | contig 31349 bp, 26 predicted proteins | sample MGYA00237941_ERZ548813 | MGnify/ENA primary metagenome ERZ548813 (study PRJEB26490, sample SAMN05194712) | human gut metagenome | biome: terrestrial biome; feature: human-associated habitat; material...
CCATGGCGGTCATGCGGGCGCTCTGCTCTGCGCAGAAGCTCTCGGTCATGGCACCGAAGATCATGCCGTGCATATAGATAGGAGCGGTCTGCTCGAACACGGTCCATGCGTCCGGCACCAGCTCGACTTCGCCGCGGGGGTCGCCCAGACCCTTGGGGGCGGGCTGCAGATGCTCGCGGTCCAGCGGCAGCAGACGCACCATGACCGGCTCACTGGTGAGCGCGTTCTGGATCTTGGTGTAGATAAGATAGATCTCATCCAGTTTGCCCGACTTGAAGTCGTCGATGGCATCCACCGTGATGTCACGGGCGCGCTGCAGCGACGGGGCCGTCGCGCCGTACTGGAACTCCCGCACCAGGCGGGGGTCTTTGCGGAGGGCGCGGTAGCCCACCTGACCGATGACATAGAAACGGTCGTTCCTGTCAGCCTTTTCCAGCAGGAGTTTCAGCACGTTCTGGTTGAAAGAGCCTGCCATGCCCTTGTCTGCCGTCAGCACCAGATAGGCGCGGCGGGGATCGCCGTCCTCTCTCTTCCGCTCGTGGAAGAACGGATGCACCGGCTCATCAGGCAGATGGGGGACGACACGGGAGATGGTGTCTCTCATGCGGGTGAAGTAGGGCAGGACGTTCTGGTAGTTCTTGCGTGCCTTGCGCAGCTTGGAGGAAGAGATCAGATACATCGCGTTCGTGATCTTGCGGGTATCCTGAATGCTCTCGATGCGCTCTTTCAGCAGCTTACTGGACGCCATGACTCTCGCCTCCCTCGTAGGCCTTCCATGCGTTCAGGATGGTGTCGGTCTGCTCGGGAGTGAGCTTGCCGGTGGCCGTGATGGCATCCATCGTGCCGGACACATCTGCATGGAACTGGCGAACAAAGGCAGCGGTGCGCGCCCGCTGCTCAGCGAGAGGCACTTCGTCCAGCATCCCGTGGGAAGCCAGCACAAGGATGACCACCTGCTCGGCGTCGGTCTTGGGCTGATAGAGCGGCTGCTTGAGCATCTCGGTCAGAGCCTTGCCGTGCTCGAGCTGATGGCGGGTCTCGGCGTCCAGATCGGAGCTGAACTGCGCGAAGGACTCCATGTCCTTGTACTGAGCCAGCTCGATACGCAGGTTGGCGTTGGCCTTCTTCATGGCCTTGGTCTGGGCTGCGCCGCCGACACGGGAGACGGAAAGGCCCACGTTGACAGCCGGGCGGTTGCCGGCGTTGAACAGAGCGCTCTCGAGGAAGATCTGACCGTCGGTGATGGAGATGACGTTGGTGGGGATGTAAGCGGACACGTCGCCGGCCTGAGTCTCAACGATGGGCAGTGCGGTGATGGAGCCGCCGCCCAGTGCGTCGCTCATGCGGCAGGAGCGCTCCAGCAGACGGGAGTGCAGATAGAAGACGTCGCCGGGGTAAGCCTCACGGCCCGGAGAGCGGCGGAGCAGCAGGGAGATGGCACGGTAGGCCACCGCGTGCTTGGAGAGGTCATCGTAGACGATGAGGACGCTCTTGCCCTGCGCCATGAAATATTCAGCCAGAGCCGTACCGGCGTAGGGTGCGATGTACTGCAACGGGGCGCTGTCGGAAGCGGTAGCCGCCACGATGGTGGTATAGCTCATCGCGCCGTGCTTCTTCAGATCTTCGGCCACGCGGGCGATGGAAGAAGCCTTCTGGCCGATGGCGACGTAGATGCAGAGCACGCCGGTGTCCTTCTGGTTCAGGATGGCATCGGTGGCGATGGAGGTCTTGCCGGTCTGGCGGTCGCCGATGATCAGCTCACGCTGACCGCGGCCAATGGGGAACATGGAGTCGATGGCGAGGATGCCGGTGTGGAGCGGCGTATCCACGCTCTGGCGCTCGAGGATGCCGGGGGCCTGCTTCTCGATGGGGTTGTAGCCCACAGCCTCGATGGGGCCTTTGCCGTCGATGGGCTCGCCCAGCGGGTCGATGACCCGGCCAAGGAAGCCGTCGCCCACCGGGATGCCGGCGCGCTTGCCGCTGCGGGTGACCATGGTGCCGACGCCGACGGTCTCAGCGCCGTCGAAGAGCATGATGCCCAGACGGCCCGGCTCGACGCTCTCCACCATGCCCTTGGCACCATTCTCGAAGGTGACGATCTCGCCGTAAACGGCGCGGTCCATGCCTTCCACTTCCACGATGCCGTCGGCGGAGGAGATGACCACACCGCCCTCTTCGCTGGTGGCGGCGGGCTTGTAGTCCTCGATGCGGGTCTTGAGGGTGGCCAGAGAGGGCTTATCGGCCATCATCTGGTCAATGGCGTGGCGGCCGGAGTTATCGAAGACGCGGTCGCCGATCTGCAGCACATAGCCGGAGAGGAGGCTGTCGTCCACCGTGACGTTCAGGATGACCTCGGTGGCGTCGTACAGCTTCGCGACCTCTTTCTTGATGCGCTCCAGGTCCTCCTCGCGGGGGGTGCGGGCGGCACGGAGGTCAGCTTTGACGATGCGGTTGGCCGAGAAGAACTCGGTGCTGAATTCACTTGCCATTTTCAGCCCCCGCTTTCTCCAACAGGTCGTCCAGCAGGCGGGCGTCGTCCTGCTCGTTCAGGTTGCGGGCCAGCAGCTTCTCGCACATGGCGCGGGCCAGTGCAGTGGTCTGGGCGTCAGCCTGGCGCAGCTTGTGCTGGCGCTCGGCCTCGGCGGCAGCTTTGCCCTCGGCCAGGATGGCGTCGGCCTGCTTCTGGGCGTCAGCCAGCAGCTGCTGCTTGTCCTTTTCGGCCTGCTGCTCGTAGGCAGTGCGGCGGGCAACAGCCTCAGCGTCCACATTGCGTAGCTTTGCCTGCGCGTCGTTCAGGGCCGCAGCGGCCTCCTGCTTGGAGGTCTCGGCGGCGTTCAGTGCGTCATCCACCTGCTTCTGGCGCTGTGCGATGATGTTCATGACAGGCTTGTACAGAAACTTGCGCAGCAGCAAAAACAGAACCAGAATGTTGACGACTGTATACAGAAGGTTTAGATTCAGAGTCAGCATTCGTCATGCCTCCGTTATCAACCCAGGAACAGGATGATGAGCAGAGCAACGACGAAGCCGAAAATTGCAGTACCTTCGGCCAGAGCTGCACCCAGCAGCAGGTTGGTCTGGATCTTACCGGAAGCTTCCGGCTGGCGGCTGATGGCCTCCGTTGCCTTGCCGGTGGCAATGCCGATGCCGATGCCGCCGCCGATACCAGTCAGCGCTGCGATACCAGCGCCCAGAGCTACGAGTCCGTTCATAATTATTTCTCCTTTTAATTTTAATCAATTTCCTCTTTGCCTCCCCTGATAGGGGAGGTGTCGCGCCGCAGGCGTGACGGAGAGGTTTACTCTTCTCCACCAATGCTCTCTTTCATGAACAGCGAGGTGAGGAAGACAAAGACATAGGTCTGGATGAGACCATCGAACAAATCAAAGTACAGGCTGAAGATGGCCGGCACGAACACCGGGACCACCAGCTTGATGAGCTCCATGATGACGAAAGCGCCCAGCACGTTGCCGAACAGTCGCATACACAGGCTGGTGGGACGGATGGCGATCTCGAGGATGTTCATGGGGGTCATGATGGGGGTGGGGGCGGTGAGGCTCTTGAGGAAGCCCTTGCCGCCCCGGGCATGGATGCCGGAATACTCGATGAGGCAGATGCTCATGAGCGCCAGCGCAGCGGTGACATTCAGATCCTTCGTGGGGGGCTTGATGCCGAACACGCCGATGAGGTTCGCACAGGCGATGTAGAGAGCCACCGTCATGAGGTAAGGCACATACCGTCTGCCCTGCTCGCCCAGCAGGCCCGTGAAGAAGTTGTCGATGGTGGTGACGACCATCTCAAGGATGGCCTGCCGCCTGGAGATGTGGTCCACCTTGAGGTTCCGGGTGAGCAGGATGGAGACGATGACCAGAAACAGCATGATGCCCCAGCTGACCACAACGGATTCCGGCACCTGCAGGCCGCCGAGGGAGATCATCTCCACATTCAGCTCTTCTTTCAGGGCCGCAGTCAATGCGTTCATCGCTTTGCCTCCTTTCTGAGCAGAGTCTTATCCTGAAGCGTAAAGGTATCGTTCGTTTTCACTCTATCTCCTTTCGTTTCTTTTATTAAAGCAGCTGTGCTAAAAATCAAAGAAGGTGCGTTTGTTTTTATGGAAACACACCCTCTTTTCGCGCTCAGCGCAGCCCTTTTGCGTCTGGTATCATAGCACGATTGGTGCCGTTTGATAAGACCTTTGGTCGATATTCTACTTTTTGTTATATCTTATTTCACACCTTGGCCGGGAGCGTTGTGCATCTTGCTTAATAATGCGCAGCCAAACTGTCCATTTTGACCAAATTCTTCGTCATTCCTTAGTGGTTTGTTTCATTTTTTGAGGCAATATGAAACGCTCCCGGCAAAATTATACGTTCCATGTATATCGGGTATATAAAATTCATATGGCCGTCAAGTGTGCGATCCATGAAATTTTCTTAATTAAAAGCTTATCTTTATTAAGTAATATTACCTGTTTATAATATAGGATATAGGCTCACCGGGCGTTCTGCTCACCGCGGCGGAAGATGGCGCGGAAGAAGTCTGGCAGTTCCTGTGCAGAGGTTTCCCACAAAAGGCCCTGCGGGCCGTCCAGACTGCGCAGGGAGGCTGTTTCAGTTGTGCGTTTGTATGAACAATACAGTTTTTTTGTCATTTCTTGAAAAAATATATCTAATTCATTGTGCATTCTGCGAATAGACAAACCGCGCCCGCGCGTGTATAATAAAGCCAGAAACCAGAGAAGTACAGCAGAAGCTCAAATGAGAGCTAACCCCGCTGACTTTAAGCAGAAAGGAGCGAAGACCGATGGTCGATATGGAACCCGCACAGTGCGCACAGACTGTCGGGGTTCGCTGAGAAGCAAAACAGAGGCTCACCACAAACGGGATGCTTCCCCCGTATAAAAACACAACAACAAGAGCCGTTCTTGAGCATCAATAAAGCGAATAACAGAACAGTCTGTGAAATAAAATCCCTCGCGTTCAAATAGATCCGCCGAAGGTGATCCCAATGAAGAAAGCTTTTGTACGGAACGTCTTATTTGAATAACTCCAAAGGAGAAACTCCGATGTACTAAGTAATGACACTCCCTTCGCAAATCTAACTCGAAAGAATGTGGTAATATGAAATTCATCTCTGTGATTCGTATCCCGCACTCCAACAGTTAAGAAAAGGGTCATTCCAATGTACTAAGAAATTCATTCCCCTGCTGATCGTTCTTCACCGTTTCAAAGGAGAATCTTCTATGAAACGTCCGGTACAGACCGAAAAATGAAGAAATCGAGGTCAAGAGGCTATGACTCCGAAGAAGTAAGCATCCTGCCGACTGAGGGCTTGCAACCGCCTCGAGTCGGCAGGTTTTTTTGTCTGATGTTTTCCAATGAAGCCTGCATCCTCCCGTTTTCCTGCCGGGAGGATGTGGGTTTTGTTTTGTCCCGGATATTTTGCGGCGGCAGGCGCAGGGCCTGTAGACTTTCGAATCTATTTCGTGTATACTTTTGCTCAGAAAGCAGCACTTACAAGGAGGCAGACCACTATGGCAAGCAATTTCGAGTTCTACTCCCCCACCCGGGTCATCTTCGGCAAAGGCACCGAACAGCGCGTGGGCGCGCTGGTGCGCGAATACGGCGGCACCCGTGTCCTCATCGTCTACGGCGGCAAGAGCGCCGTCCGCTCCGGTGTGCTGGACCGGGCCGAAAATTCTCTGGCCGAGGCCGGCATTTCCAGCTGGACGCTGGGCGGCGTCGTGCCGAACCCCCACCTCGACAAGGTCTACGAGGGCATCCGCATCGGCAAAGAGAACAGCATCGACTTCCTGCTGGCCGTGGGCGGCGGCAGCGTCATCGACACGGCCAAGGCCATCGCCTACGGCCTGGCCGAGCCGGAAAAGGACGTCTGGGAGCTGTACGAACACACCCGCACGGCCAGGAAGTGCCTGCCGGTGGCCAGCATCCTGACCATCGCGGCGGCGGGCAGCGAAACATCCAACAGCAGCGTCATCACCCGGGTGGACACCCACCAGAAGCGGGCCTACAACGACGACATCAGCCGCCCGAAGTTCGCCCTCATGGACCCCGAGCTCACCAAGACCCTGCCCGACTATCAGACCGAGTCCGGCTGCGCCGACATCATGATGCACACCATGGAGCGCTATTTCACCAATGGCGGCAATATGGAGCTGACCGACGCGCTGGCCGAGGGCCTGCTGCGCACCGTGATGAAGAACGCGGTCATCCTCCACACCGACCCGGCCAACTACGAGGCCCGGGCCGAGGTGATGTGGGCGGGCAGTCTCTCTCACAACGGCCTGACTGCCTGCGGCATCGCCAGCGGCGACTTTATGTCCCACAAACTCGAGCACGAGATGGGCGGTATGTTCGACGTGACCCACGGCGCGGGCCTCGCCGCCCTCTGGCCCAGCTGGGCGCGGTATGTCTATAAGGACTGCCTGCCCCGCTTCGTCCGCTTTGCCCGGAACGTCATGGGCGTGACCGCCGACGGCACCGACGAAGAGATCGCCCTGAAAGGCATCGAGGCCATGGTGGACTTCTACCACAGCATCGGGATGCCCGCCAGCTTCCACGAGCTGGGCATCGACCCCACCGACGCGCAGATCGACGAGATGGCCCGCCGCTGCCTCGAAGCTTGCGGCTCCGCCCTCGGCTCGGCCAAAAAACTCGATCTCGACGACATGATCGCCATCTACCGCGCCGCCAACCACTAAGAAACTTTTTCTCATCTCCGCCCGGCACAGAGTATTTTGCTTACTCTGTGCCGGGCATTTTGTTGTCTCTTGTGTGCTTCATCTCGCTTTTTTGGCAAAGAAGTGGAAAAGAGATGAGAAAAATAAGAGCATTTGCCTGAACTCGAGGTATAAACGAAGCGCACCCCTTCTCCACACAGAAGCAGAAGGGGTGCGCTTTTCTATGTTTGCCGAAAGTTTTCAACAACACAAAACTTCATTTTTCTATCACAAATTTCCATCTCCCTTTTGGGAGGAGCTGTCTGCGAAGCAGACTGAGAGGGCGATCCATTCTTATAAAGAATAGATGTCTATAAAATTTCTATATTTTACAAAGGTTTCGTTTTGTGGTTTGATGGAGCCAGAACGAACGGAATCCAAAAAACCTCTGAACGAAAGGACGAAGATATATGCGTAAATTTCCTTGTGTATTCATGCGCGGCGGCACGTCGAAGGGCTGCATGTTCCTGGAAAGCGACCTGCCCGCCCGCGACCAGTGGGACGACATTTTTGTGCAGGCCATGGGCAGCCCCGACCCCAAGCAGATCGACGGTATGGGCGGCTGCGTGTCCAGCAACAACAAGATCGTTGTCGTCCGCAAGAGCGACCGCCCCGGCATCGACGTCGATTACATCGTGGGCCAGTCCATCGTGGGCCAGTCCAAGATCGACTACAAGAGCAACTGCGGCAACATGACCGCCGCCACCGCTCCCTACGCCGTGGAGATGGGCCTCGTAGAGGACCTGACCGAGCCCACCACTGTGGTGCATATGTTCAACCTGAACACCAACAAGACCATCGACGTGGAAGTCCCCATCAAGGACGGCCAGTTCAACAACGAAGGCACCTGCTCCATCGCAGGCGTGGACGGCACTGCCGGTGAGTTAAAAGTCAACTTCCTCGACCCGGCAGGCGCCAAGACCGGCAAGCTCTTCCCCACCGGCAACGCCAAGGAAATGCTGGATCTGGGCGAGCTTGGCACCATCGAGGCCACCATTCTGGACGTCTCCAACCCCATGGTCCTGGTCCGCGCTGCCGACCTCGGCATCACCGGCACCCAGTTGCCCGCTGAGGTGGACGCCGACAAGGCTCTGGCTGCAAAACTGGAGGCCATCCGCGGCGCTGCCTGCGTCAAGATGGGCTTCGCCAAAGACCCTGCCGACGCCACCGCTAACAGCCCCGCTGTGTCCAAAGTGGGCTTTGTGGCTGCACCCACGAGCTTCACCGACATCAGCGGCAAGTCCGTCGATGCTTCCGAGATGGACATCTGCGCCCGTGTCATCAGCGTGTTCAAGTGTCACAAGGCCTGCCCGCTGACCAGCGCTTCTTCCATCAGCGTGGCCGCATTCGTACCTGGCACTCTGGTCCATGAGCTGGTCGCTCTCAAGCCCGGCCAGCAGACCGTCCGCATCGGCCATCCCTCCGGTGTCATGACCATGTACCCCTATCTGGATGACCCCACCAAGCCCCTGAACGACATCGTCGTCTCCGGCGTGGCTGTCCAGCGCACCGCACGCCGCATCATGGACGGCACCCTGTACATCCGCAAATAAGCGGCCTGAAGTTACCACTCATCATCTCCTACATCTTCTTCATTCTTTTTTCTTCTTGCGCAAAGCGGCTCGGAAATTTTTCCGGGCCGCTTTTGCTTTTGGGCATCCATCAACTTTTAGAATGATTCTCAATCGAAATCAAATATTTTACAGAATAACTGGACTGCGGTATCATAATGCCAGAAGGAAGGCCGATCCCCAGGAAAGGCCATGAAAATAAAAAAGAGAGTTCGAGAAAGGAAGCACACATTATGCTCAAACTGTATGACAACGGCATCTACCTCGTTCACGGTGAGACCATCTGCTCCTGCCCCGAAGAGGCAGCTCAGAAGTCCGGCATCACCACCACCAAAGAAGAGGCCACCAAGGGTACCATGGCCTACGGCATCCTGAAGGCTCACAACCAGAGCGACGACATGGACCAGCTTCGTCTGAAGTTCGACTCCATGACCAGCCACGACATCACTTATGTCGGCATCATCCAGACCGCCCGTGCTTCCGGCATGAAGCAGTTCCCCCTGCCCTACGTCCTGACCAACTGCCACAACAGCCTCTGCGCTGTCGGCGGCACCATCAATGAAGACGACCACAAGTTCGCCCTCTCCGCTGCCCACAAGTACGGCGGCATCTACGTTCCCACCAACATGGCAAACATCCACAGCTACAACCGTGAGACCATGGCAGGCGGCGGCAAGATGATCCTCGGCTCCGACTCCCACACCCGCTACGGCGCTCTGGGTACCATGGCTGTCGGCGAGGGCGGCGGCGAGCTGGCAAAGCAGCTGGTGGGCCGCACCTACGATTTTGCCTGTCCGCAGGTCATTGCCATCTATCTGACCGGCAAGCCCCGCGCAGGCATCGGCCCCCACGACGTGGCCCTGAGCATCTGCGGTGCTGTCTACAAGAACGGCTACGTCAAGAACAAGGTCATGGAGTTTGTCGGCCCCGGCATTGCAGGCCTGCCCATCGAGTACCGCAACGCCATCGACGTCATGACCACCGAGACCACCTGCTGGTCTTCCATCTGGGTGACCGACGAGCAGACCCAGCGCTACTTCATGGTCCATGGCCGTCCCGAGGCTTACAAGAAGCTGGCTCCTGCCGATGTGGCTTACTACGACGGCTGCGTCTACATCGACCTCGACACCGTCGAGTCCACCATCGCAATGCCCATGCACCCCTCCAACACCTACACCATCCACGAGCTGCAGGCCAACGCTGCCGACATCCTCCACGCTGTGCAGGAAGAGGCCAACAAGCAGATCAAGGGCGCTAAGATGGACCTCGACAGCAAGTTCCACGACGGCGCTGTCTGGGTGGACCAGGGCGAGATCGCTGGCTGCGCCGGCGGCACCTTCGACAACATCTGTGCTGCTGCTGACATCCTGCGCGGCAAGAGCTGCGGCAACGGTGTCTTCACTCTGAGCATCTACCCCGGCTCCATGCCCGCACTGGCCGAGCTGTACAAGAATGGCCGTGCAAGTGACCTTGTCAACGCCGGCGCCATCATGCGTGAGTGCTTCTGCGGTCCCTGCTTCGGCGCAGGCGACTGCCCGGCAAACGGCGAGTTCTCCGTCCGCCACACCACCCGCAACTTCCCGAACCGCGAGGGCTCCAAGCCGGGCGAGGGTCAGATGTCCAGCGTGGCACTGATGGACGCACGTTCCATCGCCGCCACCGCAGCCAACGGCGGCAAGCTGACCGCCGCCACCGACCTGGATGTGGAGTACACCAACCCCGAGTACCACTACAACGCTTCCCTGTACGAGAAGCGCGTCTACAACGGCTGGGGCAAGGCTGAGCCGGACGCAGAGCTGCGCTTCGGCCCCAACATCAAGGACTGGCCCGAGATGCCCGCTCTGACCAACGACCTGCTGGTCAAGGTCTGCTCCTACATCACCGACCCCGTCACCACCACCGACGAGCTCATCCCCTCCGGGGAGACCTCTTCCTACCGCTCCAACCCCGAGCGTCTGTCTGAGTTCGCACTGAGCCGCCGTGACCCCCAGTACGTGGGCCGCAGCAAGGAAATGCGCGCCATCGAGCGCAACCGTGAGGCCGGCAAGGCTCTGCCCGAGGAGGTCATGAAGGTCTATGAGGCCCTGACCAAGGCCGGCGTCGCCAACGACCCTGCCAACACCGACATCGGCTCCACCATCTTCGCCAATATGCCCGGTGACGGCTCTGCCCGTGAGCAGGCCGCGTCCTGCCAGCGCGTCATGGGCGCATCCGCAAACTTCGCAAAGCAGTACGCCACCAAGCGCTATCGTTCCAACTGCATCAACTGGGGCATGACGCCCTTCCTCGTAGAGAACCCCGAGGTCTTTGAGCTGGGCGATTACATCTTCGTCCCCGGCCTGCGTGCCCACGTTCTGGCAAACGACGCCACCTTCAGCGCCTACGCCGTCAAGCCGGATGGCACTGTGACTGAGTTCCCGGTTTCTACCGGTGCTTTGACCGAGGCTGAGCGCCAGATCATCGCTGATGGCTGCCTCATCAACTACTACCGCAACAACCAGTAAGTAATAAAATATCATCAAACAACTGAGGGCAGGGGCTGTCCCCGCCAAGGCTGCGGGTGCAGCCCCTGCCCCTTTATTTTTGAAAAGGAGAACACTTATGTCTGAATACATCACGACTGCTCTGCAGGAAGAAGAGATCAAGACCGCACAGGAAAAGCTCGCTGAGCTCATCCGCTCCGACTTCGCCCGCATCGACCGCATGAAGGCTGACGAAGAAGTCACCGACTTCTCCAAGCTCGACACCATCACCATCGGCGTCATGCCCGGCGATGGCATCGGCCCCCTCATCATGACCCAGGCTCTCCGCGTCCTGAACCAGCTGCTGGCTCCCGAGATCGCCAGCGGCAAGGTGAAGATCCGCATCATCGAGGGCATGACCTTCGAGCGCCGCGTGGAGCTGGGCGAGAGCCTGCCCGCCGATGTCCTCGCTGCCTGCAAGGAGTGCAACGTCCTGATCAAGGGACCCTTCACCACGCCCCGCGCCGGTGATAAGTTCCCCGACGGCACTCCGATGCCCAACATGGTCTCCGCCAACAGTCTGCTCCGCCGCAGCCTCGATCTGTTTGCCGCTGTCCGCCCCATCAAGATCCCGGAGAAGAACATCGACTGGTGCTTCTTCCGCGAGAACATCGAGGGCGAGTACATCTGGGGCAACAAGGGCATTCAGGTCAACGATGACCTCGCCATCGACTTCAAGGTGCAGACCAAGCAGGGCAGTGAGCGCATCGCCCGCGCTGCCTTCGAGTACGCCCGCAAGAACGGCAAGCACAATGTGACCGCCATCACCAAGGCCAACATCGTCAAGCTGGCCGACGGCAACTTCCTGAAGGCTGTCCACCACATCGGCGAGACCGAGTACCCCGACATCGAGGTGCAGGAGCGTCTGGTGGATGCCATGACCGCCAAGATGGCAGACCCTGAGTTCACCAAGGGCTGTGAGGTCTTTGTTCTGCCGAACCTCTATGGCGACATCGTGACCGACGCTGCTGCTGAGATGCAGGGGGGCTTAGGCAGCGCTTCTTCCTCCAACATCGGCAATAAGTACGCCCTGTTCGAGGCCATTCACGGCACCGCTCCTTACCTGATGAGCCACGGCCGCGGCCAGTACGCCAACCCCTGCTCCATCATCCGGGCAGTCGGCCAGCTGATGGCCCACATCGGCTACGGCGACCGCACCGCAAAGCTCGAGAAGGCGCTGGACATCTGCTGCAACACCGAAAAGAAGCTCGTCGTCACCACCGACAAGGACGGCGCTACCAGCGAGGAGTTCACCACCTACCTGCTGGATACCCTCAAGTCTCTGTAAATGAGTACGCACGGTCTTGAACTTCCGTCTATAAAACGATATACTGAAAGAAATACCACGAAAAGGACGGAACATCACATGGACGAAAAAGACCTGCAGATCTTCCTGACGCTGGCTGACACCGGCAACCTGACCCGCACAGCGGAAAAACTCTACCTTGCCCAGCCCACCCTGAGCAAACGGCTCCAGAACATGGAGTCGGAGCTTGGCGCGACGCTGTTTCTGCGCAGCAAACAGGGTGTCACCCTGACCCCTGCCGGTGAAGAGGCACAGAAAGTCATCCAGCGCACTGTTCAGGACTTCAGCACTTTGCGGGAACGGTTACAGCTGAGAAAAAACACCATCTGCGGCACCCTGCGCATTGGGGCGTCCATCGACTACTCCAAATACCGCCTGCCGCAGGTGCTGGCCGCCTACACGGCCCAGTACCCGGACGTCACCCTCAAAGTCTCCACTGACCACAGCCGCGACTGCATCAAGAAGCTGCAGGACGGCAAATTCCACCTCGCCATCGTGCGGGGCGAATACGACTGGGACGAGGGCAAGATCCTGCTCGAGCGGGAACCGGTCTGTCTCATCCGCAGCCGGGAGAACGCCGATGTCCCCCTGAACGAGATGCGGTACATCGGCCGGGACGCCAACCCCGAGCATATGAGCATGAAGGCCCGCTGGCTGATGGAGCACAAGATGGAGCCCTGCTCCCAGCTGAATGTGGACGGCCTGTCCACCTGCGTCGCCATGGTGAAGGCGGGCCTCGGCTGGAGCATCGTGCCGGAGATCTGCCTGAACTATTTCGACGGCATCTCGGAACCTCTCTTCTTTGCCGACGGTACGCCGCTCTCCCGCTCTACTTATCTGCTCTACCGCAAGCGCGAAAGCGAGCTGCCGCAGGTGCGGGAGTTCATCCGCATGGTCTGTACCATGAGCAAACATTAAAGAAATCTATCGATCCTTCCCTTCAGCTCGTTCCAAGTCCCCTCTGCACTTCAGGGTGCAGGGGGGACTTTTCTTTACCGTCTCTTTGCTTTTTTTCGATATTTCGGTGTTTTTGTGATAATTGACAAAAGCCTGTCGATATTTTCGTCAGTCTGCACAGCGGTTCAAAAGAGGTCCTTTATTCTACAGGATCCGTTCTATCCATTCCGCTTTTCTATGGAAATCTCATCCAATCTCCCGCATTGACTCATTTTTGACGATGTTTTCGTCCTCATGATGCATTTCCTGCATTTTTATCATTCATTTTTGGAATGGCATCAGATACAAACCCGTTATTTCACAAATCATCCATTTTCGATTATCCTAAATACAGGAAAAGTGCTCCATGCACAAGAGAGTTTCGTCGAAAGGAAGCTGAAAATCTATGGAAAACGTAATGCAGGGCATCATTGATATGCACATCCATGCAGCCCCGGACGTCCGTGCGCGGAAACTGGACGATCTCGAGCTGATGGAAGCCTCCGTTCAGCGGGGTGTGCGTGCCATTGTGCTCAAGTCCCACAACTTCCCCACTGCGGACCGTGCCTATCTGGTCAACCGCGTGGCAGCTGAAAAGTACCCGGACGCAAAGTTCACCGCATTCGGCGGGCTGTGCCTGAACCATCCGGCGGGCGGTCTGAACCCCGACGCGGTGGAAACTTCGCTGAAGCTGGGCGCAAAGGTCATCTGGCTGCCCACCAACACCGCCGAGAACCACTACCGCAAAAACGGCAAAGACCCCTCCAAGGGCGTCGTCGTCACCCGTGACGGCAAAGCCGTGGACGAGCTGCAGGACATTTTCGCCCTCGTCAAGCAGTACAACGCCGTGCTGGCCACCGGCCACATCGGTGCAGAAGAGTGCTTCCCGGTCGTGGAGGCTGCCCGCGCCGCCGGAGTCGAAAAGATCGTTGTCACCCACCCGGAGTTTTGGGTCGTCGGCATGACGCAGGAACAACAGGCAGAGATCGTGAAGAAATACGATGTCCTGCTGGAATCCGTCTACGCACAGCCCGTCAACGGCAGCTATAAGATCAACATCCCCGACAACATCGCTGCCATGAAAGCCATCGGCCCGGAGCACTTCGTCATCTCCACCGACAGCGGCCAGACCGTCAACCCCTACTGGTACGAAAGCTACACCACCTACTTCAAGGCGGTGTCTGAGGTATTCACCTCCGAGCAAGTCCGCAAGATGACCCACGACAATCCGGCATGGCTGCTGGATATTGACCAGTAAAACGGAGGAAACAACAATGAAGAAATTGAATTCCATTCAGTTCTATGGAATGCCCCTTCCCATCTATGCGTTTTTCGCCATCATCGTGCTGGCCTGCGCCTACTTCAACATCATCCCCAACCAGATGATCGGCGCGGTCGCCGTCCTGTTCGCCTTCGGCATCCTGATCGGTGAGATCGGCGAGCGCCTGCCTATCTGGAACAAGTTCCTCGGCGGCGGCGCAATGCTCTGCTTCCTCGCTGCCGGTCTGCTCAAGTACTTCAACCTCCTGCCCGAGTGCGTCACCAACGTCTCCGACGGCTGGATCAACGGCTACAGCTTCCTGAACGTCTTCATCACCTTCCTCGTCGTCGGTTCCCTGCTGGGCATTGACCGTGACGTGCTTATCAAATCCGGTTCGCTCTACATTCCGACACTGCTCTGCTCGCTACTGGGTGCCTGCGTGTTCGGCGTCGTGGCCGGCCTCATCTTCGGCAACGACCCGCTCTACCTCATCACCTCTTACGTCCTGCCCATCATGGGCGGCGGCGCGGGCGCTGGTGCCGTGCCTATGGCTCAGGTCTACTCCGACGCCACCGGTCAGGACTCCGCAGGCTACCTGAGCTTCTGCATGGCCATCCTCGCTCTGGGCAATATCGTCGCCATCCTGATGGCTGTCGTCATGGACCTCATTGGCCGCGCTTTCCCTAAGATGACCGGCCACGGCGAGCTGCTCCGCGTCAAGAACAAGTCTCTGGAAGTCGAGTCCAAAAAACCCGCTCCCGCTATCACCGTGGATGACATCGCTGCTGCCATCTTCATCTGCGCAGGCTTCTTCATGCTGGGCCAGCTGGTCTCCAAGAAGATCCTCCCCACCGTGTTCGGTGTTGCCATCCCCAACTTTGCTTACATGATCATCTTCGCTGCTTTGGCCAACATCTTCAACCTCATCCCGGAAAACCTCCGCGAGGCCTGCCGCCGCTGCCAGCACTTCTGCGGCAACAAACTGGTCTGGATCCAGATGGTCGGCATGGGCATCTCCGCCATCAACTTCTCCACCATGTTCTCCGTGGCAAGCTGGCAGAACGTCGTCATCGTCCTGATGATCGTCATCGGCTGCTGCGTCGGCTCTGCTCTCTTCGGCTGGATCGTTGGCTTCTTCCCTGTCGAGAGCGCCATCACCGCTGGCCTGTGCATGGCAAACATGGGCGGCGCAGGCGACCTGGCCGTTCTGGGTGCTGCAAAGCGGATGGACCTGATGGTCTACGCACAGATCTCCTCCCGCATCGGCGGCGCCATCGTCCTGCTGATCGCTTCCATCCTCTTCGCATTCCTCTAAGATACCACAAGACCTCTTCTCAAAGAGAGACCGGCTTTGCCCAAAGCCGATCTCTCTTTTTTACTGTCAAACCTGCGTGAATGGGGTCGTTTTCTGCGTGAATCGCTGTGTCTAAGCCCCGATGGTTATGTTATAATATGGTCATAAGGGAGGAACTTGAGGATGGAGCTTCGATTTGCGGTCGTAGAAGACCGCCTGCCCGACGCTCAGCGGTTGGAGAACCTTTTGCGGCTGGCTTTCGGCGGCGGGCAACCATTGGTCTGTGACCATTATGAGAGCGGCGACGCCTTTCTGGCGGCGTTCCCCTCAAAAAATTATCAGGTCGTTTTTCTCGACATCTGCATGGAAGGCACCAACGGCATCGAGACGGCGCGCATCCTGCGCCGGACCGACCCCGACCTGCTGCTGGTGTTCGTGACTTCGTCCCCGGAATACGTATGGGACGCATTCCCCGTCCACCCCTTCGACTATCTGCTCAAGCCCTACCGGGAAGAAAAGCTTTTCCAGCTGGCCGACGAGCTGCGGCGGGTGCTCTTCCGGGCCGAACCGGAGCTGGAAGTCCGCATCGCACGGCAGCAGGTACATCTCCCCCTGCGGAAGATCCAGTACGCCATGGCCCAGAACCACTACGTCCGCATCGTCAGCGACGACGGCGAGTGCCGGACCGTCTCCACCTTCTCCCAGGTGGAGCAGCTGCTGCGGGCGCAGGAGAACTTCCTCGTCTGCAACCGGGGCGTCATCCTGAACATGGACAAGGTGCTCCGGCTGGACTGTGACTGCTTCGAGATGCTGGACGGCACCTGCCTGCCCGTGCGTCAGAAGGATAAGAACACCCTGTTCGCCCAGTTCACACAATATCAGTTCCGCCATATGCGGCGGGAGCTATGACGCCGAGAGGAGGCCCGACCTTGGACTTTTCTTTATTTGGACGCTATTTTCTGGACCTCGCCGTCTTCTACCCGGGGGCATTCCTCTGCCTCGCGCCCCTGTGGGAGCATGTGAAAGCACCCCGGCGCACCGCTGTGCTGGCAGCCACTCTCGTCACGGTCATCTGCCTTGCAGCGGCGGCCCTCTGCGCCATCTTCGAGCTGGACAGCAACATCCTGCTCCTACCCACCCTGCTGGCGGCGTTCTGGCTGCTGCGCTGGCGGGTGGGTCCGGAAGTTTCCGTGAGCCAGACCGCCTTTCTCTTCTCCGTCTCCGGCGTCATGACGGCGGTCTGCTCCCTCCTTTCCGTGGTGCTCAACGCCCGGGCTGAGGTGGGCAACGACGCCCCGGCCTGTCTCGTCTCCACCTCCCTGCTCAAGCTGGGACTCTCGGCAGTGCTCTGCGTCATCTTCTGGTTCACCGCCGTCCAGTGGAGCCGCTGGCTGCTGCGGGAGTACCGGGGCGAAGCCTTCTGGCAGTCGGCCTGGCCGCTGCCCACCATCTACGCGGCTTTCCTCGTCTTCTGTATGCCGCTGGACCCGGCCGTCGTGCTCATCAACCGTCTGATGATCATTTCTGTTCTGGCCGTCACCATCTCTCTGCTGGGCATCTTTTTGCTGCTGTACGAGATGTATCAGGTGGCCCGGGAGTACACCCGCAGCGCCCAGCTCGACCGGGAAAACCAGCTTCTGGCCGTGGAATCCCGCCGCTACACCGAGCTGCGGACCTATATGGAGCAGACGCGGCATCTCCGCCACGACTTCCGCCAGCACCTCCACGTCATCGCCGGACTCACCGAGGCCGGGCAGGTGGAGGAGCTGAAAAATTACCTGCACCAGTACGAATCCGAGCTGAGCGAGGAGCGCCCCACCCTCTGCGCGAATCCTGCCGTGGACGCTCTGGCCGGTCACTACGACCACGAAGCCCACAGCCTCGGCGTGCCGGTGGACTGGCGGCTGGAACTGCCCCGCCAGCTGGCCATCCCGGAGGCTGACTTCTGCATGATGCTGGGCAATCTGTTGGAAAATGCTTTCCACGCCAGCCAGAAGCTGCCGCCCGAACAGCGGCAGGTGAAGGTGCTGGCCCGGATGCTGAGCCCCGCCATGCTGGGCCTGCTGGTGGAGAACCGCTATGACGGTGTGCTCAAGCGCCAGCAGGGCATCCTCCACTCCACGAAACACGACGGAATGGGCATCGGCCTCGTCTCCATCCAGACGGCCGTTTCCAGATATGGCGGTTCTATGACCGTCGAGACCGAGAACGGTTTGTTCCGGGTGAATATTTTATTGAACCTTTAACCTCTCCGTCACGCCTGCGGCGTGCCACCTCCCCTATCGAGGGGAGGCTGAGAGGTCATGTTATCAAAAAAGGAGGACTCCACCATGAAAATGACCCGACGCAATTTCCTCAGCGCTTCCGCTCTCACACTGCTGTCCTGCCAGCTGGCCCCTGCCGCCAGGGCAGACTGCCTTCTGTCCGACCTTTTCCACGGCGCAGACACCGCCCTGCCGCCGAAGCCTCTGACGGCGAAAGTCGTGGACGCCAACCCCTTTATGGGCCGCAGCGAGTCAAACATCCACCACGACTGCTACAACACCGACTCCACCGACGCCGTCCTCCCCGTGGGCATCTGCCCCGAGGTCAACGTGGCAATGGAAAAGACGAACCCCAACGCCTCCCCGGCCATCTTCTTCGACAACTTCGATAACCCCGTCAGCCCGTTCCTGGGCGGTCTGGCCATCCGTGACCTCGACGCAGAAGAAGTCCGCACCATCGGCTTTTTCTCTCCCGCCAGGCACGACGGCGGCGGCTATCTCATCCAAAGCTCCTATTCCTTTGTGGACGGGCGCAACCTCATCGTCTGCCCCACCAGCCACAACCATGTGCTGATGCTTCGTGCCACCGACGAGAAGGGTACGCCTCTGCCGGTTTTTGAAAAGGTACTGGACATCAACATCAAAGAGGCCGCCGAGCGGGTGCTTGGCCGCAGCCTCGAGCAGAATCTGCTCTCCATCGTCTTTGACTACGACGGCAACCTCTGGTTCGTCACCGGCGGCTTCCGCATCTACCCCAGCCGCGGCCAGCAGGGCGCGATGGGCTACATCTCCCACAATGCCATCGAAACCATCCTTGCCGGCGGCACTGCCGACCTCGACCACGAAGTCCATGTCTACGCTCCCGCTCCGGGCGAGGGTGCTGAAAACGGCATTGCCTCCTGCCGGGAGGGTGCAGTCATCCTGACGAACCTTGCCTGCTACCTGCTGCGTGCCAACGGCGGCGTTGAAGTCGTCTGGCGCACCCCCTACGACAGCGTGGGCGCAAAAGACAGCCGCGAAGGCGCTGCCACCACCGGCGGCGGTCTGGCATGGGGCGGCGGCTGCTCGCCCTCTCTGAGCCGGGAGCTGGTCTTCTTCACCGACAACCTCGAGACGGTCAGCCTGATGGCCGTGGACATCCGCACCGGCGAAGTCGCCGCCAGCCACCCGGTCATCGACGAGCTGCCCGCCAACATGCCGGTGTCGGTGGAAAATTCGGCCATCGTCTACGACCACGGCAATGGCCGGGTCAGCACCATCGTCTGCAACTGGTTCGGCGCAGGCAGCCCCAACCTCGCAAAGCCCGACAGTGACTCTTCCATCCAGAGCTACGAGAACATCTACGACCGCAACTGGCTGCTCAAGGGCAACTGCATGATCATGCCCGGCGTCGAACGGGTGGACACCATCCGCACCGCCGACGGCTGGACCATGAAGAGCGTCTGGTGCCGCAGCGACCTCAGCGACACTTCCATGATGAAGCTCTCCACTGCCACCGGCTATATCTACGGCTTCGTACAGGACGTGGACAGCGGCATGTGGCAGTACATCGTGCTGGACTTCGACACCGGAAAGACCGTCCTCACCGTGGATGTCGCCTCCCTCTACGGCTACAACAACATGGCCATCGGTATGTACGCGGGCCGTGACGGCAACAAGCTCTACTGCCCCACCGGCTACAAAGAGCTGCTCCGCCTGCAGGACCGCTTCGTCTTCCTGCCCGAGATGCCCTACCGCAAAGTCGATCTGGACAAGACCTCCCGCCGGGTGCTTTCGGCGGCAGAGTTCCAGGCCGCAGGCGGCGCCGGCACCCCCGCAAGCTGGCTCCACACCGCCACCCTCGACAACCTCCACCCCGCGACTGCTGTTTCTTTCCGCATCAACGGCCTGACCGGAAATGCCGCCGACTATAAGCTCTTCGCCCTCGGCACAGATGGCCGCTACCATGAGGTGTCCGACTGGCACTTCGACGATGCCCCGGCCCGTCTCAGCGCGAAGAAGGTCTACAGCGTCTGCCTCACCGCACAGGACGGCGGCAGCTTCGACCTCTCGCCCGACGCCAAGGAAGTCACCCTCTCGGTGGTGCTGGCACGATGAATTCCTAAACCAAAAGCCCATCTGTACCACGGTGCAGATGGGCTTTTTATCACACTATCGTATTTTACAGGGTACTCAGCAGGCGGTGGCCGCCGTTCTGGTCAGCGGCATAGCGGGTGGTGCGGTTGACCTGATTGTCCAGCGGCAGGCCCGCAGCGTAGCGCTTGAGGTTGTGGATGAAGATGTCCACGATGTTGTCCAGCGTCTTGGGCAGGCTGAACTTGCCGGAGTTGTGGGGCGTGATGATAGCGCCCGGCTCACCCCACAGCGGGTGGTCTGCAGGCAGAGGCTCCGGGTCGGTGACGTCGAGGCCCGCGCCAAAAATTTTGCCGCTGCGCAGGGCCTCCACGAGGGCGTCGCTGTCCACGGTGGTGCCGCGGCCCACATTGATGAGGATGGCCCCGTTCTTGCAGCGGGCGAAGCGCTCGGCGTTGAACAGCTTGTTGGTCTCGGGGGTGCCGGGCAAGCTCAGGGCGATGAGGTCGGCCTCGGGCAGCTCCTCGTCCAGCTGGCTCTGGGCCACCACACGCAGGCAGTAGTCCGGGCAGGGCGTGTCGGGGTGGACCGTGCGGCGGACGCCCACCACCTCAGCGCCCAGCATATGGGCGCGGCGGGGATGTCGCCCATGCCGACGCAGAGCACCCGCGCCCCGGTGATGCCCCTCACGGGGCGGTCGATGGGAGCCCACTGGCGCTGGTTCTGGCGGTCGCGGTAGAGGAACATATCCTTCTGGATGCCCAGCCACATGGCCAGCATCCACTCGCTGATGGCCAGACCGTAGGCACCGGTGGCGTTGGTCACCATGCAGTTTTCGGGCAGGACGCCGGGCTTCAGATAGGCGTCGGGGCCGGCGGAGTTGGACTGGAACCACTCGATGTGCTTGTTCTGGCGGATCATCGACACTGGTGCGTTGCCCAGCACGATGTCGGCCCAGAGCACATCTTCGGCGTGGACGTCGTCCAGCGCGTTGAAACGGAATTCAAATTCCGGCACGGATGCCTCCAGCGCGGCGCGGTGGGCGTCGTTCAGGGGCAGACATACCAAAACTTTTTTGTGCATAGGGATACCCTCACTTCCTGTGTATTCTTCTATAAGAATACTCTCCCCCGCCCCGCTCCGCAAGAGGCAAAATGGCCGCTTTCTTAAGAATTCCTTAGGATTTCATCCCACAAATCCCAAGAAGTATGTGATAAGCTGTCCACAATGCAGAAAATCTGCTATACGGATACTAAGCCATACAGGAAAGGAATCATAGACTATGCAGACCATCATGATCGTAGAGGATGACCCGGACATCCGGGACGGCGTGCGCATCCTCCTGTCCGGGGAGGGCTACCGCATCCTCGACAACATCACCTCGAACCTGCTCAATACGCCGACCCGGCGCAGGACATTTCCGTCCGCTTCGTCAAAGAGAACGGCAAAGCCGGGCTTGCCTTTGCAAATGCCGTCCTCCCCGGCCGGCACCAGCCCCTCCGGCACCGTGAAGTCGATGGTGCAACTGGTCCCCGCCAACATCGACAAGCTGGGCGCGGCCTCGGCCATGAGCGGCTCCAAGCGCTATGAGCTTGCTGACGATATGCAGGTCTACCTGTGGTACAAGGGCCAGTATTACGCCACCACCCTCTCGCAGGTCAACGCCGAAGATTACCACCTCATCGGCTGGTACGACAGCCTCGGCTGCGCAGCCGGCGGCAAGATCCGCGTGCTCATCGCTGTGAAGAACGACTGAATCAAATAAATAAACAGCAGCGGGTATCCGGCTCTCACCGGATACCCGCTGCTGTTTTATGGTTCAGGGCATTTATTGGGCTTTTCCCTTCTCGTAGTAGTGCTGCATCTCTTCGCGGGGCACCATGTTGCCGCCCGTGGCCCAGACAAGGTGGATGGCGTTGGCCATTGCCCCTGCGGGGACAGCGCGCTCCGCGTACCCGCCGAGCGCCCGGCCCTGCTGTGTCAGGACCGGGCCATACATCCCGGCGAGGGCGCTCGGCTCGAGGTAGATGCCTTCGGCGTCCGCAAGCTCGGCAAGAAGCTTGTACATCCGCTCATCCTGGATCGAATAGCAGCCGCTCATGAAGGGGCGCATGAGCGCGCCGACGAAACCGGAAGCGCGTCCCACGGCGAGGCCGTCGGCAGCGGTCAGGTTGTCAACGTCAAAATCCTGCACACAGACGTTGTTATTTTCACCTGTCGCCATGCCAAGCATCATACACGGGGAATGCGTGGGCTCTGCAAAGAAACAGTGCGCCGCATTGCCGAACACCATTTTCAGTCCAAAGGCCACGCCGCCGGGTCCACCGCCCACGCCGCAGGGCAGGTAGACGAAGAGCGGATGCTCTTCATCGACGATGATGCCCAGAGCGTCGAACTGCTTTTTCAGTCGGAGCGCGGCCACGGTGTAGCCGAGGAAGAGGGTCTTGGAATTTTCGTCGTCCACAAAATGGCAGTAAGGGTCATCTGCGGCCAGCCTGCGGCCCTCGGCCACGGCGATGCTGTAATCGGACTTGTACTCCACCACCTTGACTCCGCGGCTGCGCAGGAGGTCTTTTTTCCACTGCCGCGCGTCCGCAGACATGTGGACGGTGACTTTGAAGCCGAGTTTTGCGCTCATGATGCCGATGGAGAGGCCGAGGTTGCCGGTGGAGCCGACAGCGATGGAGTAGCGGGAGAACAACTCCCGGAACGGCTCGGTGTCCAGCACGGCGTAATCGTCCGTCAGGTGGAGCATCCCGCTCTGGAGGGCGATGTCCTCCGCCGTTTTCAGCACCTCATAGATGCCGCCGCGGGCCTTGATGGAGCCGGAGATCGGCAGATGACTGTCCAGCTTTATCCACACCTGCCCGGCGATGGCGGTGTCCGAAGTTTCTTCCAGCACCTTCTGCATCGCGGGGATGGGGCGGACGGCAGACTCGATGATGCCGTGGCTCTCGGCTGTCTCGGGGAAGACCCTGCACAGGTACGGGGCAAAGCGCTCCAAGCGCGCAGCGGCATCCTCGATGTCCGCCATGCCGAGGGGGCAGGCGGCTTTGGCCTGTTCAAACGGCTGCTTGTCGGGGTTGAGCCACGCCGTTTCCATCAGCTCGCAGATGTCGCCCACGACCGGACAGGAGCTTATCCAGTCGGCAGCAGAGCGCCCTGCGATGATCTTATTTGGTGAGAGCATAATATTCTCCTTTTCCTATTCCTAAAGCGACGTTCAGAACATTCCGGGGAGGACACCGGAGAAGGCGTTGAGCACGACCAGAATGACCATGCCGATGGCACCGGACAGAATGCAGGGGATCGTCGTAGTGGCGAGGCAGTCTTTGGTATCGAGGCCGTTGTAGGTGGACGGAAACCAGAAGGTAACGTCCGTCGGGAAGGTGGCGGCGTTGGCGCCGAGACAGACAGAGAGGCCTGCGATGATGGGCGACATGCCAGAGGCAAGGCACACCGGGCCGGCGATGGCGATGGAGGTGAGCATGGCAGCGGTGGCAGAGCCGACAGCGGCGCGGATGCAGAACGCCAGCAGGAATCCCAGCAGAATGACGGGCATCTTGGTCGCGGACATGATGGCGACGAGGTCGGTGCTCATGGTCGTTGCCCCCAGCATGGAGGCGAAGCATCCACCGGCACCCACGATGAGCAGGACATTGCCGGTGCGGTCTGCATAGGCGTCGATGTACTGCATGACGGTCTTTTCAGGCATATACGGATGCAGAACATAGCCAGTGACGAGCATGGCGATGAAGAGGGCGATGTTGGAGTTGCCGACAAAGTTGATGACGGTGTAGACAGGGCCCTCCGTGACGAACAGCGAGAAGATGGCTGCGAAAACGATGAGGACGATGGGGAACATGACGAGCAGGAAGGCTTTCAGCGCGGAGGGCTTGGTGGGGTCGGGAGCGAGGAGGTCTTCGTCCTCCACGATCTCCTTCATCGCGTCGCGGGCGCGCTGCTTTTCTTCCTTCGAGTTGACGAGGTTCGCATACACCCAGCCCACGAGGAGGCTGGCGGGCAGGCAGACGATGATGCCCCAGATGATGAACCAGCCGACGTTCGCGCCAATCTGGCCTGCGACGGCCAGAGGGCCGGGAGTAGGTGCGACGCAGCTGTGGGTAAGCATCAGGCCGGTAAAGATGGCGATGACATAACCCTTCATGCTCTTTTTGCTGATCTTCTGCAAGGCAGTCACCAGCGGGGCCGTCATGATGTAGGCACAGCCGAAGTAGATGGGGATGGAGAGGATGAAGCCGACGAGGTTCAGCGCAAGATAATCGTTCTTCTTGCCGAACAGCCGGACCATACCTTTTGCCAGCTCCTCGGTCGCGCCCGAGTTGCCAAGGAAGTCACCGAAGATGCTGCCGAACACGATGAGGAGGCCGATGCTCGTCATCATATTGCCGAAGCCGGCGGGCAGCTTGCTCAGAATATCCGCAGCCGGCATCCCGACCATGAGGCCGAAGATGATGGCGGCGGCAAACAGACCAACAGAGGGGGTGACTTTAAGCTTGATGAGCGCAATGAGCAGGAGCACGAAGACGATCAAAAACGCGATCAATGGAGACATGATCATTTCCCTTTCTGTCGTAGATTTTGTTCGGTGGAAAGACGTATTTATGCGTTGTGGCGCAGCATCTTGCCCGGAGCAGCACCGGTGAACTGCTTGTCCTTATAGACGAGCACGCCGTTCACATAGACGGAGTCGATTCCCTCGGTGATGCTGTTGGAGTTGCTGTAAGTGGCGGTGTCCTGAAGCTTGTCGTAGTCGAAGATGACGAGGTCGGCGTCATAGCCTTCCTTGATGAGGCCCTTGTTTTTGATGCGGAGGTACTCGGCGGTGCGGCCGGTCATCTTGTTGACAGCCTCTTCGAGGGTGAGGATCTTCTTTTCCTTGACGAAGTAAGTGATGACGTGCGGGAAGGTGCCGCTGGCTCTGGGGTGGCCCTTTTCCTTCCAGCTGCGTGTCAGACCGTCGCTGCCCACGATGCAGTAGGGGTCGCGGATGATCTCGCAGACATCCTCGTCGCACATGCTGCTGTAAACGCCGCCCGTCTCACAGTTGTTGGCGACGCACATATCGAAGAATGCCTCCCACGGGTCTTTGCCGATAGAGTCGGCGTACTCTGTGATGAAATGGCCCTCGGCCTCCGGCGTCTTGGATGCCGAATAAACATAGACGCCGCCCCAGCCGCCGGCGTTGAGGTAGTAGTTATCGTAGGGGGTGGCGGGGTCTTCCATCTCGGCCTTGAGCTTTGCGCGGAAGTCCTTGTCCTTCAGCTGGTCGGTCATGGCATGGAAACCGTTTGCGAAGTACCACGGCGGCATACAGGCGTTCAGGGTCGTCATGTTGCAGGTGTAGGGGTACTGGTCGCAGATGACGGGAATGCCCTCGTCGCGGGCCTTGTGCATGAGGGCGAGGGTCTGCTTCTGCTTGCCCCAGTTGGGCTTGCCGAGCATCTTGTGGTGGGAGATGTCCACGAGGACGCCCGCCTGACGGCCGACGTTGATGGTCTCTTCCACGGCCTCGACGATCTTGTCGCTCTCGTTGCGCATATGGCTGGCGTAGATGCCGTTGAAGGGGGCGATGACCTTGGCCAGTTCAATGATCTCCTTTTCCTCGGCGTAGCAGCTGGGCGTATAGATGAGGCCGGTGGAGAAGCCGGCTGCGCCGTCTTCCATCGCCTCGCGCAGGATGCCCTTCATCCGGTCAAGCTCCGCATCTGTTGCGGGGCGGTTGGCCATGCCCATCACGGCGATGCGTAGGCTGCTGTGGCCGATGTACATCTTGGCGTTTGCCGTGAGCTTCTGCTGGTCGGCGTACTCGAGGAAACGTGCGAAGCTGCTCCAGTTCTTCATGTCGTCTGGGAACCATGTCGTTCCCATCGAGAGCATGTTCTGGACGGCGGCCAGATTCTCCGGCATGACCGGTGCCATCGACAGGCCGCACTGGCCGGTCAGCTCGGTCGTGACGCCCTGCGTGGTCTTGAAGAGGTGCGCATCTTCCGAGCCAAGAATGAGGTCGCCGTGGGAGTGGGCGTCTATCCAGCCGGGGCTGACGTACTTGCCGCTGGCGTCGATGACAGCGGTGGCTTCCTCACTGCCGTCTGCCATGACCAGCTTTCCGCCGGAAATACCGATGCTGCCCTTATAGGCCGGCTTTCCGGTGCCATCGATGATATTCGCATTCTTGATCAACACATCCAACATATTATATGCTCCTTTCCATTCTGTTCATTTTTACTTAACGAATTGTTAAGTTCCATTGGCATCAATATAAATGTTTTTTCTGTGTCTGTCAACGGAAAACCCGCATTTTCCAACGCGTTCAGTGCGTTTTCGTCTATTTTTACAAAAGCAGGCTCCCGTTTTTAGGCAACATTACGTCGTTCATGTGTTCAGTGTAAATGAACGAAATGCATTTTCAGAGTTTTCGCAGTACTCTCAGCTTCTCCCTTGATAAAGTCACGAAAATCCGATATAATACAAATGAAATACATTCAGGAGAAGAACAGTGGAAGAATTGAATCTCGGCAAAAAGCTTCAGGCTATCCGCACCAGCAAAAAAATCAGCGTGCGCAAGCTTGCCGCCATGACGAACCTGACGGCCTCCATGATAAGCCAAATCGAAAACGGTGCGGTCAACCCGTCCATTCCCACTCTCCGCACCATCAGCTCGGCGTTGGAAACGCCCATCTATTACTTTTTCAAAGACGAAGACAATGCCTCTGTCGTCGTCACCCAGAGCACCCGTATGGTGCTGGGCAACAAGCAGGAGCCTTCCGTCGTGTACGAACTGCTGACACCGGACACCCGCGGCGAGATTGAGTTCTGCATGATGGTCATCCCGCCCAAGGCCTACTCCTGCCGTGAGCCGAAGGGCCACTTCGGCGAAGAGGTTGCCTTCTTCTACTCCGGCGAGGAAGTCCAGCTCGAGATAGACGGCGACAGCTATACGCTGCACCACGAGGACAGCATCCGCATCCCCGGAGGGGCCATGCACCGATGGTATAACCCCACGGACGAAACCGTGCAGGTCATCTTCGCCGTCTCGCCGCCCTCTTTCTGATACTCAATAAGCACAAAACCGCCCTTCCCGAACGGGAAAGGCGGTTTCTTCGTTTATTTTACTGCATCTACTGCATCAGGCTGGACTAACAAAAGTGCAAAAAAAGAAAGACACCGCACAAACTGTGCAGTGTCTTTTTGGTGGAGAATACCGGGATCGAACCGGTGACCTCTTGCATGCCATGCAAGCGCTCTCCCGAACCACCTTGAAACGCACCCCCAGAAAAGCGTGTGTGAATGGGTATGATTTGGCGTTAATACGGCAAATTCGGTTGAAAAGTGTTTTTCTGTCCAACAATCAGCATAGCTGCATGAGAACAATTTAGGCACAGAATTCATTTGGCTGTATTTTACAGTCGGATTTACCTGCTGTCAAGATGTTTCATGTCATTCATGCCGCTAAAGCGAGTCAATATCCTTCTATTTCAAATTACATAGCGCAATTTCGACCTGCAAAATCGAAGTTGCGCTTTTTTCATTCCTCAATAAATTTTTTCACCGGAGGTTTATACAATGTTTTTATCTCATTGTTGCTTTCAGCCCTTGACACAACCGTATGACCCTTGACTACTTTTACGGACAGGCCGGAGAACTCTTTTCGTTCTTCCGCATTCCAAAGGCTCTTTTTCAGGAGCAGCGGTTTCAAGATCTGTCAACCGATGCCAAAACTCTGTACGGCATCCTGCTTGACCGCATGAGCCTTTCTGTTAAAAATGAATGGTTTGACAAAAAAGGTCGAAGGTCGGCGACACCGTAGGCTCCAGCTCCTCCACCACCGAGACCATGTGCGTCATCTACGATTTGAGCTACCCCGAGATGACGCTGGACGTCGATGAGCTGGACATTCTCGACATTCAGGTGGGCCAGAAGGCCGAGATCACCGTCGACGCCATCGACGACTGCACCTTTGAGGGCGTCGTCACCAGCATCTCCTCCGCCGGCACCACCACCGGCGGCACCACCACTTACCCCGTCACCATCCGCATCGACGACACCGGCAGCCTCATGCCCGGCATGAATGCCACTGCCGCCCTTGACATTCCCCCTTGCCGGCGTTATGTTATTGTTAAGGCGACAGCCGGTTTCGCCGTCTTTCGCCTCATATTAAAATCGCTCTTGTTTTATAGCTGTCTGGACTTTACACAAAATTTGGGAAAGACCCATTTTTGTCTAACTTTTGGGGTTCATTTCAGTATCCGGAGTCTCTTTTTTGGCATTTTCTTCAATGTTTTTGCAATTGGAATCTATAGTTTCGATAGCTGTTTTCTTTCAACGGCATGGATAAGCTAGGCCTTATTGCTTTGCAGAAACAGCGCATCACCCGAAATTTTAATTATTTTTCGCTCTGATTCTGATATACTATCGTTAAGACATCGATTTCGGAGGTCCACATGGATACAAGTATTTTCCGTTATGTGCTCGAGGTGGAAAAATACAGAAACATCACCCAGGCGGCGAAGCGACTGTTTATCTCGCAACCGGCACTGACCAAACAGCTGAATAAGCTCGAAAAAGAGTTGGGCTTTTCGCCTTTTGACCGCACGCACAGCCCGATCAGCGTTACACCACAGGGCGAGATTTTTCTCGATTTTGCTCGGCGCTATGTGCAGCTCGAAAGCGAGATGATGGATAGTCTTCGACAGTTTAATCAGATTCCAGCAGAGCCTGTACTGATTGCCACAACGCATCGTGGTGGCGCCTACGCTGCTGTTCAGGCAGCACCTTTCATGATGACACATCCAGAGATACATCTCAGTTACCTGAATCGCAACTCTCAGCAGTGCGAAGAAGAGCTGGAAAGCGAATCCATCGACTTAGCCATCTATACTGAACCTGTACACTCCGAAAACATCGAGTATATGCCAGTACAGGAGGATCCGCTCGTATTTGTCATTCCACAGGAATCACCGATTCTGGAGGACCTGGATATCTCCGATAATTCACTCGAGCATCCGGTTGAAATCGACATCAGCCGTTTCCGTAATCCGTCGCTCCGATATATTCTGGCGACGCCAGGTCAGGGGCTGTATGATGCCGAAAAATCTTTTTTCAGAAAATATCACATCACACCGATTCATCCGCAGCGCATTGATTATGTTGACACACGATATCTCGTTGCCTGCAGCGGCTGTGGCATCGCCCTGTTACCGCACATGACGATTCGTAATTCATCTACTGGTCAAAACCCGGTCTATGGCACGATAAAAGGCGATACTCTGTATCGTTATGTCATTGTCGCCCGAAAGAAGGGCCGCAACCTATCCCCTTCTGCAGAAATCGTCTGGCGCTACATGATCAGCGCATCTGCTAAAAACCGATAACATTTTGGAATCAGGTTCATAACAGAAAAAGGAGAAGCATTCGTCATTCAATTTGCAGTACAGAGCGAGTGCTTCTTTTTCTGTTTTATGGCGCCATGTCCATTCCAAATGGTTATCGTCCCATAGAGGAATCACCATCGTCACAATCTTGCACAATTACTCCCAATTTTGTACAATACATTTATCAAATTTGCCGGCAAATAAAAGTGCTTTAAAAATTCTGTATCACTTTTTGGGAGGATTTACTGTGAATAAGTTAAAAGAAACGAAGATCCTTGGGTTTCCTCTGTGGATGTACCTTATATTCAGTATACTGATGATGGTGATGGCAGCCAATGACTGGATGCTGACCAACATGGTCGGCGCACTCGCCTTCGCGATGATCATCGGCACACTGCTCGGCTGGGTCGGTGACCATATCCCGGTCTGGAAGACCTGGTTCGGCGGCGGCATGCTCTTCTCCTGCCTCGTAGCCGGCGCGATGAACACCTTCCACCTGATCGGTGAAGGCTCGATGGAAGCCCTGAATACCTTCAACGGCTCCACCGGTTTCCTCGATCTCTACATTCTCGTCCTGATCACCGGCTCTGTGCTCTCGGTTGATCGTAAGATGCTCATCAAATCCTTCGCCGGATTCGTCCCGACGATTCTTGCAGGTATTGCAGGTGCACTCGGCCTCGCTGGTCTCGTAGGTGCCATCACTGGCGTCGGCGCAATCGAGGCGATCGCCACCTATGCAATTCCGGTCATGGGCGGTGGCAATGGTGCCGGTATCACACCGATGAGCAAGATGTGGGCTGCTGCAACCGGCGGTGATGCCTCCTCCTGGTATGCATCTGCCTTTGCAATCATCAGCATTGGCAATCTCTGCGCCGTCTTCATGTCTGCACTGCTGAACAAGCTCGGCCAGATCAAGCCATCCATGACGGGTAATGGTCGTCTCATGGTCAGTGAAGAAAATGTCAGCACGAAGTCCAGTGACGTGAAGCCGACCGCAGCCGACTACGCAACCGGTCTCGCACTCGGTGTCGTATGCTTCAATGTAGCTAACCTCTACGCAAAGCACATCTCCATCATCAACCATGCAAACCTCGGCTTCAGTATTCATACCTTCGCTTTCATGGTCATCCTGATGGCGATTCTGAATATGACGAATATCCTGCCGGAAAACGTGAAGGCCGGCGCAAGGGGCATGCAGCAATTCTTCGTAAAGTATATGTCCTTCCCACTGATGATTACCGTTGGTATCGGTACGAACCTCACAGACTACGCGAAGGTCTTCACAAACCCAGCGTATATCGTCATCATCATGGCGACTGTCATCGGTGCGATGATCGGAACCTTCATCGTCGGTAAGCTGTTCCACTTCTATCCTGTAGAAGGAATGCTGACTGCCGGACTCTGTATGGCAAACGGCGGTGGTGCCGGCGACGTACAGTGTCTCGGCGCTGCACACCGCATGGAGCTGATGTCCTATGCTCAGATTTCTTCCAGAATCGGTGGTGCCATCATGCTCGTCATCGCAAGCTTCGTCTTCGGTAAATTCCTGTAATCCTGGAGGTACAGTATGGCAAATCAGAATCCTTTGGCTACGAATCTCACGCTTGAGCAGCAGAAAAACCTGTTCGGCAATGCTTACTTAAATATGCTCTGGCACTGTCCGACCGACCTGCGTTTCCACTACTGGGTGCATCTCCCAGACTACTACTACGACGAAGAGGAGCATGAGTACTCTCTCCTCGTCATCATCCATGGAACCGGCTGTGCGATCGAAGAGTACATCAAGCAGGCGAAGGAACTCGCCGACAAATATCATATGGCTGTGCTTGCGCCTATGTTCCCGGGTGGACTCATTCAGCGCGATGACTTCAACAGCTATAAGCTCCTCTCCTGCGACGGCATCCGCTATGATCTGATTCTCCTCGATATGATCGAGGATATGGCGAAGCGCTATCCAGGCGTTCACACGGATCAGTTTTTCATGTTCG
>ENA-OUPZ01000439-OUPZ01000439.1-human-gut-metagenome-genome-assembly--contig:-NODE-439-length-28844-cov-6.132030_pt1 | contig 28844 bp, 18 predicted proteins | sample MGYA00237941_ERZ548813 | MGnify/ENA primary metagenome ERZ548813 (study PRJEB26490, sample SAMN05194712) | human gut metagenome | biome: terrestrial biome; feature: human-associated habitat; material...
CCGCAGGAATGAGTCCTATCTTATCGGAACGGCTGTCTATACTTTCCGGACGATTGTCTCCCAATACGAAATACTCATTGTTACCCAAAACTATGGGAACAGAGGCGTTTCCCGGATCGGTTATAGCCGGAGCATCTGAAAAATAGGGCTCGTAGAGAGGTGAACCGTTGATATAGACAGTTCCGTCCATGATCTGAACAGTCTCACCGGGAAGACCGATTACACGTTTTAGAATCATTCGGTTGTCAAGAGCTTCTGAGCGGATGGTGATAATATCAAAACGGGAAATCTGTTCGGGAATGCCAAATTTTTGTACCAGTAAAAAAGATCCGGAATGGCAGGTGGGCTCCATGGATCTCCCGGAGACCTGATAAAGCTGTACGCCGTAGTGACTGATCAGAAAAATAAGGCATCCGATACACAGTATGGACAGTAAATAGTGAGAGATTTTAGACGGCATAAGGACTCCTTTCTTAAAACTGCTTAATTTACGGATATAGTAGCATGCGAAAACAGATCATGCAAGAACAGAACATATTATAAATGATGAAAAAGAGGGATAACATATGAAAGTATTACTGGTGAACGGAAGCGGACATGCGAAGGGATGCACCTATACTGCACTGGAAGAGGTAGCGGGTGCGTTGGAGAAGAACGGTATCGAGACAGAGATCATTCAGGTAGGCGTAGAGCCCATCGCCGGATGCATCGGCTGCGGTGCCTGCTTAAAGACCGGAAAATGCTTCCGTGAGGACGGCGTCAATGAATTCGTAGAAAAAGCGAAGACCGCAGATGGATTCGTGTTCGGATCTCCCGTGCATTATGCATCGGCTTCCGGCATGATCACCTCTTTCTTAGATCGTGTATTTTACGGCAGAGGAGCAATCTTCCAGGGGAAACCCGGCGCCTGTGTCGTCAGCTGCAGACGCGGTGGAGCCTCCGCAGCATTTGATCAGCTGAACAAATATTTCACCATCAATTGTATGCCGGTAGTATCCAGCCAGTATTGGAATCAGGTACACGGCAATACCCCCGAAGAGGTAAAACAGGATCTGGAAGGTATGCAGACCATGCGCACATTAGGCAATAATATGGCGTGGCTGTTAAAATGTATAGAAGCAGGCAAAGCTACCGGTGTGAGCTTCCCGGAGAGAGAACCGGCGCAGAAGACCAACTTTATCCGATAAATACGACAGACCGGACAGGAAAAGGAGACAGACGAAACTATGGCACAGTGGCAGGGATTGGGAAGATATCCGGAAAATGCAGATCCAAAGGACTGCCCCGCAGCGGGAGAACTGTTGGCTTACGTGGACGGAAGCTATCAGGATGCACTGAAAAAATACGGTTTTGGCTGTATTTTCATCCTTCCCGACGGACGGATCTATACAGAATACGGTAACGGCGATAACCCGGACTCCCTGAAACAGCGAAATGTATCCGGAGAGATGCTGGGAGCCATGTATGCGGTACGGTTTGCCTTAAACAGTGGATTTCGAGCCATTGAGATCCGGTATGATTACGAGGGGATCGAAAAATGGGTCACCGGTGCGTGGAAGAGCAAAAATGAACTGACACAGAAATACGCACAGACCATGAGAGGCTGGGGACAGAAGATACAGATCCGCTTCACGAAAGTACCGGCACATTCCAAGGTAAAATACAATGAACTCGCGGACGAGACAGCAAAACTCGGCGTGGCGAACGGTAACGGAATTCCCAAGGTGAAGAGTCTTAGCGATTTCGAGGCGGCGGATGCCGCAGAGAGGATGCAGGATGCGGCTGAATAAATATCTGGCACAGTGCGGTGTATGCTCCAGGAGAGATGCGGACAAACTCATCGAACAGGGAAAAGTCTTAGTCAACGGTCAGGTCGCAGGAATGGGACAGCAGGTGTTAGAGACGGATACCGTACAGGTGGGAAAAAAGATTTTACAGGGGAAACAGACCTGCAAAGTCCTGGCTTTCTACAAGCCGGTGGGTGTCGTCTGCACAGAGCGGGATCCACATGCGGAGAAAAAGATCATGGACATGATCCACTGTCCGGAGAGATTGACCTATGCCGGACGCCTGGACAAAGATTCCGAGGGACTGATCCTTCTGACCAACGACGGAGACCTCATCAATGCCATGATGCGGGGAGCGAACCGCCATGAAAAAGAATACATTGTAAAGATCGACCGGGAAATAACACCCGATTTTTTGGAGATAATGAGAAAAGGCATCTATCTGAAGGATCTTGATATCACTACCAGAGAATGTAAGATAGAAAAAATAGGAAAATATACATTCCAGATCATACTGACTCAGGGAGTCAACAGACAGATCCGCCGGATGTGCGAGGCCTGCGGAGTGAAAGTGAGATCCTTAAAAAGGATCCGCGTCATGAATATCCGCCTGGGAGATCTGAAGCCCGGAGAGTGGCGTGAGGTCACAGGGGGAGAACTGGAAACGCTTCTGACAGATACCGGAATGTTAAATCGTAAATAATCTTTTAAAGGCAGGAACACAATATGCAGTCTTCCAAGATAGACCGGATCAAATATCTGGTAGAACAACTGAATGCGGCTTCGGAGAGCTATTATGCCAAAGACCGGGAGATCATGAGCAATTATGAATATGATAAGCTCTATGATGAACTGGTGGAACTGGAAAAAGAGACAGGTGTTACCCTGGCGAACAGCCCCACGGTGAATGTGGGCTACGAAGCGGTGGATGAGCTTCCCAAGGAACGTCACGAGAGTCCGATGCTGTCTCTTGGCAAGACCAAAAGCCGGGAAGAACTGCGGGACTGGCTGCAGGGCAACCCTGCAATTTTAAGCTGGAAACTGGACGGACTGACCATTGTGTTGACCTATCGTGAAGGAAAACTTGCAAAAGCGGTTACCCGCGGAAATGGCGAGATCGGGGAAGTTATCACGAATAACGCTCGTACTTTTAAGAATCTTCCGTTAAATATTTCTTATACCGGGGAACTGATCCTGCGGGGCGAGGCGGTTATCACTTACAGTGATTTCGAGAAGATCAACGGTGAGATCGCAGATGCAGAGGCAAAATATAAGAATCCCAGAAATCTGTGCAGCGGATCCGTTCGACAGCTGAATAATGAGATCACGGCAAAACGCAACGTGAGATTTTATGCGTTTACCCTCGTAAAAGCGGACGATGTGGACTTCCACGATTCCAAGGAAGCACAGTTTGCCTTTTTACAGGAGCAGGGATTTGCGGTGGTAGAACATGTGGCGGTGACCGAGGAAAATATCCTGTCAGTCATCGAAGATTTTGAACACAAGATCGAGCATTATGACATTCCCTCCGACGGACTGGTACTTACCTATGAAAGCATCAGCTATGGACAGTCCTTGGGCAGAACTGCAAAATTCCCCAGAGATTCCATTGCTTTTAAATGGGCGGATGAACTTCGCGAGACCACTTTAAAAGAGATCGAATGGAGTGCCAGCCGCACCGGCCTGATCAATCCGGTAGCCATCTTCGAGCCGGTAGAGATGGAGGGTACCACAGTCAGCCGTGCCTCGGTGCATAATATCAGCATATTACGTTCCCTTCGACTGGGGATCGGAGATCACATTACAGTCTATAAGGCGAATATGATCATCCCCCAGATCGCAGAGAATCTGACCGGCAGTGACAACGTGGAGATCCCGAAGGTCTGTCCCGTCTGCGGACAACCTACCGAGATACGTCAGATGAATGAAGTACAGACCTTGTATTGCACCAATGAGAAATGCCCGGCGAAGGAGATTAAGGCATACACCTTATTCGTCAGCCGTGATGCCCTGAATATCGACGGGCTCTCCGAAGCTACATTGGAGAAAATGATCGATCAGGGCTTCATCCACGAATATGCTGACCTGTTCCGGCTGGATCGTTATAAGGAAGTTATCACACAGATGGAGGGCTTCGGAGAGAAGTCTTATCAGAATATGATAGACAGCATTGAAGCTGCGCGCCATACGACGCTGCCCCGACTGATCTACGGACTGGGAATCGCGGGGATCGGTGTGGCCAATGCCAAGGTGCTCTGCAGATATTTTGATTATGATCTGGAGAAAATGCAGTCAGCAGACACAGAGACCTTAAGTGCTATCCCCGGTGTGGGAGAAGTGCTTGCCGGGGCATTTACGGAGTATATGTCCGATGCGGAGAACCTGGAACAGATCGAACATCTGAAACAGTTCCTGATCATTGAGACACCTAAGGTGGATGAAAATGCACAGACACTATCCGGTATGAGTTTCGTCGTAACCGGAAGTCTGAACCATTATGCCAGTCGTAACGACTTGAAAGAAGTCATCGAGGAGAGAGGCGGTAAAGTCACCGGCAGTGTGACGGGGAAGACCACCTGCCTGATCAACAATGACATTACCTCGACTTCTTCCAAAAATAAAAAAGCCAAGGAGCTTCAGGTTCCGATCCTTACGGAAGAAGATTTCCTGAAGACTTATAATATTCCTTACGAGGAATAAGTAGACCTGGAGGAAAATGAAATGCCTATTAAGACACAAAATGATCTGCCTGCCAAAGAGATACTGGAGAACGAAAATATATTCGTCATGGACGAATTCCGTGCTCTGCATCAGGATATGCGTCCACTGCAGGTATTGATCTTAAACAATATGCCGGTAAAGCAGGACACGGAGCTGCAGCTGCTGCGTGCCTTGTCCAATACCCCTTTGCAGGTGGATGTGACCTTCATGAATACCAAGACCCATGTGTCATTGAATACCCCTGCAAGCCATCTCAATAAATTCTACACCACCTTTGATGAGATCAAAGACCGCACCTTCGATGGACTGATCGTCACCGGAGCACCGGTGGAAGATATCACCTTTGAAGAGGTGGATTACTGGGAGGAGACCTGTAAGATCTTAGACTGGGCGGAGACTCATGTGACTTCCACCTTGCATATCTGCTGGGCGGCGCAGGCCGGATTCTACCATTATTATGGTATTAACAAGAGACAGCTGCCGCAGAAGCTGTTCGGTGTCTACGAACATAAAGTATCCAACCGGAAAATACCGTTGGTGCGTGGTTTTGATGATATTTTCCTGGCACCGCACAGCCGCCATACGGAGACTCCTTCCGAAGCCATTCATGCCTGTAAGGATCTGACGATCCTGGCGGAATCCGAGAAAGCCGGTGTATTCCTGGCTATCGCAGAGGAAGGCAAAAAAATCTTCGTGGCGGGACACCCGGAATATGACCGTTATACGTTGAACAATGAGTATCACAGAGACCTGGACAAGGGACTGCCGATCCAGGTTCCCTTTAATTATTATCCGGATGATGATCCGGAGCAGAGACCACTGTTACAGTGGAGATCCCATTGCAATAACCTTTACAGCAACTGGCTGAATTACTATGTATATCAGGCAACACCGTACGACCTGGCTCAGATCCGGTAACACACGTGGAATATCGTGCGCATTTTGCTACAATAAATTGATAAAAAAATAATAGATATCACTGTTCGTCAAGCTGCCTGTATGGTAAAATACATATCATACAAGCAGCTTTTCATATATTACGAAAGCAGAAAGAATGAGGGAGTACATATGGAAATTAACATTGGTATTATCGCAATCGTCGTATTGGTCATTGCCATTCTGGCCATCCTGGCATCTGGTTATGTGAAGGCATCACCGAACAAAGCCTACATCATCTCCGGTATCAAGAGAGAGCCCAAGGTCCTGATCGGACGTGCCGGCATCAAGATCCCCTTCCTGGAGAAAAAGGATGAACTGATCCTGAAGCAGATCAGTATCGACATCAAGACCAACGGCTATATCCCCACCAAGGATTTCATCGGTGTAGATATTGACGCCGTGGCTAAGGTCAGAGTCCTGACCCAGAGAGATGTTACCGTGAATGCCAAAGGGGAAGTAGTGGCAGGTGCCGATTCTAATAAGAGGATCACCACCGAGATGGCTAACGCAGCCATGAAGAACTTCCTGAACATGAACGAAGATCAGATCCGCGATGCGCTGACCGATTCCCTGCAGGGTAACATGCGTGAGATCATCGGTACCCAGTGCCTGAAGGAGCTGTGTAATGATCGTAAGACCTTCGGTGACGAGGTTCAGGCGAAGGCACAGAAGGATATGAATGCCCTGGGTATCTGGATCGAGTCCTGCAACATCCAGAAGATCGAGGATGAGAACAACCTGATCACTGCTTTGGGACAGGATAACATGTCCCAGATCCAGAAGGACGCATCCGTAGCAAAGGCACAGGCAGACAGAGATGTGGCCATCGCCAGAGCACAGGCACAGAAGGATGCCAATGATGCACAGGTTATCGCAGAGACCGAGATCGCCCAGAAGCAGACCGAGCTGGCGATCAAGAAGGCTGAACTGAAGAAAGAGTCCGATATCAAGAAGGCAGAAGCCGACGCAGCATATAAGATTCAGGAAGAGGAACAGCGTAAGACCGTGGAGATCACCACAGCGAACGCGAACCTGGCCCGTCAGGAGAAGGAACTGGAATTAAAGGAGAGAGAAGTATCCATCAAGGAGAAAGCTCTGGAAGCTGAGGTCAAGAAGACCGCAGAAGCGAATAAATACGCAGCACAGCAGAAGGCAGATGCCGAGCAGTACGAGAGACAGAAGAGAGCGGAGGCAGAACTCTTCGAGATCCAGAGACAGGCAGAAGCTGAGAAAGCAAAATCCGAGGCAGAGAGATTCGCCAAGGAGCAGGCAGCAGAGGCAGTCAAGGCAGCCGGACTGGCAGAGGCAGCCGCTGTGGCAGCCAAAGGTAAAGCGGAAGCAGAAGCCATCCAGGCGAAGGCAGAGGCAGAGGCAGCCGGTATTCTGAAAAAAGCAGAAGCTATGAAGCAGTACGGCGACGCAGCAAGACAGCAGATGGAGTTGGATACTCTGAAGGTATACTTCGAGCAGCTGCCTAAGATCGCCGAGGCTGTGGCTAAGGGCTACATGAACGTAGATTCCATCAAGATGTTCGGCGGCGATTCCAGCAAGCTGGCAGGTGATATCATGACCACCGTGACCCAGGTCACCGACGGTATCAAAGAGTCTACCGGACTCGATATCAACGAGATGCTGGCAAAGGGCTTCGCCAAGGAAAAGGCAGAAGATGCAAAGCCTGTAGAGAAGAACGACACCGGTAACGATTATCAGGAAGTATAAAGCTGGAATAGAGCTTGCCATACGGAATAGTGCTTGCCATACGGAATAGTGCTTGTCATAAATGATATATTGTCATAAACTGAGGGTATAGAGACGGAAATTTAGTCTCTGTACCCTTATTTTTTTATGCTTTGCGGGAAAGCATGCTTTACTCCTGCACAATTTTGAAGAGAAGGGCACAGACACCGCCGTAAGCTTAAGCTGTGCCTACAAAAAAGAGCGAGAAGGGCACAGACGCCGCCGTAAGCTCAATCTGTGCCCACGAAAAAGATCGGGAAGGGCACAGACGCTGCCGTGAACTCAATCTGTGCCCATGAAAAAGAACGGGAAGGGCACAGACACCGCCGTAAGCTCAATCTGTGCCCACGAAAAAGAACGAGAAGGGCACAGACGCCGCCGTAAGCTTAAGCTGTGCCTACAAAAAAGAGCGAGAAGGGCACAGACACCGCTGTAAGCTCAATCTGTGCCCACGAAAAAGATCGGGAAGGGCACAGCAGCCGCCGTAAGCTCAATCTGTGCCCATGGAAAGGAAAAATATAATATATGACAACAGCGGATGCAAAAGCTACACAAGAAGCAAAAGAATTATTGGAATACCTCAAAAATACAGCGGGACAGCAGATCATCACCGGTCAGCACACCCAGACCATCCCCTGTGAGGAGATTGCCTATATCCGGCAGACCACTGGAAAAGAGCCAAAGCTGCGCGGTTTTGAACTGCTGGCGTATTCTCCGAATATCAATTATGCAGACGCTTCCCCAGAATGCCTGAAGGAAGTGGAAGAGAATAAAGGCACGGTAGAGACCGCCCTGCAGTGGGCTAGAGCGAACCGCCCGGATAAAGTGAACGACACGGGTACAGAGAACAGCACAGACTATGCCACCGGCGGTATCCTCACCTTCAGTTTCCACTGGTTCTCGCCCTTAGGCGGCAGAGACAAAAGCTTCTACACCGAGCATACCGATTTCGATGCGACGAAAGTATTACAGGAAGGAACCCCGGAGCGCGCAGCGTTCTACGCAGACATGGATGTGATCGCAGACATCCTGCGACGTTTCCAGGACGAGAACATCCCCATCCTCTGGCGCCCCTTCCACGAATCCTACGGCACATGGTTTTGGTGGGGAGCAAAGGGCGCGAAAGTCGCAAGAGACTTATACCGATTGATGTTCGATTATTATACCGGAGAAAAGAACCTGCATAACCTGCTCTGGGTCTGGAACTGCGATATAGAGGAAGCCTACCCCGGAGATGAATACGTGGATGTAGTATCCATAGATGTCTACCTCCCGGAGTATCAGTCCACAGACTATGCGGATGCCTATGAGAAACTGGTGGCAGCCACCTCCCGTGACAAAGTGGCTGCCCTGGCAGAAGTGGGATACCTTCCCGATGTGGAGCTTTTGCAAAAAAGCAGAATCCCCTGGGCCTACTACATGACCTGGTCCAAGGAATTCTGCATTGGTGAAAAATATAACCGTGTAGAAAATCTGAAGAAAATGTATGACAGTGAATACGCGGTGACACTGTAAAAGCCTATTTTATAAAAAATATTGAAATGGATTGCTTTTTCAGCAGAAAGTGTATATACTATTATTAAGAGCAGAGATGTTCTTCTTCATCTATCAAATGAGTCCTGTGACGGTTCCGACAGGACGGTAAAATAAAAATTGACCGAGCGATGAGTCCTGTGACGGTTCCGACAGGACGGTAAAATAAAAATTGACCGAGTGATGAAGAATTTGGCGAGAGGCTGAATAGCCTCTCGTTTTTTACATTCTACGAAGGAGGAAAAATGAATTTACCGGAAAATGATTATCAGATTTTAAAATTAACCACTCGTTTCTATGAGGAACATCCTGATCCACCATACCATGAAATATTGAAAAAGAACCAACGGGCATACAATTGTTTACTGTTTCAATCACATTATGATTATTATATATGTGTGCCATACAGAAGCGAAATATCACATCCATATTCTTTTAAGTTCAAAAAAACTCAGAGATCCAAAAGCCATAGATCGGGTCTTGATTACACCAAAATAGTTATCATAACCAAAAGTGAATATATTGATACAAAAGATGCTCTTATTGATAAGGATGAATTTAAAGAGACAATAAAATATCTCGACCGTATCAAAGAAGAGGCAATGACGTTTGTAGAAGAATATGTACAGCATGTATCAGGAAGCAGAAAAATGGATCCGCGGGAATTCAAAAGAAGATATACATATTCTCCGCTTATCTATTTCCATCAGGAGTTGGGAATATAATTTTTTACAGAAATTGAAACAAAAGTACTAAAAACAATTTACATAAATCTAAAATATGCTATACTATTTTAGTATTGAATCAAAAAAATTGTAAGTTGTAACGAAAAATGCTACAATTATACAGATATCCCAAATATGTAAAAGTAACAGGTGAATGATCATGGAATTAGGCAGAAAAAAGGTCCGTTTAGGTGAATTGCTGGTAAACAGCGGTGTTCTCTCGAATGAACAGCTGCAACAGGCGTTGGATAATCCCGCCCGTCAGGGCAAGAAGCTGGGAGAATTCCTCGTAGATGAAGGCATCGTATCGGAGGATGACCTGGCGAAGGCACTGAGCAAACAGTTGGATCTGGATATGATCGATCTCCAGAGCATCAATGTGGACAAGGAAGTGCTGAATCTGGTGCCGGTCAATGTCCTGAAGAAGAACAAGATCTTCCCCTTCGCTTACAAAGAAAATAACTTCAACGTTCTCATGGTCGCCATGGCGGATCCCCTGGATTACAACGCCATCGATGACATCAATATCATCACCAACTTCCAGGTAGAGCCCGTAGTAGCTACCACCCGCAGCATCATGCTGGCGATCGATAAATATTTCGGTCAGGAAGAAGTAACCGAGGCACTGGCTGCCTATGCCAAAGAGAAAAAGCTGGATGTGGTGGAAGATATCGCCACGGAGGAGAACATCAACAGCTCCCCCATCGTAATGCTGGTCAAGGACATGATCGAAAAGGCCGTCCGCCAGCGTGCATCCGATATCCATATCGAACCTATGGAAAATATCATCCGTGTCCGTTACCGTATCGACGGTGCCCTCTATGAGAGAGCGAGATACGGTGTCAACGTACTGTCCGCCATCATCGCCCGTATCAAGATCATCGGCGGCATGGATATCTCCGAGAAGAGAAAACCCCAGGACGGACGTATCACCCAGATCGTAGACCGCGTGGAATACGATATCCGTGTATCCGTCCTGCCTACCGTATACGGGGAAAAAGTCGTAATGCGTCTTGCCGCGAAGAGTGCCCTGAACCGCGACAAGAGCCAGTTAGGCTTCAAACCCTTCGAATTAGAACAGTTTGACTACATTCTGAAAAATCCTCACGGTATCATCCTGGTAACCGGACCTACCGGAAGTGGTAAGTCCACCACTCTGTATACCGCACTGAGCGAGCTGAACAAAGAAGACGTGAACATCATCACCGTCGAAGATCCTGTCGAGGCGAACATCGACGGTATCAACCAGGTACAGGTCAACACCAAGGCAGACCTCACCTTCGCGACGGCACTGCGTTCCATCCTGCGACAGGACCCGGATATCATCATGATCGGTGAGATCCGTGACCAGGAGACTGCCAGCATCGCCGTACAGGCATCCATCACCGGACACCTGGTCGTAAGTACCCTGCATACCAACTCCTCCGCCAGCACCATCACCCGACTGGAGGATATGGGGATCGAATCCTACCTGATCGCAGATTCCGTCATTGGCGTTATCGCACAGCGACTGGTCCGCAGACTCTGCCCCTTCTGTAAGAAGCCGAAGCAGGCCACCAGGGATGAAAAAGAATTCATGGGGCTGAAGGAAGAGGAAAATGTGACCATCTACGAGCCCTGCGGCTGCAGCAAATGCGACAATACCGGCTTCAAGGGTCGTATCGGTGTCTACGAGATCATGCAGATCACTCCGAAGCTGAAAACCATTATCAGCAAGCGGGAAGGTGCCGATATCTTAAAGGAAGAAGCATTAAAAGAAGGAATGCATACCCTGCGCATGAGTGCCACGGACTACGTATTGGACGGCACCACCTCCTTCTCTGAGATGGTAAAGGTATCATTTGACGTATAATTCTATAAAAACCGCAATATTTTATAGAAATTTATCAAAATTTATAAAAATTTTTCAAAAACCTGGTCCTTTTCAGGACCGGGGTTCGTCTTACGTAGTTGGGGAGACAGTTAAAGATAGAGACGTAATTGGAGGGAAGGCACATGGCGACCTATGGCTACAAGGCCATCACAAAGGCTGGAAAAGAAGTAAAGGGAAGTTTGGAAGCGGATAACAAAGATCTGGCAATGGCAGAACTGAGAAGGCAGGAGCTGACCGTTATCAATCTGGGAGAACAGAGCTTCCTGACGAAAGACATCGACATCCAGATCGGCGGATGGCCCAAGGCCAGGGATCTAAGCGTCATGTGCCGCCAGTTCGTCAGCATGACCAAAGCGGGTGTCAGCATCCTCGAATCCCTGAAAATGCTCTGCGAACAGACAGAGAACAAGAGATTACAGGATGCACTGAAGGAAGTCCGCATCAGCGTGGAAAAGGGTGAGACCCTGGCAGATTCCATGGCAGAGCACCCGAAAGTGTTCCCGGCGATCATGGTAAACATGGTGGCTGCCGGTGAGGCATCCGGTAGTCTGGATACGGCTATGGATCGTGTAGCTGTCCAGTTGGAAAAGTCCCATAAGACACAGGCTATGGTAAAAAAAGCAATGATTTACCCGATAGCAGTGTGTGTAGTCGCAATTATTGTTACGATTGTAATGTTGGTAAAAGTTATTCCTTCTTATGAGGACATGTTCAGCCAGATTGGTGGAGAACTTCCCTGGATCACACAATTTTATGTGAATTTGAGCCATGGTATTATCAATTACTGGTTTATTATTGTGCCGGTTATCGCGGTTATTGTGTTTGCAATCAGAGCATTTGCCAAAACGGATGTTGGAAAACACTTCTTTGGTAAGATTGCTTTGAAGATTCCTCTGTTTAGTAAACTGACAATTAAGTCGGCGTCATCCTTGATGGCGCGTACACTAAGTACGCTAATGGGAGCCGGAGTTCCACTGATTGAGGCAGTGGACATTGTATCCGGGGTTATGAGTAATGTATACTTCAAAGAGGCATTAGAAGATGCAAAGGAAGAAATTACCATAGGTATGCCCTTGTCCAGACCTTTACAGGAGAGTGGATTATTTCCTCCCATGGTGTATCAGATGATCCGTATCGGTGAAGAATCCGGTAATACAGAGGAAATGTTGGACAAGCTTGCCGATTATTATGAGGAAGAAGTGGAAATGGAAGTACAGTCCCTCATGGCAGCACTGGAACCTATGATCATCATTGTACTGGCTGTTGTAGTCGGCGGATTGTTGGCTGCATGTATGATGCCTATGATGTCCATGTATGAAGCACTGGATGCAATGTAATTATATTGGATTATCCGTCCTGTGTAGGGACAGGACGATAATTAATAAATGGGGCGGAAAACTTACTACCCTGAAATTAAAAAACACATAAAAAGGAGAATGTAATTATGAACAAGAAACAGAAGAGCTTAACAAACAAAGGTTTCTCCCTGGTAGAGCTGATCATCGTTATCGCTATCATGGCAGTACTGGTTGGCGTTTTAGCACCTCAGTACATTAAGTATCTGGATAAGTCTAAAATTTCTGCAGATAAGCAGCTTACAGATAGCATAAGACAAGCAATGACAACTACAATGCTTGATCCCGAAATCACAGATGCTCCTGCAAAGAGCTCTAATGGTGATATTATTGGAGGATCTCCCGCTACTATTGGAGCAACTGGTTATTGGCATGAAGTATACTCTATTTTGGGAGTGACAGATGCTGCAGCACTTGCTGGTGAATATAAGTATGCAAGCCCTAATTCAGTTAAATATACTGTAGATGCGAATGGATCAATCACTGTTGCTGTTCAGTATGGAACAACAGCAGATTCAACTGTTGACTTTACAATTCAGTAAAATTAGGCATGAAAGGCAACTGATATGCTCCCAACAATTTTTCTCTACATAGTGGTGTTCCTCTATGGCATTATCATCGGTAGCTTCCTCAATGTGTTGATCTACCGTATCCCGAAAAAAGAGAATATTGTCACCACCAGGTCTCACTGCATGAACTGCGGTTATCAGCTGCGGTGGTACGACCTCGTACCGCTGTTCAGCTACCTGGCGCTGGGAGGCAGATGTCGGAAATGCAAGGCACATATCTCCGTTCAGTACCCCATCATTGAGGCACTGAACGGAGTGCTGTACCTGCTCGTATTCTGGAAATTTGGGATGAGCGTGGATTCCCTAGTCTACTGCTTGTTGTTTAGTGCACTTCTTGCTTTGAGTGTGATTGATTTCAGAACATATGAGATCCCTGTGGGATTTAACTTATTTATACTGACGCTGGGGCTGATCCATGGAGTCTTCCACTATACACAGTGGCTGGATTTCCTGATCGGCTTCCTGTGTGTCAGTGTATTTTTACTTATTCTGTACTACGCTACCGGTGGCAGAGCCATTGGCGGCGGTGATGTGAAGCTGATGGCAGTCTGCGGACTGTTGCTCGGCTGGAAATTGATCATTTTTGCATTTTTACTGGGATGTATCATTGGTTCCGTGATCCATCTGATCCGTATGAAAGTAAGCGGCGAAGGACATGTCCTCGCTATGGGACCGTATCTCTCCGCAGGGGTGGCAGTCGCTGTCCTGTGGGGCAATGAATTCTTACAGTGGTATCTGGGTCTGTATCATTAGAGCCGGGTACTTACATCTGATATGAGATTAGAAAGTTCTTGGGATACTTTTCTGTCCCAAATACGATAAAGAACCGATAAGAGGAAGGGTAGAAGCATGGCAATGAACAATCGCGTATTGAGTATTGAGATCGGTAACTCTTTTACGAAGATCTGCGAGATCGATTATAAGGTGAAGAAACCGAAGGTCTACAAGGTATTGACCGTCGAGACCCCGGAAGGCGTCGTGGTGGACGGTATGCTGCAGCCGACGCAGGAGTATGCGGATCACCTGGTGAACGCACTGGGTACGAATGGTATCCACACGAAGAGAGTGATCTTCACCATTTCTTCTACCAGAGTGGCGAGCCGTGAGGTACAGATCCCGAACGTGAAGGCGAACAAGATCGAGGCACTGGTGAAGACCAATGCGAACGATTATTTTCCCGTGGATCTGACCCAGTATGAGATCGGACATTATCTGGCAGGCGGACTGACCGAGGAAGGGAAGCTGCGTGTCATGGCACTGGCAGTGCCCAAGGCGCTGCTAGACAGCTATTACCAGCTGGCGCAGATGTGCGGCTGGGAGGTTGAGTGCTTCGATTACAGCAGCAACAGCTTGTACCAGATCCTTCGTGACGAGAAGACCGAAACCGTTACCATGATGATCAAGATCGATGAGAACAGCACCATCGTGACCGTGCTTTCTGCAGGTAAGGTGCTGTTGCAGAGAACCGTGGCATACGGCGTGCAGGATGCCATCGAGACCATGATCGCTTCCGGTGCCTATGCCGTGAACGATCCCATGAGCGCGGTAGAACGTTTCCAGAAGAAGACCTGCCTGAACAGAGTACTGCATCAGGGAGATAAGGTCTGGGAAGAAAATGCCGGACGCTGGGAAGATGAGGATGCCGGCAATGTGGAGGTCACAGCAGCCAGACAGAAGATCACCGCTTCCCTGGAGCCCCTGATCGTCGGCGTCAGCCGTGTCATTGATTTCTATGATTCCAGAAACGGTGATACACCTATTGAGAGGACTTATGTCACCGGCCTCGGCGGCAGCTTCAGCGGCATGAGCAAGCTGTTCACCAACTGTCTGGAGCGCAAGGTACATACCCTGTCCGATATGGAAGACAAAATCGGCATGAGCAAGGCTATCCGTTCCACCAGACCCGCAGCCTATATTTCCTGCCTGGGCGCAGTACTCGCCCCCGTGGGACTGATCGATAAGAGCCAGCAGAAGACGAAAGGCATGACCGTAGTCAGCGGTACGAACTATACCTTCGTCAGTGTGGCGGTCCTGGTGCTGGGCGTGATCCTGTCCATCGCCATGGCAGTGACTTCCCTGACCAGATACTTCGGCACCGTGGCGGAGAACGTGGCTCTGCAGGCGAGAGTCGAGGAATTACAGCCAGCTCAGACGGTATATAATGAATATCTCTCAACGGCAGCACAGTATGATAAATACAAATATCTGTATGAGTATACCGAGAATCCCAATGAGAATCTCGTGGAGTTCATCAATGAGCTGGAGCAGATATTACCGGACAGCTTTTACACTGACAGCTTTTCTTCTGATCAGACCGGCATCAGCATGACCGTCAATGTAGAGGGAAAAGCAGCGGCAGCACGTACGATCCTCAATATCCGCAATATGGAAAGTATCGAGGATGTACAGATCAGTAATATTACAGATAACCAGGACGAGATGGGTGGCTCCTGGGTAATGTTTTCCATGACAGGCACATACAGAGAACTGAGTGATGAGACAGAAGAGACCGGGGAGACCGTAGAGTCCACCCAGTCCGTACAGTAGGAGGCAAATAAAATGAAGGTGAAAAAGAGTGAAATTCAACTTTTGATTGCAGTACTCGGAATCCTCCTTGCGGTGGTTACTTATTTTTTGGTATATGCAAAATTTAATGATCTGGCAGATTCTATGGAAAGCCAGAATATGTCCTTAAGATCCCAGGTGTCTACACTGGAGGTATTGGATCAGCGCAAGGCGGATTATCTGGCTGCTACTGAGAAAATGCAGTCATACATCACTAATTTTGAGAGCCGTTTTCCGGTAGATATATTACCGGAAGACAGTATTATGATGGTAAAGAACATGGAGGATGCTACCAGAACCAGGGTGGCGAATATCTCCTTTGGAACGGAGGCAGAGGTTCCATATACTCCGCAGGCGGAAAGTAGCTCTGCTTTGGATAATGCAACAGCAGATGCATCGGCAGACACCGCCGCAGCGGAAGCGGATGCCGCAGTGTCCGGTACGGATACGACCACAATTGTAACCAATAGTCCCGTTTCCACCGAGGGAACGGCTTATGCGGATACACATATGTATGAATTACCTCTCGGTATCAGTATTTCCTGCACTTACAATGATTTTAAGGGACTGGTAAGATATATCTATAATCAGCAGGAGAGACAGAGTATTCAGAGTGTCAGCATCAGTTACAATTCAGAAGAAGGGATGTTGTCCGGCAACATGACGCTGAATACGTATTATCTGATGGGAACGGATAAGGAATACAGCGAGCCGTATATCCCTGCCATGGAGATGGGTGTGGATACTATTTTCGGAAACATGAACTAATAGATTGTTAATCGGGAGTTGTCACAATGCAGAAGCATACAAAGGAAGGACAATTGAATAATGCAGGTTTTTCCCTTGTGGAGCTTTTGATCGCAATGGTAGTTCTGGCGATCATCGTGGTGCCGCTATTGCATAGCTTTGTCACCAGTGCCAGAACGAATGCCAAATCCCGCAGCACTATGCATGCCACAGCGATCGCGGAAGATGTGATGGAAATGTTTGAAGCACATTCGCTGGAGGAAATGGCAGAAATCTATGAGGGGGAAACACCGGAAGGGTTTACCAACACGGTAAACAGAGATGTGAATGGCGACGGAACCGGCATATGGAAATATACCGTGAGGGATGACAGTACTACGTCATCAAAGTATGATGTGGTGATCACCATGGATCCTACGCGTACGGAATATGATATGTTCAACGATAAGGATATTGTGGAGCTGGAGAATCTGTCGGGAGGAAGAAATGCTGTCTATGCTGAAGCGGAGGATTCTGCTACAGATGCCTATTTGTATTATAAAACGGGTACGGATAAAGATATTCCGACGATTGCCAGATATACGACCAAGACAATTCAGATCAATATCATGACAGGGAAGATCAGCCTGGATCTTGGACTAGGCGAGATAACCGAGGCAGATACGTATCTGGTGACAGCATCTACGGTATATCATTGCAATACCGGCATTGTGGATCTGGGTGGAAAATCCGGAGATTATCCGCAGAACGGACAGGATTATGTGATTTTTTCCAATGAGAATTCATTGCGGGAACAGGCAGACCGGATCCGTGCGAAGAAGGCGGACGGGACATATACGACAGAAGACAAGATACAGAATGGACTGGCGAATATCATTGTATGTCTGCAGCCTCGCGTGGAATGTGCCCAAAGCGGAATCCCGGCAGAACCGGTAGACCGTGTTATTGTAAATAATCCGGGGAATGTGCCGGTGAATGTGTTCCTGGCACTTCAGGAACCGTCCGATGAATGGGTCAATAGTTTCGGGAGCAGGACTTATTATGATACGTTGCTGATGTCTTATAAAGCTTCGTTTGAACTGCGGGAAACATATCCTGCCTGGAATCCGGCAGATGGCGACAAATTAGGAGGATCTGATTTCCGTTCTGCATGCAGATTACGGACAAATCTGATCACAAACGGAAATACCGTATATACTTTCCGGAATCTGAGTATGACCGGAACGAATAACAAGGTGGATGGAAATACTGCCAAAAGTATTATGGATGTAGATAGTCTGACACCAAAGGAGAAGAAGAACCGCATATATGATATGCGGGTTGAGGTATATGCAGAGGGAGACAGTAGTACCGGAAGACCGATTGTAACCATGACAGGTACTGCAATCGAGTAAGAGGACGTTAGATTAGAAACCGGAAGGAAGTAGAACCATGGAAATACGTGGCAGAAGAAAAACAGATAATAAAGGCTCGGCTTTGGTCGTTGTGATCATAGCTATGGCCTTTATTGGCATTTTAGCCAGTGTTTTGATGTATATGTCGCTGTTGAACTATCAGATGAAGGTCAACAATCTGAAGGCAAAGGACAACTTTTATTCTGCTGAGACTGTATTGGATGAGATACGATCTTATATGGGAACACAGATTTCGGAATCAGTGGGAAATGCTTACGAAAATGTATTACAGAATTACAGCAGTACCAGTGCAGAGGAAAAGACAAGCAAGCTGCGTTATTATTTTCTGACGGATATGCAGTCAAAATACATGCTGGCCGGATCTACGGACACAAATTATTATGATCTGACGAAATTTTTCGGAACAGATTGTCTGACTCCTGAGGTACGCAGCCGTACCGTGTTGGAGACGACCTCACTGGACGATCTGTCGGATGAAAGTGGCTGGCGGAGAATCTATCTGGACGAGAGTGGCACGGTAAAAGTGACGGACCGCAAAGGACTGGAAATAATCGCTGCAGAAAATCCCAAAGGAAGAATGAAACTGTATAAGGATGGTCTGGGAATCTGTGCTCTGCGGGTGACATATACCGATGATAGCGGTTATGTCTCTGTTATTCAGACGGATCTACGGATCAAAGTGCCTGAGATTGATTTCTCCCAGGCAGTGACAGTACCTTCCATTACAGGAATCTCTATGATCGCGCAGGATTCCATCCAGGCATTACCTACAGATCCGAATCTGCCAAGCCAAAATGAGATCGGCGGAAGCTTTTATGCAGATCGTTTCATCGTAGGCAGTACCAAAGAGGGCGAAGGCAGTAATGTTACTGTAGATTTGAAGGAACCGACTGGCAAGGAGAATCCGGACAAGCGTATGATCGCTGCGTCAGAACTGTATCTGGGGAAGGGGGCAACCCTGAATGCCGATCAGTATGGCGAACTGTGGGCGGGATCGATCACCATGCATGGCGGCAGTCCGATCAAGGCCGGCAGCAAGGGAACGATTCAGTTCAACGGAAATGGTGTATATGTAGCGAATGATCTGATCATGAGCGGTGCAGATAATGTTTTTTCCGCGGGAGCGTTATTGAATGAAGAATATACCGGGGAATATGTGGGATTCGGAGATGGCAGTAATGGTGACAGCAGCGCAATCATTGTCAACGGTACCAATACTGAGATTTATCTGAATCAGCTGCGCAACCTGACACTGGCAGGAAATTCTTACATATCCCTGAAAACGGCCGGAGGTACCTCCGGGGCAGCTACGAATACCGCAGGAGAGAATGTAAGTGACATTATGATGGGACAGTCTATTGCAGTGAAGAGCGATCAGCTGGCTTATCTGGTGCCCGCGGAGTGCATCGGCAGAAGTACTTCCGGTGGGTCTGTACTGTCACAGAAGAGCAATCCTATCACTTTAGAAGAGTACAATGCAACAATCTGGGATGTTAATAATAACAGGCTGCGTGATGGTGTAGTCGATGTGGCACTGGATGTACCCTGTGAGGCGTTAAAAGGAAATACATTAGCTTCCTACGGAATCACATCCGGAAATATAGAGAAGTATTTTAAACGGTTGAACAGTAAGATCACATTGGTTTATTATTATGTAAATTTTGACGCGGGTTCTGACAGCTCCAGAAGTAATGCTAATCGTTATTTCCGGGATTATTACAGTATGAATCAGAGTACCATGGAAGCCTATACCGGCATTTATACCAAGGCGATCAAACTGCGGGAGGAGGGCTCCGGAGCGTATATCATGCACCTGGCAGGCAATGTAGTCATGTATGATGATGCGAAGACCACCGGCAGCCGCGAAAATGTGCGTCAGGATTCGCTGACAGCAGATGCTTCCAACAGTGGATATCAGGCAATCCTGAAAGCGGATCAGAATAAATTCAAGGCACTGACCAAGAAAATGTTGGATGTATATGAGAAAGTGACACAGGCTGAGAGAGCGGACAGTGCCAATGCATACACGAACCTGGTGGATCACAGCACTTTGCTAACGTTTGGCGGCGTATTACACGGTGGAAGCTCCGATATTGATGCTTCCAAATATTTCGAGGGTTCTGTGGACCCGAAATGTAAGGCAGTGATCGTAGATGGGGATTATACCTATTCCGCAACGGAATATGCGAAATTTACCAAGGGACTGATTCTGGTCAGCGGTGATGTGATTGTGGAGAAGGATTTTCAGGGAATCATTATCGCCGGCGGCAATATCCGCCTGGGACAGAATGTAAAGGTGAATGCAGATAAAGATGCGGTGTTACAGGCACTGACCTATTCCAAAGAGATTACCGCAGCCGGCGGCAATACGGTGGAATATCATGTGGTGGATTTCCTGAAAGGCGGCGAAGGCTACCTGCAGCCGGATCATCAGACCTATGCAAATACAGAAATCAATCTGGGAGACCTGATCGTATATGAGAATTGGCAGAAACAATAAAAACAGCGGTTTTTCCCTGGTGGAGCTGATCATTGTCATTGCTATTATGGCAATCGTGGTGACAGTGGCGGGATTATCCGTGGGTACACTGACCGGCCGAAGGGTAAGAAAGTGTGCGGATGAGATCGTATCTACGATAGAGAGAGCCAGGGTGCTGACGCTGGGAAAAGAACAGAATAATGTTGAATGTGTGATTTCCTATGACAGTACAGATAAAGAATATCATGCAATGGTATATCAGGTGATAAACGGAACCCTGACCCAGGTTTCTGACCGTGTGGTGGGCAGAGATCCCATTCAGGTTCAGGTGTACTTCGATGACGATAACACGCATGCTTACTCCCTGACGGAATTAAAGGGGACCTTGCCCTATGCTTCTTCAACACAAGGACTGCATCTGGTGTTTAACCGTGCATCGGGAGCTTTCGAAGCGGGAACCTGTGAGGCGGGAGGAGCCAAGAAGAACTTCTGTAAGCGAATAGTAGTCAGCAACGGAACGAGAAGGATTGAAATTACAACAGTGGGAAGAACCGGTAAGATTGTGACAAAATAAGCGGATTTGTGTAAGGAGGTTGACCATGAAGACCATACGAAAGAAAATGGAAAACAAGGGATTTACGCTGGTAGAGATCATCGTGTGTCTGGCGATCATGACCATTGTGGCAGGATCGGTAGGAGCGTTTATCGTAGCCGGCAATAATTCGTATCTGCGTGGCAACAAGGAACTGACGTTACAGGAAGAAGCGCAGCTGGCAGCCAATCAGATGATCGATCTGATCATTGATGTGGAGAAGGATATCAAGTTCACAAACACTACCGGAACCGCAGTGGATCTGGATGGTAACCCGGCGAAGGATGATGCCGGCAATGAGGTTCAGGCGCAGGTCAGTGAACTCCGCCTGGTCAACAATGATAATGCATATATGATCCGCTGGCAGTGGAGCAGTAATGCCGGAACAGAGTATGAAAATGCTAATCAGGTATATCTCTATGAAGCAGCGACAGAAGCAGATCTCGCCACAGCGGCACCTGCTTTGATGGCCGAGCATGTCAGCTCTTTTCAGGTGGATTTAAGTGAGGCCAGATCTAAGAGAAAAGTTATTCTGAACATGCTGTTTGCGTATCAGGATAAAACATATAAGATTTCCGAAACGATTAAGCTGAGAAATGCACTGCCGGAGGATACCGCGGAGCATATCTGGCTGGAGGCAATGACTATTATCCCTACTAACCCTACGGTGGAGCAGGGAGCTACCAAACGATTCGACTATGAGTTGAAAGGCGAACCGGAAGCAGTTGCACTGGCTAAGAAACAGGGGGTAAGTTGGAGCCTGAGCTATACGGACGGAACTGCCTGCAAGAGTACTATAGACAGTAGAGGCAATGTGAAAGTCGCAATTGATGAGACCGTAGGAAACAATGTACTGCTGGTAACCTGTGTATTGAATAAAGATCCAAGCTTTGTGGCAACTACTACGATTAATGTAAAGAAACTGATGGTAGAATCCCTGACGATTGACCCTAAGAATGCTGAGGTTTTAAGAGGCGGAACACAGGCTTTCACTTATACGATGAAGGGACCGGCTGAGGCGGTTGCGCAAGGGGTTACCTGGTCAGTAGAGCGGATAGACGCATCGAAAGTAGCAGCCGGTACTGTGATCAGTGACAGTGGTGTATTGGCGGTAGGCAAGGGTGAAGCCATGGGAACCAGTATATTGCGGGTTACCTGTACGGCGAAGGCTGATACCAGCAAATCAGATTCTGCCATCGTAGCAGTAACGGATATTCCTGGTAAATATACGGTGGAACTGATCAGAGGAATCATGAAGACGTATTCCTTCCCGGAGGGAGCACCGAAGGATCAACAGAAGATTGGCTATTATGTTGATCTGGAGTGTCTGACTTCCTGGGCGGATTACGAAAATAGGTATCCTAAGATCACGTGGGAAATCGTAGGAAGCTCGAATGGTTACTCTTTTGCGGAAGGTGCAAATAAATATAAACAGATTCTGTATTGTGGGGATAATATTGATACAAGTGTAAGAATTAAGGCTAACGTGCAGCTGGATGCCAACAGCTGGTATTATCCGATTGTGGATGTTAAGATTCCTAACCTTGCTGCGGCAGAGCGCGTGGGCGCTCCTTATATTGCAAGTGATCAGTTTGTCCTGAATCGAAACGGGCATGTGCATTGCTGGCTGGAAAATTATGATACGGCCAAGATGAAGGATGTGACCTGGCGGATTGCCAATGATGTGGAACTGGGATTGGCAATTGCGAATGATGATACCACCGGAATGGGATATAATGAAGCATTTCCAATTCAATGCACCAGAAAAGTAGGATTCAGTGCAGTGGATGGTAATAGATCAAATGGTGCAAACTTCCCGTCGGGATACGATAATACGGAGATTCCGACATCGCTAACCGGAATGGAAAACAGCAAGTCCGGATCCGCAAATGTATATCCTACAGTCAAAGGTAAAGACGCTTATATCTGGGCAAAGTGGTTCTTAGATTGGAATCAGGAATACGAATTGTTGCTGCAGGCAGTGGACAAGGATAATAATGTTATTGCTGAGACATATGTATTGATTCCGAGAGCTGAAATCTATTTTCCGGAAGGCATTCGAAGTATTACGCTTAACCAAAAGGATTTTAAAGGAAACGGATACCAGGTGGATAATTTAACGAAGACAGTTGAAGTGTATGGATTTGAGGCCGGTAATAAGAATGGATTGGCAGATTTCGATCCCCGTCTGAAACTGATTCCGAAGGTGACCGGAGCGGATTATCCGACAGCGGGACATACCGCAATTTCAACCTGGCAGGGAAGTACTTCCGAGGGCAAAGCGGGTGATGTCATCTACATCAGTATCGGTAGCAATGAAAAGAATCATATATTGTATGTCAGCTTTTCAGATCTTCGCGGACAGTCCATGGATCGTGTCATGGTGATTTATTGGAATACAACGGAAATCGTATGGTGATCTGTGAAATAGGCAGGGCTAATAAAATGAAACATAATCAATCAAATTCAAATTGGAAACAAACTGCAAAAAAGTGCATAGCAGGAGTTCTCACCATAGCTTTGGCAGCCGGAGTCTGTCAGAGCTATGGCTCTATAGAAGCCAGCGCACAGGAGATGACACTGCCGGGGATTCAGCAGCTGGTACAGGAGAAACAGACGCAGGGTGAGACATTTCATATTCTGGAAATTGTTGCGGATAAAAGCAATGCTTCCATCGGTTATCTGATCGGCGGAGAAGAACCGGTAAGCGAGGGGAGAAAATTATCGGAATTGCCGGCGGCATCGGAACGTAATAAGACCATGCAGGAGCTGCAGAACCAGGTGGGAACTGAGAATTTCAAGGATCTGATCGGAAATGGTCCTGTCAGCCGTCTGGATCCCTATCAGGAAGGAAGTGGCTCCCGGACAGAAGATATTCGGGGCAGTTTTGTCGCCCGCGGCACGGAAGGAAGATATAATTATGTGACCGGCGGCTCCTATTATAGAATGCTGCAGGATGGTGAGGATCCTCAGGGACAGACTCGTTATGACCGGAAGAGTACAGTGGAGGCTACAAATGGTACGAATGCAGTAATGCAGGGAGTAATCCCTACGTTTACTAAGTGGACTTCGGCCACGATGGTCATGCGTGTGGAGAATGGCGCGGAAGTAACAGAGGCGTATGCAGCTGACCGCTATAGCTTGCAATATTATAACGGCGAAGATGGTAGTATGAATATTATCAATCCGGCTGAGTTTGTACCTGACAAATATACTGGGCGTGCGGTGTATGCAGAACAAGTAAGCGGTAGTATCACAAGCTATACGTATTTGGGAACGATTGTACAGGGAGATCCGTCTTCCGCATCCGAAGAAAACTCTGAAAATGCTTCCGGCGTTACCAGATCATTATCTGATAATGACCCGGCAGCGGCAACGGCCTCGGGCAATGATCCCGGCATTACTACACAGAGTAATCTGTATGTCTATAATCGTTCAACAGCATCTTCTGTTTTGTGGGCGAAAAAAGTAGGGGAGACCTATACCTTTGAAACGATTACAGATGGAAAGTTTTTGAATTTTACGAAGGATACGAATGGTGAGTATTATGTTTCTAAGGTGAGTTGTGTGTCCGATGCGGATTTCCGCCTTAGTGATGTCTATACAGAGAATGCCGCTGGCCGGTATGTAAAAGTAGGAAACGGTACGACAACGGTAAAGGTTAAGGATATTGATGCGGATTTTATCGCACAGGATACCTATGACTTTATCGGTGATAACAGTAAGAATGTTTTTGAAACGGTGACTTACAGTGGTGGTTTTTATAATAAGGAATGGTTTAAGAAGGAAGTTTTAAATCTGTCCGGAAGCAGCCGCTATGAGAAGGATACCGATTACAGTGGAGAAGTCAATGACTTTAATATCGAAGTGACGACTTTGACCCTGGCACAGCTGGCAGAGCTGACTGCCACAGATTCACAGGCATATTATGGAATTAATTTGGATGATGTGGATCTGATCTATCTCTCCGGCAGGGGAAGTTATGCAGCGGAATCTGTGAATATGACTTCTGCAGCAACCGCTCTGACGAAGATGATATTCGGTATTAAGGATACTACCGGTGAGCGAAATAATGCAGACAGAGTACCGGTAGTCATGGATTACGGATTTTACAGCCAAAATAAAAAGCTGGCTGAGGAGCCGAATAATAATCAGAATAATAAGATTCTAACACAGATGGCACTGACGATCTTAAAAGTTTCCGATGATAATATTGCCAAAGAAGTTGCTTCACAGGGAGATGCTTACTGGAACGGTCAGACGGCAGCTTCGCTTAGTCTGGACGATTCCGTGGAAGAGGCTTTATATGACAATGTTTATCTGAATGATGACAGTGCGACGCCTTATGTTGCCTCTGACTTTCTGACTGACTGTAAAGGGAATGCGGCGAAAGCAGCAACCTTCGGAGCAGTATTAAAAGAGATTCAGTACGAGAATTTCCTGGCAAAGAAAAACAACAGCAATGCAGCACAGATGGATGAAAAGATCAGTAAGGCATCTATTACCAGATATATATTGAACTGGTACATGCACAGAGTCACGGTGAAATCCTCTATTCGTGTATTGGATCTGGAACCCTGCTATGATTTTAGCGATACGTTAAAAAGTAAGTTGCAGACTGATGTGGTCAATATGATGGGGATGACCGGAATTTATGATGCATCTGCGATCAATATTACACAAATGTCATCTGCGGAATTTATAGGTAAGATCGAGGACTTGAATGAAAAGTACGACATGATCTATCTCGGAGCCCGGGTCAGCAAGATGAACACAGAAAATGGTGTGACTGTGTATAATGATCCACAGATGAAAGGGTTGATTTATTCTCACGTAGGAGACTACTATGACTATGCCACCGAAACGAAAACGGAGAATGTTACGCAGGCTAGGGAGACGTATAATGCAAGGCACAGACTGCAGGATTCTTCGCTGGATCACAATAAGACTAACGATGATGATTCAACGAATAAGAGTGCAGATGTCTATCGCGGTCCCGGCAATGATATGAACTCTACCCGATATGAGGAATTCTGTCAGTTCATTGAGGCGGGATACCCGGTGGTCATTGCGGATACGTTTATTAAAGTGGATAACAATAATATACCTGTTGCATCAACAGCAACGCTGGACAAAAATTCTTATTTTTACAAGCTGGTTCAGTTCGCTCTGAAGAAAGATGAAAATGGTCAGTATTTATACTGGCAGAAAAATATTTTTACAGAGAGTCAGCTGACAGATAATACAGCAGATACTCAATTAGGAACCACATTATCTGCACGTAGATCCGTATTTTGTAATTATCTGAATCTGTCAAAGCTTTCCGTTAACTGGGTAACTACTTACGGAGCGGCATATCCGCAGGAACTGAAATATAATTCTAATCAGAACGGTGCCAGCAACGGTGGCTCTCTGGAGAAGATAGACGGAAAATATCAGCTGCAATATATTTTTAATCTGCAGAATGATGCTGCAATATCACAGACAGGTACTACCTATGATTGTAAACTGTTCGTAGATAAAAATGCTGATGGTCGTTTCTCCGGCTCTGATTATGTAGAAGGTAAGACATATACGTCATCGGAAGAAGTCAGCGGTCTTACTGTGTATATAAGAAAGGGAGATGAGTGGAATAAGGTTGATCCGATTGCAACGGCAAACGGAAACAGATATGAATTGCGTACCGGGGAGACCTATCGTGTGATCCGTGCTCTGCCGGAGGAATATGTAGGAGTTATTCCATGGAAGCTGGTATTTTACGATAATGCGGACAGACTGGTGAGAACTGCCAAGTCAGGGTATACATCTGTGCCGCAGCAAAGTGGGAAAAAGACAATCCGTGTATTGCAGTTGTTGTCTAGTGAAAATAATAACTGGAATCTTCATTACGAACAGAATGATAGTAATTCTACTTTTTCCAAGTACATTAATGGGTTAACTGACTGGAATGTAGTAGGCTTGGATCAAGTCAGCTGGGATGGAACGGTAACTCCGTCCACGAGCATTGACAGTATGAGTGTAACCGATCTTGTAAATAATAAGCTGAAAATTGGCGGGACTTCGGATACTGATATACAGAGGATATACCAGGAGTCCTACAATCTGTTCCAGCAGTATGATATGTTGATACTAGGCTTCGGTGACGCCTATAAGTTTGGGTATACCTATGGCGCAAGTGATATTTCCAATAATAGGTTGGATAATGTAAAGAGGAATCTGGCTGTTGGCTGGGCTGTCAGAGACTACATAGAATCCGGCAAGAGTATTTTGTTCACCCATGATACTACTTCATATGTCAATAATATCCAAAGTGCGATTCAGTGGAATGACCAAGGATATCCGGAAGACCAAAAGAATTACTGGTATTGGGGATATGAATTTAATAAGACCATTCGTGCATCCGTAGGCCTGGATCGCTATGGAGCATTGAAAGAGTATTATCAGCAGAGAGCAACAAGCACCACGGGAGAGGAGAAAAAGAGGGACCAGGAATATCTTAAAACATTAGAGTCCTATACTTTTGACGAGATTAAGGAACCGAATTCGGATAATGATCTCATGCAAAAGGAAGGTGTGACTAAATATAAGGTAGTCCGTTTCCTGAGAAGCTATCTGGAAGATCTGCGGAAAACAGGCAGTTCAACAGTAAAGTTCCCGGTTGAGAATTCATTGCTGAGACAGGCTGGTTATGATGGTGGAGATCCTAGATGGAATTATCCCAGTACTATGCTGATGGGTGATTACGCAGGCAGTTCGCTGATCGCAACACAGGTCAATGAAGGGCAGATTACGCAGTATCCTTATCAGATATCTGCAGATGAACAGCTGGAGATCAGTAATACGCATTACCAGTGGTTACAGCCGAATATGGAGCTGGACCGTAACGGAGACGGTAAAAATGACATTGTTGTGTGGTACTGTATTTCCGGTGTGGCTGACGGCAACTATAAAGATACTAATATTTATAACATCACACCCAATGATGTGGTAAATAATTATTATATCTATACCATGGGAAATGTGACATATTCCGGAGCGGGACATTCCACGCCCAGTAAGGACGCGGAGATCAAACTGTTTGTTAATACGATGATTGCAGCGTATAATGCCGGTGTGACTGCGCCTTCCGTAAGCTTTAAGGATAAAAGCGGCAGCAAGATCCAATCCGTGTATATGCTGTATGATCCGGTCAACCATATTGTATTGGACGATAAGAATAACGGAACCATCAGTGTCAACTTCCAGGCAGATGACTACAATATTCTGGCAGGTGGACAGCAGTTATGCGTTGAATTTTACAAATCCTGTGCAGATGATACGGCCGGATCCATTAGTGTAGACGGAATCACAGGAAAGGTATTGCGGTTAAAGACGGATGGAGAGGATGGCCTCAAGATCACGGATAGCAATGGAAATGTAATTTCACCGATAGAACGTAATGGAGTTAAGAATTGTTACCCGATTACAAACGGCGCGACCTATACCTTGAAATATTCTTCGGATGAGATGGGACTGTTTCGTGCCGACACTTCCGGGACGATTTTGAACGAAGGAGCGCAGGCAGCTACTATCTACGCAAGAGTCTATACCGTGTATGATAATGGATCAAAAGTAACTCCTTGCGGAATAGCTGAGTTATCCATCAGCGCCCAGGAACTGTTTGAACTGGATTAAATTTTAAAAAAGTAATATTGCACAAAAAGCAGAGCTGTGAGAAATAACCAATTTCCACAGCTCTGTTTTTGTATAGTTTTTCAGCACTTGTTTTGCCGGATTCCCTTGCAGAATGGATACCTCTGTGATATAG
>ENA-OUPZ01000451-OUPZ01000451.1-human-gut-metagenome-genome-assembly--contig:-NODE-451-length-28603-cov-7.646245_pt1 | contig 28603 bp, 18 predicted proteins | sample MGYA00237941_ERZ548813 | MGnify/ENA primary metagenome ERZ548813 (study PRJEB26490, sample SAMN05194712) | human gut metagenome | biome: terrestrial biome; feature: human-associated habitat; material...
TCAGAATCTGTTTTTCCGATGATAATACCGGAACCGCTTCCTTCAACTTCCTGCTGTGTTGTATATCCCTGGCTTCCGCCAAATCCATAATATCCAAGATAGTTCTGTACATCCTGAACAGATTTTGTTGTAATAGATACAACAGATTTCATTCCTTCTGCTGCGATATCAGAGACATCCAGACTTCCTTTTGTCTTTGATTCAGAGTCATCTTTGCTTTTCTCTTTGTCATCTGATTTCTTATCGGAACTCTTCTTCTTTGATTTTGTCTGAAGAAATGTTGTATTTTCTTTATTGGATGCAGCTTCTACTGTGCTACTGTTCCATCCGGTCAGTGTATTGATTCCTTCAAAGGAGCCTGCTGCAAGTCCGCCGGCAAGTACTGCACAAAGAGCAATACCTGCTGCTTTCTTTACTTTTTTTCTCATTCTTTCTTTCGGATCGTTGTCGTTGTTCATATTGTTATTCATATCATTGTTCATCATTACGTTGTTGTTTTTATCGCTCATCAAAATCCCCTCCTTAGGATCATTACTGTTCACTTCATAAATCATTTCCCGTGAATAGCTATCTCTGTTTCTGTTTTCCTTTTATGCTTAAGAGTATAAGGATGATTTGTGTTTACTTTGTGGGAAAAATGTGATGAAATTGTTAATTCTGGAAACTTCATCTTCCGCCAAAAGCAACATTATCCAAAAAGAGCCACATCCGCTTTTACAGATGTGACTCTATATAATCAGAACACTCTTCTATTATGCATATAAGACTGCCTTTATGCAACACCTTTTTCTTCAAGCCAGTCAAGAAGCACAAGTTTGCCCTGTTTCTTTCTTCTTGCCATATGGTTAAACTGAAGAATCGTCAGTATTGAGAAGATCAACGTCAGTCCAATCAGAACGATTACAGCCTGACGGATGCTCTCTCCTCCGCATATCGTGCTGCGGAATGCATTTACTGTATAAGTAAACGGCAGATAATAGTGAATCTTCGCCACAAAGGATGGTGAGATCTCAACCGGATAGGTTCCGGCAGATCCTGCCAGCTGAACTACCATAAAGATCAGCATCAGGAAACTTCCTACTTTACCAAATGTAATATTGAAGAAATACATGATGGATGTAAAGCATACACCGGTCAGTGCCGCAAACAGGATTGTCTTCGTCATTTCTACCGGAGTAAATCCGTCAAATACATGCAGAAGAAGAATCAGAAGCACACCCTGGAGAACTGCTACCGGATATAATACAGAAGCTTTGCTTCCCCACCATGCAAATCCGGATTTCAGTTTTCCTTTGTACTCTGTCAGAGGATACATCAGGCAGAATGCCAGGCATCCGACCCAGAGACCTACAGACATCATATACGGTGCCATTGCATGACCGTTGTTTTCTACTGTTGTGATCTTTGTTTCTTCATCCGTGATCGGTGTCGCAAACATGCTGATCGTATCATCAGATGCATTTGTTTCTTTTACTTCTTTTGCACCGTCATTCAGACTGGTTGCAAGTGTATCAGAACCATCTTCCAGTTTTGTGATACCATCGCCCAGTTCTTTGGAACCGTCATAAAGCTTGGAGGAACCATCCTGAATCTGTCCGGCTCCGTCTGCAAGCTGGTCAGCACCACTGTTAAGCTTACTGTTATTGGAAACCAGTTTCTGTGTTCCTGCATGAAGTGTCTGTGTACCGGATGCAAGCTGTTCGGCTCCATCTGCGAGTGTCTTTGCTCCATCTGCAAGCTGCTGTGTTCCACTTGTCAATGCTTTGTTATTGCCGGCAAGAGTAGCTACACCATCTGTATATGTTTTCAGTCCATTGCTGAGAGTTGTCACACCAGATGCAAGTGTCTTTCCACCGACACTCAGCTGGCTGATACCGGATGTCACACTGCTTCCGGCTGCTTTCAGACTTGCAGCTCCTGTTGTCAGAGTTTCATCATTTGCTGTAAGAGTTTCAAAACCTGCGTTCAGAGCTTTCACACCGGCAGCTGCCTTCGGAAAATCTTTCGTTCCCGCTTCCAGAGTACCAAGTGCAGACGAAACACTTCCTGCTCCGGCATTGACTTTCTGTGCTCCGGCATAAAGCTGATCGACTGCTGCAGTTACGGTATTGATCGGATCAGAAGGTACTTCCGGAATCGAAGAAACTCCTGCTTCCATCTGTTTTGCTCCGACACTCATCTGAGAAGCACCATTACTCATATCAGAAGATTTTGCTTTTAATGTATCTGCTCCGCTGCTCAGTCCGGCTGCTGCCTGGTTTAACTGTGACGATGTAGCATTTAATGATGCCTGTGCAGATGCCAGCTGGTCAGAAACTGCACTGACAACCGCCTGTGCCTGACCTGTATAACTGTCTGCACTGATTCCATCAACGCCTGCGACTCCCGCATCTGCCTGAGTAAGAGAGCCGATCACCGCACTGAGACTTTCTGCGGAAATCATTCCATTCTCATCAGCCTGACCCTGCAGTGTACTTAATGCTGCTGCAGCATTTGCAATCGTCGCATTCGCGGCTGCTGTCTGATTATTAGCTGCCTGTACCTGTGCGTTCGCTGCACTGATCTGGTTATTGGCATCCTGTGCACACTGCTGGACGATGCCTGTCATGCTGTTAGCTGCTGCAGCAACCGGCTGTGTCGCACTCTGCAGACCAGATGCTGCCTGAGAAATGCCTGCACTGGCTGTGCTGATCGTATCAGCTGCAGTACTCATTCCAGATGCTGCCTGATTCATACCATCGGCCGCGCTTGTCATTCCCTTGCTCGCATTTTCCATACCGGTTTTCGCTGTATTCAGACCGCTTGCAAGCTGTTTGATACTGTCCGCAGTCGTACTGCCGGACAGTATTTTTAACTGAGAAGCAAGCTGACCAAGTCCACTTTCCAGCTGCTGTGTTCCACTTGTAAGAGAACTGTTTCCGTCAGAAACTGCTGCATTCAACTGTGAGATTCCTGTAGAAACCTGATCCAGATTTTCCAGTGCAGATAACTGTTTCGCACCTGCTGCAAGCTGTTCTGCACCTGCAACATACTGTGTCACACCATCTGCAAGTGTATTTGCTCCGCTGACATACTGTGTGGTACCGCTCTTTAATGTATCCAGACCTGTCTCCAGACTCTGTGCACCTGTTGCCAGACTGTTCACACCGGATGTGATCTGTGCGGAATTAGCATTTAATGTTGCCACTCCGTCTGTATAACTTTTCACACCATCATTTAATGTATTCACACCATTTGTCAGTGTCGGCACTTTGTCAGTCAGTGTACCAACACCTTCATCAAGCTGTGCTGCACCACTGTCAACCTGCGATACACCATCTGTATATTCTTTCAAACCTTCTGTCAGAGTCTCAGCACCGCTTTTGAAAGTCAGCGTGCTGTCTGCAAGTTTTTTCAGATTGGTTGTAATGGTTTTATTTCCATCAGAGGCTGTTGTCAGACCATCTTTAAGCTCTGTTGATCCATCGGCAGCTTCCTGCATGCCGTCTCCGACTGTGCCTATCTGATCGAACACTGTCTGTGTGTATGTTTCTGTTACTTTGGAAGCAACCGCCTCACGAATCTTTGACAGAGCAGTTTCGCTCATTTTGGAAGCAATGTAGTTTGTTCCAGGGTTTGTTTCATATTTCAGTTCCATTTTCTTCGGATTGTCGTCCATCAGTGTAGAAGCATCAGAAGAAAAATCTTCCGGAATCGTGATTACCATATAATAGGTTCCATTTTTCAGTCCCTGTTCTGCCTCATCGCTGTCTACAAAATGGAAATCCAGTGAATCGTTGTCTTTCAGTTCATCCACCATATCTGAACCGACGCTTAACGTCTTTCCATTATATTCTACTGATTTGTCATTGTTGACTACTGCTACCGGGAGTTTATCGAGATTTCCATATGGGTCCCACATGGATTTCAGGAACAGTCCCGCATAGATCACCGGAATAACAATGATCGCCATCACGACAATGATCAGAATCTTATTATTCCATAAGCTTTTCCACTCATTTTTGATCATAATTGTGCCCCCTTCTTTCTAGTAAAAGTCTTTAGCTCTATTAATCAACATCATGTTGCTTTTCTTTGCAATCCGTATTATACTAAACACAAGAAGCAGTTACAAGCAACAAACATTTTATATTTTGTATATTAATAGACATTTTTTATATATTTGTCTATTATGTGTCAAAATTTGACATTTTATATAAAACCTGTTTGTTTTTGGTAAAAAGATTGGGGGATTTTTACATGGCAGAAAAAATGGACCGCCGCGTCCGCAAAACGAAAGCGCAGCTCCGGGAGGGACTTGCCCGGCTTATGCAACAGAAGAGTATCAAGGAAATTTCCGTAAAAGAACTGGTAGATGAGGTCGATATCAATCGTTCTACCTTTTATCTGCACTATACAGACATTTATCAGATGCTGCACAAAATTGAAGAAGAAGCAATGCAGAATATTACGGAAGTTATGCAGAACCACCTGATTGACCCAGGTAACCCGGATTCCGTACTGCCATTTATTGTCCAGTTCTTCTCCATCATGGATAATGACAGGGACCTCTGCCTGGCACTTCTCGGACCGCACGGTGACATGGCATTTGTAGAACAGATTGAAAACCTTCTGGCAGAAACTTTTCTGAAACAACTTCCGGACAGATTTCCAAAGAATGATCCGGATATCAAATATCCATATGCCTTTATTCTTAACGGATGTGTTGGACTGATCCGTACCTGGCTGTCTTCGCCACAGAGTGAGTCTCCTGAACAGGTGGCGCGACTGACTTATCATCTGATTGAAAATACCATACAGGGTTATCTGAATATGAAAAAATAATTATAACAGAAAAGAACCCTGCGGATTCTTACAGAAATTTTAAACCCATCTCTGTCCGAAGCTGCAAGGTTCTTTTTATGTAATCTTAATTATGCCATGCCAGACGTTTTACATCTGCATGTACATCGCCTGTCATCCAGTCTACATCATTGGTGATCCAGTCCATGATTCCCAGCTGACGCATTTCCCATTCAACGGTCTGCTCTCTGGATTCAACAGTCTCTTCTACTTCCATTGTAGTATCGATCTCATCGTATCCAAAAATATAGCCACCGGCACACCAGATGCTGAAATTACTGTCCGGACCCGGATCTACAGTGTCACCTCTCTGTGCGATCAGTCCGTCATGGCGTCTCTTGTATTCCTCTTCACATCCTGCTTTCAGTTTTGTCATAAACATTCTGTGACGGATCAATTCTTTATTTTCTCTTACAATACCAAAGTTATGATACATCAGTCTCATATCTTCACCCGGTGTAGAAATCCAGTCAAATGTGTCATCGATCTTCGCAGTGATTGCATCTTTTACGCTCACTTCTTCAGCGCTTAATTTTGCTCCATCTTCATTTTCATAATAACCAAAGATCAGGTCTTCTGCATTCCAGATACTGAAATTTTTTACTTTATTTCGATCAAGAAATGTGGTCAGATCCGGCCAGATTTCTCCAAGTTTTTTACGATAGTCGTTCATTTTGCCTGATTTTACTTTCATTGCAAATGCATGTCTTTCCATTATAAAAGGCCTCCTGTCATATGTGTTTGCACCAGGCTTTCCACCTGGATTTATAAAATCAAATTTTCTGATACTGATTTTATCACATCTGCATTCGTAATACAATTTGATTTACGGTAAAATATTACCTGTGAAATCTTTTTGAAAATTCTTTTATTCATGAAACAGAATCTGTGAAAAATACCGTACCATTCCGTCATCTGTCCAGCAGAGCATCCCGGCTGCATCTGCCATTTTCTGCGCATCTACACAATATGCAGACATACAGGAATTATGCTTGTACGGTCCGGCACTCATGATCAGGATATCTGTTTTGCCCTCTGCTTTCATCTTCTCTGCAAGTTCTTCAGTCATTTTGTTCTGCAGTAACTTGTCCTTCTTGTACTGTACAGAATCATGCATGTCTTCCTGCATGGTCTGCAGCACCAGCGTCTTTTCATACTGTAGTGCACGTTGTTTCATCTCTTCTGCTGTTCCGCTCTCCGGAGGGCAGGCCGGATTTACATTATAGCAGCCACACAGGTTTTCTTCACAGAATGTCCGATATTCCGGCACAAAAACAAGCTCTTTTGTATCCATAACGGCAGCTCCCGAAAATCCCAGGAAAATTGCCTCTTTCACCAGATCCATATTAAAATCTCCCTTCTGTTGTTATTCATAGTCTTCTATTATACACATCAAATAATTTCCTTCTATTATAATGCCACAAAGTGAATTTTGTTGCAATCTTTCAAAGACATGTTATGATTAGCATAAAATACAATTTTACCAGAAAGGACTGCCCATGTACCGTATTTTCATCGTAGAAGATGATGAGATCATCGCCAACCTTCTGAAAAAGAATCTCTGTTCCTGGGGATATGATGTCTCCTGCGCAGAAGATTTTTCCAATATCATACAGGAATTTGCTCACAGAGATCCACAGCTTGTCCTGCTGGATCTGAAACTGCCTTTTTATAACGGTTTTCACTGGTGTGAGGAGATTCGTCGGATTTCCCAGGTACCGATCATCTTTATTTCCTCTGCATCTGACAATATGAATATGGTCATGGCAATGAGCCGTGGTGCAGACGATTTTATTGCAAAACCATTTGATCTGGATGTGCTGACTGCCAAGATTCAGGCAATCCTGCGCCGTACCTATTCCTTCGGAACTCCGGGAAATGTCCTTGAACATAAGGGTGCTGTTCTGAATCCTTCCCGCTGTACCCTGACCTGGAACGGTCATGATATTGACCTTACGAAAAACGAACTCCGCATTCTGGAGATACTTCTGGAACATGCCGGAAAAGCAGTCTCCAGAGATGCCATTATGACAAAGCTCTGGGAAAGTGACAGCTTTGTTGACGACAATACCCTGACCGTAAATATCACCCGTCTGCGCAAAAAACTGGAAGGGGAAGGGCTGAAAGACTTTATCATCACCAAAAAAGGACTTGGATACATGGTATAATGTGCAACTTAAAAGCACTCACCCTATGAAGGATTACTTTATGAAATTATTTCTGGATTATCTGAACAAAATAAAACTACAAATCTTACTGATGCTTTTTCCGACGATACTTACAGGAATGATCTTCCTTCTGTACCAACTTCCACTGGAACCCATTCTGTACATTGCGGTCCTCTGGATTCTGACCGGGCTTGGTACGTGTGCTTTCGGCTTTCATAACTACCAGAAGAACATTCATAATCTTCAGATTATCTCTGCAACACCGGATATTAATCTGTCCCGTATGGATGCTCCTTCCAACGAAGCCGATGCTCTTCAGCAGGAGATCATGCACAGCCTGAACCGAATGCGAATAGATGCTGAAACTGCTAACCAGAAGACACTGGAAGAAATGACTGATTATTACACGATGTGGGCTCACCAGATCAAGACACCAATTTTTGCTCTGCGTCTGCTCCTTCAGGAAAATCCGACAGTGAATAAAGAAGCTCTCACTGAACTTTTTAAGATTGAACAGTATGTAGAAATGGTTCTGGGTTATCTGCGCACAGAAGATATGTCCTCGGATCTGAAACTTTCACGCTGTGCCCTTGATTCGATTATCCGTGAACAGATACATAAATATGCCGGAATCTTTATTTCAAAAAAACTGTCTCTGACTTATGAAGGAATTTCAGAGAATGTCCTGACCGATGAAAAATGGCTTGGTTTTGTAATTGGACAAATTTTGTCAAACGCACTCAAATACACCCGTACCGGCGGGATTCGTATTTCTTTGAAAGATGTCCCCGGTAACTCACAAAATACAGAGGATATTTCAAACATGATAAGCCCATCTCCCGTTACACTTATAATCGAAGATACCGGCATCGGTATCCGCAAGGAAGATCTTCCACGTATCTTCGAAAAAGGCTACACCGGAGTCAACGGGCGTGAAAACAACCGTGCAACCGGTATCGGTCTGTATCTCAGCAAGAAAATCATGAAACGTCTCGGTCATCGCATCTATGTAACTTCCGAAGAAGGCAAAGGAACAAAAGTATTCCTGGAATTTTCCCAGAATGTCCTGACCATGTATTAATTAGAATATCCTAGGAGTTTATGCCTCCATTCGAAACGACCTTACAGAAATGTAAGGTTTTTTCGTATATTGTAACCTGCTTCGATGGCAGAAGCCGGGAAAGATTTCTATACTTACCTTATCAATAAAAAAGAAAGGAGCCCCGGTTATGGCTTTACTAGAAGTAACTAATATCAAAAAAATATACAGCACCCGTTTCGGAGGAAACAAAGTGCAGGCACTCTCCAATGTCACTTTTTCTATAGAAAAAGGGGAATTTGTTGCAATCATGGGAGAATCCGGTTCCGGAAAGACTACCCTCCTCAACATACTGGCATCTCTCGACCGCCCGACTTCCGGAGAAGTTCTCCTCGAAGGAAAAAATATCGTACATCTTACAGAAAAAGAAATCTCGGCTTTCCGAAGAAAAAACCTTGGCTTTGTTTTTCAGGATTTTAATCTGCTGGATACCTTCTCTTTAAGAGATAATATTTATCTTCCACTCGTCCTTGCCGGCGAAGATTACCGAGAAATGGAACAGAAGATCCGCCCGATTGCACAGGCACTGTGTATCACAGAACTTCTGGATAAATATCCTTATGAAGTTTCCGGTGGACAGAAACAGCGTGCAGCGGTTGCCAGAGCTCTGATCACAGACCCGAAGCTGATTCTTGCTGATGAGCCCACAGGAGCCCTCGATTCAAAAGCAGCATCTGCACTGCTTTCCATGTTTGGCGAGATCAATGACGAAGGACAGACGATTCTGATGGTCACGCACAGTGCACAGGCTGCCAGCCATGCATCCAGAGTCCTTTTTATTAAAGATGGAGAAGTTTTTCATCAGATTTATAAGGGCAGTAAATCCCGCCAGGAAATGTATCAGATGATTGCCGATACGCTTACCATACTGACAACAGGCGGTGAATATCATGCGTAAAGGAATCTTCTCAAAACTGGCAGTTCAGAACATCCGCAACAATAAAAGCACCTACATTCCTTACATGATCACCTGTATCTTCTGCATCGCCATGATCTATATGATGGAATTTTTACGCGACTGTCCAACGCTGGATCAGGCTGTTCGCCATGCCGCAGATGTACGAATGATTCTCTCTACAGGAGAAGTTGTTGTTGTGATCTTCTGTGTGATCTTTCTGATCTACAGTAACAGTTTCCTGATGAAAAGAAGGCAGAAAGAAATCGGACTTTACAATATTCTTGGACTGGAAAGAAATCATATCGGCATTGTACTGTTACTGGAAACGATTTTTACAACGATCCTTTCCCTCACTGGTGGAATCGCAATCGGAATCCTTGCCAGTAAACTGTCACTTCTCCTTCTTCTGAGACTGCTGCATATTCCGGCAGTACTTGGATTTTATATTTCCACAAAGGGAATTATTACTTGTCTTCTGATGTTCGGTGCCATTTTCCTGTTGATCCTTCTTCTGAATCTCAGAAGGATTCATTTAAGCCGTCCGGTAGAATTACTTCGTGGCAACAACACGGGAGAAAGAGAGCCGAAAGCAAAATGGCTTATGGCACTGCTTGGTTTTATCTGTCTTGGTATCGGTTATTACCTTGCCATCACAACAGAATCACCAATTAAAGCAATCACAATCTTCCTGCTTGCCGTAATCCTTGTTATGGCAGGAACCTATCTGCTTTTTACTGCAGGCAGTATTGTAATTCTGAAGTTTCTTCGCCGCAGAAAAAGCTTTTACTACAAGACTGGAAATTTTATCAGTATTTCCGGTATGCTTTACCGTATGAAGCAGAACGCTGTCGGACTGGCCAGCATCTGTATCTTAAGTACCGGAGTTTTGCTCATGATCTCCATGACTGTCTCTATCTATTTTGGTATGAATGATATCATGGTAAACCGTTACCCATACGATACCGATATCTCCATTACCGGTGTCGGTGAAGAGGAATGCCAGACTGCAATAGAAACATTTGAAAAAGCAATTTCTGACAACAAGGTTCCTGTAGACAAAAAAGCCGAAGAAATTTATCTCACAATCATCAGTCGTATAGATCACGGGCAGATTCAGATTGCTGAGCCAGGTACTTTAACGGAGTCTGGTTCTGTACTGACACTTTCACTTGTGCGTCAGTCTGAATATGAAAAACTCACTGGTACAAATCCGGCATTACAGGATGGAGAGATTCTTGCATGGGCTTCAAAGATGACTGAAAAATCAGATTCTCTCACAGTCAATGATTCTGTTTTCTCTGTGAAAAAATGGCTGGAGAATTCTCCTCTGACCTGCGGTCGCGATATCGTCTATAGAAATGCAGTATTTGTTGTCACTGATTCTGATTTTGAAAAGTTTGATAAAATGCGAACAGAAATGTATAAGAATACCTCAGCTACCCCTGCTGGACAGGATCTGACCGTTCATCTTGGTCTGGATATCACCGGCTCCGATGAAACAAAAATTGCCTACGGTACACCGGTACTGGATGCAATAAAAGCTCTGCAAGATAATGGACAGCTGTCGGATAACTCCTGGATTACTTCCGGAATCCGTGCACAGGAATATGATTCCTACTACGCAGATAACGGTTCCCTTCTGTTCATCGGAATTTTTCTCGGATCACTTTTCCTTCTCGGTACAGCGATGATCATCTACTACAAACAGATCTCGGAAGGATACGAAGACCAGAATCGTTTTGAGATCATGCAGAAAGTAGGACTGAGCCATCGCGAAGTCAAAAGCTCAATCCGACGTCAGATCCTGATGGTATTTTTCCTTCCGCTTCTCATGGCAATGCTTCATATTTCCATGGCATTTCCACTGATCCGCCGGATGCTCCTGCTGTTCGGCATGACAAATACCAGATTGTTCATCGGCTGTACCGCTGGTACGGTGCTGATCTTTGCACTGGTATATGGCCTGATCTATCTCATGACCGCAAAATCGTATTATCATATCGTAGAACGGAGATAACAACATATAAAGTAAGCCCCTCACTTGCAGAATCTCATCTGTAAATGAAGGGCTTATATCATTTCATAATTAATCTAATTTCAAGATCAGATATTCAGAAGGTCGCTGAATACTTTCAATGCTCCGTCTGTCTCGTGTGCAAGAACACGTTTTGCAAGGACTTTACCAAGCTGAACGCCTTCCTGGTCAAAGCTGTTTACATTCCACAGGAATCCCTGGAACATAACTTTATTTTCGAAGTGTGCAAGGAGTGCGCCAAGGCTTGCCGGATTTACCTGCTCGCCGATGATGATGCTGGACGGACGTCCGCCTTCGAAGTTCTTATTGCGATTGTCATCTGCTTTACCGCATGCAAATGCAACGATCTGAGCTGCTACGTTTGCACAGAGTTTCTGCTGGCTTGTGCTGTCCTGGATCACTACATCTGTACCCATCTGGTTGTTCTTAAATCCGATAAACTGAAGCGGTACGATGTCTGTTCCCTGATGCAGGAGCTGATAGAAGGAATGCTGTCCATTTGTTCCTGGCTCTCCGAAGATAACCGGTCCTGTCACATAATCTACAGGCTCACCGAAACGGTTTACAGATTTTCCGTTGGATTCCATATCAAGCTGCTGTAAATGTGCCGGGAAACGGCTCAGTGCCTGTGAATATGGAAGAACAGCTGTGCTTGGATATCCGAGGATATTTCTTTCATATACACCGATCAGTGCATCCAGCATAGCCGGATTCTGCATAACGTCTTCGTTCTTTGCAAGCTTGTCTTCTTCTGCTGCACCTTCAAGGAATTCTGCAAATACTTCCGGTCCGAATGCCAGAGATAACACAGCACCACCAACTGCAGATGTAGAAGAATAACGTCCACCGATATAATCATCCATAAAGAATGCTGCAAGGTAATCATCGCTCTTTGCAAGAGGAGATGTCTCACTTGTAACTGCGATCATATGCTTGGAAGCATCCAGACCTGCATTTTTCAGAGCATCTTTTACAAAAGATTCGTTTGTCAGAGTTTCAAGGGTTGTACCTGATTTGGAAACCAGTACAAAAATGGAATGTGCAACATCGATAGAATTCAGAACTGCTGCCGCATCATCCGGATCTACGTTGCTGATGAATTTTGCTTCCATTTTGAATTTGTCGTTTTTCTTTGCCCAGTTTTCAAGTGCAAGATACATTGCACGAGGACCAAGGTCACTTCCGCCGATACCGATCTGAACAACAGTTGTGAATTTTTCTCCTGCTGCGTTTGTAATCTCACCTGCATGTACTTTATTGGCAAAGTCAGCGATCTTCTGCTGCTGTTCTACATAGAAAGCACGTTTGTCAACACCGTCAGCTGTGACAGTATCACCAAGCTGTCCACGTGTCAGCTGATGAAGAACAAGACGTTTCTCACCTGTATTGATCATTTCGCCATCGTAAAGAGCTGCGTATTTTTCAGTAAGCTGTGCTTCTTTTGCCAGTTTTTTAAGACCTTCCAGCACTTCATCATCTACCTGCTTTGCAGCATAGTTATATGCAAGACCAGCAGCCATCGGTACGCTGTATTTTTTAACACGCTCTGCACCATTTTCTCCGGTCATGGCTTCTACAAGGTTTACTTTTTTTACATTGGAAAGTTCTTTGAAAGATTCAAGAGTATCCAGGTTGTTCCAGGTAATCATAATAAGATTCCTCCTTAAAATTAAATGTTCCCGCTGTTTCAGGATTCGTTTCAATCCCTTTGATTATAATATCAAACGAATGTAAATTCAAGTCTGCAAAGAAGGATATCTTACTCTACTCCAACACAATATCCATCTCATGCCAGGCTTCGCCACCCCACACAGAATCGCCGATCCCATGGTCTTTAAAGCCAAATTTCTTATACATCTCAACCTTATCCGGGAGGCATGTCAGGATCAGCTTCTTTCTTCCCTTAACCTGTTCTCTTTCCTTATATTGTTCCATCAGTTCTCTTGCCAGTCCCTGGTGTTGGTGCTCCGGCAGCACATCCAGTCCAAGGAGCATAATATTTGTACCAGCCGGATCATGCTGGTCAGCATCCGTAAAAAAGTCATCCGTCAGATGTTCCCGATTCGTTGCCAGACCATTCAGAAAAGCTGCCATCTTTCCAGTTTTTCGGTCCACTGCCACCAGAAAAAGATCCGGTGCATTTTCGATTCGTGGTACCATGTGCTCATATGTACAAGCCTCATTTGGCGGAAAACAGATTGCCTCAATTTTCACTGCCTGTTCAATCTCATCCCGTCTGATATTGCGGAATTCATATTTCTCGTGTAATGCTTTGTTACTTTGTCCCATAATTCTCTCGTTATTGTTTACATAATAAGCAATAACCTTCTTCTCCTTCTCATACCGATCAAGTATGTATTTTTTCTTTACATATAACAAAAAAAAGTATAACATAAAGATATTACAATTTATATAAAGGCGGGCAAATTCATGGACTATACTATTAATACAAAATGCGTACAGGCAGGCTACACACCAGGAAACGGCGAACCACGTCAGATTCCGATCATTCAGTCAACCACTTACAAATATGATACCAGCGAAGACATGGGCAAGCTCTTTGACCTTGAAGCTGAAGGATATTTCTATTCAAGATTACAGAATCCTACCAACGACTATGTTGCAGCCAAGATCACAGCTCTCGAAGGCGGTACCTCTGGTATGCTGACTTCTTCCGGACAGGCAGCAAACTTCTTCGCTGTCTTCAATATCTGCGAAGCCGGCAGCCATATCGTTTCCTCCTCTTCCATCTATGGAGGAACCTACAACCTTCTTGCAGTTACAATGAAAAAAATGGGCGTAAACGTTACCTTCGTTGACCCGGACTGCACAGAAGAAGAATTAAACGCAGCTTTCAAAGAAAATACCAGAGCTGTTTTCGGTGAATCTATCGCCAATCCGGCACTTACCGTTCTTGATATCGAGAAATTTGCAAAAGCAGCGCACGCACATGGTGTGCCGCTCATCGTAGATAACACCTTCCCAACACCGGTCAACTTACGTCCGATCGAATGGGGCGCAGATATCGTTACACATTCCACAACCAAATATATGGATGGACACGGAGCAGCGCTCGGCGGTGCGATCATCGATGGCGGCAAATTTGACTGGATGGCACATGCAGACAAATTCCCGGGACTCTGCACACCGGATGATTCTTATCACGGAGTTACCTATGCTGAAAAATTTGGAAAAGAAGGCGCTTTCATCACCAAATGTACTTCTCAGCTGATGAGAGACCTCGGCTGCGCTCAGTCTCCACAAAGTGCATTTATTCTGAACCTTGGACTGGAATCACTTCATGTACGTATGCCAAGACATGTTGAAAACGGCCAGGCAGTTGCAGAATTCCTTGAGAAACACGACAAAGTAGAATTCGTAAACTATCCGACACTTCCATCCAACAAATACTATGAAACTGCAAAGAAATATCTGCCAAACGGTGGATGCGGTGTTGTTTCCTTTGAATTAAAAGGTGGACGTGCTGCTGCCGAAAAATTCATGAAAAATCTGAAACTTGCAGCAATTGAAACACATGTAGCAGATGCAAGAACCTGCTGCCTCAACCCGGCAACCTCCACACACCGCCAGATGAATGACGAGCAGCTCGCTGCTGCCGGAATTCCAGCCGGACTGATCCGTATCTCCTGCGGCCTTGAAGATAAAAACGATCTGATCGCAGATATCGCTCAGGCACTGGACGCAATTTAATCGAATTAAATATATCTCAAAAAAGGAAGAACTCGACTCCGTTCTTCCTTTTTTGTGCTTTATTTTGTAGATTTTTCATATAAAAAAAGCCCCTACAATGCCTTTCGACACCATAGGAGCTTTCTCTGTAATTTTTCTTTATTCTATTCTGCCTTCAGATAAATCTGGAATGCATCATAATTTTGCTCTGGTAATGGAAGCAGGATTCCGGCATGCATCAACGCCGCGCCGGAGAAGTTTCCAGCGTCTTCTCCATCCAGCTGCATCTGATAAACCTTCTTCGGATCTAGACCTTTCCACTTCACAATCTCAGATGCCGCATTTGCATACATATCTGTATAAACGACAGACATGCAGGCCTCGCTGCCATCCTGTGCCGCATATTCCCATACAGTATAGTCTCTGTTTTCAAATGGTGAAGTCAGTCTGTAATAATCTCCGAACTGGAACAGTCTTCCATGTTCTTTGAAGAACGCAATCTGTTCTCCCGCCATCTTCTTTTCTTCATCAGTCATCTTACTGAGATCCAGTTCATATCCAAATGTTCCCTGCATTGCACAGATTCCTCTTGTCTTGAATGGTGTCACGCGATGATTCTGATGATTCGGGCAAACCGATACGTGTGCAGAAACAGAAGACATCGGATAGCCAAAGGAAGTACCGTACTGAATACGCAGTCTTTCAATCGCATCCGTATTATCGCTACACCAGATCTGCGGACAGTAATACAACATACCTGCATCAAACCGTCCACCGCCGCCACTGCATCCTTCCAGCAGAAGTTCCGGGAATCTCTGAGTCACAGCTTCCAGTACTTTATAAAGGCCAAGCACATAACGATGTCTCAGTTCCCCCTGACAGTCACGTGGAAGCTTCGCACTGTAAGCAGCCATAAGTGAACGGTTCATATCCCATTTGATATACTGGATATCCGCTTTCTCTACAATATCACAGATCCGCTCTGTCAGATAATCTGTCACATCTTCTCTGGACATATCCAATACCAGCTGGGAACGACTTCTGATCGGCTGTCTTCCCGGTATGACCAGTGCCCAGTCCGGATGTGCCCGATACAGATCACTGTCCTCAGAGATCATCTCCGGCTCAAACCAAAGCCCGAAAGAAAGTCCCATATCATGTACTTCTTTCACCAGCTCAGAAAGGGTTCCGCACAGCTTTTTCTCATTTACAAACCAGTCGCCAAGACCGGAGAAATCATCATCCCTTTTTCCAAACCATCCATCATCCAGTACCAGCATATCCAGATTCAGTTCTGCCGCTTCTTTTGCAATTGCAATCAGATTGTCTTTGTTAAAATCAAAATAAGTTGCTTCCCAGTTATTTACCAGAATCGGGCGCACTCTGTCTTTCCAGCAGCTGCGGATCAGATTCGACACGATTGCCTGATGCAGAGTCTGGGACAGCTTTGAAAATCCATCTGCACTGTATGTCAGACATACCTCAGGTGTACTGAAGCTTTCACCCTTTTTTAGTTTCCAGGAAAAATCATAGTCATCAATTCCAATGACCAGTCTTGTCTGATTAAACTGATCTACTTCTGCCTGTGCATGAAAACCGCCACTGTACAGAAAAGATGCACTGTAGCACTCACCAGTACTCTCTGTAGTGTCTTTATCCGCAAGAATCACAAAAGGATTATGCTGGTGGCTGGAAGTTCCACGGGTACTGCGAAGCTCCGTGATGCCGTGTGGCAGACTGTTTCTTTCCATCTGACGCTCACCGGCATGTTTTCCATAAAAATGAATCAGATCATATTTTCCCATTCCAAGATCCAGACACGCACTCATAATTCTGGAAATCTGGATATCACCCTCTGTACGGTTTTCGACTACTGCTGCTCTTGTAATGATATCCAGCTCTTCAAAGACTCCATAAAGAAGATGTACATAGACTTCTTCAACAGCATCTTTCAGAACGATCTCCAGTGTCTCTCCTTCTGATTTCTCAGAAGAAAAGAATGCCGGAAGCCCCGGAATGTTATATTTTCCTTCTCTTACCTGATAGCTGTCAAAGAAAAACATCCCGTCCTGTACACCGCTTCCAAGGTCTGCTTTCAGACAGTCTACACGATAATCTCCGTCGCCATATACCGGAAACTCCTGCGGAAGAAAATCCAGAGAATATACACGCTCTCTGTCAGTCCCCGGGATATTTCCGCTGAATCCACGGTCTGCCATACGAATCAGATAGGAACAGTCCGTATCATCCGTACGGTTTCCGTAATAAGTGTGAATAAGCATATTCTGCTCGTCCACTTTCATCTGATAAGTACTGTTTTTTGTATGAAGAGTAAAAATCTGATTCTTTATATTGATAGCCATTGTCGTTTTCCCTTTCTGTCTTTTTCAAGAATTATTTTACTGCTCCGTTTACAACACCATTGATAATCTGTTTCTGGCAGATGATATAAAAGATTAAAATTGGAAGTAATGCCAGAAGATAAGATGCAAATGCCAGGTTATAATTCGTTCCGAACTGTGTCTGGAAATTCAGCTGTGCCAGCGGCAGTGTGTTCTGATCTGTACCGGACATGATGACCAGTGGAGTCATAACGTCATTCCAGGTACTCATTGCCGTGAGAACTGCTACTGTTGCATGCATCGGTTTCATATTTGGAAAAATAATCTTCCAGTAAGTCTGCCATACTCCGGCTCCATCCACACAGGCAGCCTCTTCCAGTGCCATCGGGATATTATTCAGATATCCGGAATAAAGCAGTACATTCATCGGCATAAAAAACACAACATACAATACGATAACACCAAAGCGGTTTGCGATTCCCAGCTGTGCAGTTTCTTTTACCAGCGGCATCATAAGAACCGCAAACGGTACAAACATACCACTTACAATGTAATAGTAAGAAATCTTAAATATCTTACGCTGCTTCATCTTTCTTCCGATCAGATAACCGGCAAGTGAATGTATTAATATACATAATACCACAGTTACCCCGGTAATAAGAAGACTGTTTCCAAGAGAATGCCAGAAATCAGTTACACGCATTGCTTCTGCAAAGTTTTCAAAACTCCATTTCTGTGGGAATGCCAGTGCACCAGCTACATCATTTGTCATTTCCGATGGCTTCTTAAATGCAATGATCACTGTCATATACAGTGGAAATAAAATCGTCAGACAGCCAAGTACCAGTAAAATATTAATAATCCTGTTTGTAGTCTTACCACGAACAGCGCCTTCTTTTTTCTTTGTTCTGCTCATTATAACTGCTCCTCCTTACTTCCCAGGAATTTCATCTGAAACAGTGATATCGCAACGATCACAATAAAGAATACAAATGCATTCGCACTCTGGAAACCAAACTGTCCTCCACTCATACCATTGTTATAGATCAGATAAGAAATGGACTCTGTGCTCTGTGACGGGCCACCTTTTGTCAAAGACATGATCTGGTCAAATACCATCAGCGCATTTTTCATACAAAGGACAAGGTTAATTGTTACAAATGGCATGATCAATGGAAGTGTAATGCTCTTAAATTTTTTCCATCCGAATGCTCCATCCAGCATACATGCCTCATAAACTTCTTCCGGAACAGTCTGCAGACCGGAAATATAAATGATCGTATTCATCGCTATTCCCTGCCATGCTCCGACGATCACAATTGCGATCCATGCCCATTTTGTACTTCCAAGGAGACTTGTTTTCAGGAAATCAATTCCTGTTACTTCTCCGATCGTCGGCAGAATATATGTAAAAATGAAACTGAAGATATAACCGACAACCAGACCTCCCAGAATATTTGGTACAAAATAGATTCCTCTGAGTGCATTTTTTCCACGGATCTTGCTGTTCAGTCCCAGTGCCAGGATCAGGCTGAGAAGATTGACCACAATTGTCATAACCAACGCATATTTAAATGTAAACAGATATGAGTGACCCACACGGGAATCCTGGAAAATTTCTGCAAAGTTCCGCAGTCCTACAAAATCATAACTTCCATATCCGCGGAAGTTTGTAAGTCCGTAATAAAAACCTTTGATCAGCGGTAATGTATTAAAGCAGAAGAAAAGAACCAGAATCGGTGCCAGCAGGCCAAAAAATATCTTTTCATTTTTGCTCCACGCACCATGTTTTTTATTCATGATCATTACCCTCCTCATATGCTTTTACTTTTGCCACGACATCTCTGTTGTAGCGAATCCATTCTTTGTCAAATCGTTTCATAAATGTATCTGTCGCATCAGAACTGTCATCCATCAGATATGTCTGGATCATTGCATCTACTGACATTTCGCTCGGATAATGATGGTCCTGATAATCCGCTACAATACCGTTTTCGATATAATCACGCATTTCTTCCAGCTCCGGAGTAATCTCAAAATCACCTTTTTTACATGGAACAGCGCTCTGTGCATTCAGATATTTTTTGACATTTTCATCTTCGAGCATATAACTGAGCACTTCATAAGCTGCCTCTTTATTTTTACAATCTTTCATCACGCAGAACATCAGATCATTTCCGGAATTCAGCACATTTTTATCTGCATCTTCATTTGCCGGAAATACAAAAGAACCAATATTCATATCCGGATTTACAGATTTGATCTGAGAGATCGCATAGCTTCCAATTGTAAACATCGCAGATGTTCCTCTTGCGAATGCAGTGCAGGCATCGTTATATCCCTGAGACACCGGATCTTTCTGTCCATATGCAAGAAGCGCTTTTTCCTTTTCTGCCACTTCTCTGTAATTTTCTGCAAAAGTTGTTTCTCCACTGTTTACCTGATAAGTCAGATCAGAATCGCACAGACTTACTGCAATTGCATTCCACGGTGCCAGTGTAGTCCATGTATCTTTAAAACCAAAATATAATGGCTGGATTCCTTCTGACTGGATCTGATCACAAAGATTCGTAAATTCTGTCCATGTGGTCGGAACCTCCCAGCCATGTTCTTCAAACATATCCCGGTTAAAAAGAATTCCAGCTGCATTTGCCATATACGGAACGGCATAAACACCATCTTTCGGCACATATTCCAGATCTTTGTTCATCTCAAGATATTTCTCTTTAATATCGTTCAGTCCTTCAAAATCAGAAATATCCATCAGCATGTCTGCATCCAGAAAATTGGAATAATTAATATCCCCGCCAATTCCTATGATATCCGGATTATCCTCACGGATAAATCTTGTTTTCAGGATTGTCATTGCATCGTTCGGTGAATCAATCTTTAAATAAATATCATCGTGCGTTGCATTGAACTCATCCTGAAACTGTTCAAAAATATCTACCGCCTCCGGTTTATACTGTACCATTTCAATTACAGTTTTGCCCTCTGTTTCGTCCTTTCCGGAGCATCCTGTCATAACTGTTCCCATTGCCAGAACTCCCGCAAGGAAAACAGCACCTACTTTATGCTTTCCCATTTGTTTCTCCCTTCTTTACAGCTATTTACTGCCATCCGGCAGTTCAGATTCAGACCGGTCATCTCTGTTTGATTCGATTCTAGCACCAAAAGAAAAGCTTCGTACATAGATGGATAACATCAAAATATACCATAATGCGTTATTTCCAGAATAATGTTGATGTTACTACTCATTATGGTATATAATAGTACTAAATAGCGATATTTCGTTAAAATTGTATGATTTCTGTATCTCGTTTTTATGCATATTTTACTATATCCCATAGGAGGAAATGATAAAAACCATGTCAGATTCTATTTTTCACATATTTTCCAATGAACTTTTTCTTGACCTGACCGTATACCAATACGGCTATGAGAAATGTGATCCTCTGCATTCTTATGGACCATTTGTACGTAATCATTATCTTTTTCACTATATTATTTCCGGCAAAGGAATGCTGAGTGTTACAGAAAAAGATGACAGTGCTGTTTACCATATGGAAGCACATTCCGGCTTTCTCATTGAACCGGGGCGTATCAATCTTTACAGTGCTGACCAGAAATTCCCATGGGAATACGTCTGGGTAGAGTTCGATGGACTGCGTGCAAAAGAGCTGATGGAAGAAGCCGGACTGTCCAACGATCATCCGGTCTTTCATCCCATTTCCGATACAGCAGCAGATAAGCTTCGCGATGAAATGCTGCGTCTGACACAATATCCGGACAATTCCCGCCCATTTGGGATCATTGGTCAGTTATATCTTATTATGGATGCCCTTATCCAGGGTTCTTCCAATAAAAAAAGACTTCAGGGCGGAAAGCTTTCAAGATTTTACGCACAGGAAGCACTTTCTTTTATTGAACAAAATTATACATTGCCAATCACAGTCGAAGATATGGCAAATCGCTGTAATCTTGACCGAAGCTATTTTGGTAAAGTTTTCAAAGATATGATCGGACAGTCTCCACAGGACTTCCTGATCCGCTATCGAATGAGTAAAGCAACCTCTCTGCTTACCAGCACCAGCCTGTCCATTGGTGACATCAGCGTTCAGGTTGGATATCCAAACCAGCTTCATTTTTCCAGAGCGTTCCGTAACATTTACGGGATGTCACCAAGACAATATCGCCAACAGAACAAATTATTGTCCTGAATCACAGGCAGGTTACGTTTCTGTTTACTTTTCTTCATGATATTGCATTTTCTGCGAAAAGAATAGCTTTTACACCAGTCTGATGGTAAAATAAAAACCGAAAAATAAAACTGGAGGAACCCTATGAAAAAGAAAAGATTTTTTCATCTCTCTATGGGAATCGGTTTTCTGTTCACAGGTCTGTTCTGCTGTTTTTCTGTATCAGCAGATGCTGTTGAAGGCTCACCAGGACAGACTGTTTCCGGAGAATATGCCGTTATTATAAATACAGACACCTCTTCATCTCAAAATACCGGAACTCTGGTTTTTGACGATGGTACAGATACTGTCTCTTCTTATCTCAGCACTGGCAGCAGCGCAGCCAATCTGCCTGCGTCCCAGATTCTCAAAAAAGCTTCTGACACCAGTGATTATAATGTTCTTTCTTCATCTGCCCTTTCCGCAGCAGCTGCACAGTCTGCTGCCACAAGTTACTACATCGGGCAGGAAAAATATATCTATCGTTCAAATAGTACAGGCAAAACTTATGTATGTATCGGCATTGGTGAACACTGCTATATCTGGATGGATAAAGATATGAAAGCCAGTTACGATGCAGCTGGTAAGACTTCCTCAATCGCAAAGGATATGGCAGGTGTATATGACGGACAACCTTATCGAATCCTGAATACTCTGGCCGGTGGTAACATCCCATATGAAGATAATTCCGGTAAAATTTCAATTCTTCTCGAAACTTTATCTTCCGCAAGCGGCATGTACATGTACGACACAGGCATCACAGCAATCCATATCAACACTCCTACTGCATCTGCCTATGTTTCCGGTGAAATGTCCAAAAGAAACGGTCTGCTTGTACACGAAGGACAGCATGCACTGCTCTGGCTGAAAACCAGATTTTCCAATACCGGCAGATATATGTGGCTCAATGAGGGACTGGCTGTGACTGCCATGGACTATCTCTGGGGTGGCATTGATTCCAGCGGATGGTTAAACGGCATTGCCGGAAGTACCGCTATTCGAAGCGGCTCTTCCCTAATCTATCAGACCTACCGTGATGATACGGCGCAGGATTACGGCATGCCTTATCTTTTTATGCGTTATGTGATCGACCGTATGGCCGGAAGCTATAAACCAATGGATGTTCTGCCAAAATTTTACCAGATAGATGCCTCCACCCTTACCTGTGAAGAATACCTGACGCAGGTAACCGGCATTCCATTTAAGACATTAATGGCTGATTTCTATACCGCAATCGCTGCCGGCGATCTCTACGGCAATTACAGTTTCTCTGGTGACCGTATTGCCGCTGGAAAGGCTGCAACATTTCCTGTTTTTTCCGGAAACAGTAACCAGAACTATACGCTGCCTGCAGCTTCTGCAGTCATTATAAAACTGAAAAATGGGAAATTCACGGTTCCTGCCAACGGAAGCTCCAGCATTATTTACCGTATCGTCGGAAATCGCACCACTTCTGCAGCTCCATCTGAAGGTAGTGGTACTGCCTCTGATCCATATAAGATCACTTCTCTCGATGACCTGAACCTTATCTCGGATCATCCGGGTGCTTATTACAGTCTGACCAAAGATATTCAGACAAATGGAAATATTAATTTCTCTGTAAATTATTTCAGTGGACACTTAGATGGTAATTCACACACTATTTACGGATTGAAAAAACCGCTTATCACCCAAAATGACGGAACCATTGAAAATCTGCGAATTGTAGCTGATTTTGACGATGACAGCCAGAATGTACAGGGTGTCATTGCACAATATAATCAGGGAAAGATTCAGGAATGTTCTGTTTCCGGCACGGTCACCGGACATATGGGTGGCGATGGATCCATGGTCTTTCCTGAATTTGGCGGCATTGCCGGTCAGAACGAACTTGCCGGAATCATCAGTGGATGTACGGCCCGCCTGAATATAAATCTGTCTATGCCAGCTATGAAAGGCTGTGTCGGCGGTATTGCCGGATTAAATATTGGTACAATAGAAAAGTGTGTCAGCAATGGAATCATCTCTGTCACCCAGGAAAACGGCACTTCTTATCCTCTTTATGTCGGTGGTATTGCCGGTGAAACCCAAAAATTCGGTGGTATGGGTGGTGTGATCAAAGAATGTCTGCATGCCGGTCAGATTAAAGTTTCCGGTGGTTCCTCTTCTGTTGGACAAATTTGCGGTCTTGCAGCTGCAAATGTAATAAATTCTTCAACCGGATTAAATGGTCACATCCTGAACTGTTATGGAAAAACGGGATCTGGAAATCTGGTCGGTTCTACTGCTGCAGTACCTTCAACCGGTGGTCTGCTGACAGATGCACAGATGAAGGATTCTTCCTCTTACCAGGGATGGTCTTTTGGAGCTGACTGGAAAATGTCTGATGATGGAATCCCGGCTCGAACCGATTCCTCAGACATTACTTCACTTTCTGTAAAATATACTCCGTCCTCCTGTTATATTGGTGAAACACCATGGAGCTTCGGAACGCTTGTTATAAACAACAAAACGGAAGTTTCCATTACGCGGGATATGGTCAGCGGTTTTGATAATACCTCGGCACATACCTGCCAGATTACTGTAACATACAAAGGCCGACAGACCAGTTATTTACTTCCTGTCGTTACTCCAAAAACAAGTGATATTACAAGTCTCAAGATATCAGCAAAACCATCCAGACTTTCCTATACAGAGGGAGATCTGTTCAATCCATCCGGTGTCAGCTTCTTTGCTACCATAGGCGGTCGCTATGCCTATATTTACAGCGGATATACTTATGATAAAACGCGTGCGCTGACTTCTTCTGATACAGAAGTTACTTTTGACTATTTTGGTGCAAAAGTAACACAGAAGATTTCTGTTGCAGCAAATACACCAACAAAACTGAATATTCTTTCTTCGCCATCAAAGACTCAGTACACCATCGGAGATAAGCTGGATCTTTCGGGAATAAAGCTTCAGATTGTTTACAGCAATGGAACCCTTTCTCCAATAATTACTACTGATACTCTGGATACCTATGGAATTCATATAGCACTTGGCGCTGCTTCAAATGTTACTGCGATTGACAAAGAGCATATTATGACTGCTTCAGACAGCGGAAGCTCTCTTCTGTTTTATGCTACAGATATATTACCAGGACAGTATGGAACTGTAACTGCAGTTTCCTCGACTCTCAGTGTACTGGCTCCTCTGCAGATCACAGATACAGAGCTTTATCTGTGCACTGGAACCAAGAACACTCAATATGCTTATTCCGGCAACGTAACCGGCGGCAGTGGCGAGTACAAGACAACCGTTGTCAGCGAGAATCTTCCGTCCGGACTGAGCCGAAATAATATACCTGACAGTTCCAGTTACTCTTATTTCTATTACTCAGGAACAGTTACTGCTCCTGTCGGCACTTACGAGTCACTGTACACTGTTCAGGATACTCAGACAAAAGCGACCTTATCGGTAAAAATTGTATTACATGTACTTGCTTCCAGTGAAGCAAAATTTTACAGTTTCGTACTGCGTGCCTCGGATAACCCGGAACTTAAACAGGATGTCATCGGAGAGATTGGAACGGACACGATCATTCTCCGGCTGCCAAAAGGCACAAATGTAACTGCCCTGAAACCATCTATTGATTTTGGCTACAGTTACGGTACTTCCCTTCCGTCTGCCTTTTGGAGTGGAACCCCACATGATTTTACCAATCCGGTCATTTATACATTAACTGCACCGGACGGAGTTACAAAGAAATCCTACACCGCGCAAGTAGAATTCTATGATTCTGCTCAAGGAGTCACAACTCCGACTCCAAAGCCGACCAATACTCCGACTCCGAAGCCTACCAGTACTCCGACTCCGAAGCCTACCAATACTCCGACTCCGAAACCTACCAGTACCCCGACTCCGAAGCCTACCAGCACCCCGACTCCGAAGCCTACCAGCACACCGACTCCGAAGCCTACCAGCACTCCGACTCCGAAGCCTACCAGCACTCCGACTCCGAAGCCTACCAGTACCCCGACTCCGAAGCCTACCAGTACTCCAGTGCCAACAAATACTCCGGTTCCGACTAACACTCCGACTCCAAGACCAACAAATACTCCGGTTCCGAAGCCACAGCCTACCAGTACTCCAGCTCCAAGACCTTACCCAGTTGGAATGCCTGTCAAACATACAGCAAGTAATGGCATATATAAGGTAACCGGCACTCAAACTCTGGAGTATACAAAACCCGTAAATAAAAAATCGAGTGTTATTAATATTCCGGACCGCATTACACTCAATGGTCTGGATTACACTGTAACCTCTGTTGGAAGCAAAGCTTTCAAAAACAACAAATATCTGAAGAAGGTATCCATTGGAAATAACGTTGTTCAGATCAAAAATTATGCTTTCTATAAATGCCCTAAACTGTCTTCTGTAAAAGTTGGAAGATCCGTTCGGTTAATTGGAAAGCAATGTTTCTACGGATGTAAGAAATTAAGAACACTGAACATTCAATCTCCAGGATTATCGCAGAAATACACTGGTTCAAATGCCTTTAAAGGAACACCTGCAAAAATGAAAGTCTATGTTCCAAGAAAACAGGCCAAAAATTATAAAAAATTATTCCTGAAACGAGGGATGCGCAAAACTGTCACTTTCAAAGGCATTCGATAGGTAGTAAAAAGAAGGAGCAGTCCGAAAATATATTTCAGACAGCTCCTTTTTTGTAAGCGTCAAATAAAACAGTGTATAGAAAAATAACCGTCAGCCTTTTATACTAAAAGGTCAACGGTTATCGACAGAATTCTTTTACAAGAGGATTCCAAGGCAGATAATCATCCAGATATTCAGGATGTTCAAGAAAAGCACTCCCCGGCATGTCGGACAGGATATATTTTATATATTTCATCGGGGCAAGCCCATTCGCTTTCGCTGTCTCTACCAGTGTATAGATTCCTGCACTGGCTTCCGCCCCTTTCGGACTGCCGGAGAACAGCCAGTTCTTTCTGCCGATCACAAAGGGACGGATACAGTTTTCCGCAAGCGAATTACTGATGGAACAATTCCCGTCTTCCAGATAATTCCAAAAACCTTCACGGTTATTTAAGGCGTAATGAAAAGCTTTTGAAAGTTTGGATTTCGGCAGCTCTCCGATGGCACTTTTTTCTGCCCATGACCAAAAAGCCTCGAGAAGCGGTTTCTCGCGGATAAGACGTTCTTTTTTCTTCTGATCAGGAGGGAGCGCCTCCAACTCTGACTCTATGTTAAAGAGTTGATTCAGACGGAGGATTGCTTCCGCAGGTTTTGATGCTTCCGAATTATGGATGTCTTTTGGGAGCGCATCCACGAAAGCCCGGCGCAGATGCGTATAGCAAAGACATCTTTTTACTCCTGAAACTGCATTGTATCCGGAGTAAGCGTCTGTATGGATATAACCTTCATATTCCCTCAGAAACGCTTCCGGATATTTCCCGCTTCGTCCCGGCTGGTACTCGAAGTAGCGGATGGGATTTACAGCATCTCTGATGCTGCAGTAAACCCACATATAGGAATCGGACGTATTTTTCCGTCCCGGTTCTTTCAGCACCTGTACATGTGTTTCATCGATATGAAGGTATCTCTGTTTCAGAAGTTCCAGCTTCAGACGGTGGACGATGTGTACAAGCCAGTCCCGATAGACAACCAGAAGCCAGTTTGACATAGTCGCTCTGCTTAAACGTAATCCCAAAGCCTCCCATTCTTTTTCCTGTCTGTACAGCGGGATGCTTAATTCAAACTTCTGGTGGATGAGCCAGGTGATGGTAGATGCAGATGCCAGAGAATGCAGGACGGGAGGATATGGCACCGGAGCCTTCTCCATATAAGGAGTTCCGTTTTTCCGGCACGACCTGCATTCATACGTTTCCCGGTAATGGTCAATCACCTTGAGTTTTGCAGGGATAAACTGTACTTCCGTGCGGACGAATTCTTCCCCTACTTTCACCATCGTACTCCCGCAGTTATCGCATATCTGTTCCCTTTCATCTATGGTATGGAGTACTTTGCTGTGAGGGAGATTTTTTACCAGTTCTTCCCGCTGACCGGTGTACTTCCTTTTACGTAGGTGCTTCTCTATCTCAACAAGCTCCGGTTCGTGTGCATCAGGATCCGCACAGGTTTCGATTTCATTAAAAAGAGACACCTGCCCCTCGATTTCGAGAGTAGATGTCTTCTCGGATTTTGTTCCATAAAGTTTACGGGTCAGGAAATCAACCTGCTCTTTCAGGAGCCGGACCTGCTGTTCCAGTTCTTTGATATGATTTTTATACTCCTGTTCCGTAGCTGACATAACCTGAAAACCCTTTCGTTTCGATAGGATTATTATACCATAGAATCGTCAGATTTCCCAGCATTTCTAAGGATTTTCAGTATTTTCAGACTTATGCGGGAGCCATTTCTGAACCGCCTTTGGCTGCTCCGGGTTCAAACCTTCCAGAAGCCAGCGCAGCTGCTGATCAGAAATCTGTTTTGCTTCTTCGCCGGTCCGCGGCCATTGGAGACGTCCGTTTTCGTACCGTTTGTATAAAAGGCAGAAACCGTCTCCCTCGTAATGGACTGCTTTGATCCGGTCAGCCCTCTTTCCACAGAACAGGAATAAGGAATTGCTGTAAGGATCCAGTTTGAAGTTGTACTGGATGATATCCAGCAAGCCATTGAGCTGCTTCCTCATATCGGTGTAGCCGCATCGGATATAGATTTTCTCCACATGGGAAAGATCTCCTAACATGACTGCACGGCTTTCAGAATGTTTTCCAGCATCTGGGCAGATGTGCCTTCATAAAGTTCCACTGTTATGGATCCGATATGAAGTATGGCTGCAGGAGTGGAACGGGAAATGTTTCTGTCCGGAAGTGAAAGCTCCGCAAACTCAGCCGGGGATTCCGTTAAAGCAGTTGACTGTTGGTCTGTACACATGTGGATGCCGTTTTTCTTGCGGGGCAGTTCTTCCAGGGCAAGCTTTCGAATTTTGGAAAGCCAGTAATAATAACTTTTCAAAGAGATATCGTGTTGTTCACACCAGATCTGATTTGTCAGTCCGGAGGCCCTGCATTGCCGTATTACATCCAGCCAGTATTGAAGTTTCACCTGTTTGTCTGGAGTCAAAGAAGAAAGATCCATAAGCCTGCTCCTTAGATTAGATTTAGAGTTTTTAGAGTCAACTCCCAAAACTCTAATCAATAGTTTACATGCAACAGCCAGAAATTTCGATACACCCTCTTATTGGACGCTTACGGTATTCAAAGGATATTTCCCTTTGCCGCCGCTATTGGAAAGCCAAAAGCAGCGG
>ENA-OUPZ01000471-OUPZ01000471.1-human-gut-metagenome-genome-assembly--contig:-NODE-471-length-27909-cov-5.154592_pt1 | contig 27909 bp, 29 predicted proteins | sample MGYA00237941_ERZ548813 | MGnify/ENA primary metagenome ERZ548813 (study PRJEB26490, sample SAMN05194712) | human gut metagenome | biome: terrestrial biome; feature: human-associated habitat; material...
ATCAGTTCATTATAAAAATCTTAGATTTTTGTCTTGACAACTGAGCCACTATAGAAGATGAGTATTCCTCCATGCTACAAAAGCAGGAAGAACATCTCATAAAAATAAAAAGACAGGCCATTGTTCACAAAGGAACATTGCGATATATCCCTCTCCCGGACAGGCTGGACAGCCGCCGGAAGAGGGATATTTTTTAACCGGCTGGGAAAGAACAGGGAGTGTTTCTCAAGCAGCAGCGGTATGAGAACTCCAGAGTTTCCGCAGGTTTTGGGGTGTGGAAACTTAGAAAAGTGTTCAAAACAGGCACTTTTGCAACGATCCGTTGCAGCAGAAAAAGGGTTCTTGGCTTTATGCCAGACGAAAAAATGAAAGAAGGGTGTGATTGTGATGATAGTAGGAATTGATCATGGGTATTATGCGATCAAGACAAAACATGTGTCTTTTCCAAGTGGTATTATCGAGTATGATTATGAGCCGTATACGATACAGAATGTTCTGCAGTATCGGGGAAGGTACTATGTCTGCGGTACAGGGAGGCAGATGCTGGTAAAAAATAAAACGTCCAATGATAATTATTATCTGCTGACGTTGGCTGCGATTGCAGAAGAAATCAAGCATCGGAAAGCGGAGCGAAAGACGGAAGTCATTCTGGCTGTTGGACTGCCTTTGTCCAGCTTTGGAAGGGAGAAACAGGGATTTCGGGAGTATCTGTTGCGGAAAGAACAGCCAGTGCGCTTTTTATATGAAAGTGAATGGTATGAAATACAGATCAAAGATGTGAAACTGTTCCCACAGGGGTACTCTGCCCTGGCTCTGCATCCAGAGTACCTGAAGAATGAACCGTCTGTTCTGCTTGTTGATATTGGCGGCTGGACCGTTGACCTTATGAGGTTGGACAATGCTGTTCCGAATGCAGCAACGTGCAGGAGTCTGGAGCTTGGAGTGATCCGATGCATTGATGAAACAGCAGAGCAAGTGCGTAGAAATACCGGACTGTCTGTAACAGAAACTCAAATTGAGCGTGTGCTTCGGGGAGAATCTTGCAGTATGGTAGAAGAGGCCAGACGGATCATACAGGAAAACGGACGGAAATATATAGAAAGAATACTGTCTGCGGTGACAGAATCCGGGTTTGATCTCCGGGCAGTACCAACCGTATTTATGGGTGGAGGCTCCGCAATTTTAAAACGCCATGTGACCGCACAGGACGCGATTTGCCGCCCTGTTTTTATCGAGGACGTCCATGCGAACGCTGCCGGGTATGAACGGATTGTAGAGCAGATGTGGGCAAAATGACACGTCCGGTATATTCGTTCCGTCCAAACCTGAAAAATCCGGAACATAAGAAAGCATGGGAGAAATTCCAGAGTGTTCCGGAAGGACAGAAAAACCAGTATCTTGTTCAGGCGATTCTGGAAAAAGAGAATCGGAAGTGGATGGAAGAGATTATCCAAAAGACGATCAAAGAAAGTGTTCGGGAATTAAACATTTGTGGCGGTGCGGAACAAAGTGGAACAAATCCACCGGCTGAGGATATCCCGGATCAGATGATGAATTTCTTATCTCAGATGGAAAACATGTAAAGGGGGTGAGGCCTATGATTGTGCGATACATACATTGTTGGATCTGCTAGGGGCAGGAGCAAAACAGCATCGATATCTTTGGTAGGTATTGTGAATAGCTTTTCATGCATCTTTGGAGTATGTTGTGTGTAGCGAAACGGAAAGGAGAAACGCTATGACAGAGATGAAGAACATATGCGGAAAGATCCCGAAGGACTTACATGAAAAAGTAAGAGAAGAGATTGAACTGACAGAAAGCAGCACACAGAAATTTATACAGCAGGTCATCGAAGAACATTTTGAAAGATTTACAGGAAAAGGAGAAATGAGCATGGGAACAGCAAGAACAATCGCAGTACAGGTATCAGAGGAATTATTCCAGAGATTAAAAACAGTCATCGCAAAAAAAGGCATGAAACAGAAAGACTTCTTAATTCAGATCATCGAAGAGGCACTGGAAAAGGCAGAAGCCGAATGGCAGAACAAAGACAGCATGGAAGAAACGGAACCTGCAACCGAAGAATCTGGAACAGAAGAGGCTCAACCGGGCGAGGAAACCGAATCGGAAAGAGAAAGTGAACTGGACGAGAAAGCCGAACTGAAAGAAGAAAGTGAACCGGACGAGGAAACTCAACCGGAAGAAGAAACCAAAGCAGAAGAACCAACAGAATGGTAACAAACAGATACAGAGAAACCAACAGGCGGTATGAGAAAGATCATGCCGCCTGTTTTTATCAGCAAAGGAGGTTGATAACCGCAACCATTCAATTTTTTGATCTCTTTAGCGGAATCGGCGGATTCCGAGAAGGCTTAAGACGTGCAGGGGGATTTACCTGTGTCGGACACTGCGAGGTGGATACTTATGCGGATAAGAACTACCGATTGCTGTTTGACACAGAAGGGGAGTGGTATTGTAGTGATGCACGAACAATTGAACCAGAACGAATGCCGGATTTTGATCTGCTCTGTGCAGGATTTCCTTGCCAGGCATTCTCTATCGCCGGAAAGCGGGAAGGATTTGCAGATGCAAGAGGAACCCTCTTTTTCGAGATTGCCCGGCTTCTTAAAGCTAAAAGACCCCAGTATTTTATCCTTGAAAATGTTCCCGGTCTGCTTTCGCATGACAAGGGGCGGACATTTTGCACCATCCTCAGTACGCTTTCGCAACTGGGGTACCATGTCGAATGGAAAGTGCTTAACAGCAAGGATTTCGGAGTCCCCCAAGCAAGGAAACGGGTGTATATTGTCGGATATCTTGATTTCAGATGTGCCGGAAAAATATTACCTGAACCAGAAACAAATGGAGCAGCTCTTATTCAAATCCGGGCAGGAAGTCAGGGGAAAAGAGTCTACAGTCCCAAAGGACTAGGCTGTACCCTGACATCACAGGCAGGTGGAATGGGCGGCAAGACAGGATTATATGATGTAGGTGTTCCAATCAAAGAGAATACAAAGCTCGGCTACAAACTTGCAAGAGAAGGGGACAGCATTGATCTGGGCTATGCGAATCTCAACAGCAGGAGAGGAAGAGTCGGACACCAGATCGCACATACCCTGACAACAGGTGTTCAACAGGGAACGCTTCATTTTGTCGATCTTTCACCGCCGCCGGTGGTAACGGAAGAATGCAGAAGCCTGAACACCAGACAATGCGGTGTCCACAAATATAAAGGAGAATGTTCCGGTGTATTAGCAGAGGATGGAGCAAGAGCAGTCTTAACACCAGCAAAAGAGAATGTCCGGCAGAACGGCAGACGCATGAAGGAACCGGAAGAACCAATGTTCACGATTACTGCAACAGATCGTCATGGCATCTTGTATCACGGAAGAATACGCAGGCTGGTTCCAAGAGAGTGTCTGCGTCTGCAGGGATATTATGACTGGCAGATTGATAAGATCATAGACTGCACATCGGATGCACAGCTATATAAACAGGCTGGGAACGGGGTAACTGTTACGGTGATCGAAGCAATCGGAGCATTACTGCGAAAGGCAGATGCAGAGCGAAAAGAACTGGAACTGTCTGAGAAAGGATAGTGTCGGTGATGATTGGAATTCAGGATCAGTACTTTGGTACGGAAATCGAGATGACAGGGATCACCAGACAACGGGCTGCCGAAGTTGTAGCAGAACTGTTCGGGACAGAAGCCGTTTATGAAGGTGCGTATTACGGAATATGGTCAGCGAGAGATCGGGAAGGAAAAAAGTGGAAGTTCATGTCTGACGGAAGCATTGATACACAAAGAAAATCAGGTGGTCGAATCGTATCAGCAGATGGAGAATATTCAACAGAGATGGTATCACCGAAATTATCCTATGATGAAATGGGAAAATTACAGGAAGTTGTACGCTGTCTGCGGAGACATGGAGGTTTTGTCAATGAGTCCTGTGGTCAGCATGTTCATGTAGATGCGGCGAACCATACACCGCAGAGTCTGAAAAATGTGCTGACCATTATGTACGCAAAGGAAGATATCCTGTTCAAAGCATTAAAAGTGCAGGAAAGAAGAGCAAATAGTTATTGCCAGAGGGTGCGACCGGATGTATTGGAGAAAATCCGAAAAATACCAAATAGATCAATCACTATGGACCGGGTAAGAAATGTCTGGTATGGAGGCAGGGATGGAAGTCATACCCATTATGATCATACCCGTTATTATGCTCTAAATCTTCATGCTGTGTTTTCCAAGGGAACTTTGGAATGGCGCTGTTTTGAAAGCACACTACATGCAGGAAAGGTAAGAGCGAACATTACACTGGCACTTGCGATTTCCGCACAGGCGATCAATCAGAGATCCACCCAGATGAAAAAGACACCGATCTCAGAAAACCCGGCGTTTACATTCCGAACGTTTTTGTTGCGGCTCGGATTAATCGGAGAAGAATATAAAAATGTACGGAAACATCTGCTGGCAAATCTGGAAGGTGATCTGGCATGGAGATACGACAAAAGCACGTATGAGTGCCTGAAGAAAAAACAAAGGACGGAAGACGTCAGATCGAGGTGAGAAAAATAGAAGAGAGATATTATTTTGCATATGGCAGTAACATGAACCTGGGGCAGATGAGATTCCGCTGTCCGGATGCTGAAGTGGTTGGAAATGTCCGGCTGGAAGATTACCGGCTGGCATTCCGTGGCAGAGCTCCGGGAAATGGCGTTGCAACTGTGCTTCCGGAAAAAGGAAGCTATGTGGATGGAGTCTTATGGAAGATCACAGAAGCTTGTGAAAAGAATCTGGATTTTTATGAAGGATTTCCGAATTTTTATGGGAAAGAAACCATTCAGGTAAAGGATCAGGCTGGAACTGTAAGGGAAGTATTCGTATACACGATGAACTCCCCTCATAAGGATGTTCCGGCAAGACCATCGAAATTTTATCTGGATGGAATTCTGGAAGGATGTCTGGAAAATGATTTGCCGACAAAGGCAGTGATGGATGCAGTAAAACGCACCAGACAGGAAATGAAAAAAGCAGAAAAGCAATATACAAGATAAATGTTACCGCAGAGGGAGAGCCTTCTGCGGTATTTTAGTGAACAATGTATTTATTATCAGAAAGGAAACACACATGAAGGTGAAGAATTTAAAAACCAGAATCGCAGCCTTTGGACTGGCTGTCCTGATGGGCGTCAGTACCTTAAGTAGTGCCAATGCGTTTGCTGCCGAACAGACGGATGTGGGGCAGGAGGTACAGGCATCCGAACAGGCGGTTACGAGTCAGAAAGAAAAGGCAGTTACGGCAGACGATATCACGAAAGAGATTTCGGATGAAACATTTGCAGCGGAAACCAGTATGGAAGGAATCCATTATGATGCAGAAAAAGAGGATGTTACGCTTATCAGCATCCAAGATGAAAATGGTGGGGAATACCATCCGGACAAAGCCGGAACTTACATTGCCTCTTACATGGTTGTACCAAAGGATCAGAGTGACAGCTACATCATCAGCCGAAAGGTGATCCTGACGGATACGGAAGGTCAGGCACATGCACAGGACAATGGTGGGGAAAAGCAAAAATCAGATACAAAATCTGAAGATGATTCGGACTCGCCTGTGCAGAACTATACCGATGTAGAAATCGAGGCATCCGGGGAAGATGCATCTGCACAGGCAATCGAAGAATTCAAAGAGGATATTGAAGAAGGAAATGTCATGGTACTGTCTGCGGCTGAAAGAGCCACAAGCAGCGGTTCAACAGTCACACTGACAAAAGGAAGAACGATCTATTATCCAAGTTATCTTGGAAATTATCTTACTTGTCTGTTTACCGTAAACGGAAAGATCGCATACTGTCTCCAGTCCCAGAAAGCATCCCCACCGAGTGGAAGTTATGTGGCACAGGTATTGGACAGTAACAAGAATCTGCAGAAAGTCCTTTACTATGGCTATGGCGGGGCAGGAGATCTGACAGGAAGTTATCTGTCCGGGAAATCAGAGGATGAAAAGTATGTGTATACGCATATTGCAGCCAGCTACGCTTACGCAGGAGAAGCCGGATTTACCGGATGTAATTATAATGACCTTGTAAATGCAGGGGTTATCGCATATATCAATTATCTGTTCGGACAGGAAGAACCGCCAAAAGGTGAACTGAGCTTTTCAAGCACAAAGCTGAATGCAGTACGGGATGGAAACATCCAGAAAACACCAAATATCACACTGTCTGGAGATCACAGAAACTATGTGACACTCAGTGTGCCGGAAAATGTGACTGCACATAATCTTTCTAAAGGAACAAGTGTTACAAATGGAAAAATCCAGATTTATGGTGGAGATACATTCTATCTGTCTGCGGATTTATTACTGACAGGCAGTTATGCTTCCAGCAGCTTATATGGTTCTGTCGGAAAGACATGGAGAACGCTGGTGCTGACAACCGGAGATTCCAAGCAGGATATCGGTGTATTTGAAAGCGAAACAGCAGCTCCGGTAAGTTTCAGTGTACAGTGGCTGAATATGACACGCATTGAGTTGACGAAGAAAGATATTAATACACAGAACCCACTATCTGGAGCAGTTTACGGTATTTACACCGATAAGAAGTGCGAAAATCTGCTAATGACGATGACTGCAACCGGAACAGACGGAAAAGCAGTCAGCGATTATTTTGATGCCGCACTCAAAACTGTGTATGTAAAAGAAGTGACTGCACCGACCGGATATAAACGGAATCAGGAAGTCTATCAAGTGGATGTTGCAGCCGGTAAGACATTGACGGTAACAGCAACGGATGAGAGGGTCACTGGAAAAGTAAAGATTGCAAAGATTGATAAGGAAACATTTGCATTCCAGCCACAGGGAGACGGCGCTCTTCGAGGTGCTGTGTATGGTCTGTATGCTAAAGAAGATATCGTGCATCCGGATGGAACAACAGGAGTTCTGTATAAACAGGACAGCCTGATTGCACAGGGAGTCATCGGAGATGACGGAACACTGGAATTTTCAGAATTATACCTTGGAGAAATGTATGTAAAAGAAATCACTCCACCGGAAGGATATACACTGGATACTACAAAATATGAAGTATCCGTAACTTATGAAGGTCAGGATGTTGCAGAAGTGGCAAGAGAGCTTACGGTAAAAGAGCAGGTAAAGAAACAGGCATTCCAGTTGATCAAAGTCAGTGAAGATGGAGAGCAGACAGAAACAGACCTGGTTGCAGGAGCAGGATTTAAGGTATATCTGATCAGCGACCTGACACAGGTGAAAAATGGGAAACTGAAACCGTCCAATGGAGAAAGCTACACGGCAAGTGATTTCAAGAATTATGACTTCAGCAAAGAGCAGGTTGCAGTTACTTATGAGAACGGAATCGCCGTACCAGTACCAGAACTGATCACTGATACCAAAGGATATGCAGTCAGCCCGGAACTGCCGTATGGAAGTTATGTTGTAGTGGAAAGTACTACCCCTGAGAATTTGAAAACCATTGATCCATTTGTTGTAAATGTGGAAAATGACAGCAGAGAACCAATGCAGTGGAGAGTATTTGATGACCGTCCGTTTGAATTCTTGTTGAAAATTGTAAAGAAGGATGCACAGACTGGAAATACGGTTTTAAAGGCCGGAGCATCTTATAAGATTTACGATGTGACAAATAAGAAATATGTGGAACAGGTTGTTCAGTATCCGAAGAAAGAAAAGATCAGTGTATTCGAAACAAACGAGGAAGGATATCTGATCACACCGCAGGAACTGAAGTGCTCTACCTACCGAATCGAAGAAGTGAAAGCACCGGAAGGATTTGTAAGACAGGGAAGCGAAGAGTCCCTGTATGATGGAACAACGATTATTTCACCATTAGAGCAGACTACAAAAGGAACATATAAAGAAAATCCACAGAGCGGTATTGTAATTACAGTATCCTCAAACACTGCACATCAGATTGATCCAGATACAGGAGCAGCGATTGTAGAGGTAGAACAGAAAAACGATGAACAGGTAGGAAGCCTGCTCCTGACGAAAAAGGGAGAACAGCTTACCGAAGTAACAGGAGATTCTGTTCTGGCAAAAGTAAAAGCACTGGTCTCTAAAGTAAGAAATGCTGTATCTGGTAAAGAAGAAACAGGTATCTATAAAGACTTTAAATATGAAGAAACCGGAGTAGAAGGTGCCCAGTTTGAAGTATATGCCAAAGATACCATCTATTCACCGGACGGAGCAAAGGACGAAGAAGGAAATCCAGTTGTCCGTTATGAGAAAGATGACCTGGTAGCCAAACTGACTACAGATGAAAATGGAACAGCAGTTATCAATAATCTGCCACTGGGAACGTATTATCTGAAAGAGGTTGTAGCAGGAGAGAATTTTGTCCTGAATACAGAACAGAAAGAATTTACCCTGACAGCAGAGGATGATACACAGGCAGTCGTTTATGAAGGCGTTACCTATAAAAATGAAAGACAGAAAGTTTCCGTATCGGTAGAAAAGAAGGATTCTGTCACAGGAGAAAAGCTGGAAGGTGTTATTTTTGGACTGTATGCTGCGGAAGATATTCTTTCTAATCAGGGAGAGGTTCTCGTAGAGAAAGATACCCTGCTGGAAAAGAAAGCAACAGATACAAAGGGAACACTTACTTTCGACAGTGATCTTCCACATGGAAAATACTATGTCAAAGAGGAAGTCAGAAAAGCCGGATATCTTCCAAATGAAGAAGTATGGAATGTAGATGCAACCTATGAAAATCAGAATCTTGCAAAGATTGAACTGAACAAAGAAGTTGAGAATCAGCCGACAGAAACACGTATTACCAAAACAGATGCAACAACCGGAAATGAGCTGGAAGGAGCAAAACTGCAGGTCATTGATAAAGACGGAACTGTTTTGGAAGAGTGGATCAGTACGAAGGAAGAACATGTCATTTACGGACTGCCGGAAGGAAGTTATACCTTACATGAAGAACTGGCTCCTTATGAAGATGGTTATGTGTCTGCCAGCGATGTGACGTTTGAAGTCAAAGAAGATGGCAGAGTGACAAAGGTTGAGATGAAAGATGAATATTCCAAAGTGGAAATTTCAAAAACAGACCTAACAACCGGAAAAGAACTGGAAGGGGCAAAGCTTCAGATCATCCGCAAAGACGGAACTGTTTTGGAAGAGTGGATTACGGATGGAAAGCCACATTCCGTTGCAAAGCTCCCGGTCAATGAAGAACTTACTCTGCGTGAGATCACAGCGCCGGATGGTTACGAGATTGCGGAAGATGTTACATTCACATTGAAAGATACAATGGAAGTCCAGAAAGTAGAAATGAAAGATGCCAGAACACCGGAGAAAACAACAGAAAAAACAAATGCACCAAAAACAGGTGATAACCAGAAAGTATGGCCGTTTGTTCTGCTTGCACTGGCATCTGCCGGAACAGCTACAGGAGTGACTGTATACCGCAGAAAGAAGTCAAAAATGACAGACAACAAAGAAGAAACAGAAGAAAAATAAAATAAAAATTATAGGATAAACCAATCTGACAGGGCAGGAGATGTGCATAAGGCAGCGCCTGCCCTGTCTGTAGATAAGGAGAAGAAAGATGAGACGTTTTTATACAGCAGAATCAGTAACAGAAGGACACCCGGATAAAGTATGCGATCAGATAGCAGATGCAATCTTAGATGAATGTCTGCGTTACGATCCATCTTCGAGAGTGGCGTGTGAAGTCCTTGCTACAAGAGGAAATGTGTTTGTAGCAGGAGAAATCACCAGCGGATATGAACCACCAGTGTTTGATGTGATCCGAAAAGTTTTAGAAGAGTGTGGATATTGTACAGATGGGATAGAAATGGATACGTTTGTACACCAGCAGAGTCCAGATATTGCGAAAGCAGTGAGTGTGTCGAAAGAATTTCGGGATAATATCGGCGCAAAATTAAGAGATAGAAGCAGGGGAGCTGGAGATCAGGGTGTTATGGTCGGATATGCGTGTGATGATACTCCGCAGCTTATGCCAATGCCGACTGTTCTGGCACACCGGATCACACGTGAACTTTCGGCTTGCAGAAGAAGCGGATATATCAAAGATATCTTTTCGGATGGAAAAGCACAGGTAACCGTAGAATATGAAGATGGAAAACCAGTGAGACTGGAAAGTGTTGTTGTTTCCTGCCAGCATGGTGCAGAAAAGAACCTGAAGAAGTTAGATGCCGAGATCAGAGAGAAAGTGCTTCGCTCAGCACTCAGATTACTGCCGCCGGATGAGGATACGAAGATTCTGATCAATCCGTCAGGAAAATTTGTGTGCGGAGGATTTGATGCAGATACCGGACTGACCGGAAGAAAGCTGATGGTGGATACTTATGGCAGTATGGTTCCGCATGGCGGCGGTGCATTTTCGGGAAAAGACTGTTCGAAAGTAGACCGTTCGGCAGCTTATATGGCAAGGTATATCGCAAAAAATATAGTAGCTGCTGAGTTTGCAAGCAAGTGTCAGGTGTCTCTGGCTTATGCAATCGGAGTAGCAGAGCCGGTTATGATTGAGGTGGATACCTTTGATACAGGGAAAGTGTGTGCGGATGATTGTCTGGCGGCAGCAATCCCACTGGTGTTTGGAGTGACACCCGTTCAGATCATGGAATCCCTTCGACTAAATCGTCCGATTTTCCGTCAGACGGCAGTTTTTGGTCATTTTGGAAGAAAGGAGTTTCCTTGGGAGCGGACGGATAAGGTACTGGCTCTTCAGGACGCAATTCTGTAATGCCCTGGGTAACGGAAGAAGAGATTCAGGCAGCAAAAAATATGACTGCGTATGAGTATTTGCGAAGGCATCAGGCACAGCGACTGCAAAAGACAAGGACCAGAAATGAATGGCAGTTGACGGATCATGACAGTTTTAAAATCAATGAACTGTCCAGCAAATGGCATTGGAAATCTAGAGATATCGGTGGCGTGTCCGCACTGCGGTTCCTGATTGAAGTAGATGGAATGAAATTTACAGATGCCGTAAAACTGTTGTGCGAAGAGAGTCCGTCTTTTATTCCGACACAGGCTGTGGAAAGGGAAAAACTGCCATTTAAGTTGCCGGAGAGGTATTGTAATTGCAGACGAATCAGGGCTTATTTAAACCACAGAGGAATCAGCGATGAAGTGATCACATATTGTATTTCACATGAAATCCTTTATGAAAGTGTCCCGTACCATAACGCTGTTTTTGTTGGGAAAGATGAATCCAGAAAAGCAAGATATGCATTCCTGCGAGGAATCTATGAAAAAAACGGGAAGGGATTCAAGATGGAGCAGACCGGGAGTGAAAAAAAGTACAGCTTTTGCATTCCACCTGAAAGAGAAACAAAGCGAGTTGCCGTATATGAAGCGTGTATTGATGCATTGGCACACATGACACTGGAAGAGGGAAATAGGGATAAATATCGTCTTTCCCTTGGAGGAATCGCTGCTCCGAAAGAAAACGCACAGATACAGAGTGAACGTTTTAAAAAGCCGCCGGACGCACTGGAAGAATTTCTGAAGAATCATCCGGAAATCAAAGAAATTGAAATCTGTACCGATAATGACTTTGCAGGGAGATGGGCGAAAGAACAGATGAAAAAGCATTACGAGGGAACGTATCAGATTATTTGCAATCTGCCGGAAAAAGAAGGGGCAGATTATGCAGACCTTGCGAAAGAAAAAAAGCAGGCAAATAAATGTAGGGACAGACCATTAGAAAGAAGGTGATAGAGAATGGAAGAAAAAGAAACGATACACGTACAGATGTTGACGGAGCTGACTGGAAATCTTTTTTCCGAAGAATCCGAATGGGAAGAAGATTGGTCGGAGAGTGATGAATATGGAATGCCGTTAGATGGAACAGAACTTGTCGATTATGAAGATGCCATCCGAGAAGAACTGGAACGCTATGGGGAAGATGATCTCATGCAGTATTTTGATGGAAGTGAGTCCATTCAGGGAAAGATACAAAGTGCAGTTGTTACGATAGAAAACAAAGACGGAATCCTGTACGGATGTACCAAACTGGAATTAAATGAACTTTTAAGTCAGGAAGAACTACAGGAATTCACTGAATACATTACAGGACAGTACAGTGACGGTTGGGGTGAAGGATTTGAGCAGAGGGATATCAAGGTAGATGGAGGAACGCTGAATGTGCATTTTTGGCATCCTAATATGGAACAGCCGAAAATGTATGAAAAGAAAACAGAGCAGATTCCGACAAAGCCTGAGAAACAACGTCCCAAGTTACAGCTCCTTGGACATAATGGGAATATTTTTTCCATTATGGGCGATGCCTCAACTCTTTTGAAAAAGAATAAACAGACAGCAGAAGCAAAAGAAATGTGTAAAAGGGTATTGGAAAGTGGGGACTATTACAAAGCACTTTTGATTATCAGTGAATATGTGGAAACCGAGTTGAGTCCACCACCAAAAGAAAATAAAAAGACAAAGAAGAAAAATCAGCCGGAACGCTGAGAAAAGAAAGGATGATGCCTATGACAAATGGCCTGAGTTTGGAAGAACTTATGAAAGAGGGAACATACCCAGAGGAATATGCCGAAGGGGAAAACTGGAGAATATTACATGGAGATACATTAAAACTGGTCAAAGCATTCCAGCCGGGAATCTTTGATGCAGTCATTACCGATCCACCGTATGCGTCCGGTGGAACAAAGCAGAATGAAAGAAATCGTACTACAAACCAGAAATACAGCAGTATGAGTGCTGCAAATGCACTTCCGGATTTTGATGGGGACAATAAAGATCAGAGATCATGGACTCACTGGATGGCCGAGTGGCTTTACGATGTGCGGAAAGCCTGCAAGAAAGGAGCTCCGATCTGTCTGTTCATTGACTGGCGTCAGTATCCATCGATTACCGATGCATTGCAGTGGGCAGGATGGATTTGGCGAGGAACAGCGGTGTGGGATAAGGGAAACTCCCGTCCACAGAAAGGCCGTTTCCGCCAGCAGGCTGAATACATTGTGTGGGGCAGTAACGGACCGATGCCAATCAACCGACCAGTATCTTGTCTGCCGGGCGTCTTCCGATATGGAAATCCGCAGAACCGGATTCATGTGACAGAGAAGCCGTTGCAGCTTATGAAAGATGTCATCCAGATTTGCGAACCGGGAGGTCTGATCCTGGACCCGTTTGCCGGGGCAGGAACGACTGTCCTTGCAGCGGTTATGACAGGTTATCGTGCAGTGGGAATTGAGGTAACAGATGCCTACTACAAACTGGGAAGTGACAGAGTGAGAATTGCATTAGAAGCAGAGCAGAAAGAGGATGAAAAGTAGCCGGGATGTCCAATTGGACATCTTGTTTTTTATAGAGAAAATGCATGGCATCCAACTGGATGCAGGAAGGAGATGGAGCGTATGGAACAGGCGCTGGCTTATGTGTGCTGTTCAGCAGAAGAAAGCCGGGTAAAAGTGCAGAAATATTGCAGAAAAATCTATGAACTTGGGTATGTACCAATCTGTCCGAGATTTGTATTCTCACCATTCTTGGAAGAGTCCGATGCAGAAGATATGCAGGGATATGGAAGAATGTCACATATCCTTTTACGGAGATGCCGGATGGTAGTCGTATGTGGAAAAGAAGTGACAGGAACAATGAATACCGAAATCAGTATGGCAGACAGACTCCATATCATTTGTACGACACTTGATGGATTGGTACAGATAAAAGAATCAAAATAAATCAGAATCGAGTCAATCCAGTGCTACAGAAACTGGTGGTACTCGTATTGCAAGCATAGCGTTTGGATATCCAAACGCACTTTGGGGAGAACCCCAATCCCCCGAATACAAAATGAAAACGGAAAGGAAGGATAAGCTATGTTAAGAGACGGAGTCATGATTATGATCGCATTGATGTGTGGAGGTTGTTTCGGAGTCGTGGTGACCTGCTGTATGGTAACTGCGAAACGGTCGGATCAGGAGCTTGGCAATATGATGAAAGAGAAAAGAGAAGGGACGGTGATGCAATGCGAAAACGAAACCATGTGATCCCGGTGCGGTTAAATGCAAGGGAACTCAGGGAATTGGAGGAACAGGTGGAAAAAAGCGGACTGAGTCGGGAAGAGTTTATGCGTTCGCTGATCTTAGGAGCACAGGTACACGCAAAACCCTGTGAGCATCACCCGGAACTGCTTACGAAGATAGCGGGTCTGTGTAATAATGCGAACCAGCTTGCCCATGTTGCGAATGCTTCGGGAATGGCAAGTGAGCAGAGTGTGCAGGAAATGCTCCGGCTTACCAAAGAGACATGGCATCTGGTAAAGGAAGAGTGGTAATGACAGATGGCTTATACAAGTGTTATCCCCGTCCACCGCCTGGACCGTTCCATCGAATATGTGAAAGACAAAGAAAAAACCACACAGAAAGCAGACTCTCTGGAGGCTGCCATTGATTATGCCATGAACCGGACAAAGACGGAACAGGCGGTCTTCGAAGATACCATCGGATGTACCAATGAAAATGCGTATGCAGATATGGTGGCAACAAAAAAGAGATTCCATAAGATGGGCGGTGTGGAAGGATACCATCTGGTACAGAGTTTTGCAGAAGGTGAGGTGACACCGGAACTGGCACATCTCATCGGACAGGAACTGGCAGACCGGCTCTTAAAGGGACAGTATGAAGTCGTTATCACAACGCATCTGAATACCAGACATTATCATAACCACATTGTCTGGAACTCTGTGAGCATGGCAGACGGGCGTAAATACCACAGTAATGCAAAGAGTTATTATACGGAGATCCGGAAGATCTCCGATGAGCTGTGCAGAAAATATGGTCTGTCTATCATTGAATCCGACCAGAAAAAATCAATCCCTTATGTACAGTGGAAAGCGGAACAGGAAGGGAAACCGACATGGAGAAGTGCGATCCGTCTGGATATCAGGGAGTCTGTACAGGAAAGCTACTCCTGGTCACAATTCTTAAAAGAAATGGAAAAGCGTGGATACACATGGAAACTGAACCGGAAATATGTCGCTTTAAAGGCTCCGGGGATGGAACGGTACATCCGGCTACGGTCTCTTGGAAAAAACTATTCCGAAGAGGAAATACGTGGGCAGATACTACAGCCAAAGGTGAAACGAGTCTATCAAAAGGCAGTACAGATTCATCCCAAAAAGAAACTGACCGGGATTCAGGCACTGTATTATTCCTATTTATATCAAATGGGGGTACTGCCAAAAAGACCGAAAAGGAGTCCATACGCTGTCAGAGAGGATATCCGGAAACTGGACCGCAGGATTGAACAGATTGAATTTCTACTGAAACATGACATCATAACCAGAGAGCAGCTTGCCGCGTACCGAGAGCCATTGCAAAAGCAGATTGCGGAACTTATGAAAGAACGCAGAAGATTGTATCGGAATGGGGGCAGGGAGACTGGGGAAGAACGATTGTCCGAAATCAATGAGGAATTGAAGCGACTCCGTAAGGAAGTTCGTATGACCGTTCAGATTGAGAAACATTCCTTGGAAATCGAAGCGAGACTTCAGGAAGCGGAAGAACAGAGCCAGAATGAAAAACGTGTGGAAGATAAAGAAAGAATGCAGAAAAGTCAGGAGGTGAGATAAGTATGAATTACGGAGCAGAACCGGCAGATCAGGTGGTGCGGTACAGTCTGGAAGGAATGGAATACTCTTTGAAGATTACCGGAAATGTGGCAAAGCATGTGGCAATCTTTATTGCGGCCACCCTGAAAGATCAGAAAAAGACAAGAGGGAAAACAAGGCTTACCAGAATGTTAAAGGAACAGCGCCCGATGAAATTTTTTACCGTTCCGGGTGACCGCTTAAAAGAATTTGCAAAAGAAGCTAAGGCGAGAGGTATCTTATATGTAGTTATCAAAGATAAGGTGAATCCGGACCAGACAGAAGTCATGGTATTTGCAGATGATGCAGCGAAGATGAACCGGGTATTAGACCGGATGAATCTGGATTTTGTAAAAGCAGAATCAGGTTCTATGGTTACAGAAGCAGTGGAGAAAGAGACTGCACCGGAAAAGGCAGAGAACCAGATGGAAAAAGAAACCGGGGAGAATGTACGAACAGAGACCGTTGTCCTGCCGGAAGGCAAGATAGAATTTGAACTGGATGATGCGGAAGAAATGTTCCAGATTGGGGATGAGGCTTTCCCAGAAGGAAATTTTACACAGGCGCAGGAGGGGGAAGAAAAGAATCCATCCGAACCTTTCTCGCGCAACAGAAATACTTCTTCCGGTCGGGAAACTAGCTGGGAAGAAAAGAATGAAAAACCATCTGTGCGGAAAGAACTCGGAGATATCCGCAAGGAACAGGAAGAGAAACGTAAGAGGCCGGACAGACGGAAAAATGCCAGAGAGAGCAGGAAGAAACGCAAGAATATGAAAACGAAAGGCAGGTAATGTATATGGATTTAACAGATATGATTTCAGGGGGAACGGAAGAACAGCAGGTTCCTGAACAGAAATTGACGAAAGAAGAATATGCAGCCAAAAAACAGCAGGAAAGAGAAGAGGTATGGGCTGAAGTAGATTCACAGGCACAGGGAGTTTTTCAGGATGGAGAAAAACTGAAAGGTTTTCTGGATTTTATGGCAGAGTGTAATACCCAGAGAACACCGAATCTGCTTTTGATCTATGGACAGCATCCGGATTTTAAGGTGGTAAGGTCTTATGAACGCTGGAGAGAAGAACACCGTTCGGTAAAAGCAGGGGAGCATGGCATTACTTATATGATTTCCACTGAATATGAAAAAGATGGAGAAATGCGGAGAGGGTATACGATCGGAAAAGGATTTGACATCAGCCAGATGACAGGGAAGCCATTGGAAGAACGCCCTCAGCGAAGCCTGACAGAACTGGTAGGAGCTGTCTTAAAAGACCAGTCGGTACGTGTGCAGATTGAGGATAATCTGCCAGACAAAGTGCAGGCCCAGTACAATCCAAGATATCGTACCATCTATATCCGCAACGGAATGAGTGAAGTAACGACATTCCATGCACTGAACAGAGAACTGGCGTGTGCAGCGATGGATCAGCATACCGGAACCTACAGCCGACAGAAAGTCAGCGCACAGGCTTATTGTGCTGCCTATGTGATTGCAAAACGTTATGGTGTGGATGTCACCGGATTCAATCTGGAGTATATTGCACAGAGGAATGAATGCGGAAAGAAAGATCCGCAGGAACTGAGAGACTTTTTAAATGATGTCCGTCAGGCTTCCTACAGTATCCGAAACCATATCGAACGCAATTTTGGTGCAAAGGAACAGGAGTATGTAACCGATGAGTTCGCAATCGGAGACCCTGTAAAAACACCGGAAACCAAGGATGAAAAAGCATCTGGAAAAGAGAAAAAAGCAAAGAGCCAGCCGGAACGATAAAAGTGAAAAAGGTGGATGATTGGAGTAGCTATTACGGAAGTCTTGTGATATGGTTGGTGTAACAAAAAAAGGAGGTCAGCCAGATGACAAAATACTATTTGAAGATGGATAACATTATGAAAAATATGTTCGTGGTGGCACTGAATGATGAGCTGCAGGCACAGAATGAGCAGGACGAATGTTTGGAAGAAACGAAAGCCCTTCTGAAAAAAGTAAGTGAATACGACCTCGCCCAGAAACGGCTGCAGATTACAGCCGGGGAGCAAAGGCAGATCCGTAAGGCACTGAACAGACTCAGAAGCAAATATCTTGCAGCCGGAAGATACAGTGACGGAATAGATAAAGTCATCCTTCAGGTTGCAAAACCGAATACCACCAGACACATGTTCTGGTAGAGAAAGGAGTGGTTGATTGGTCATTTATTCAAGAGAAAAAGTGGCACGACTTAGAGAACAGTATCCGGCAGGAACAAGAATCTGTCTGGATTCGATGGACGGAGAAGCGGGTATGCCGCAGGGACTGGAAGGAACTGTGCAGTATGTGGATGATGCAGGTCACCTCGGCATCAGTTGGGACAACGGCAGAAGTCTCTCACTGATACCGGGAGTGGATTCCTTTCATAAGAAAGAAGGACAGAAACATCCAGAAGAAAAGCCACGCAAGAAAAGAGAATCTGACTTGCAGAGATAAGTACAAAAAAGCAGGACTTGGTTCTGTGTCTTGTCTTTCTGCCATTTGTCTGGTGGGCGGCAGCGATTACCGCTTGTGCCATTGCACCGGATAAGAATTTTATTCAAATCTTAGAAACGTTGAGCGAAAAACTCGAACAGCCGTTTTTTATCACGTATACACCGTATACGTTCAAATGTATTCTGATATTCACAGCAGCCTATTTCTTAGGCATTGGTATTTATGAATCCCAAAAAAGAAATTATAGAAGAGGCGTGGAACATGGTTCCGCAAAATGGGGCAACGTGTCCGAAATCTGCAGACGTTACTGCGAAAAACAGTATACGCAAAATCTGCTTTTAACACAGCATTTCCGTATGGGACTGGACGGTTATAAGCACAAACGAAACCTAAATGTGCTGGTAGTCGGAGGTTCAGGAGCAGGAAAGAGTCGGACGTATGCAATCCCAAACATCATGCAGTGCAACTGTTCGATGGTGATTACAGATCCCAAGGCAGAACTTTTGCGTAAAACCGGAGGTGTCCTGGAACGGAATGGATATGAAGTCCGGGTTTTTGATTTGATCAATCCGGAGACTTCCTGGTGTTATAATCCGTTTGCGTATGTCCGGGATGATAAGGATGTACTGAAGCTGATCAATAACCTGATCCGCAACACAACACCGAAAGGAGCGCAGAGCTCAGACCCGTTTTGGGAGAAGTCCGAGACTGCACTTTTACAGGCACTTATGCTGTATTTGCTGCATGAAGCTCCACCAGAAGAACAGAACTTCCCGATGATCATGGAAATGCTTGGAAGCGCACAGGTCAAAGAAGATGATGAGGATTACCAGTCACCATTGGACATTTTGTTTGAAAGACTGGAAATGCGGGACCCAGAGAGTATTGCGGTCAAGCAGTATGCCATTTATAAGCAGGCGGCCGGAAAGACCGCAAAGTCTATTTTGATATCGGTTGGTGTCCGTCTGGCAGCTTTTAACCTGAAACAGCTTGCCAACCTGACCTGTACAGACGAACTGGACTTATACAGCATCGGGGAGAAGAAAGTAGCACTGTTTTGCTGTATTCCGGATGCCGACACCAGTATGAATTATCTGGTCGGCATGATTTACAGTAATCTGTTTCAGACACTGTATTATGTGGCAGACCGGAAGTACGGAGGAAAGCTTCCAATTCCGGTACACTGCATTATGGATGAGTGGCCAAACGTAGCCTTGCCGGATGATTTTGACAAGATTCTGGCAACCATGCGTTCCAGAGGGATTTCCTGCAGTATCATCATCCAGAACATCGCACAGATGAAAGCCTTATTTAAAGACTCGTATGAGAGTCTGATCGGCAACTGCGATGAATTTTTATATTTGGGTGGAAATGAAAAAGAAGGGCATAAGTATGTCTCGGAATTATTGGGAAAAGAGACATTGGATACCAATACCTACGGACAGACAAAAGGGCGTAGCGGCAGCTATTCGGTGAATTATCAGCAGACTGGAAGGGAACTTTTAACACCGGATGAAATACGGCTTTTAGATAACCGCAAATCGATTTTGTTTATTCGTGGGGAGCGTCCGATCATGGACGATAAATATGATTTAAAAAAGCATGTGAATTTCAGATACACAGAGGACGGTGGTGCATCGCCTTATGATTATGCGAAAACACCACTGGCTCACGACGACCTAAAGATTGACATTAACAGATTAGACGATTACGAACTGCTGTCTACCGAGGACATCCTTGGTGAATAGCAGTTTTTCTTATGGATTGGAGTGATGTGTATTGAAGAATCTTCTCGCAGGAGAAAAAAATAGAACAAAAAAGAATGCAACGAAAAAAATGACAACCCCGATGCCGATGGGGAGAAAGCAGAAGAAATGGATGGGACTTTATATGACACTGGTTCTTATTGCAACCGTAGGGGCAACCACGGTGTTTGCAGCCGGAGATCCGCTGTCGGTAATCAATAACCTGTCTACATTCATCTTCTCGCTGATTCGTGCCATCGGCTTGATTCTGCTTGGATTTGGAGTGGTGCAGGTAGGACTGTCCTTGAAAAGCCATGATCCAAGCCAGAGGGCAAATGGATTTCTGACACTGGCCGGAGGCGTGATTATTACGTTCGCCAAAGAAATCCTGGATCTGATCATGGCGTAAGCCTCTGAAAAAAGATAGAAGGAAACCGCAGGAGTGCCGAAAGGCGCTCCTGTATTCAAAACCATTTTCTAGGAGGTGAGAATTTTTGAGTGATAACTGGATTGTACAGAATCTGAATTCGGCACTATCCACATGGAGTGAAAAGATGGCAGAACTTTGGACGCTGCTTACCGAAAATCCGGCAACTTTTAAAGGCGGCGGTATCTGGCGCATTATGACCAATATCAATGATGCACTGACAGCCATCGCTTATGGACTGCTGGTGCTGTTTTTCGCAGCCGGGATCATCAAAACCTGTGGGAGTTTTACGGACCTTAAGAAACCGGAACACGTATTAAAAGCATTTATCCGGTTTGCACTGGCGCAGGGGGCAATCACCTATGGGATGGAGCTGATGCAGGCACTGTTTTCCATTGTGCAGGGAATTGTGACCACGGTAATGAGTGGTTCAGGCATGGCAGGAAGCGTGACCGAACTGCCAACAGAGATCGTAGATAAGATCGAAAGTGTGGGAATGCTGGAATCTATCCCATTATGGATCGTGACACTGCTTGGAAGTCTGCTGATCACAGTACTGTCGTTTGTCATGATCCTGACGGTGTATGGTAGGATGTTCAAGATCTATATGTATACCGCAATCGCCCCGATCCCGATCTCCTCTTTTGCAGGAGAACCTACACAATCCATCGGAAAGAACTTTCTCCGTTCTTATGTGGGTGTGTGTCTGGAAGGGGCGATCATTGCACTGGCATGTATCATCTATTCTGCCTATGCCGCAAGCCCTCCGGCAGTAGGGGATACATGGGTGAGTGCAGTTACAATCGTGTGGAACTATGTAGGAGAACTGGTATTCAATTTACTGGTGCTGGTTGGAGCAATTAAGGCATCTGACCGTATTGTCAGAGAAATGATGGGACTTGGAGGTTAAAAAATATGGATACAAAGGAAACATTAAGATATAACTGGGAATTCGGACGTGAGACAGTAGCGATACGAGTGAGCTCTTATCGGAACAATGGGAATTTATATGTAGGACTCTGCCATAAGGAAGGGAGAGACTGGGAAGATTTTGGAGATGTAACCATTAATCTGCCCTATCAGTTCTTAGAGCCAAATGAGGCTTTTATAACAGGAGATTTTACCAAGGATATGCTTCATTTTATCAAGGAACATAAACTTGGAAAAGTGTTGAATGAAACAGGAAGATCAGGATATGCAACCTATCAGAAGGTAGCGTTTGACCTTGCAAGACTTGCGGAATTTGATCCGGAAGGCGTTGCGGAACACTGTAGATTTGCCGGGATAGAAGTACCGAAAGAAAAACCACAGAAAACGAAGAAACAAAACAGGGGAGAGGAACGATAATTTATGGAAGTAAAGATGAACAAAGAAATCAGGGACTATCAAGAATCCATGTTTATGGGACTGGACCTGAGACAATGTGTGTGTTCTGTTCTTGCGATTCTTACAGCAATCGGAATTTACTTTGGAATGCGTGATATTACCGGACAGGAAATAACCGGATGGCTGTGTGTGCTTGGTGCTACTCCATTTGCTGCCTGTGGCTTTTTCAAATATCATGGTATGACAGCCGAACAGTTTTTATGGGCAGTGATCAAATCCGAATTGCTGTATCCGAAGAAACTGGTGTTTCAGTCGGAAGATATCTACTACTCCTGCATGCAGGAGACCATCTCGCTGGGAGAAAAGAAGCAAAAGGATGGAGCGGAAATCATAAAAGAACGGGAGCAAAAAGCAGAAGCAAAACAGAGAAAGAAACGCAAGGGAAGGAGTGATGCCTTTGATTAAAACCTTAAGTCAGGCACTTCGGATGGATAAGGAACGCTTCAAAGTTCCGAAATCCGTCCAACAGGCAATTCCCATCCAGCGGATCTGGCCGGATGGAATTTTTCAACAGGGAACGAAATTCTCAAAAACATATCGTTTTACAGATATCAACTATTATATTGCGAGTAAGGACAATAAGACAGAAATGTTTCTGGATTATTCTGAACTCTTAAATTCACTGGATTCCGGCATTTCTGCCCAAATTACCATCAATAACCGGAGAATCAATAAAGAAGAATTCGAAAAGTCTATTCTGCTTCCAATGAAGGAAGATGGACTGGACCACTATAGGGAAGAATACAACGAAATGCTCCTGTCTAAGATTACAGGAACAAACAACAGCATCTATCAGGAACGGTATCTGACCGTCAGTGTACATAAAAGATCGATTGATGATGCAAGAACCTATTTTGCACGTATCGGAACAGACATCGTAACACATCTGGCAAAGTTATCGTCCACAGCAGAAGGACTGGACGCAGAGAGCCGGCTCCAGATTTTTAGGGATTTCTTCAAGGGAGATGTCCCACAGGCATTCCCATTTGATCTGAAACAATTTGCCAAGAAGGGGACAAGCTTCAAAGACTGGATGTGTCCGGATTCTATGAAATTTGAACGGGACCATTTTAAAATCGGTGACAGGTACGGAAGAGTCCTGTATATGCAGGATTATGCAAGTTATGTCAAAGATGACATGATTTCAGAACTGTGTGACTTCAGCCGGAATCTGATGTTGTCGATTGACATCCTGCCAGTCCCTACGGATGAAGCAGTAAGGGAAATCCAGAACCGACTGCTTGGTGTGGAAACCAATGTGACCAACTGGCAGAGAAGGCAGAACGCAAACAATAACTTCTCGGCAATCGTACCATACGATATGGAACTTCAGAGAAAAGAAACCAAGGAAATGCTCGATGATCTGACAACCAGAGACCAGCGTATGATGTTCGGAATTTTGACAATGGTACATCTGGCAGACAGTAAAAAACAGTTGGATTCCGATACGGAATTATTATTGTCGATAGCAAGAAAGCATCTGTGCCAGATGGCAACATTAAAGTGGCAGCAAGTGGACGGACTCAATACAGTGCTTCCTTACGGACTGCGAAAGATCAATGCCCTGCGTACATTGACAACGGAATCAACGGCTGTTTTAATCCCGTTCCATACACAGGAAATCCTGCAGCCGGGCGGTATCTATTATGGGCAGAATGCAGTCAGCAAGAACCTTCTGGTAGCCGACCGGAAGAAACTGATGAATGGAAACAGTTTCCGGTTGGGCGTCAGTGGATCAGGAAAGAGCTTTTCGGCAAAAGAAGAGATTGTGCATCTGGCATTGAGTACCGATGACGATATCCTGATTCTTGATCCGGAGTCCGAATTCACAAAATTAGTAGAGGCTCTGGGTGGACAGGTTGTAAAAGTATCTGCGACATCAGACAATCACCTGAATGCAATGGATATGGACGCAGCCTACGGCAATGAAAAGAATCCACTGATTGAAAAATCGGAGTTTATTCTGTCTGTATTTGAACAGTTGGTTGGAGCAGGAAACCTGTCAGCAAAAGAAAAGTCAATCCTGGACCGCTGTGCTGCAGATGTGTACAGGGATTATATCCGAAGTGGTTATACAGGGGAAGTTCCGACTCTGAAAGATATGTACCGACAGTTGATGTTACAGCCGGAAGAAGAGGCAAGAGGGCTGGCATTATCATCCGAACTTTTTATCAATGGAAGCCTGAACACCTTTGCACAGCCGACTAATGTGAATAAGAAGAACAGGATCATGGATTACGATATCCGGGAACTGGGGGAACAGCTTATGCCTCTTGGAATGCTGGTTACCTTAGACAGTATTTTCAACAGGGTAATTCAGAACTGGAAAGAAGGAAAAACGACATGGATATTTGCCGATGAGTTCTATCTGTTATTCCGCTATGAATACAGTGCAAATTTCTTCTACCGACTGTACAAGAGAATCAGAAAATACAATGGATTCGTGACAGGTTTAACCCAAAATGTTGAGGAACTTCTAAAATCGGACACTGCAAGACTGATGTTGGCAAACAGCGAGTTTTTGATCCTTTTGAATCAGGCCAGTACAGACAGGGAAGAACTGGCAGCCCTTTTGAATATTTCTGAGAATCAATTGTCGTATATTACAAACGTAGCAGTCGGCAGTGGCCTGATCCGATGTTCCGGGAATATCGTACCGTTTGAGAATACGTTCCCAAAGAATACAGACCTTTATAAACTCATGACAACAAAACCGGGAGAATCATAATGAAGAAAAAAGAAGAAGTAACAATCACTTTTTATGCTGCAGAGTGTGGGGAGTTCCATGACTTTGGAGAATATACAAAATGCAAAACGCTGGAAGAGGCATATAAAAAATACCAGAAGTATTGTAAAACATCTGCCAATATGTGTCCAGCTATTGAGTTTTCTATCCATGATCCAGAATCAATTTATTCAGATATGGAATATCCATTGCCGTTGTCATCCAAAGACAGGGGGGATTTGGAACTTGTGCCATATTACAACGAGCATCCGTTGGTAAATGAAGCAATCAGACAGTTGGAAAAGTTACAGAAACAGCAGGAAAAAAAGAAACATCGGGATGTTGCCCGATGAGATAAGAGATACGGAAAGAGGGTGACCGGATGAGAGATATCAAGGAACGGGTAAGGGATAAGAATCCGAAGATTCGAAATCCGGCTGCCCGGCTTCCGAAAGAACTGGTTCGTTCGGCTGTACTGGAAGCAAAAGAAAAGCCAAGGGAACTACGTGAAAAAAGCAGTGGGCAGTCAGACTCCCCAACACAGTATGGAACTGAAAAAATAGAATCCGTACAGTACAGGGCGGCGAGTGTGGCAGGAAAAACTATAGGGAAAACCACATATCAAGGTGGAAAAAAACTTGCTGGAGTGACCTACAGGAAGATAAAGGAAAGAAAAAGCAGACAGGAAGAAGCGAAAGCCGCTGAAGAAGCAATGGAGCAGGGGGCAGAAAGCGGAAAAAAATTAATCAAGCTGAAACCGGAGCAGGCGGCACTTGCCAAGGAGAATGGTAAACGGCAGGTGAAAGCAGCACCGAGAGTGGTAAAAGTATCCGGTCTGTCTCAGGAGAAAATAAAGACACAGGCATCCATGCAGAAAGTGGAAAAGCAGTCTTTCAGGTAACTGGAAAGGGTTCAAAGTTATCCGTACAGGGAATTACAGCAGCGATTCAAAAAGGGGTAGTAGCTCTTGAAAAAATGGGAAAATGGATTGCTGCCGGAGGTGGTGCATTTCTTCTGGTATTTATTCTGATTGTGGGAATCATTGCAGGAGCAACTTTCAGCAGTAGTTCGGAAAGCTCCGAATCCCTAAGTGAAGAAGTGCTTGCGTATACTTCTGTGATACAGCAGTATGCATCCCAATACGGCATTCCAGAATATGTGTCTGCGATACAGGCCATCATGATGCAGGAATCTGGAGGCAGGGGAACAGACCCGATGCAGTGTTCGGAAAGTCCATATAATACAAGATTCCCACACACTCCTGGTTCTATTACTGATCCGGATTATTCGATAGAGGTTGGAGTACAGACCTTTGCAGACTGTATCAGTCAGGCAGGATGTAGTAGTCCACAGGATATGGACAAGTTAAAACTTGCATGGCAGGGATATAACTATGGAAACGGATACATAGGATGGGCGTTGCAAAGAGGCGGATACACAGAAGCCAATGCTTTACAATTTTCACAGGAGCAGGCAGCTTCGCATGGATGGAGCAGCTATGGAGATCCCGAATACGTTCCCCATGTGATGCGGTATTATTCCGGTGGCAGCCTGTTTGCTGGTTTGTTTGGAAGTCAGCAGATTGTATCGGTAGCAATGGGGCAGATCGGGAACAGTGGCGGCCAGAAGTTCTGGAGCTGGTATGGATTCGACAGCCGAGTAGAATGGTGTGCCTGTTTTGTGAGCTGGTGTGCAGATCAAAGCGGTCTGATAGCAAGTGGGAATGTTCCAAAGTTCTCATTGTGCCGTGATGGAGTGTCCTGGTTTCAGGGAAAGAATAAGTGGCAGAGTGGCGGAACAACCCCGACAGCCGGAATGATCATTTTTTTTGACTGGGATCATGATGGAAACTCGGACCATGTAGGAATCGTAGAGAAATGTGAAGGTGGAAGAGTCTACACAGTGGAAGGAAACTCCAGTGATCAGGTACGGCAGAGAAACTATGCGATGGATTATGCCTCCATCTTGGGATATGGGGTGATAAATTGATGGAATTGGAGAGATAAAAAATTATACTTGTAATCTGGGGAAAATTGCGACAAAATAAAGAGAAGAACTAGTGAAAAAGAAGGAATCCTCTCATGAATCAACAAGAAATATTTGAATACATCAAAAAGCAATATCCAGCCACCCCGGAGAGAATCACACAAAATGGAAAGCAGATCACAATCTTTAAAAACCAGAGAAATAACATTCCCTATGCTATTTTTTATCAATCAGACGAATCTGTAATGTCAATCATGGAAGTTCAGGCAGAGTCAGATATGATAAGCAATTATATCGAAATGTATCACCTTGCTCCGGCAAAGTACATGAATCAGAAACACTGGCTGGCAGTTCCAATGGATGGAACTGTCAGAGATTCGAAAGTTTTAGATATGCTTGATATGGGCTACGATATCGTTGATGAACAGGAAAAATGACAGAGAAACAAGAAATAGACAGTCGAATAGAAGAAATAAAGTGGGATGATAAATCGAAATTTAAGGAGGCTTTGGATGAAAAAAAGATATTATGTTTTAATAACAATATTTCTTCTAATTGCTTTTTGCGTTGTTTGGAATATTTATGATAATCAAAGGTTTGTTGTAACAGAACAGACGGTCACACTTGATGATTTACCCAATTCGTTTGACGGGTATCATATTCTTCAAATTTCCGACCTTCACGGGAAGTATTTCGGAGAAAATCAATTAGATTTGCTTTCTGCTATTAATCAATTAGATTATGATTGTATATTGTTTACTGGTGATATGAACAAGTATGAGGAAAGCGATTTGCTATCATCACAAGCTATTTTTGATTTGATAAATGGGATTGAAAAAAAGGAAATGGCTTTTGGGGTTGATGGGAATACTGGACCTTTTGCCATCGACATGATAAATGGAAGCTGTACAGGCAATTTAACAAAAATAGGAAAAGAGATAGAAGAAAGTGGAGTGAATGTCTTAATTTCTCCCGTTGAAATTACTAGGGAGGGTGAAACTATATGGCTTGTTCCTGAATTAAATCAAACAGATATTCAAATGAATTATTTAGAAATGACGGAAGATATGTTTGAAAGTACAGAGGCCTATCAAAATGTGATTTTATATGGTCAGGAATTGCAAAAATGGTATGAACAATTAAGTGATAATGGACAGGTGAAAATCAGAGTAAATCACTATCCCATACAAGCGAATATGACACAAGCAGATTGGGATGGATTAGGATATTTAGATTATGACCTTTCCATAGCTGGTCATTATCATGGTGGACAGCTTCGACTGCCATTTTTTGGAGCATTATATATTCCGTCACCAACTTCTGGAATAGCAAACGGATATTTTCCAAAACAGAATGAAGTAAAAGGCTTAAATCAAATTATAGATATGCAACAATACATTAGTGCCGGTTTGGGTTCAAGTGCATCTATATCTTTTTTAGATTTTCGCTTGTTTAATACACCAGAAATCAATTTAATAACCTTACGTTGCCACAAATAAATTCAAGTTTTTGAAACTGAGAAATTGGTATTTTAAGAGGAGGTATGTATTATGAATATA
>ENA-OUPZ01000516-OUPZ01000516.1-human-gut-metagenome-genome-assembly--contig:-NODE-516-length-26005-cov-5.942890_pt1 | contig 26005 bp, 16 predicted proteins | sample MGYA00237941_ERZ548813 | MGnify/ENA primary metagenome ERZ548813 (study PRJEB26490, sample SAMN05194712) | human gut metagenome | biome: terrestrial biome; feature: human-associated habitat; material...
CTCATCTGGTAGAGCGCCACCTTGCCAAGGTGGAGGTAGCGAGTTCGAGCCTCGTAATCCGCTCCAAAAAAGTCCTTACGATCAGTAAGGACTTCATATTTTTTGCGGGTTTATTTCAATTACCAGAATACTTTTCTTCCTGAAAGGAGATGGAGGTGCGACCCCTCTGACCCGCTCCAGTAACGCCTTGCTTTTTAGCAGGGCGATTTTTTGTGCTGTTTTGTGTGCGTGGATAGAGCAGTGATAAGATGAAAAAGATGCGAAAAAGTGCGTAAATAGGCGGCTTGACTGACAGTCCAGCCCGATTTTATTGACATTTTCAAAGCCTTGGTCTATAATGTTGACTATAGAGAGCGCACTCTGAATTATGCTGAAAGGTGACGATGAAAATGGAAGATAAATCTACACTGGGAAAATTTATTCAGACAAAAAGAAAAGAACTTGGCTTATCACAGAAAGAGCTTGCAAAGGCGCTTTATGTTACAGAGTCGGCTGTGTCAAAGTGGGAACGTGGTATATCTTATCCTGACATAACCATGATATCAGGCATATGCGAGGTCTTGCACATTTCTGAGCATGAGCTTTGCACTGCAAGCGAGGATCGTCAGCAGAGGGAAGCCGACCTTATGGTGAAAAGCTATAAACGCTTTGTTCATGGGTATACTATCATAACAGGACTTTGCTACCTTGGAACGATAATACCGAGCTTAATTTATAATGTGGCACATGGGGGCATTGGTTGGTTTATGGTGCTTATCGCATCGCTTATGCTGACGTTTTCTATTATAAATGTGCCTGTGCTTGTGAGGGAGAATAGGGCATTGTGGACGCTGGGGACTTCAACAGTTTCGCTTATGCTTCTTTACGCTGCAGGGTGCGTTTATTCACACGGGGATTGGTTTGTTATGGCGGTTCTTGGAACTCTTCTGGGGGAAGCTGTCGTTTTCCTGCCTTTTGTGTTGAGGAGCAGTGCGCTTGAGAAATGTGCGGGCAGCTGCAAGGGGCTTATCTGCATGGCAGCGGATTCGGTGCTGACCTTTGCCTGCGTTATTTATGGTACTCTGAAATATGGTGACGTGGTAGACCTTCGTGAAGGCATGGCCGCTACGGTAGCTTGCGTGGCATTGGTGTGGTCAGTGTTCCTTATTATAAGGTATCTGAAAGTGAACGGCTTTTTCAAGGGGGCACTTTGCTTTGTGGCATCTGCGGTATGGGTAGCGGCGATGACGGTGCTGAGTAATGCGTGGAACGGAATGAAACTGTCTGACATAATTTCACTGAAAGGTGCTGATAACAATTGCTATGATGTTATAGTCTGCATTTGTCTGATAGGAGTTGCAGCGGTGTTTGGTATCGCAGGGGCAGTGTTTAAGTTTGCTAGAAAGAGGTCGCAGGATAGATAAGTATGATAGAATAAGAGATATACAAAACGGATAGGGATAATTGGAACTATACAGAGATATTGGGACGTCGAGGGCGCCGTCCCCTACATAAATGTGATCGGAAATAGGAAATACTGCACTTGGGTGAAAGCTTGGGTGCGGTATTTTTATTTTGCTGTGAATATTTTACCCGTATATGTCAAAAATAATGCCAGAGGACTTATGCCGCCGATAGCATAAGACTGCCGTGGGCGCAACAGTGGCTGCGGAAATCATATCGGAGAAAGGTTTTGTGTGTATGAAAAAATTCAGTATCAGAAATTCACACGCAGGCAAGGCTCTGGGAGCGAAGGGTGTTTACATTACACTTGCGGCGTGTCTGCTGGCTCTTGGCGGTGCGGGTATAGCTGCATATAACAAGGCTATGGAGGATATCACCGACAATCTGACTATTTCGAGCGTTGACAGCACTGCGCCAAAGCAGGCTGATAACAAGAAAACGGACGTTAAAAAGGACGAAAGCTCCAAGCCGGATGTGGACATTCAGACGCAGCCAAATGTTATGCCTGTGAACGGTGAGATATTAGAGCCGTTTTCTAATGGCGAGCTTGTGAAGTCGGAAACTCTCGGCTACTGGAAAACCCATGACGGCGTTGATATCAAAGCTGACCTTGGCGAGCCTGTAAAGGCGATGAACAAGGGCACTGTTACAAAGATATGGGACGACCCTCTGTGGGGCAACTGCATGACTATCGACCATGGAAACGGCATTGTAGGACATTACTACAATCTGTCAAAGGAAATGTCCGTCAAGGAGGGTGATGAGGTGAATGCAGGGGAGGTCATAGGTGCTGTGGGCGACACTGCTCAGGCGGAAGTGGCAGAGCTTTCTCATCTGCACTTTGGCTTGAAAAAGAACGGTCAGTGGATAGACCCTATCGAGTTTATTGACCCTGCTGACAAATAAGCTTTCTTCATTTTGGTGCTTTGTAATACAAAGTGCCGATGTTATAATCCCCCATATAACGCCGCATCTGAAAATTTTCGGGTGCGGCGATACATATGTATTGCAGAATAGAGAGAATTGTGCTATAATTATACTTTAAGGCAATATTGCTGATGTTTTTACACAGAACATAGAGTGGTGGGACGCCGTCCCCTACGGTCTGTTTTATATTGTGTGGATAATGTATAAATTATTGTGAGGTATAATAATGAAAAGCAAAAGAATCTATCCTGCGTTCACTATATCGAAAAAAGGGGAAATGTCCCTGAAAAACGGTCACCCATGGGTGTATTGTGACGAACTGAGAAACGAGCCTGAGGGCTTGAAAAACGGTGAGCTTTGCGATGTTTTCTCTGAAAAAGGCTCTTATCTTGGAACGGGTTTTCTCAGCCTTAACAGCAAGATAAGGATAAGGATCTTATCTGACAACGCAAATGAAAATTTCTCGGAAAACTTTTTCCGCAGACGTATCCGCTATGCTATAGATTACAGAAAAACTGTTATGGGGGACGATTTTTCGGCTTGCAGGCTAATTTTTGGCGAAGCTGACGGCATGCCGGGGCTTACTATCGACAAGTATGGAGATATACTTGTTTCGCAGGTGCTTTCCTACGGCATGGATATGATAAAGGATATGATATTCAGGCTTCTTGTTGAAGAGCTTGAAAAGGACGGAGTTAAAGTTTCGGGCATAATGGAGCGTAACGATGTCGCTATTAGAAAGCTGGAGGGCTTGGAGCAGTACAAAGGCTGGTATAGGGCTGAATTTCTCCCTGAACCACCATCAAATATCACTGAGATAACGGAGAATGGCATACGCTATGAGGTCGATGTTGAGAACGGTCAGAAAACTGGATTTTTCCTTGACCAGAAATATAACCGTCTTGCGGTGTCGAAGATAGCAAAGGGCAAGAAGGTCCTTGATTGCTTTACCCACACAGGTTCGTTCGCACTCAATGCGGCAATGGGCGGTGCAAGGCACGTTACGGCGGTGGACGTTTCACAGTTCGCTGTTGATACGGCCAGGGAGAATGCTGAGAGAAACGGCTTGACGGACAGAATGGATTTTCTTTGCGCAGACGTTTTCGACCTGCTCCCGAAGCTTCTTGAGGAAAAGGCTGATTATGACATGATAATCCTCGACCCGCCCGCTTTCACAAAGAGCAGAAAGACAGTGGGAAGCGCTGAGAGGGGATATAAGGAGATAAACTACAGGGCAATGAGACTTCTGCCAAGGGGCGGATATCTTGCCACATGCTCATGTTCGCATTTTATGGAGAACAGGCTGTTTGTGAAAATGGTGATGAGTGCTGCAAAGGACGCAGGCGTTCAGCTCAAGCTTATTGAAGCAAGACAGCAAGCCCCTGACCACCCGATACTTCTCAATGTGCCTGAAACGGATTATCTGAAATTTTATCTTTTTCAGGTGGTATAGGGTTGACAAATAAGCCGTAATGTGGTATAATATAGTTGTCGAAAGACCAGATATATCACAGTTGGTCTGCTGTGTTCGGACATAAGTCACAGGTATCTTGGGTATCTTGGCTTCCAGCCGACGAAATAGACGTTTCAGCCCTGCTGTTTTCAGCAGGGCTTTTTATTTGTATTTTGCTGTTGACAAATGCTTGCGGATATGGTATGATATAGGTGGCTTAGAGATAAGCGTGGCGCACCCCGTTCAGCGCATTACAAATGTACGGCTTGTGATATATTGCCGTTTGTCTGCGGTATCGGACATAAGTAGGTATTTTCTGCAGAGGCAGCTGCTTCCACCGACAAAATAGACGTTTCAGCCCTGTTGTTTTTCAGCAGGGCTTTTTTATGTGTTGATCTTTAAAAACTGTCATATTGCACATAAAAAGTGAGCAAATATTGTATAAGATTTTATGTATAAAAGTGAGAAAAACCTATGGTAATTTGACTTTAAATCTGTTATAATATATATGTAACCGTGGGCGACGGGATAATTGTGTCCGCACGCTTCGGAATTCAAAAAAATTTTTGGAGGTAAAAAACCAATGGCAAAGAAGTATTGTTATCTTTTCTCTGAGGGTAATGCCAACATGAGAGAGCTTCTCGGCGGTAAGGGTGCTAACCTTGCTGAGATGACAAATATCGGTCTCCCTGTTCCTCAGGGCTTTACGATCACAACGGAAGCTTGTACTCAGTATTATGAGGACAACCGTGAGATCAATCCTGAGATCATGGCAGAGATCAACGAGTACATTGTAAAGATGGAAGAGATCACAGGCAAGAAGTTCGGTGACAAGGAGAACCCACTCCTCGTTTCTGTACGTTCAGGTGCTAGAGCATCAATGCCTGGTATGATGGATACAATCCTTAACCTCGGTCTTAACGAAGAAGTTGTTGAGACTATCGCTGCTCAGTCTGGTAACCCAAGATGGGCTTGGGACTGCTACAGAAGATTCATTCAGATGTATTCTGACGTAGTTATGGAAGTTGGTAAGAAGTATTTTGAAGAGCTTATCGACGAGATGAAGGCTAAGAAGGGCGTTAAGCAGGACGTTGAGCTGAACGCTGAGGATCTTAAGGAGCTGGCTAACCAGTTCAAGGCAGAGTACAAGTCTAAGATCGGTTCTGACTTCCCAACTGATCCTAAGGAGCAGCTCATGGGCGCTATCAAGGCTGTATTCCGTTCATGGGATAACCCAAGAGCTAACGTATACAGAAGAGATAACGATATCCCTTATTCATGGGGTACAGCAGTAAACGTTCAGTCCATGGCATTCGGTAACATGGGTGACGACTGCGGTACAGGTGTTGCATTCACAAGAGACCCAGCTACAGGTGCTAAGGGTCTGTTCGGTGAGTTCCTTACAAACGCACAGGGCGAGGACGTTGTTGCCGGTGTTCGTACACCAATGCACATCTCTGAAATGGAGCAGAAGTTCCCAGAGGCATTCGCTGAGTTCAACAAGGTTTGTAAGACACTTGAAGATCACTACAGAGATATGCAGGATATGGAGTTCACTGTTGAGCACGGTAAGCTTTATATGCTTCAGACAAGAAATGGTAAGAGGACTGCACAGGCTGCTCTTAAGATCGCTTGTGACCTCGTTGATGAGGGCATGAGAACTGAGGAAGAGGCTGTTGCAATGATCGACCCAAGAAACCTCGATACACTTCTTCACCCACAGTTCGACGCAAAGGCACTCAAGGCTGCTACTCCTATGGGCAAGGGTCTTGGCGCTTCTCCAGGAGCTGCTTGTGGTAAGATCGTATTCACAGCTGATGACGCTGAGGCTTGGAACGAGAGAGGCGAGAAGGTCGTTCTCGTAAGACTTGAGACATCACCTGAGGACATCACAGGTATGAAGGCTTCACAGGGTATCCTTACAGTTAGAGGCGGTATGACATCACACGCTGCCGTTGTTGCTCGTGGTATGGGTACATGCTGCGTATCTGGCTGCTCAGATATCGTTATGGACGAGGCTAACAAGAAGTTCACACTCGCAGGCAAGGAGTTCCACGAGGGTGACTACATTTCTATCGACGGTTCAACAGGTAATATCTACGATGGTATTATCCCAACTGTTGACGCTACGATCGCCGGCGAATTCGGCAGGATCATGGGCTGGGCTGACAAGTTCAGAACAATGAAGGTTAGAACAAACGCAGATACTCCTGCTGACGCTAAGAAGGCAAGAGAGCTGGGTGCTGAGGGTATCGGTCTTTGCCGTACAGAGCACATGTTCTTTGATCCTGAGAGAATCGCTGCATTCAGAGAGATGATCTGCTCAGATACAGTTGAGGAGAGAGAAGCTGCTCTTGCTAAGATCGAGCCAATGCAGCAGGCTGACTTCGAGGCTCTTTATGAGGCACTTGAGGGTAACCCTGTTACTATCAGATTCCTTGACCCACCACTTCACGAGTTCGTACCAACAGAAGAGGCTGATATCGAGGCTCTTGCTAAGGCACAGAACAAGCCTGTTGAGACTATCAAGGCTATCATCGCTTCACTCCACGAGTTCAACCCAATGATGGGTCACCGTGGCTGCCGTCTTGCAGTAACATATCCTGAGATCGCTAAGATGCAGACAAAGGCTGTTATCAAGGCTGCAATCAACGTTAAGAAGAATCACCCAGACTGGACAGTTAAGCCTGAGATCATGATCCCACTGGTAAATGATATCAAGGAGCTTAAGTATGTTAAGAAGTTCGTTGTTGAGACTGCTGACGCTGAGATCAAGGCTGCTGGTTCTGACCTTGAGTACGAGGTTGGTACAATGATCGAGATCCCAAGAGCTGCTCTTACAGCTGACGAGATTGCTAAGGAAGCTGACTTCTTCTGCTTCGGTACAAACGACCTTACACAGATGACATTCGGTTTCTCAAGAGATGACGCTGGTAAGTTCCTCAATGCTTACTATGATGCAAAGATCTACGAGAACGATCCATTTGCTAAGCTCGACCAGAACGGCGTAGGCAAGCTTATGGAAATGGCTCTTGAACTTGGTAAGCCAGTTAATCCAAAGCTCCACTGCGGTATCTGCGGTGAGCACGGCGGCGACCCAACATCTGTTGAGTTCTGCAACAAGATCGGTCTTGACTATGTATCTTGCTCACCATTCAGAGTTCCAATTGCTAGACTTGCTGCTGCTCAGGCTGCTATTGCACAGAAGAAGTAATTCTTGCAAAGTTTAGGATATCTGAATAGATAACAAAAATTTCACCCCGTGTCTTATGATACGGGGTGTTTTTGTGTGCGAATAAAAAATAATAGAGGTCTGACGTTTGAGCCAGACCTCTATTTTGCTATGGACAATCACTTTTTCTTTATTTTTTTGTAGTCACGCTCTTTGAAACCGACCATGCACCGTAATATTTTGTGCCGTTCACTGTCGTGTAGGAACGGACACGAACGTAATATTTTTTGTTGCCGCTAAGTTTGGAAATTGTGGTCTTGTCGGTCTTGTTGTTTGTTATAGTGACTTTCTTTGCGTTTGTAAACTTGGAGTTAGTTGCATACTGTATCTCATAGCCCGTTGCGGAGCCTTTCTGCGCCCAATCCACGAAAAATGCTTTGGATTTAGACGTAAGCTTCTGTATCTCCTGCTTGGCAGGGTTTATGGTAAAGGTCTTTGTGATAATGCCACCATATTTGCCTTTGCCTGTTATCTTGACAATTGCCTTGCCGATTTTTTTGTTGTTTGAGTAGGAAGTTGTGTAATCAGTTCCGTTTTTCAGGGCAGTGCCGTTGTATTTCACAGTAATGTTCTGCGTGATAGCCTTGCCTGTGTACGCCTTGGTGGAAATGCCAGAAACGGAAGCTTTTGTGATATTATATTTTGCGGTCTTTATGCTTTTTATGTCAGACCATGGACCATAATAAGTCTTGCTTCCAACGTTTGTGTAGGAACGCACACGGACGTAGTAGGTCTTATCGGTTGTCAGACCACTTATTGTCAGTTTATCTGGCTTGTTGGCAGTGAGGTGTTTAGAAGCCGCACCGCTCATGTTTGCACTGGTGGAATACTGAATGTCATAGCCCGTTGCAGAGCCTTTCTGCGCCCAATCCACAAAGAAGCCTTTGTATCTTGTTTCAAGCTTTTGTATGGTCTGCTTGGCAGGGATAATGTCAAAGCCTGCGGTATAACTGCCGTAGTAGTTGCCCATGCCTGAGATAGTGATGTTAGCGTGACCGATTTTAACATTGTTCGTGACTATCACACGATAGTCGATGTTCTGACGGAGAACTTTGCTTCCGTCCTTAACAGTGACTGTCGGAATAATTGCACTGCCTGTGTACTGTGCAGTGCTTGCATAGGAATAGCCTGATGTTGGAAGCTTTTTTGTGGTGACCTTTACAGTGCATACGGCAGACCTTCCGTTAGGCAGGGAGGCTGTTATCTTTGCTGTGCCTTTGCCCGTGGCGGTCACAACACCGTCTTTTACTGTGGCAACGGCTGTGTTGGAGCTTTTCCATGTTACTGTCTGAGGGGTGCCTGAGGTCACGCTGACTTTTAGGGTAATGCTGTCGCCGTATGTGACTTCTTTTGACGTGGAGTCAAGAGTTATCTGTGTATTGTCACTGCTGATAGGATAGCTTTTCAGGTCGGGCAGACTTGAAAGTGTCACGGCATAGTCGCTGTTATAGACCTTTTGCCACATACTTTTCTCAGTATATTTCTCAGAGCTTGATATGCAAAACTCACCGCTCCATGTGCCAAAATATGACCATGCGGTGTTTGCGGCAAAGGCTTTGTCAAGGTCGAAAAGACAGCCGTTTTCTGTAAGGGCAACTATTTTTCCGTTTGGTGAACAGTCTGTGGCTTCAAGATATTTTGAGCTTTGTGCTGAATAATCTCTTGTGCCTGGGTAGATATCCTCGCCAATTATGTCAACATATTCGTCGCCGGGATACCAATTTGCCGCCTGACCATTCCACACCCATATGATATTGTCAAGCTTGTATTCATTTGTGAGCTTGTCATATATTGCCTGCCAAAGCTTTTTGTAAGCTTCCGAGCCGTCTGCACCCCACCAGAACCAACCGCCGCTTGCCTCGTGGAGCGGTCTGAACAGTACCGGAACGTCTGCGTCAGAAAGACGTTTGAGTTGTTTGGCAATCTCGTCAACGTCGCTCATAAGAGTGTTGTAGCCCTCAGGGTCTGAGCCGTTCATTATTTTGGTAAGCGAGAACTTTGAGCGGTCAACGTTTTTGGTGTAAAAACCACCCCACCAACGTGGATTTCCACCGTCTGTACCTGAGAGAAGATATTTGTCAGGGACGTTCCAATGCCAGCAGAATGTTACTATTCCACCTGCCCGTGAGAACTCGATAGCCTTTTCGACAGCGTCGGAGGTGTCACCGTTCTGGACACGGCATGGAGTATAGCGCATAAAGTCAAGACCCAACATAGCAGGGGTCTGACCAGTGGCGGATTTTATAGCTTTGAACTCAGTGCCGTTAAGACCTCCGTCGCAATACTGCCCTGTTATGACCTTTTTGCCGTAAACGTCTTTCATATATCTGTAAAGGCGCTGTGTGCTTTGTGAAGCGTATGGGTCAACGAGATTTTCAGCGGCAGTGTAGGCATTTGAAACGCTCATTTTTTCTATGGTTATGTAGTCAAGATAAAAATATCCCCACGACATTGTTATTTTGACAGTGTTCTGACCCTTTTTGAGATATATACCATTCACTGTGGACGCTTTATAGGCAGAGCCGTTTGCACTGCTGAAAGTACCTGCATTTGAGCCGTTTACAGAGAGGTTGTTTATCTTATTCGAGCCTTCTCCGCGGCTGTAAAGCTTTATTTTGTAGTATCCGCCTTCGCTGACTGTAACAGTTTGTGACCATGTGCAGCTTGAGTCTGAAAAATGAACTGACCTAGAGCCTGATGCGGAGCTGTCTGTTTGGATATAGGCAGAGCCGCCTAAAGTGCCGTTTTCGGCTTCATATTTCAGCGTCTGCTGTGCAAAAACAGAAAGCTGAGCCGAGCCTGTGGTGAGCATTGCCACACTTAAAAATGCGGCTGCGACCTTTTTGATATTGAACTTCATAGATGTTTTTTCCTTGTTAGATTATTTGCCGGTAAAAGCATAAGTTAATTTTAACATATTTTTTGCGTATTGTAAACAATATATCAAGGCTAATTATAAGATGATTTGTAAACTTTAATTTTGCTTATTTCATCAGCCAAATTTCGCAGACGTATTCGGTCGTGTATGAAATATCACCATTGGGCTTTTGTTGACTATCACATCTATCATATATTGCGCAGCCGAAATATTTGTAATCCAGTCTTTGTGAATAAACTGTAAGTGTGCCTTCTTCATCAGTGAAAAGCTCCTTTGAAAAATTTACTTTTTTTGCATACTCAAATATTTCATCATAGCTTTTGCAGCAGTTCATTACATAGCTTACCCTTATAAATTCACTGTCTGAGGGAAGTCCAACGGCGCTGAGGTTGCTTTTTAGCTTATCCAATGTTATTTCATTGCAAGTATCGATCTCGCCCTCACTTTGCACATAGAGGACAAGTTCTCATTTTTTACGCTCCTTCCTATATAGCGAATTTTGCCGTGCATTATTTCATTGCATATATCCTTATCCCATATCTTTGTCCGTCATATGGACACCATTCGTTTGCAGTTTCTTTGGCATTCTTATCCATAAGTGGGTCGGGATAGTAGACTATTGAAAGATAGGTATAATCATTCATGCCATGCGCAAGGTCATTATCATTGAAATTGTCATTTGGAAAGTCTTGATGTAGGGCTTCAAGACATTTTTTTAATGGGTCTTGCCCTTCATCATAGTGAAAGCCCCAGCCATAAACAAATGTTATCTCACTGTTCAACGGCAAACCAACATTTGCAAGTTTAGAATATGGGTCAGATGTTAATTCGTTATGAGTTGTAGTAGCTGTATCTTTTTCTGCATGCAAACTGTCAAGCACTGCTTTATCTAGCTGACCGCAAGCCCTGAATGGTTTAAGACCATAGCTTTCACGGATATTGTTTATATATTTAAGATAGTAGATAGTCATTTCTTCTGCTCCGTCATCGGAATAATATGACGGCTCAGGCTCGGCTGGAGCTGTGTTATCCTCCTGCTGAACGTTATTTTCATCAGGCTGATTTTCGCCATTATTTTCTTCGGGCTGTGTTTCTTCAGGCAGGGTTGTTGTAGTGGTAGTAGTGCCAGCCGTGCCTGTGGAAGCTTGCCTAATACCGCCTGAAATTTTGTCTATCTCATCCGCCGTTGGTGCAGGTGCGGTGGTGATAGTAGGTACAGTTGTTGTGGCGGCAGTCGTTGTCTGCGGTATGGTCGTTACAGTGGCAGAAGTTGTCACAGCTTTTGCTGGCTCAGGTGTTTTAGTTTCTACGGCATTGTTTTTCTTGCTGACAACGGCAAACACTGACGATGCGGCTATGATAGCGACTGCAACACAAACCATTGGTATGGCTCTTTTGCGTGACGTGTTTACCTTTATAAGTATTTCTTTACGCTAGTTGACGATGGACATACAGGCAAAGCAGAAAGTAGAATCATCGTGAAGCTCGCTGCCACAGTGAGGACAAGTTCTCATTTTTTACGCTCCCTTGATTTGGTTATTTTAATTCTATCACATTTTCTGTAAATTGTAAATATGTTTGAGACGTTTTGCATGATTTTTAAGAATTCTCACTGTCTATGCAGGCTTTTATTTGACATTTCGTCATTCATGTGATATAATCATATTGTGAGCGAGCTATGCGATAGCGTAAACGTTCTAGGTTTATGAGGAAAGTCCGAGCATCATAGAGCAGGATAGCTGATAACGTCAGCCGAGGGTGACCTTAGAGCCAGTGCAACAGAAATATACCGCCAACTTTTGTTGGTAAGGGTGGAAAGGTGGGGTAAAAGCCCACCAGAATGGCGGAGACGTCATTGCTATGTAAACCTTATCCGATGCAACACCAATGGTAGCTTGCAAGTCAATGGCTGCTCGTCAGACTTGGGGCTATAGGTGGCTAGAGCTGTGCGGCGACGTACAGTCCAGATAGATTATCGCACTCGACAAAACTCGGCTTATCGGTTCGGTCACATTTGCTCCGTCAGTTAAACTTTTTTAAGCTTAACTACGGGGCTTGTTTTTTAATAATATATAAATTTGGTCATTTGTTTTGTGCATTATAAATAAATTTCTATAATTCCCCTTGTGATTTTACGGAAAATATGTTATAATGATGCTAGACGTATTTATATAAGCAGAGGAGGGCTGTTTGTATGGAAATACCGGATAAGACCTATAACGAAAAGTTCGAGAGCTTTTTGAAAATACTTGAAAGCGATGACATATTTGATAATGTGTGCAAGAATTTTCTTGAAAGTATTTGCTCTGCACTTTATGTCAATGCGGCTACGGTAACAGTTTCAGGCTATGAAAACTCAGAACCTTTGAGTTATGAATTGATCGCTGATACACATAAATATACTGTATTTGCTTTTGATAAAGAATTTAATAGAAATAGATACAATGCAATGAAAAAAGCACTTATGCAAACTGGTATTCACGTTGCGGATAAGGCTCATCCGAATGGAGATGTGGAGGAAATATCCCTGCGTGGTGTGGTGTATCCTTGTTCACTCACTTGTGCTGTCAAGGACACCAATAAGTATGTTGCATATTTCAATCTTCTGTCCTCTGATCCTGAGAGAGTATGGTCACCTGAGGAGATACAGCTAGCCTCACGTCTGACATATATACTTTCTGGTATGCTCCATACTAGGAGAGCGGCTGAACATGCTGAAAGCACTACTCGCACGCTTACTGATGTTATGGATAATATGAATTCCTATGTGCTTGCAGTGGCACAGGACAGTGGTGAGATAGTTTTTGCCAGCAAGAGCTTTGAACAGTATTTGGGGAAACTGGTCGGCAAAAAGGAAAGTGACGTTTTCAGCAAGACTTGGTGTGAACTTCCTGCTCATAAGGAAGGAATGCTTTTTGGAGGAGATTATTATTCCGAGATCATGAACAAATGGTTCAATGTGTCGGAAAAACTCATAAAATGGCATGACGGCAGAACTATCAGACTTTGCACACTTAATGATATCTCAGAAAAGATAAATTATGAGAGGGTCATCGAAAAGCAGGTCTTTTACGATAATCTCACAGGTCTTCCTAACAGATTAAGTCTTGATAAGAGTATACAGGGTATTATTGAAAGCGATGAGAACAGCACTGTTATGCTCATTGACCTTGATAATTTCAAGAACATAAATGACAGCTATGGTCACAATAATGGTGACCGACTTCTTAAAGAGATAGGTAAATTCTTTGAGGATTTTGCCCAGAAGAATAAAAAGCTGAGCGTTTTTAGATTTGGCAGCGATGAGTTCGTTGTGCTTCTGAGAGATCAGGATCAGACCGAGATCGACGAGATATGCAAGATCATACATGATAAGTTCAACACAGAGTGGCAGATAGCTAACAGCACTTGCTATTGCACTTGTTCAATGGGCGTTGCGAAGTTTCCAAAGCTTGACGATACTGTAAACACGGTTCTTAAAAGGATCGACCTTGCCATTTCATATGCGAAAAAGCAGGGCAAGAATTGCACTATAAATTATAACGAAACTATCGGCAGGATACTTTCAAGGCAGATCGAACTTGAAAGGCTCATGCACAAGGATATCACAAACGGCTTTGCACATTTCACGGCGTACTATCAGCCTATATTCAGCAGCTCTGAAAAGAAGCTTGTGGGCTGTGAAGCGCTTATGAGGTGGAATCCACCTGAGTTTGGTCAGGTTTCCCCTGCTGAATTTATCCCTATGGCGGAAAGACTTGGCTATATCAATCTCTTGGGCGAGAACATGATAAGGATCGCAGGCAGACAGTGCAAAAAGTGGGCTGACGCAGGGCTTGATTTGAGAATGAACATCAATCTGTCTGTAGGTCAGATAATTGAGCCTGATTTCCTTGACAAGATAGACACACTTTTTGACGAAACAGGCGCACCCCCTGAGAAGATATGTTTTGAGGTCACAGAAAGTCTTGCTATCCATGATATGGAAAAGATGAAGGAGCTTTTGAAGCATATAACAGACAAGGGCGTGAAGATAGCACTGGACGATTTCGGAACAGGATATTCTTCGCTTAACTGCATCAAGGAAATGCCGCTGAATACCATTAAAATAGACAAGTCGTTTATTGATGATATTGCAAAAAATCCTGACACTGCGGTGTTTGTTAAAATGATAGTTAATCTTTCTCACGACCTGCATATAGCAGTTTGCGCAGAGGGTGTTGAGGAACAGGTGCAGTTCGATATCCTGAGAGATCTGGAAACTGACGTTATACAAGGCTATTATTTCGGCAGACCTATGCCGTATGATAAGTTCGAGGAAAAGTTCCTTATTGAGAAACTCCAGTCAGTAAAATAAGTCGCCAAAAAAAGAAAGTTCGACCGTCGGGCGTAATACTCGGCGGTCTTATAAATATGTAAAAATCAAAAATAAAGGGGAAAGCTTATGAGTGATGAGAAAAAAGACGTAAACAGCCAGCAGGAGAATGTGGGCAAAAAGGGCATAAATAAAAAGCTTATTATCGCTTTTGCAGGCATGGGCGCTGTTATAGTGGGGCTTGTTATTGCACTGATACTGGTGGCAACATCAGGCAAAAAAGACGTGGACAGCTCAGCTTCAAAGGCGGAGAGCAGTTCTGCGGTGACTTCAGAAACCGATGACACCAGTGAGGAGGACTCTGCGGCTGATGAAAGCGAGGACGAGTCTGATGCTGATGAGGAGGAAAGCTCTCAGGAAAGCAAGGACGATAAAAAGGAAAAGGGCTTTATCATCTCCTATTCAGGGGACAACAGTTGGCAGGACGGCGACAAGGTCATGACGGGCATGGAGATAGGCATTGAGAACAACTCCGATGAAGCCCTCAAGGAGTGGACGCTGGAGCTTGAAATTGACCAGCTCAAAAGCTGTGACGGCTGGAACGGCAACTTTAAGGTCAAGGGCAACAAACTCACGGTCACGAATGTTGATTACAATGGCGAGATCGCAAAGGGCGGTTCGACCTCTATCGGCTGTAATATCGGAACTGGAACAAAGCTCAATGTTAAGTCTGCAAAGCTAAACGGTGTGGAGTGTACTGTTAAAAAGGGCAAGGTATCACAGAATAATAACAATAACAACAATAATCAGAATAATGACAAAAAGGTCACGGAAAAGGACGTTAAAAAGCTTCTAAAGCGTACCTCAAAGGCTAAACAGGGTGATGATTGGCTTCACACAGACGGAAGCAAGATACTTGATAAGGACGGCAAAGAGGTTTGGCTCACGGGCGTGAACTGGTTTGGCTACAACACAGGCACTAACACCTTTGACGGACTTTGGAACAGCGAGCTTGTGTCATCGGTGGAAGCTATCGCAGACCATGGCTTCAATCTTATAAGAGTGCCTATGTCTGCGGAGCTTATCAACCAGTGGTCGGAGGGCGAATATCCAAAGGCGAACTACAATAACGCATACAATGAAGAGCTGAACTCTATGAACAGCCTTGAGATATTTGATTATTTTCTCAAGCTTGCGGAGGAAAACGGTCTTAAAGTAATGCCTGATATCCATTCAGCGGAAACCAATGCCAGCGGTCATACTGTAAATCTGTGGTATACTGACAAGGTCACTGTAAAGGACTATTACCATGCTTTGGAGTGGCTTGCCGACAGATATAAGGACAATGACACTATCGTTGCATTTGACCTGAAAAACGAGCCTCACGGCAAGCCTAACGAGGGTGACGCTGCGGCAATATGGAATGATTCAAAGGACGCAAACAACTGGAAGTATGTAGCTGAAACGGCAGCGAGCAAGGTGCTTGCGAAAAATCCTAATGTGCTTATAATGGTCGAGGGTATCGAGATATACCCTAAGAACATCAAGAAAAACGGGGATTATTCCTCCACCAACAGTGATGATTACTATTTCAACTGGTGGGGCGGAAATCTCAGGGGCGTAAAGGACTATCCTATCGACCTTGGCAAATATCAGGATAAGCTTGTTTACTCGCCGCACGACTATGGTCCGACAGTTTATCAGCAGCCTTGGTTCGAGGGGGATTACACATACAAGAGCCTTATGAAAGATTGCTGGAAAGACAACTGGTTCTACATTCAGGAGCAGGATATCGCACCGCTTCTTATAGGCGAGTGGGGCGGCTTTATGACAGAGCCTAACTTAACTTGGATGACCTACATGAGAAAGCTCATAAAGGACAATCATGTAAATCACACTTTCTGGTGCTTCAATGCAAACTCAGGTGACACGGGCGGACTTGTAAAAGACGATTTTGTTACATGGGATGAGGAAAAGTATGATTTTGTAAAGGAAGTTCTTTGGCAGGAGGGAGGCAAGTTCGTTGGACTTGACCACGCTATCCCGCTTGGAGATAATGGTATAACTTTGAAAAAGGCAAAAGGTCTTTGATATCGCATATAAAAAAAGCGGACGAAGTTTTCGGGCTTCGTCCGCTTTTGTATTGTATTTTTATCGCTGGTCGCCCATAAAGAACAGAGCGAGAGTTCCGGGTCCTGAGTGTGAGCCTATAACAGCACCTGTGTAGCAGATATGCACAGTGGTCTTCTTGCCAAGCTTTTTTCGCATAAGGTCGGCTGCATATTCAGCGTCTGAAAGGCAGTCGCCATGGCAGACGGCTACTGTGGAATTATCCCAATTTCCCATGCGTTCGCACATCATATCCACAAGCTTTTCAATGGATTGCTTTCTGCCTCGTATCTTTCCAACTGGGATAAGATGTCCTTCGTTGTCAACGTGGAGAAGCGGTTTAATGCCGAGAATAGAGCCTGCTATGGCGGCAGTCTTTGATACTCTGCCACCTCGGTGGAGATATTTCAGGTCATCAACTGTGAAAACATGGCATAGGTGAAGCCTGTTGTCAGTGATCCACTGGGCAAGCTCGTCAATGGAAAGACCCTGCTTTTTCTTTTCGTCAGCCTTTATGAGCAAAAGACCCTCGCCTGTTGAAGCACAGAGGGAGTCTATGCAGATTATCTTGCCTTCTGGGTATTTTTCCATTACGCTATCTCTTGCAATGCAGGAAGTGTTGAAGCTTCCGCTAAGACCTGACGAAAATCCAAGATAAAGCACGTCATAGCCTGCGGCAAGTTCCTTTTCAAAAGCCTGTTCATAGTCGGAGATCCCTATTTGCGATGTTTTCGTTACTGCGCCGTTTCGCATTTGGGAATAAAATTCAGGCAGCGTCATGTCATTCTTGCTCTTTACAACACCGTTTACTTCAAAAGATAAGTCCAGAAGCGTCACGTCCATATTTTTTAATATATCCTCCGACAGATCGCAGGTGGAGTCGGAATATAGCTTGTATTTTCTGTCAGACATTTTTATCCTCCTTTTGCCGCTTGGGCAACAATATAAAAATATTATAACATATGGGCGGGCTTTTGTAAAATATCCATCAATTATACTTTGTAAAATTTCTATGAACACAATTGTCTGCGGTGCTGTGCGACAGTTAAGGTGTTTTCAGATACGCAAACAGAAAAGTCACGGCAGGCGGAGGAGATAAGCATATCGCTTATGCGATTTTCTATGAGGGCGGTGATTATATGGCGTATCTCTCTTGCAGAGCCGCTTTTTGAAAGTGCCTGCTTTGCGATAAAAGGGTATACCTCTGGCTGACAGGCGAGTGTACAGCCAAGTTCGGAGAGCCTTTTTTCAAGAGCGGATATTTCAAGGTGTGTAATGTTTTCCATATCGGCAATGGTAAGGTCGTTAAAAACTATCACCTCATCTATCCTGCCTAAAAGCTCGGGAGACATAAAGCTTTTAAGTTCTGAGAGCATGGCTTTTTTCTTGGCTTCGCCATTTGACTTGCTGTTTGAAAAGCCCACGGTCTTGGTTTCGGCAAGCTTTTTCACGCCGATATTCGAGGTCATTATTATAAGGACATTGGAGAAAGAAACTGTCCTGCCAGCGGAGTCGGTAAGACAGCCGTCCTCTAGTATCTGCAAAAGCAGATTGTAGATGTCAGGGTGAGCCTTTTCTATTTCGTCAAGAAGAAGCACACAGTAGGGCTTGCGGCGAATTTGTTCGGTAAGCCTGCCACCCTCGTCAAAGCCTACATATCCAGGGGGCGAGCCTATGAGCTTTGAAACGCTGTGGCGTTCCATGTATTCTGACATATCAAGCTTTACAATGGCGTTATCTCTGCCAAAAAGCGTTTTGGCAAGATCTTTTGCAAGCTGGCTCTTGCCCACTCCCGTTGACCCCAAGAAAATAAAACTTCCCATGGGGCGGTCGCTGCCCTTTAGTCCTGCACGACAGCGGCGGACGGCAGAGCAGAGTAACTTTATAGCTTCCTGCTGTCCCACAATGTTTTCGCTTAGCTTATCTTCAAGCCCTGTGAGCCTTGCGGCTTCGTCCTGTCCGATATCAGCGCAGTTTATGCCTGTGAGCGATGAAATAACGCTGTCAATGTGCCTTTTTTCAAGTGGTATGCGCTTTGGGCGGCACTCTGTTATGGCGGTGAGATATTCGTCACGGGTGAGCTTGCCTTTCACATAATCGTTGAAAGCGTCTGATATTTTCTCACCAGAATTATTTTCACTTTGCTCTATGACCGCACAGGCACAGGCTTCGTCAAGAATATCAATTGCTTTGTCAGGGAAAAATCTGTCGGTGACATACCTTGCGGCAAGCTTAACTGCATATGGGATAAGGTCAGGGGAGATGTCAACGCTGTGGTGCTGTTCATATTTGTCTATAAGACCGCTGAGGATACGGCAGGTCTGGCTTTGATCAGGCTCATCTATCTTCACTTTCTGAAAGCGTCGCTCCATAGCTGAGTCTTTTTCAATATTTTTGCGATATTCCTCAAAAGTCGTTGCGCCTATGAGCTGTAGACCACCCCTTGCAAGCTGTGGCTTCAGGATATTTGCAGCGTCTATTGCACCCTCTGCCGCTCCTGCACCCATTATGTTGTGAAGCTCATCAATGAAAAGTATCACATTTCCAGCCTTTGCGGCTTCGTCCATACAGCTTTTCAATCGCTCCTCAAAGTCCCCGCGATATTTTGCGCCTGCAAGGAGGGCAGTTATATCAAGGGAGAAGATCCGCTTCGAGGACAACGCAGACGGCACTTCTCCAAGCATGATCTTTCTCGCAAGCCCCTCCACAACAGCGGTCTTTCCCACACCTGCCTCACCTACAAGGCAGGGATTGTTCTTTGTGCGGCGGCAGAGTATCTCCATGATACGTTCTGTTTCAGCTTCTCTGCCTATGCAGGGGTCGAATTTTTCGCACTCGCTTTTGCGTGTAAGCTCTCTGCCGTAGCGTTCAAGGGTCTTTAGCTTGGGATAATTTCTGTCTGAAAAAATATTAGGCTCGTTGCCTGACAATGAGCAATCGTTGTACATCTTGTTGCAGTTCACCCCTAACTGCTGCAATATCTCAAAGGCACAGCAATCGCTGCGGCGGAGTATCATAGCAAGAATGTATTCCGTTCCTGCGATACCGCCACCCATGCTCTCACACAGCCTTTTTGCGCCTTTTAAAATAGCGGCAGCGTTAGGAGTGATGTCATTTTTCGTAAGACGGCATGGCGTGCCTCTGCCTATGATGTATTCTATCTGCTCCTCTATCCTTTGAGCCGTGACCTCGTGGCGCAGAAGCACTGCACAGGCTGTGGAATCCTCCTCATAGGCGGCAGAGAGCAGGATATGCTCAGTGCCGATATAAGTATGCCCCCAGCTTCCTGCCAGAGTGACGGCATTTTTCACAAGCTCTCTTGCCCTTGGTGTAAAGCTGTCGCTATCAAAAAACTGTTCGTTCATAAAATTCACCCCTTAAAATGTTTAAGACAAAGCTTTGTCTTAGCTACATTCTTGACAGTTTTGCGTCTTGTTATTCTCGCATTTTTATCGCTTTTATATTCTTATGCACAGGACAAATTCTCCTTGCAGATTTTTTTGTAACACATTTTTCTCTGCGTCATAAACTGTAATATAAAGCAACGGAGCAAAGCTTCAGCTTTATAAATCTTAATAAAAAAGGAGATTTCATTTATGAACGGTTGTGGATTTGGCGGTTGTTGGTGGATCATTATCCTTATTCTCATATTCTGCTGTGGCTGCGGCGGTTGCGGAAATGGCTGTGGCGGTTGCGGAAACGGCTGCGGTGGTTGTGGCTGCGACAATGGTTGCGGCGGCTGTGGATGCTGATCTGACGGCAAATAAAAGACGGCGGAGCATTACGCTTCGCCGCTTTTTTTATTTATCTTCTTTTTCCAAACGCTTTTCAAGGCGTTTCACAATAGTTTTCAGTGCTTTTATGCGGGCGTATTTTTTATCGTTGCCCTCAAGTATCGTCCATGGTGCTATATCTGTGGAGGTAAGTGTTATCATGCGGTCAACATATTTCTCATAGGTATCCCACTTTTCACGGTTGCGCCAATCCTCATCGGTTATCTTCCAACGCTTTTCAGGTGTGTTCTCACGCTCGTTAAAACGGCGGAGCTGTTCGTCTTTATCAACATTCACCCAGAATTTTATTATCTCTGCGCCCCAATCATGAAGCTGGCTTTCAAACTCGTTTATCTCACGATAAGCCATGTTCACACGTTCTTCGGGGGTGAGCTTTTCTATAGGCTCGACCATTACTCTGCCATACCATGTGCGGTCAAAGATAGTAAAGTGACCATTCTTTTCAAGACGTGTCCAGAAACGCCACAGATAGTGCCTTGCAAGCTCTGACGGTTCGGGTGCAGCGATAGGGTGAACTTCATAGCCCCTTGGATCAAGGGCAGCCGCAATACGCTTGATATTTCCGCCTTTTCCTGCTGCATCCCAGCCTTCATAGCATATTATAACAGGTATCTTCTTCTGATAGCAGAGATTTTGCAGCTTGAAAAGCTTGTCCTGATATTTTTTCAGCTTTTTCTCATATTCCGCTTCGTCAAGGGACTTGTTCATATCCACTTCTGCAAGAGCAGGCATTTCAATAATCTTATACTCAGGATAATTGTATCCGCAGGTGTCGAACTGTGGTTCGGGAATATAATGTTCGCCCTTCTCCTTGGCGGAAACTGCGGCGCTTACTGCTTTTGTGACCGCTGTCAGCACTTCAAGCTCAGCAGAGGCACGTTCATTTGCCCCAACGCAAGTCCACGGAGCAAATGCCGTGTTTGTGCTTTCAAGCATTTTGTCATATCTGCGGAAAAACTTATCGTATTTTTCCATGTTCTTTATATCGTGGCTTTCCACACGCCAGCTTGTAACAGAGGAGTCCTCCAGCTTTTCGATACGCTTTTTCTGCTCGTCTTCGGTAATGTGCAGGAAAAATTTCACGATAACATATCCGTCATCTGTAAGCTGCCTTTCAAAGGTGCAGATATCTTCAAGACGTGTGTCCCTTGTTTCCTTGTCTATCTCACCGTACATAAAGGCGTTCACAGTGTCACGATACCAGCTTCGGTCGAGGATAAGAAACTCACCCTTTTTCGGCAGCGTCTGCCAGTAACGCCACAGCCATGGCATACGCTTTTCCTGCTCGTTTGGCACACGATAGGAAACCACCTTGTAAAAACGTGGGTCAAGAGAGCGTATGAGCTTTGCTATCATCGAGCCTTTTCCTGCGGCAGACCAGCCGTCAAATGTGATTATAACAGGCATTCCTGCGGTCTTTATTTTGTTTTCAAGCAGGGTGAGCTGTTCTCTCAGCCCTTTTAGCTGTTCGGATATCTCTGATTTTTCTGTGTTTTTCTGTATGATCTTTTCAAGCATTGCTATCTCTCCTCTTTGCACTAAATTGTTATTATCACAACTTAATTTATTTGATTTATGTATATTATACACATTTTATTTTTATTTGTATATAGACATTTTTCATGAAAATGCTGTCTCTTTTTTGTTAATACGGAGTTAATATTATTGGTTTATACTAATATGATATAAAATATCTCGCAAAGGACGGCAGTGATATGTCAAAAAAAGACGAAAAGGACATTAATATATCAAAGCTCGACAAAAGTCTGGAGGGTCAGGGTCTGTTGGAGGACGCTGATGACGCAGAGTATGAGCGCACGCTGGCTCAGCAAAGGCGTGAGGCTGAGGAGCGTGAAAGGCAGGTTTTAGAGCAGGCGGAAGCTGAAAGACGTGAGCGTGAACGTCAGGAAGAAAAGGAACGTGAATGCAGGCTTGCTCAGGAGCGTATCGAGCTTATGAAGCTCAAAAGCGGAGTTATCGATGAAAGCGAGTCTTCCATAAAGGAAGAGCATGACCAGATAAGAGAGCTTCACGGCTTTGAAAAGGTGCAGAATTTCTTTTATCACAACAAGGTATGGATAATCTTTGCAATATTTATCATAGCGGTGGCGGCATTTATTTTTATTGATGCTGCAAGGCGTGAAAAGGCTGACCTGACAGTGCTTATGATCGCAAACAACGGCTTGGAAACACGTCAGGAGGAACTGGAGGAGTTCTTTGAAAAATACACGGACGATCTTGACGGCAATGGTTATGTCCATGTTGAGGTCATTATGATTCCGCTAAATTCTCACAGCGACGATTATCAGCAGCAGAACGTGAACAGCACTAAGTTCTTGGCACAGCTTCAGGGGGGCGAGTCTATACTTGTTGTAACAGACTCAAACACTGACGAGGAGTTCAAGTCAATAATGACTCCTGAGTTGCCAAAGGAATTTCCGAACAACAAGTATGTTGATGATATGGGCATGAGCTGGAATATGGAGGTCATGGCAAAGGAGCTTAACTTTGAGAATATGCCTAATGATATCCACCTTTCAATGAGAACACCGGTTAAGACTTTGGGCGATTCTAAGGAAACTATGCAGGAGAATTATGATAAGGCGTTCAAAGTTTTCAAACGCATAGTTGACGATATGACTGAGAAAGCCGTAGAGGCAGGAGATAAGGGTCTTACAACTGAGCCTGTCCACTATGATGACAGCAGTTTGGAAAGCTCCGATAGCACAGAAAGCTCAGAAAATAAGTAACGGATATTTGGCTGTAGGGGACGGCGTTCTCGACGTCCCCTATGACAAAGTAAAGAATAGCGGACAACCACTTTTCTGTGGCTGTCCGCTTTGTGTTTGTATCAGTATTGATAATCATAATTTGTGTTGTCCTGATAATAGCCGTCTGTGTAGCCGTCCGCCTGATTTGATTGTGTGTCGGAACTGTTCAGGCTTGAACAGTTCTGATCTTCGGCATATTTGTAATCAGAGGTGACACCAAGATATTCTTCAAGGCAAAGACCGCTCTTTGTTACCGCCTGGGCTTTTTCCTTGCCGAGATAGCGAATATGCCACGGCTCATACACATATCCTGTTTTGCCCTCTTTTCCCTCAGGGTAGCGGATAATAAAGCCGTACTCTGCACAGTGTTCAGCCAGCCAGTTGGCTTCGGGAGTGCCTGCAAAGCTGTCCTCGGTGGTGTTAACATCAAAGGTCAGACCCGTCTGATGTTCTGAATGTCCCGGACGGGAAGATACCTCGTCTGCGGCTTCTGTGCCACGCTCTGCGGCATAGGAGTTATAAAGAGATTCCTGATCCTGATATGAGCGATAGCTTGAATTTACAAAGAGTGTTATGCCGTCCTGAGCCGCTGCAGCTGCCATTTCGTCAAAGGCGTTCTGTGCAATTGTGCTTACGCCCGGTGCATAATCTGATGGCAGGGAGTAGGTCTTGTTTACGATAAGAATGCCGTCAACAAAGGTCATGCCGTTTGACTGCTCTATCTTATGCTTTGTTTCTTCTGCTTTGCTGTTGTCGGAGGTTTTCTTTTTGGTGGTGTTTTTTGCTTCCGCCTGCTTTGTGCTTTCGGTCTGTGATGATGAATCAGCAGCAGGCTTGTTGTCTGACTTTCCACCACAGGCTTTCACTATTACAAAAATTATCACCAAAAGAATTGCTATGGCAATGATACGGTTTTTCATAACACGCCTGTGTTCTCTTGCACGCCTTTCGGCACGGCGTTTTTCCATTTCAATGCGCATTCTTTCGTATTCTTCATCAGAGTAGTCATAGTTGTTATATGGCTGTTTGTCTGTGTTTTCAGTCGTGTTGCTGTTATTTACATGTTCGTCCATAGCTATCCTCTTTTTTTGCAGATTATTTCACACTTTTGTGTAAGTATTATACCATACTTTGACGCAGTTTTCAAGTCGGATATTGTCGTCTTATTTCATAACATAAACATAGCATTGATATAGCGGCATAGATTCGTATTCATCATTATCCGGGTCATTCCACATATGGTCTTTTCTTTCCTGAACTATATCATCATGGAAAAAGCAAACACCAAGATATGTGTAATCTTCCAAGCCGTTGATCAGATTGTCACCGTAAGAGAAACCGAAGCTTGCATTATTTTTTAACCAAGTAAAAAGCTCTGTGTATGCCTCGTCATAGTCTGAAACACAGCTGTTGTTTGCTGTGAATTGTCGTATTTTGCTGTTGTTAGGCAGACCGACCTCAGAGAGATGTTCGTATACGTTGCCAATGCCTTGGCAGTAGTCGTCCATAATATAGATGCTCTTTTCCAGCAGTTGGTCAAACTGTCCGCTTGCGTGAAACGGCGGCAGACCATATTTCTCACGGAGAGGATTTACATAATCAAGCAGGTCAAGGGTCATCTGACTTGCACCATCAGGGGAGTAATATTCAGGTTCGACAGGCTCGTTCTGCTGAGTATCTTCTGTGTTTTCCTGCGGTATATCCTGCTGTATCTCAGGCTCTGTCACAGGCTCAGTCACTTTTTCTGTAGTGGTAGTGGTGGTGACTGCAGCGGCTTTTGACTCTGCTAATGCCGCCCCCTCTGCAATATCTGACGCAAGGGCAGCCTTGTCAGGCTCACGCTTTTTTGTGGTAGTAGTCATGACAGTGGTGACGGGAGGCAGAGTAGTTGTCACAGGTGTATTTGTGGTGACAGTGGTAGCAGATCGAGGTGTGCTTTTTTTCACAGCCGTGGTCTTATCACTATTGTTATTATAAGTATACACCCCGAAAACAGTTGCGGATACTAATGCTACAGCGATTATTGGTGTGGCTATTTTTGCTTTTAAAAACACTTTTTTGGGGGTAGCGAGAACTATTTCTTGCCTCTTGTTTATTTCGCTCATGCAGCCAAAGCAAAAAATGGAATCGTCATGAAGAATTCTTCCGCAATTAGGACATTTTTTCATATTTTCAAATGCCTCCTGACTTTGTCAAGTGCTTTGAACATTTCCTCCACCGAGCTGTATCTGTCAGACGGATTTATGGAAAGTGACTTTTTGATGATCTTCAACAGCTTTTTGTTTTCGCACATTTTGACTGACGGGTGCTCGCCTGTCAAAAGAACGTTCAGAAGCACTGCCAGAGAATAGAGATCTGTTCTTGCGTCAGATTGCTGCATACCGAATTGTTCAGGTGCGGCAAAGCCTACAGTTCCCAAAGTCTGGGTGTCAGAGCGTTGATTAGATTTGTAAATTTTAGAAATATCAAAATCTATAATCTTGACATTATTGTCGTCACATATTATAATATTATCAGGCTTTATATCACGGTGAACGATGCCGCTATTGTGAAGAGCATACAATCCCTGGCATATGGAGCAGGTAATGTTCAGGGCGTCGTGTTCTGCTAGTGTTTCGCCGTTTGCATAATCCGTAAGAGTCATGCCGTCGCAGAATTCTTCATAGATAGTATACGCTTCAGTGCTTTCGGAGATCTCGTAGATACGGCAAAGATATGGATTATTTATCAATGCGAGCCTTTGATATACAGAAACGTCAGCAGGTTTATAGATAATGTGCCGCACCATTTTTACACCTGTGTCACTCTCTAAAATGACTTTTTCGTGCTTGCTGTTTTTAAATAGATAGTTTTTGCAGTCGAACATTTTGTCGATCTGTTCTGTTTCAAAATCATATAAGCTTTTTTGTGACATATTTCTCATCTCCAATGTAAAAATGTAAAAAAATAAATTATTATAGGAAGGAACTGGTGACATGAAAAAAACAACACAGCTTATGGAGGAACTAAATGGAAGCGATGATATCAACAGTTTTCTAAGCCTGTCTCTTATACACATCTCCGAGCCCACGAGACCGTACTAG
>ENA-OUPZ01000524-OUPZ01000524.1-human-gut-metagenome-genome-assembly--contig:-NODE-524-length-25555-cov-4.620902_pt1 | contig 25555 bp, 20 predicted proteins | sample MGYA00237941_ERZ548813 | MGnify/ENA primary metagenome ERZ548813 (study PRJEB26490, sample SAMN05194712) | human gut metagenome | biome: terrestrial biome; feature: human-associated habitat; material...
GGACAGGGAAGCGGCCCCTTACACCAACATTCGGCACGCGATCGCTTAATCTGCCTCATCCCAACCTACTTTCGGTAATAGTGTCCTAGAACTCATATTTTACCGAAACAACAACCGGAGAAGAATAGGATTAAAGAAAGGCGGAGCACTACTTGCCCAGGCGAAATGCTCGTCTGGGCATTTTCAGACTGATTAAATGCAACATCCATCTGCTTGAAAGCGACATCACGAACCGTGCTGCCCTGTGCGGTCAAAGTCGTGAACTACCGTGCAGTTTTACGTTTATATGCGCAGCTTTTCCCTCTCACAAGCTGTGCTTTCTCCGATCATTCCCTGCCGAGATGTAGTATTGCCTCTTGTTTTCATACATTTGCGCATCTGCGGCTTTCAGAAGCGACTCAAAATCCGTGTCCTTTGTGCCGCTTATCGTCGTACCGAGGGACACGGTAGCCCCCAGTTGGCTTTTTGCCGTTTCCAGTAGTTTCTGAAACGCCGGATGTATGATGTTTGGCAGAACCGCAATGAACTCATCTCCGCCAAGCCGATACACATGACGCTTTCCGAACACAGATTTCAGCGTCTGTGCGGTCTGCACAATGGCTTTATCACCGGCGTCATGTCCCTTTTGGTCATTTATTTCCTTTAGGCCATTTAGGTCGCACATGACAACCGCCAGGGGAAAGTACTTCTCCAGCTTTTCTGTGTACGCCCAATCCAGTGCTTTTCTGTTTTTACAATCTGTGAGCTGGTCATATAACGCACTGTGCTCCAGTGCATTCGCATTATCGCGCAGTCTTATCATAAAAGAGACCATAAACTCGATCATATCCATCTCATTCGAGATCTCGTCCAGTTTCTCTTTGGGAGGATTGTCCACACCGTAGAATCCGACCATCTTGCCGTTGATTTTGATTGGCCCTGTCACAAGGGTATTGACACCCTGAGGTTTCAGCCGTTCATAGATGGCTTCGTTTGTTTTTTTGCATTCTTCAATGTCAAGGATGATGGCATTGTTAGATTCTTGATATTGTGCAAACCATGTTTCAATGATGCCTTCATACGGCACATCCTGCAGGTTATCTTTTTCTTTGGGTACGCCCGCTTTGCACCACTCGTAGGTGTTGTCAAACGTTCCGCGGTCATTCTGTTCAAAGATGTACGCTCGATCGGCGGTCACACGCTGTCCGATATACTCCACCAGTTGATTCAGCACTTTGTCCGGAGTTGCTTCTGAAGCGGCATACCGAACCATGTCCGTGAGGAATCTCTCGTAATTCAGGAGTCGTTCCTGCGATTCGCGCTTGCTGACTTCCAACGCTTCCATTTCCTTATGGTACAGAATTATCTGGAGCTTGCTTCGCATCATCGTGGCAGTCAGAAACATGCTCAGCACCCCGTACAAAATAACATTCACGAGGTTTTTGGATAGAATTGGGTTGTGCTGCGCAAAGAAAGCAAGTCCGATATAGAGCAGCATGCTGCTCAGAATCAGCCCGTTCATGACCGCCGCTCTAGCGGTAAACAGCAGCGGCGCTACCATCATGAACACAATGTAGTTGACCGTGAGCTCCTCTGGCGTAATCAGCGTTCCCGTGATAATGCCAAACAGCAGCAGCGCGGCAAAAAAGCTGTATACAACCAGCTCTTTCCCCAAGAAGCTTCTAAGATGACAACGAGAAATGCAAAAATAGAGCAAAGAAAGAAACGTATAGGCCAGATACACCCATTTATATTTTCCGATACTCAGAGAAACCGCACTCAGCAGCGTTATGACTCCAAAGGCAACAAGCGCCACAACAGAATACAGCCGCATGGCTTTCCAGTTTTCTTCCCATGCATTCTGTTTTACTTTCTCATAATCACAACGACTAAACATAAACAAGGAAACGATATTATTCATACGTATTTTTTCAATCTCTGTTTTATTGCTACTTTGCCCGTCCATAACAAACATCTGAATATCCATCAGAATCAGGCCATAGTCACCGGGTTCAAAAAAACCTAAATTAGGTTTTATCACTCTCCCGCAAAAATTCAAGAAAACCGATACCGATCTTTCGGGTATCGCCGGGCGTATTTACTCAGATTCATCCCAACCAATCGAGCATCACACTACGGATAGACGACCTTAACGGCAAGGGAGCCCCAGGGGATGCCGCACTAAGACAAACGGGTCCCTAGGCTCGAAAGGCCGTTCAGGGTCAGGTCGTTGGCGACCGCCGAGACGCGCTCGATGGGAACCGAGCCGTCGGACAATGCCCACGTGCGATAGATACCGATAATACCGGACAGCAAAAACGCCAGGTAGTAATCGAACATCTCGTCCTTGAGACCTTGGGGCAGCAGATCGCGCTCGGCAATCTCATGTTCGAGTGGCGCACGAAGACGAGCCATAAAGTCGTCGAGCGGAATGTTTTCAATCAGCTGGCGATTGAGCACCAAATTGTTGCACAGCGCCTCGTTAACGGTTTTGAAGAAGGTCGCCGCCGCTCCGAGTGCGCGCTCGTTGGTGTTACCGCCCATAGAGGAAAGCGTCTTCTCGACTGAGTCGACAATCATCTCGACCACATCCACGGCAATGGCATCGAGCAAGCCGTCCACCGTGCCAAAGTGCACGTAGAAGGTCTTACGGTCGACATTTGCCTCGCGCGCGATGGCGCTCACCGTAATATCGGCGAGGGGCTTTTCCATCAGCAGTCGCTCGAATGCCGAAAGAATCGCATTGCGACTGCGAACGATGCGGCGGTCAAGGCGCGGTTTAGTGGTGGCCATAGACGTGTCCCCTTCATGTCAACTACCCACCTATAGCTCCTGTACAAGTGGGAGATAATCAACGTAAGAGGATTATCCTACATCTAGCATCGCAATGACGAGCATCATTAAGAACGCACGACTCACCAACTGGGCTCTAGGGCCGCTTCTTTTTATTGAGCGCCGCAGGGGAAACGCGGATACCGTCGCCAGTCTGACGAACATAGGTCTTCCGTGCCGGTTTAGAGGCCACAGCAGTCTTTTGAGCATGCTGATTGGGGTCCACGGTAACCTGAGAGGCTGGATGTGCCTTAACGGGCGCAGAAGGCTTCTGAGGAGTGCGCCCGAGCTTGCACATCATACGGTCCCAGCGCGCATGGATACTCTCGTTATGAGCGCTCTTAAGGCCCAAAAGAGGGGCGGCCAGAATGGTCGGCGCGATAAAGGTGATCAGACGCCAAAGCAGATAGCCGGCAGTCGCTGCCGTGCCAAAAAAGTGACCCAGGAACAACGCGAAGCCGCCCTCGGCTCCACCGGTGCCGCCAGGCAGCGGGACGGCGGAACTCAACAGCTGTACAAAAGCACTCGCCGCCATGACCGAGAAAAAGTCAACGTCGTACTGACCAAAGGCAAGCATCAAAAAATACGGAACCAGGTAGAAAAACGCCAGCTGCAACATGGTGATGACGACCGTAAGCAGCATGGACGAAAAATGGCCGGCAGAGAGTTTGAATTTCTCGGAGAACGAGTAGATCTCACCATCGACAAAGGTACGCCAGCCCTCGATCTTAGTAGCGGAAACGCCCATGCGCTCGAGCCAATTGATAATACAATGTGCGACGCGCGTGACGGTCTTGGGCATCAACGCCACGGCAAAGATGCCGAGAAGAATGCAGCAGTGGCCGCCAAAACTAAAGACGCAAAGCAGCGTCATGTCGCCATAGCGCTCGGCGAAAAACGGCATGCGGGCGAGCAGCAGAATGGCACCCCATGCCACCAAACCAAACTGGTACACGATAAAGCGGGTGAACTGCGTGGCACCCGCTTCGCCCACATTTTGGCCGGCTTTGGTCAGGCGATAAATCTGGGCAGGCGTAGAGCCCATCATCATGGGTGTCAGGTTGCCAAAGAAGATGCCGCTCGCCTCGACCGAAATGAGGTCGCGGATGCCGACAGGCGAACTGGGATCGAGCCATACGGCAATCGCGTACGCCACGATGCCAAAAAACAAGTATAGGAACATGCAGAAGCACGCGGCAGCGAGCCACGGCGCCTGAACGCTAGCCATGGCGGCCCAGAACTGACCCATCTGACCGGTCACGACCAAATAGACGATATAGCCCACCAGCACAATGCCAATAAAGATGGCACCACGACGTGCGCTCTTGTTGTCATCGCCGCCCGAAACATCGACTTGAGGCTTTGGGGTATGCTGAGAGGACTCCGTCATGAGGCTCCTTCTGACCGTCAATGTATCTGGCCTATTGTACCCGTATGGGAGATAAGCAAAACGTAAAGCTATGGGGCAAATGGGATTAACAGACAAGCCCGCATGTAATAAAAAACCCGACCTTCGAAAAGAAGGTCGGGTATCCAAAACTTGGTAGCCCGTACCAGATTCGAACTGGTGATCTCCGCCTTGAGAGGGCGGCGTCCTAAACCGCTAGACGAACGGGCCATATGTAGCAAATGCAATGGCTGGGATGGAGGGAGTCGAACCCCCATTGACGGAACCAGAATCCGCTGTCCTGCCATTAGACGACATCCCAATGACTGCATCGCTGCGCTCGGCTGTGCCTTTGCGCAAGAAAGAAATATACGGGAAGCATCGCGATGACGCAAGTCTTAATTTTGACTTTTTTAAAATTCGGTCAAATTGGCCTAATTTCGTCCAACCCGTGAAGGACCTGTGATGCCGACCGCTGTACGCGAAGGGCAAAACGCCGCGAGCGGTAGCCGTCAACCGTTGGCAGATACTAACGCGAAAACGATAGCACCAGGCAACACAATCGAAGTATCTTTTGATCATGCGGACGTCATGGCATGCGGCGCTCCCCGACCTCAAGCGCATCCAGGCAAGCCTCGTCGAGCTGTCCGGCATGCCGACCGTCAAATCCGAGACGAACCTGGAGCGGCGGCAGCGCGAGCGCCTGCAGCGGTAACGAATTCCGTTTATCTGCCCCGGCATTCAGGCATACCTGCCCTTTATGGACGAAGAGTACTGGAGCGACACGCCCGACAAGCACGTAAAGATCTACGACCCACACGAATGGGCGCAGCTGAAGGACTGACTGGGGCAGGCCCGCCCTGGAGTAGGCCCGCCGGCAGAAAGCGCATCCCAGATTTCAAGCTCAAACTGGTCCCCACTTTCCCGTCGAGCCCTCAACCGGAAACCGTGTCCCAGAATCAGCGCTCGAAACGGGATGTCATTTCCGATAGAGCCCTCAACCGGAAAGCACATCCCAGAATCAGCACTCAAAATGGGACGCACTTTCCGAAGCCGCTACAGCAACGCCTCGGTCCAAGCCGCTTCCCTAAAGCCGGGGATCGCAAAGTCGTCGCCCACCAGCAGCGGGCGCTTAACCAGCATGCCGTCAGTCGCGAGCAGCTCAAAGCACTCCTGGTCCGTCATACCCGCATCCAGGCGCGCTTTCAGACCAAGCTCTCGATATTTCATGCCCGACGAGTTAAAGAAGCGTCGCACCGGCAGCCCCGAACGAGCAATCCAGGTCGCAAGTTCCTCAGCCGAAGGATTGTCTGTAACAATATCGCGATCGACGTACTCAACCCCATGCTCGTCCAACCAGGCCTTGGCCTTTTTACACGTCGAGCATTTGGGGTATTCAACAAACAGCACTGCCATGGGGATTCCCTTCTTAGAAAAGACAAGTGTCTGGCAAACAGCGCATCGATGGCCATCTGCGACCGATGCCGATATTGTAACCAGCGCCGACGTACAGGCGGTCGCGATTTTCCATCTTGAGGTTAGCGCCTCGCATGGGCGCCAATGGGACAGGTCGCGCGCTGAACCAGCGCGGCGGCCAACAGCACCAACAGCATGGCGACAACGTAACCCGCGGCATTGAAGCCCAGGTCGATCATGTCGAAATGACGACCAGGAACAAAGATCTTGTGCACTTGGTCACCGACAGGGCAGACGGCGCAAAAGAGCAGAGCGAGTACGTACCGGAATCGCGCGCATGGCAGGCACTCGCCCAGGCATGCCACTGTCGCCAAAGCAAACAGTCCTACAAAGAAGAACTCAACGGTATGTGCGACGTGACGAATGTTGGCACCCATCCACAGACAAACGGGCGCAAGCGGGTCGGGATGAACAGTGGCAGTCGTTGAATCCGTGCCCTCGACGGCATCCCCCGCCTGGAACTCCTGCGTGGCGTCGGGCCGCACGTCCGCGGCCCGTCCTTCCACCGCACGCGCGGTGGACTCGCTGAGCGACGACGTCTGCTCCACGTTTTGCTCCGTCAGCATCCAAATACTTGCCAGCGTCACGACCAGCAGGACAATCGAAATCCATCCGACTATGTGCTTCACACGCGCTAAGGGCTGACCTCCGTCATTTTTTGAGCAGCAGCGAGTGTACCCCTAAATGCAGTTGTCGCCGTAGCGAAATCCAAAATGTTCGAATCGGGGCGCCAAAGGACCGTGGCGCCCCTACTCCATCTCGCGCATCCAGCGATCGAACGTCCCCACGCACACGCCTAGCCGCTTTGCCGCCTGACTCCGCGTGATATCACCCGCCTCGTAGGCATCGCGTACCAGCTCGAATTGCGGGAGACAGGGCTTGCGGGGCCGGCCAAAGCGCACGCCGCGCGCTCGCGCCGCCGCAATGCCCTCGGCTTGGCGCCGGTGGATGTTCTCGCGCTCCACCTGCGCCACATAGCTCAGCAGCTGCAAAACAATATCGGCAATCAACGTACTCGTCACGTCCGACCCACCACAGTCTTTGGCGCGTGTGTCGAGCAATGGCATGTCCAGCACCACGATGGCGGCGCCGAGCTCTTTGGTTATGCACCGCCATTCCTCGAGGATCTCGCTGTAGTTACGGCCCAGCCGATCAATGGAAAGTACCACCAGCACATCGCCGGAATCCAACGCGCACAGCAGCTCGCGATACCGCGGTCGATCGAAGTCCTTGCCACTCGCATGGTCGGCAAAGATATTCGCCGGTTCCACGCCATAGGCGCCCAGCGCATCCAACTGCCGATTCAGATTTTGATCACGCGAGCTCACCCGCGCATACCCGTACACCGTTGTCATCTCATCCCCGCTCTCTCGTAAACCTCCCAAAAAGGGACAGGTTTATTTTGGTAGGTTTTATCTCCCCTATAGCAGGCGGAAGACGCAAGCGCGCGGGCGGCAAGACGATTGAACCGCCACAAAAAAGGCAGCCCCAAAAGACCGCCCCGTTCTCTATCAATCACCAAATCCCGGCTAATGAATAAGCCTGAAATCCAAGTGCCCGCGGGTCGTGTTGACGCGCGAGACCTCGATGATCACGCGTTGCCCCAACTCAAAACGGCGCCCCGTGTCGGCACCCGTCAACGTGAGCGCGTCCTCGTCAAACTCGAACCACTCGCTTCCCAAACTCTTAATCGAGACCAAGCCCTCGACCTGTGTCAGGTCGAGGCGCACAAAGAGGCCCATGCTGCTGACCCACGAAATGGTTCCGGCATAGCGCTCGCCCAGACGATCCTCGTAATACTGGGCAATCTTGATCTTTTGCGTCGCATGGCTGGCGGCGTCGGCCGCACGCTCGGCATCGCTGCATGCACGGCAAATCTGCGGCAAGATGCGCGGCAGCGACTCGCGACCCCTGCCGATCAGCCGCGGCGTGCGCACCAAGGCATCCTTGCCGCCCAGCTGCTCATACGCCAGCTGCAATTTGAGCACACGATGGACAACAAGGTCCGGATAGCGTCGGATAGGGCTCGTAAAGTGGCAGTAGCACGGCGCGGCGAGCGCAAAGTGGCCCTCGTTGCGCGGCTTGTACAGCGCGCGCTGCATGCTGCGCAATAGCAACGTGTTGACAAGCGGGGCATTTGCCGTGCCAGCGGCAGCGTCAACCGCCGCCTGCAGCTCATCGGGACTTCCCAGGGCAATGCCGGCCGCGCGGCGATCGTCGATGATACCCAGCTGCGCCAGCGCCACAGCGGCCCCGTGCAAGCTGTCGGGGCTGGGATCCTCATGCACGCGATAGCATGCCTCAATATCGCGGTCTGCCAGCCACTCGGCAACGCACTCGTTGGCAAGCAGCATAGCTTCCTCGATGAGCGACGTGGCACACGAGCGCTCGCGGGCCACGATCTGCACGGGAATGCCGTCCTCGTCCAGCAAAGCGCGAATCTCCGCCGTGTCAAAGTCGACCGAGCCGCGCGCACGGCGAATGCGACGGCGTCGCTCGGCAAGCTCGTTGGCAGCGACTAGGAAATCGCTCAGATCCACGTCGTAGTCGCGGGCAGTCTCTTCGCAAGTCAAACCGCGCTCAAGCGCCTCCTCGCGCGACGCCTCGGCTGCAGCAACATCCTCGGCGGCACCTTCCAACACGGAGTACTCCACCGCACCGGCACGCACCAGCAGTGCCTCGGCACCGTCATAGTCCATGCGCACGCGCGAGCGAATCACGCTGGGATAGGGATCGTAATGGCGCACGCGACCCTGCGCATCGAGCTCGATGTCGACGGTAAACGCCAGGCGATCCTCGTCGGGGCGCAAGGAACACAGGTCATTCGACAGGCGCTCGGGCAACATGGGGAGCACGCGATCGGCAAGGTACACCGACGTCGTGCGATGGCGAGCCTCTAGGTCGATGTGTCCGTCCCAGGCCACATAATGCGATACATCGGCGATATGGACACCCAGCTTGTAGCCGCCCTGCGTCGTGCGCTCCAAAGAGATGGCGTCGTCAAAGTCGCGCGCGTCGACCGGATCGATCGTGATGATAAAACGGTCGCGCAGATCACGGCGAAGTGGGTCCTTAAGAGCTGTCGCCACGTCGAGCGATAGCTCCTCGGCCTCGGCAAGGGCGGTCTCGGGATAACTATCGGTATAGCCGTAACGAGCCATGACATATTGAACGCCCAAGTCGGGTGCATCGTCGCCGCCAATGCGGCGCTCAAGAGTCACGGTGCCCGATTCCAAGCGTGTCGGATAGCTCAAAATGCGTGCGACGACTGCATCGCCCGGATGCACGCCCAAACGCTCCGCCGAAGTATCCTCGGGCAACATAAAGAAATCGGCCTTGAGACGCGAATCAAGCGGCTCGATAACGCCGAGGGGGCCTGCCGTCTGATACGTGCCCACCACGCTTATGGCCGCGCGCTCGACAACGCCCTCGATCACGGCACGGCGATCGCCGCGCGGTCCGGTCTTAATGCTCACGGCCACGATGTCGCCGTCCATAATCTCGCGCTTGCCGCGACCCATAACCTTATAGTCGCCATTTTCGGTGACAACATAGGCGCTGTGCTCATGGAGCTGCACGCGGCCCGTCAGGCTGGGACGCCGCTCGCTGCGCACCGGCGCGCGCTTGTTGCGAGCGCTACGCTTATGTTTGTTATTGCGCCCCATGGCGCCTCCTTACTATCTGTTGCGGGGCCCGCAGGCGCATCCGCATCATGTCAAAACACCGTGCAGGCCTAAACCGCACGCATCAATGAGTCTACCCAATCAACAACAGGGCACGCACCTCGCGTCATGATCCCTATGTGATAGAGAAAATCGAATTATCGAGACAATCCGAACTGCCGGTGAGCCCTTTTCCTCCGTCGCACGGGAATCAAAAAACGGGCCGCCCCAGAGCGGGACGGCCCGTTAGCAAAACTAATTCCAGCTGTGTCTACACGCGCAGGTAGCGACGCATGGCAATGGCGGAACCAAAGAGACCGATGATCACGCCGACCAGGATCAGTGCGGCATACGTCACCAGGTAGTATTGCATCGGCAGCGCAAACGACATCCAGCCAATGCTCTCCTGAAGACGCGGAACCAACAGGTTGCGAAGCAGCTCCAAAACACCGATGGAAAGCAGCGAGCCCAAAACGGCCTGCAGCACGCCCTCGGTGATAAACGGACCGCGAATAAAGCCATTGCTGGCGCCCACCAGGCGCATGATAGCAATCTCGCGGCGGCGAGCCGTAATCGACAGGCGAATCGTGTTGTTGATAAAGATGAACGCGATAAACGTCAGCAAACCAACAAGCACAACGGCAGCGATGCGGATGTAGTTCGTCACCTGGAACAGGCGGCTCACTTCCTCCTGACCGTACAGAACGCTCGCATCGACGTCACCGTCATCCGCGATCTTCTGGAAATCGGAGTTCTTCTTGAGCTTCTTGGCCGTGCTCTCGACCTGGGACGGATCGTCCATCTCGATCGCGAACGAAGCAGGCAGCGGATTCTGGCCGTCAAGTGCGCTCAGGGTGGCGTCGGCGTTACCCGACATCTTGCTCGTGTACTCGGCCAGCGCGTCGTCCTTGTCCTTATAGGTCACGGACTTAACGTTGTTCCACGTCTTGAGCTCACTCTCGAAAGCCTGGACGTCGGCCTGGTCGGCGTCATCGCTAATAAACGCGTTGATAACAACCTGGTCCTCAACGGTGCCGATCACGGAGTTCAGCATCGCGGAACCCATGATGAACAGGCCGATGATAAACAGCGAAAGGAAAATCGTGATGACGGCGCCGAGCGAGGTGGTCCAGTTACGGAAGAAGTGGCTCATTGCCTCTTTGAGCGAATAGCCCACGTTAGTTGGTGCCATAGTTGCCGTAACCTCCCCTCTCCTGGTCGCGGATTACGTGGCCACCCTCGAGGGCGATCACGCGACGATGCATACTATCGACCATCTCGCGATCGTGGGTAGCCACGATCACGGTCGTGCCGGTGCGGTTAATGCGCTCGAGCAGCTTCATGATGCCGAGCGAAATTGCCGGGTCGAGGTTGCCCGTTGGCTCGTCACAAATCAGCAGCGGCGGACGGTTGACCATGGCGCGAGCGACGGCCACGCGCTGTTGCTCGCCGCCGGAAAGCTGATCGGGCAGCGAGTCCATCTGATCGGCCAAACCGACCAGACGCAGTACCTCGGGCACCTGGCTGCGAATGACGCCCTTGGGCTTGCCTATGCACTGCAGGGCAAACGCCACGTTTTCATAGGCGGTCTTTTGCGGCAGAAGCTTAAAGTCCTGGAACACGGCGCCAATCTGGCGGCGCAGGAAGGGAACCTTGCGGTTCTTGATTTTCATGAGATCCTGACCGGCGACCAAAATGCGACCGCTCGTAGGCCTGACATCACGGTTGAGCGTGGAAAGCAGCGTGGTCTTACCCGATCCGGAATGACCGACCAAGAAGACGAACTCACCCGGATAGATCTCGATGTTGATGTCGTCGAGTGCGGGCTTGTTGGGCTGTGCCGGGTAGATCTTGGTGACATGCTCCATCAGAATGACGGGCTCGACACCGGCCTGCTTGGCCATCTTCTTGCGACTTGCCTGCGGATCGATAGGCGCGAACACCGACGTAAAATCGGGGTTGTTGAGCGCATTGTCAAGACTTGCGACCTCGGCAGCCTGATCATTCTCGACCATGGGCGCAGCGGGCTGCGTAGGATCGGGAATGCCGGCAAAGAGGCCGGACTGCGCCGGCTGCGGCGCGGGCGTAGCAGGAGCCATGGGATCGGGAATGCCCGCCATGGTCGGCTGAGGCTCGGCTGACGTCTGAGGCTGGTTCACGCGAGCAGTCACCTTTTGGACGGGCTCAAAGCCCGCAGCGGCAGAAAGCTCGGCATCGCTGGTGGGATTGTAGGCAAAGGGATCGGATGCCGGCCGTGCCTGATCTGCCGGCTGTGCGGGGGCCTGGGCAATATGCTGGCCCTCTGAATCCGGAGTGGCGAAACGTGTGCCCGGGACACCTTGCCGTGTCTTGGGGGCCTCATCGCCCGCACCGGAGGTACGGAAGTGGTTACCCACTGGTGCTCCTTATCATCGTGCGTTTAAACTACATGAGCGCTTTGTATTTTAGCAGCATTAGCTTCACTGCACATAAGAAGCATGGCAGGGTTTTGGTCTCACCGTCCGCGCACAGGGCTACCTCCCAAATCGTCCTCGGACATGTCGGAGTCCCCGCTGTGCGCTTCGCGCTGCGGGGACTCCTCCGTCCTGCGGAATGATTTGGGAGGTAGCCCTGTGCGCGGCCTGCGGCTACTAAGGAGTCGCCGCGTTTTTCTTGGGGTGCCGCATATACAAAGTTGGGAGGGCTGAGTTGCACTTTGCTGGTCTGGGCCCGCTTCCCGGAGGAAGCCCTTGTTTGGTGCGGGCCCGATTTGTTTGTTACCGACAAAAAAACAGGGGCGCCCTCTTTGGGTGCGCCCCTGTTGTGGCTTGCATACGGTTGCTAAAGCGATACTTTGCCTCGTCTTGCCCTAGGCCAAGAACTCCTTGGTGGTTGCCACGATGTTGGCGGCATCCAGGCCGTACTTGTGCAGGAGCTCGGCGCCCGGGCCGGACTCGCCAAAGGTGTCGTTGACGCCAATCTTCTTGAGCGGCGTCGGGCACTGCTCGCAGAGCACGTCGGCAACGGCGCTGCCCAGGCCGCCGATCACGGAGTGCTCCTCGACGGTCACGACGTGACCGGTCTTGGCGGCGCTCTTGACGATCAGATCGGCGTCGATGGGCTTGATGGTGTGCATGTTGATGACCTCGGCGTCGATGCCCTCGGCAGCGAGCTGCTCGGCAGCCTCGAGAGCCTCGCCAACCATCAGGCCGCAGGCGATGATGGTCACATCGGCGCCCTCACGCATGACGATGCCGCGGCCCAGCTCGAACTTGTAGGTCTCGGGGTCGTTGATGACCGGCGAGGCCAAACGGGCAAAGCGCATGTACACGGGGCCGTCGCACTCGTAGGCGGCGCGGACCACGGCGCGGGCCTCCACGTCGTCGGCCGGGACAATAACGGTCATGCCAGGGATAACACGCATAAGGGCGATATCCTCGCAGCACTGGTGCGTGGCACCGTCCTCGCCCACCGAAATACCGGCGTGCGTGGCGCCGATCTTGACGTTGAGGTGCGGATAGCCGATGGAGTTACGGACCTGCTCAAAAGCGCGGCCGGCGGCAAACATAGCAAAGGTGCTCGCGAAGGCAGTACGACCGGTGGTCGCGATACCGGCGGCGACACCCATCAGGTTGCTCTCGGCAATGCCCACATCAAAGAAGCGATCGGGGCAGGCGGCCTTAAACTTACCGGTCTGCGTGGCGGCAGCCAGGTCGGCGTCGAGGACCACAAAGTCGTCGTGCTCGGCAGCGAGCTCAACGAGGGCCTCGCCGTAGCTTACACGCGTGGCGATTTTCTTGACGTCTGCCATCCTAGAGCTCCTCTCCGGCGGCCGTGAGCTCTGCCATGGCCTGCTCAAACTGTTCATCGTTGGGGGCCTTGCCGTGCCAACCAACCTGGTTCTCCATAAAGGAAACGCCCTTGCCCTTCATGGTCTCGGCGATAATGGCGGTAGGCTGACCCTTGGTGGCGCGAGCCTCGGCAAAGGCGGCGCGAATCTGACCGAAGTCGTTGCCGTCGGCGAGCTCCACCACGTGGAACTTAAAGGCGCGGAACTTGTCGGCGAGCGGCATGGGATCGTTGACCTCCTCGACGGGACCGTCAATCTGCAGGCCGTTGTGGTCAACGATCACGCAGAGGTTGTCGAGCTGCTGATTGCCGGCAAACATGGCGGCCTCCCAGACCTGGCCCTCCTCGCTCTCGCCGTCGCCCAGCAGGGCGTACGTTCGGTAAGTATCGCCCCAGTGCTTGGCGGCGACGGCCATGCCCACGGCGGCGGAGATGCCCTGGCCCAGCGAGCCGGTGGACATGTCGACGCCCGGGGTGTCGTTCATGTTGGGGTGGCCCTGCAGGTGGCTGCCGATATGGCGCAGCGTCTCGAGGTCCTCCTTGGGGAAGAATCCGCGCTCGGCAAGCACGGCGTACAGACCCGGAGCGCAATGGCCCTTGGAGAGCACAAAGCGGTCGCGGTCGGCCTTGCGAGGATCGGCCGGGTCGACATTCATTTCCTCAAAGTACAGATAAGTCATGATGTCGGCAGAGCCGAGCGAACCGCCCGGATGGCCGGACTTGGCAGCGTGCACGCCGGTGACGATGCCCTTCCTTACCTCGTTGGCAACCTTTTTGAGCTCTTCGTCGCTCATTGTGCCTTCCTTTCATCCTCTTTAGACAAGATGCGCACGGCGCAGAAGGTAATCCCAACCCAGCCGCAATGCACGTGCGCCATTCATTATGCTGGAAACTGAAGGCTTTACCAGAGTTTTTATCATTATTTGAATAATTTCGCTGGCAGACCCGCTGATGAATCGGTTTATCAATGTGAACGTCTTTTGGATGGAGCGCAGTCTGCCCTACGCGTTAATGTCCTTGAACCCCTCACCGAAGGCTTCCGTAACGTCGGCGACCGTCACGATAGCTTGAGGATCGCGCTCACGCACGATGGTCTTAAGTGTATTGAGCTCGCGGCGGCTAACGATCACCATAATCACCGGCTTCTCCGCGCCCGAATACATGCCGGTCGCCTTAAATTTAGTGCAGCCGCGACCCAGGCCATACATGATATCGGCCGCGATATCGGGGAAATTCTCCGAGATGATGAGCACCATACGGCGCTTGTTGCCGCCATCGACCACAGCGTCGATCACATAGCCGCTAATTACCATCGAAAGCCCTGCATACAGCGCGTTCTCCAGAGAGAAGACGGGGGCCGATGCCGCGCATACGGCGACATCGATCGCCATGACGGTCGAACCCACCGGCAGCGAGGTATTACGCGAGATAATCTGGCCGATGGTGTCGGAGCCGCCGGTGTTGGCGCCGGCGCGTAACACCATGCCGTAACCAATGCCCGTGATAATGCCGCCCCACATAGCGGGAAGCATCAGGTCTGCATCTGCCAGAGGCGCTACAAACGGGGCAAACAGGTCGGTAAAGAAGCCCAGTAGCACAAAGCCTGTCGCCGTCTGTACCACATAGAACATGCCGCCCTCGCGCATTACGACCAGCAATAGCAAGGCGTTCATCACGATGGTTTGGATACCGACGGGCAGCGACACGCCCCGCGCGGCACCGACCGCCTGGATAATAGTCGCAAGGCCCGTAACGCCACCGGCGGCAAGACCGTTGGGAATCAAAAACAGGTCGGTCGCGATGGCCGCCAAAGCGCACCCAAGCATGATCTGGGGTAGATCGCGGAAGAAGTTCATTGAAAGAATGCGCTTGATATCCAGACGATATGCCATGCTACCTCCCTCAAAAAAGCGCACCCCATTGGGTGCGCTTTGAACTTCTTACCGTATTTGATTCTACCGATTCGCCGAGCAAAAGCCACCCCGCGGCGGGTTTGCTCTGGATATAAAACCGCCCTATCCAGAGTTTAGTGTCGGTCCGTGACTCACCCGGGGCTTAAGCGGACGGAGACTCCGCATCAGCATTGCCGGTAGCCCAGCGATGGTAGCCGATCACAAACGGATCCAAGTCGCCATCGTCGAGAACGGCGTCGACGTTGCTGGTCTCCACGCCCGAGCGCAGGTCCTTGACCATCTGATACGGATAGAGCACGTAGCTGCGGATCTGGTTGCCAAAGCCAATCGTGGTCTTGGGACCGCGGATCTCGTCGAGCGCCTCGGCGCGCTTCTCGAGCTCAATCTCGTACAGGCGGGCCTTGAGAATCTGCATACACGCGGCCTTGTTCTGAATCTGGCTGCGCTCATTTTGGCAGGTCACTACAATGCCGCTGGGAAAATGCGTCACGCGCACGGCGGAGTCGGTAGTGTTGACGCCCTGGCCGCCCGGGCCGCTTGCGTGGTACACGTCGACGCGGATATCGTCGGGGTTGATCTCGATATCGATATCGTCGGGCAGCACCGGAATGACCTCGACGCCGGCAAACGTAGTCTGTCGACGCTTCTTGTCATCGGTGGGGCTAATGCGCACCAAACGGTGAACGCCGGCCTCGGCACGAAGCATACCGAAGGCATCCTTGCCCTCAACGGTAAAGGTCGCGCGATCAATGCCAATGACCTCGGCAGCGGGGCAATCGTTGATGGTGACCTTCCAGCCGCGGCGCTGGCAGTACTTCATGTACATCTTAAAGAGCATGAAGGTCCAGTCCTGCGCCTCCAAGCCGCCCTGTCCGGGCTTGATGGTCACAATCGCGTCACCGTGATCGAACTCGCCGGTAAACCAGCTCGAAAGTTCGAGCTCATCGATGGCGCGCGCCAGACGATCAGCCGTGGCGGCAGCCTCCTCACGCAGTGCAGCGGCATCGGGGTCATCGCCCATTTCCTCGGCAAGTTCCAGCGCCGCGCGGGCATCGGAGAGCTCGCCGCGCGCGGTATCCACGGCGGCGATATCCTCCTTGGCGCGCGCAATCTCTTCCATCGTGGCGCGAGCGGCATCGGCGTCGTCCCAAAAGCCGGGAGCGACGCTCTTGGCCTCAAGCTCGGTCACGTGGGTGCGCTTCTCGTCCAAATGAAGATACGACTCAACCTCGCCGAGCCGGTCCGCAAACGCGTCCAGCTCGGCGGGCGTTACCTCTAAAGCATCCGCCATTAACGATTCCTGCCGTGGCAGTACTTGAACTTCTTGCCGCTGCCGCAAGGGCACGGTTCGTTGCGACCCACGTTGACATACGGGTCGTCGCTCTCGGACTTGCGGTAGGTGGTCACCTTAGCGCCGTTGTTGACAGCTGACGGTCCGCCCTGGACGGCCGTGCGAGCCTGTGCCCGTGCCTCCTTGCGCAGGACCGAGTTGCCGTTGTCGCCATCGACGTCGGCGGGGCCGGAGAAGCGCGCACCCTCGAGCGCGGGGCCCTCCTTGCGCTCCACAGCCTTCGGGGCGGCCTTGATCTCGATGCGCAGGACGGTGCGCAGGTAATCCTCGTACATGGTGTCAACGAGCATCTGGAAGGCACCATAGGCCTCAGTCTTGTATTCGACCAGCGGGTCGCGCTGACCAAAGCCGCGCAGGCCGATACCGGTCTTGAGGTAGTCCATCTCCTGCAGGTAGTTCATCCAGCGGGTATCGATGACGCGCAGCATGACCTGGGTGTTGAGCTCGCGCATGAGGTCCTCGCCCAGGCGCTCGGCCTTCATGTTGTAGCACTTCTCGACGTAGGCCAGGACATCGGCAGCAAGGGCCTCGTAATCCTCGTCGGGGAACTTGGGCGTATCGATATGGCCGGTCAGCTCCACAACCCACTTGCGCAGACCATCGAGGTCACGCTCGCCGTCGTGGCTGTCCTTAGCGCAAAACTCCTGCACGCAGCGGTACACGGTGTCGTGCATGACCTCGGTGATGTGGTCGGTCAGGTCCTTACCGTCCAGAATCTTGTTGCGCTCGGCGTAGATAACCTGGCGCTGCTTGTTCATCACGTCGTCGTACTCAAGAACGCTCTTGCGCATGGAGAAGTTGATGCTCTCGACCTTGTGCTGGGCGCTCTCGACGGCCTTGGAGATGATCTTGTGCTGGATGGGCATGTCGTCGCCCATTTCTGCCGTGACCATCATCTTGGAGACGCGGTCCATCTTGTCGCCACCGAACAGGCGCATCAGATCGTCCTCGAGCGACAGGTAGAACTGGGTCTCGCCCGGATCGCCCTGACGGCCAGAACGGCCACGCAGCTGATTGTCGATACGGCGGGACTCATGGCGCTCGGTGCCGATGACGGTCAGACCGCCGGCGGCAAGCACGCGCTCGCGCTCGGCCTTGCAGGTCTCCTTGGCCTCGGCGTTAAACTGCTCGAGCTGCTCGGGCGTCACGTCCTCCATGGTCAGGCCCTCGTACTCCAGGCGCTCGCGCACCAGCTCGTCGGGGTTGCCGCCCAGCAAGATGTCCGTACCACGACCGGCCATGTTGGTGGCGATGGTCACGGCGCCGTAGCGTCCGGCCTGGGCAACGATATGAGCCTCGCGCTCGTGGTGCTTTGCGTTGAGGACCTCGTGCGCGATGCCGCGCTTGGTAAGGGCTGCCGACAGCTTCTCGGAACTCTCGATGGAGACGGTACCGACCAGGACCGGCTGGCCCTTGGCGTGACGTTGCTCGACATCATTGGCAACGGCGTTGTACTTGGCCTGGATGGTGCGGTACACCAGGTCCTCGTGATCGACACGCTGCACGGGCTTGTTGGAGGGGATGACCTCGACGGGCAGCTTGTAGATCTCGCGGAACTCGGCGTCCTCGGTAAGCGCCGTACCGGTCATGCCGGAGAGCTTGTCATACAGACGGAAGTAGTTCTGCAGGGTGATGGTGGCAAGGGTCTGGTTCTCCTCGCGCACGAGCACGCCCTCTTTGGCCTCGATAGCCTGATGCAGGCCCTCGGAGTAGCGACGGCCCTCCATGATGCGGCCGGTGAACTCATCGACAATCTTGACCTCGCCGTTGGTAACGACGTACTGCTTGTCGCGGTGGAACATGTATTGGGCCTTCAACGCCTGCTGCAGGTGGTTGACCAGCTGGCCCGAAAGGTCGGCGTAGATGTCCTCGATACCCAGGCGGCGCTCGATCTTCTTGAGGCCGCGCTCGGTGGCGGCAATGGTGTGCTTGGCCTCGTCCATGACGTAGTCGCCCGTGGGCTCCACGTCCTCGGTGGCGGTGAGCATATCGTGCGACACGTCCTCGCCGCGCTCCAGCCCGCGCACGGCGCGCGCGAAGTCCTTGTAGGTGCTGGCCGACTTGGTGCCGGCGCCCGAGATGATCAGCGGGGTCCTGGCCTCGTCGATCAGGATGGAGTCGACCTCGTCGACGATAGCGTAGCTGTGGCCGCGCTGGACGCGCTGTTCGGGGCGGGTGACCATGTTGTCGCGCAGGTAGTCAAAGCCAAACTCGGAGTTGGTGCCGTAGGTGACATCGGCCTGGTAGGCCGGGCGCTTAAGCTCGAGCGGCATGTTGTTCTGCAGCAGGCCAACGGTCATGCCCAAATACTTGTAGATGCGGCCCATCCACTCGGAGTCGCGCTTTGCCAGGTAGTCGTTGACGGTAACGACATGCACGCCCTTGCCGGCGATGGCGTTAAGATAGCCGGCCAGGGTGGAGACGAGCGTCTTGCCTTCGCCGGTCTTCATCTCGGCGATATGACCCTCGTGCAGCGCCATGGCGCCGATGAGCTGTACGTCAAAGTGACGCATGCCCGTGATGCGCTTTGAAGCCTCGCGCACGGTGGCAAAGGCCTCGGGGAGCATGTCGTCAAGCGACTCGCCGTTAGCATAACGCTCGCGGAACTTATCGGTCTGGCCGCGAAGTTCCTCCTCGGTCATCTTCTCAAACTGAGGCTCAAGCCCGTTGATCTGGTCAACGATCTTGTAGTAGCGCTTAAGGTCCTTATCGGATCCAAAGGACAGCAGCTTTGACATGAATCCCATGTGGTTTTCCTTTTTTGGCCATCGCCCGTAGCGCACTGCACTGGGCGAGTTAAACACAGATAGTTGTACTTTAGCCAAACGGGGCGCACGCTATACGCTCGACCTCATCCCCCACGTAATAACTACGACCGACCTGCCAAAAAGGGCGTTTTATTTTAGTGGCTACGGCCCAGATAGGCGCCGATAACTTTGCGCTGCTCGGCGCTCGCCCGATAGTAGACCCGAAGCTCGCCTTCGGCATTCAAATCAAAGCGCGTCTCGTCAATCAGGCCATTCTTGTGCGCGGTCATGAGCGCCTCCTGCATGCGCGGCCTTGCAAAGGCGGCAAACGATGCATACTCGGCCGCGAGATCGGCCATCACATCGTCGACGCAAGCCTCGTCATGGCAAACAAAATAATCGAGCATGGCATAGTTAAGCGGAAGCATCCCGATCACCGTCCTTTTTAACCATGTCGAGGGGATTCACGGCAATCAGGCAAATGCCGACGAGGTTGACGACGGCCGCCACCCATGCAACGGACGGAAGCGCGTAGCCGTCAAAGCCCAAGACCAGGCCGACGATAATCCACGTAAACAGCGGCGCTGTAAAGGTATAGGTGCCGTTGATGGCCATGCCCAGCGCCGTGCCGCACATGGAGTTGGCGCGATACCAGCTCATAAACGAAAAGTAGGCGGCAAAACCGGAGCAGGCGAAAAACACGACGGAGGATTTGTCGGTGAGCGCTTGGGCGACAAGGACGTAACTCTGACCAAGGGGCTCTCCGCATGCCAAGGTTAGGGCCGGCAGTACCAAGCACAGGTTGCCGACGCCCGAGACAAGCTGACGGATGTTGATGGCGATCTGAGGATCGATCATGCAGGTGGCGCGACCGCCCACGCATCCCTCGACGCCCCAGCACAGGGCGGCTAACAGCGCCAGGCCCAGGCCGAGCGCCATGCCGGAAGATGCCTGCCCGCTCAGGCCGGCCCTACCGATCATGGCGCCGGCGACCACGCAGACAACGATGCCGGTGACGACACGGGGGCTAAGCGGCTGTCGGTAGAGCACGCGGGCGAGCACCGCACCGATCGCGGGGTTGAGCGCGGCGATGGGCACGGCAAGCGTGCCTGCCTGCGAAAGCGCGATAACGTAGGCGGCAGAAGCGATGGGCCCGCCAATGAAGGCGGCGGCGATAACGATGACGCCGGGCTTTGAGGCGATGCAGCGGCCTAGGTCGGCGAGTTTGCCCTGACCGGCAGTGAAAAACGTGGCCCAGACGGCACTCAGCACGTCATTGACGCCCGAGGCGATCGTGGGCAAGATGAATACCGCCAAAAGGCCGGAGGGAGCAAATGCATCGAACCAACCGGCCCAAACGCCAAAGAGCTGACCGGCGGTAACAAAGGCCGTGTACAGCGCATACATGCAGCTCGAAAGCGCCGCGACAGCGATACCCTTCCTAAAATAGGCAGCATCGAGCGCACGCTTCTTTGCCACCGCGAGCTCGCGATTGCCCAAGGACGTCGATGTGTCCACGTAGCCTCCTATCGGTTACCTGCCAAAAAGGGACAGGTTTATTTTGGCAGGTTTTATCTGGGCAAACGAAAAATCCCCACCGTTCGGTGCAAAGAGGACGTGCTACTTTGCGTCGATAAGAAAAGGGCCGTGCACCCAATTGGATGCACGGCCCTTTTGCCATGAATGCGAGCGATTCCTCGGCGAGCTATTTACTCAGCAGCCTCGGTGGTCTCTGCCTCGGCAGCGGCCTCCTCGACGGGAGCCTCTGCGGGAGCCTCGGCGGCCTGCTTGGCAGCCTCCTCGGCAAACTTAGCGGCACGCTTGGCCTTCTCGGCAGCCTTAGCCTCAGCGGCGGCCTTGCGAGCGGCCTCGGCCTCAGCAGCCTTGGCGGCCTTGGCGGCCTTGGCCTCCTCGGCCTTCTTGAGCTGGGCGGCAGCGGCGCCACCGAACTTGTCGGCGAAGCGCTGGACGCGTCCACCGGTGTCGACGAACTTCTGCTGGCCGGTGTAGAACGGGTGGCACTCGTTGCAAAGCTCGACCCTCATCTCGGACACGGTAGCGTGCGTCTTGAAGGTGTTGCCGCAGGAGCACGTCACCGTGCACTCGACATACTGGGGATGGATACCCTGCTTCATGGTAGGACTCCTTATTGGTCAGGCGCTGGTTACCGATCAGCGCATAAGGCGTCTTGGTTTCCGACCAAGACAACAAACTCGGCTATGTTACCACGGCGTCGAGCGTCCCACAAAAGGTTCACGGTCTTTACGCCGGAGTGCACAGGCGAATCTGCCCGATCGCGGCGCCAACAGAGCCGCCCGAGCTGTCCAGGGTGCCAAAAATACACCCTACGAGACAAGCGCTCCATGTTGCAGACGTGTAACGCCGCAGCAAAGGTGCCCCTTTTTGCACGGGACAGGTACAATGATGAACACTGTACCGTAGCGGAGCGCCGCCGCGCGCCGCTAACACGCGAAAGGGTTTCCCATGGCCGAGATCTCGTCCTCCCGTATCGTCATCACCGTCCTTGGCAAGAACCGCCCCGGCATTGTCGCCGGCGTCACCCGCGTCCTGGGCGAAGCCAATGTCGACATCCGCGACATTACGCAGTCCATTATCGAGGACATCTTCACCATGACCATGCTGGCCGACACCGCCGAGTCCAAGCTCGACTTCGCCGAGCTGCAGAAGGCCCTGGCCGAGGCCGGCGAGCTTTCGGGCGTCAACGTGTCCATCCAGCGCGAGGACGTCTTTAACTTTATGTACCGCCTGTAGCGAACAGGCTGCGTGACGACGGCCCAACGTGCGCCCAGGCGCAACGTCGCCACATAGCCCGGAGAGGAGCGCGCATGGCCTACGACGCCAAGAAAATCTATTACCGCTTCGACGACCACCTGAGCCGCCTGGTCTTGGACTACGAAGCAAGCCGCCAGATTTCGCCCGAAAGCGAAAATCTATACTACGGCCTGCCGACCGACCCTTATGACGAGGAGCTGTTTGTCGAGCACGATGTCAAGCGCGGCCTGCGCAATGCAGATGGCTCGGGTGTGGTTGCAGGCCTCACTCGCATCTCGGATGTGCATGGTTACAACAAGGTCGACGGAAAGGCTGTGCCCGATCAGGGTAAGCTCACGCTTCGTGGCTACAGCATCGAAGATCTGGTCAACAATGCCCAGGCCGAGAACCGCTACGGCTACGAAGAAGTCGCCTACCTGCTCATCACGGGCTCTCTGCCCACCAAGGAAGAGCTTGACGGTTTTTGCGAACGCCTGGGTGCTTTTAGGCACCTGAGCGACGAATACGTCCGCGTGTTCCCCATGACCACGGTATCCTCGAGCATCATGAACGTGCTTCAGCGCGCCGTGTTGCTGCTCTATGCCTTCGATGCCGAGCCCGATGCAATCACACCCGAGCACGAGATCGACGTTGCCATTTCCATGCTGGCACGTCTGCCCCGCATCGCCGCCTTTGCGCACATGGCATCGATCGCAAAGTGCCACGGTTCGGAGATGCACGTGCCGCACCCCACGCCCGGTCTCTCCACCGCCGAGACCATTCTGCAGGTCCTGCGCGGCGGCATGGCGTTCACCCGCGACGAGGCCATGCTGCTCGACGTGATGCTCATGCTCCACGCCGAGCACGGCGGCGGCAACAACTCCACCTTCGCCTGCCGCGTGCTGTCGTCTTCGGCCACCGACCCGTATTCCGCCTACGCCGCGGCTATCGGCTCGCTCAAGGGCCCGCGTCACGGCGGTGCCAACGCCAAGGTCGTATCCATGCACGAGGACATTCGCGCGCATGTTTCCAACTGGGAAGACGATGACGAGGTCGCTGCATATCTGAGCAAGATTCTCGACAAGCAGGCCTTTGACGGCACGGGGCTCATCTACGGCATGGGACACGCCGTCTACACGCTCAGCGACCCGCGCGCCGAGGTCTGCCGCCACTACGCACGTTCGCTCGCCGCCAAGAAAGATCTGGGCGAGGAATTCGCGCTGATCGAGCGCATCGAGCGCCTGGCGCCCCAGGTCATGCGCGACCACGGCATGACCAAGCCTATCTGCGCCAATATTGACCTGTACACGGGCTTTATCTACAAGATGCTCGGCGTACCCGAGACGCTCTTTACGCCGATGTTCGCCGTGGCCCGCATGGCAGGCTGGTCGGCACACCGCATGGAAGAGCTCTTCTGCGCACACCGTATTATTCGCCCGGCATACCGTCCGGTAATCGAGCCACTGGAGTACAAGCCACTCGCCGACCGTTAGGACGCGCACCGTTATAGAACACGAGCGTGGCCAGGGTATCACCGCCCTCGGCCACGCTTTTTATGCCAGCAGAAAGGGCTGCATCGAATGCTAGAATTGCTTGGACGAAAGGAGACGCAATGGTACTCGACAGATACGCGCGATTTGCTGACAGCGCCGACGTGCTCTCTTGCCCCCTTTGCCACAGCGCCCTGAAGCTGCAGGAAGGGAGCCTCGTATGTCCGAAGAGGCACTGCTTCGATATCGCAAAGCAGGGGTACGTAAACCTTCTAGGGCCCTCCAGGCAGTCAGCCCACTACAGCAAAGAATCCTTTGAGAGCCGCATGGCAATCCTGGAGGCAGGGTATTACGACCACGTGAAAGAAGCCGTCCTCACCGCGGTAGGAAGGGCCCTTTCCCCAAGCGAGGGTCCTGCAGCTGTGAACGCGACGCCATTCCGCGTGCTCGACGCGGGATGCGGAGAAGGCTTCTATGCACGTGCAATCCGAGAAAACCTCTGTGTCGACGTGGTGGCGTTTGACCTCTCAAAAGACGCCATGCTGATGGCGGCCCGCCACGATTCCAGAAAGGCGGTCAAATGGCTGGTTGGCGACCTGACGAACATCCCCGTGCTGAAAGGCTCCATCAACTGCGTGGTGGACGTATTCGCTCCCTCGAACTACGACGAATTCAAGCGCGTTCTCACCCCAACCAGAAACGCCTCCGCGCCAGGAGTGCTGGTCAAAGTGGTTCCAGGCAGCAATCATCTTACGGAGCTGCGCCACCTTGCTGAAGGATCTTTGCGCAGCAAGGAATACTCAAACCAGCTGGTGACCGATTGCTTTGAGAAGCACTTCAAGATGACCGACCGCATCAAGGTGACGCGCACCTTCGAGATGTCCGAAAGGGACGTCCGCGTGTTCGCCGAGATGACGCCGCTGCTGTTCGGCATCGACGCGGAGTCCCTAAATCTATCGCGTGTGAAAAGCATCACCATCGAGGCTGAATTGCTGGTGGGCACCCCTCGCTCCCAAGGCCCTTCATGAGCTCAGCCAGCTCATCATCCTCTTAATTGCAGGGCTGAAGGACAGCCCTTGTCAACCGCCCCAGAAGATATCTGGCTCTTCGGTGGTTTCTGTGGGAGAGATTCCGGCATAGGCCCAGCTCAGCGGGCGAAAACAACGATCTGGAACTGAAACGGCCCCGGGAGGGGCCGTTTCCGCGTCATCCGCCTATGATTGCTAAGCCAAATTCAGACAACCGAAGAGGTGTGACGCATGAAGAGTCTACTACTTCTCGCCCTCGGTCTGGCCCGCACGGTCGTCCTGGGCGCGCGCATCGAGGCCGAGCGCATCGTCGTGAGCGTCCGGCCCTACAAGCGCGAGCAGCGCCGCTGCCCCGTATGCGGCAGGGCCTGCGACTTCTACGACATGGCGAACCGCGGGGCCCCCAGGCTGTGGAGGGCGATGGACCTGGCGCGCTCGGCCTGCTACCTGGAGTACGCGCCCTGCAGGGTGCGCTGCCCGGAGCACGGCGTGCGCACCGAGGCCGTCCCCTGGGCGCGGCACGGGGCGCGCTTCACGCGCGACTTCGAGGACTGGGTGGCGTGGCTGGCGGTCCGCTGCACCGCCTCGGCGGTCTCCGAGCTCGCCCGCGTCGAGTGGCACAGCGTGGGCGGCGTGTGCAGGCGCGTCTACGCCGAGCTGGAGGCCGCGCGCGGCGCCTCGAGGTTCGACGGCGTGCGCCGCATCGGCATCGACGAGACGTCGTGCAAGAAGGGCCACAAGTACGTCACGGTGGTCGTCGACCACGACCGCGGCTGCCTCATCTGGGCGCACGAGGGCACCGGCAAGGACGTGCTCAACCTGTTCCTCGACGAGCTCACGCGCGAGCAGAGGCGCGCCATAGAGGTGGTGGCCGCCGACGGCGCGAGGCGGATAGGGCAGCTGGTCAAGCGCCGCTGCCCCAACGCGAGGTGGGTCATGGACCCCTTCCACGTGGTCCAGTGGATGAACGACGCGCTCGACGCCGTGCGCTGCGAGGAGTGGAACGCCGCCAGGGCCGCCGCCAGGGCCGCCAGGCCCAGGCCCGAGGGCAAGCGCGGCAGGCCTGCCAAAGGCGAGCTGCCGCCCGAGG